>Ga0255775_1000135_pt1 | contig 70779 bp, 70 predicted proteins | sample 011ome_26_FD_179973 | JGI IMG/M metagenome (GOLD analysis project Ga0255775, IMG submission 179973) | Coastal salt marsh microbial communities from the Groves Creek Marsh, Skidaway Island, Georgia - 011511BT metaG (version 2) | ecosystem: Environmental > Aquatic > Marine > Intertidal zone > Salt...
ACATCTTCATCACTTGTATTTTTAAAACCATGCCATTGATTACGCGGTGTAAACACTACGTCACCCTTTTTACTTATTTTTTCACCACCCTCATGCTCATACATAACCCCTTGTCCAGATATAACAATCCAAAACTCATCAACGTGAAAATGACGATGCCTATCGTGCATAGCTCCCGGTGGCAAAACAGTCCATCCTAATAAAAAATCTTGAGAACCATTTGAAGCCTTATCAATTAGAAACTGAACCTGCATATCAACCCAGCCATCTTCTTCTTTTAGTCCTCCAACTTTCGGAACATCACTAATATTTATCATAAACTGATCTTTTATCATCATTCACCACCATTCATTTTTTTGTAGGCTCTATGTGCAACAACAAAATCATGATGCCCTAAGCCCATTCCTCTGCTTGCATTCATCATATCATTTGCAGCTGCGGCAAGAGGTGCTGGCGAGGCAAGCAATCTGGATTGTTCTAGAACAAGAGTCATATCTTTTTGCTGCAATGCAACATCAGCAAGAGGTTTCTCAGGCATTTTACCATCTAATATAAATGGCCCCCTGTAAGATAAAACTGGGGAAGTAGCAACAGAATTAAGTATTGCATCAACAACAACTTGCCTATCAACACCACCCTTTTCGGCCATCGCAACAGCTTCACCAAATGCAATCACCTCTACCATTAAAAGAAGATTGATTGATAGTTTTGTCTGCACTGCAAGGCCGTTTGATCCGATATATGAAACTTTGGGTCCTATTGCGAGCAGTGTGTCATATACTTTTTCATAGCACTCTTTTTTACCTGCTACCATAATTGACGCTGACCCTTGAACAACCGTCACAGGACTTCCAGAGAGTGGTGCATCCATCATTTGAAGTCCTCTCTTATCAAACTCTTCTGAAACGAAACGACTAACTTCTGGTGATATTGTACTCATATCGAGATATATTGCCTCCTTATTAAGAGAAGTAATTATCCCATTTTCACCTAAAGAAACATCCTTTACTGCATTGCCATCAGTGACAATAGATAACACAATATCTGCATTTTTCGCTGCTTCGGCAGGCGTGCTTGCTATCATCATACCGGCATCTTCAAGACTTTTTGATTTACCCGGTGATCTGTTCCATCCCGTTACCGTATGTCCAGCTTCAAGTAATCTTGGAACAATAACTTGTCCCATATCACCCAAGCCAATAAAACCAATTTTAGACAATTGCTTCTCCTATAAGATTCTCTAAAAGAGCTTTATCATAGTCTATAAGTTTACTGAAAGCAATTTGATATATAACGTAAATTTGTAAACAAAAGAAATTATTTATATCTATTTATTTGATTAAATGATATGTATATAAATGTTTTGAGCTCTATTTCATAATGTGACGGTTCAAAGTAATAATATGTAGCTTAAAGCCATGTTACTACGGCAATTTAACATCTGATTAAGAGAAAAACTTCGGGCTTGTACCCAAAAAATGTTAATTGCTATTAAAGGAGAACTCGTAATATGGCAAATGGAAAAGTTAAGTGGTTTAATCTTAAAAAAGGATATGGTTTTATTCAACCTGATGATGGAGATAAAGATATATTCGTCCACATATCTGCTTTACAAAATTCTGGAATAAGGAATCTATTTGAAGATCAAGCAGTGTCATATGATGTAGCAGAAGAAAAAGGTAAAATTTCTGCCGTCAATATCAAACTAAGCGAATAAAGACTATTTAAAGTAGAAACCAAACTCACCTCTAGACAAGAAATTGACCTATTCTGGATCATATCATTCTATCTTACTTGGTGTGTTTGGTTTCCATTCGTAGTCAATATTGATACCATCATGCATTAGACGACATGCTTGAGAATTATTCATAAAAGAAAAATAAGTTAGTAAAATGATAAAAACAATGACCAAATTATTTCTCACTGTTTATTAACTTCTCTTTCATTTTACTCCCCCCATCAAGGCTATATCCCCCCAATTTCCCATCACTTCTTATAACTCGGTGACAGGGTATATTTATAGGATCGTAATTTTTACCACATGCATTTGCTACAGCTCTATATGCTGTTGGTCTCCCAATCCTAATTGCTAGTTCTTTATATGTTATTACTTGTCCTTTTGGGATCTTTTTTATTTCATTAAGGACTTCTATCTGGAAGGGTGTAAGTTCTTTCAAATTTGATAACATATATTTATTACTCCGTATCTGTGCTCTCGATTCTAACTCTTCTACCTAGGAATAGACCAAAAATCATTATGATTAGAAAGATGAGTGCGTCTTCTGGTTGTAATAAAACATTACTAATAACCGGGCCTGGACATAAACCTGCCAAGCCCCAACCAATGCCAAAAATTGCACTGCCAATTAGAAGGTTTTTATCAATATTTTTTGTTGTTGGTATGGCAAACTTCTCTGCAAACAATGGCTTATCTCGCTTTAAAACGAAGTAATAACCGATAGCATTTACTATGATCCCCCCACCCATAACAAAAGCAAGTGATGGGTCCCAAACACCAAAGATATTTAAAAATCCTTGAACTTTTGATGGATTTAACATCCCTGCTAATGCTAATCCAAACCCAAATATTAATCCTGATATAGAAGCAAATATAAATCTCATGTTATAATCCTCCTAGTAATTTGATTATGTATACGGTAACAAACCCTGCTATTACAAAAGTCATTACAGATATGAGAGACCTTCTAGATAGAAGCGATAGACCACATATACCATGCCCTGATGTACAACCAGAACCCATAGCTGAACCAAAACCAACCAAAAATGCTGCGATATAAAAAATTATTCCAGTTGCTACAGGTTTGTATGCTATTTCATAGTTAAATACGGTTATTAATATAACAGGACCGATCAAACATCCTATAATAAAAAAGATTCTCCAATACCAATCACTCCTAAAATCTTTGGTAATCAATCCTCCGAGAATACCGCTTGCACCCATAATTCTTCCTTTTGTCAGCATAAGTAAGAAAGCAGCAAACCCAATGAGTGCTCCTCCCATGAATGATTGAACAGGTGTAAAATTAATCAAATCAATTATCATCATTTTCCTTTCGTAAACCCTTAATTGGAACTTTAAAATAAATATCTCCATTATCTTCTGCAGGAGGCATATTGCCAGCTCTCATATTAACCTGGATAGATGGTATTATTAACTTTGGCATACCAAGTGTCTTATCTCGTGCAGTCCTTACATCAACAAACTGATCTTCTGTAACTCCACCACCTATATGGATATTATTTTTCTTTTGTTCTCCTACAGTTGTTTCCCACGCAAACGCCCGACCATTTGGTCCGTAATCATGACAAACAAACATCCTCGTTTCATCTGGTAAGGTTAAAATCTTTTGAATTGATTTATAAAGTATCCTTGCATCTCCTCCAGGAAAATCTGCTCTTGCTGTTCCACCATCTGGCATGAATAAGGTATCACCTACGAAAACAGCGTCACCAATGATATGTGCCATACATGCAGGAGTATGCCCTGGGGTAAGAATTGCTTTACCAATTAATTCACCAATTTCATAACTATCCCCGTCCTGTAAAAGTAAATCAAACTGACTCCCATCTCTTTGAAATTCAGTTCCAGCATTGAAAACCTTTCCGAATATATCTTGTACCTTTTGAATTTCTGCTGATATTGCAATTTTACCACCCACATGTTGCTGAATATAAGGAGCAGCTGATAAATGATCAGCGTGAACGTGTGTTTCTAATAACCATGATACATTTAGGTTATTCAATTTTACATAATTTATCACCTCATCTGCTTGCTCATAGGACACAACTCCTGAAGAGTAGTCAAAATCCAGAACAGAGTCTACGACTGCACAAGAGGAAGTTGCTTCATCAATGACAACATAACTAATTGTGTTTGTTGCACTATCAAAAAAAGATTTAACATTAGGTTTATTCATTTTAACCTCCCTCAGTTACATTTTAGAAATATTATACTATATTTATGTATTTACTCTAATTTTTCATTACCTCGAGTACACATTTCCTAAATTCTGCTGTTCCTTTTGAAAAGCCAAGTGTTTCGCATAATTTCATACTACTAATGGTTGAATTTGTTTTTGGTTTATCATTATCAGAAATTATGTAAGTATTATACTCCCATATACCGGTTTCGACTCTACCGTCTGAATATACGTATTTACCACGTCCATGAAATTCTCCATTTAGCATTTCTCCTTCATAGGTATCTCCATCAGCAAAATAATAGACCCCTATGCCATTCGCACTATCATTTGCATAATCACCGATATATTTATCGCCGTTTGAATAATAATGTTCACCATAGCCAGATCTAATATCATTTAAAAATTGACCAATATATCTATCACCATTTGCCCATATATATGATCCATAACCACTCTTATTTTCATCAACAAATTCGCCTATATATTTATCACCTGAAATATAGTCCATTATGCCTTGACCATTTGGTAAATCATTTGAATATTTCCCCATGAAAATATCTCCATTCATGTAATAGTAAGTACCTTCTCCACTTCTTTGATCAGAGTCAAATTCACCAAGATATAGATCGCCGTCGTTGAATTCATAAATTCCAATTCCAGATTTTTTGTCACTTAAAAATTCTCCCGTATAGACATCACCACTATTAAAAGAATAGACACCATACCCATGAGCCATATCATCTAAATGATCTCCAACATATATATCTCCATTGGAATAAAAATATTGCCCATGGCCTGTTCTAACACCTTCAAAAAACTCTCCTATGTATTGATCGCCATTGGCATAGCTATAAAGACCATTCCCATGTTTTTCATTATTTTGGAAATCACCTATATATTGGTCACCATTATCATAATCCCTCATTCCATAACAGTTATCAAAATAATTTGATGAATAACTGCAACCAGGAAGAGCAAATACCTTTAAAGGGTAAGATGCAGAAAATATTGCTATCATTAACAATAAATATTTAATTCTTATTTTATATCTCCAGAGTTCAATGCTATTATTACTTGATAAATTCATTTTCATAATCATTATGATAATATTACATTAACTAAAAAGTCAAAAAAATATAAGTGCCAATTACATGAGTTATAAATTTCTTATTACTGGAGCAAATAAAGGTATAGGTTATGCCCTCACATGCGAAGTATTGGATAAAGGTTATGATGTAATAGCTCTATGTAGAGATACAAGTAATACAATTAATTTAGATAAATTAAATGCTGCATATAAAGATAATTTAAAAATTTTCAAAGCGGATGTTATGAATGAAGATAGATTAAGGGAGATCTCTGATAGCATTAATAAAATTGATGTTATTATTTGTAACGCAGGCATTATGGGTGCAAAGGGTGGAATGTTTGACCAACAAAATACTCCCAATACCATTCTCAATATCTTGATGACGAACGTAGCAGGTCCATTCTTTACAATTCGATCTTTTCTGGAAAAGTTAAAAACAAGTAAAAAGCCAAAAATAGCCATTATTTCATCTCATATGGGCTCTCAACAACACGGCAGCAGTGATGCCTATTTTTATAGAGCGTCCAAAGCTGCTGTTAATAATCTGATGGTTACATTCTCCAGGGAATTACACAATTATGAGATACCCGTTGCTTCGTTCCACCCAGGATGGGTGAGAACTGATATGGGTGGAAGCTACGCATCATTATCACCAGAAGAGAGTGCGAAAGCCCTAATAAAGCTGATTTTGGAGCTCAATATGAAAGACTCAGGAAATTTCTTTAATTATGATGGCAATAATCTACATTTGTAGTTAGTGATTAAATAAGCTCAATTCGAACTTTTTCTACCCTGTTATCTTTTGTCTGCTCAACAATAAATTTGTAGCCATATGCTTCAACAATATCACCTGCAACTGGTAGCCTTTCAAGTGCATTCATAACTAAACCTGAAAGTGTATTAGCATTTGGATCATCAATTTCGTCATTATCAAGAGCTCGCTGAATATCTACCAATGGTGATAAACCGTGGGCTAGCCAGAACCCGTTTTCATTAACTATCTCAAATTCATTTTCGATTTCATCAGTTTCATCAGCAATCTCACCAACTAATTCCTCCAGAAGATCTTCCATCGTCACAAGTCCAGTGAATGAACCATATTCATCTATCATAAAAGCTATATGACTTCTTTCATGTCTCATTCTTTCAAACAGATCCTTAACTTTGGAAGTTTCTGGAACAATCATAGGTTTTCTTGAAAAGCTTCCTAACTCATTCCAAGGATCATTTTGCCCCTTGAATAATGCATCTATAAGATCTTTTACAACTATTGTTCCAATCAGTTTATTATCCTTATCCAACAGAGGAAATCTTGAATGCTGAGTTTCAGCAATTATCTGTCTATTCTTTTCATTATCACCATTTAGGATTAAAACTTCTGATTGAGCACTTGGAATCATAACACTTTCTAGTGTTCTTTCGTCAAATGCAAATAGATTTTGTAACCTTTCTGCTTGATCCTTGTCCATTACTCCATGCTCAACTGAAACATCAACAAGTCCTTTAATCTCTTCACCTGTAAAGATATCCTCATATGTAGAAGAGGCGACCCCCAGCCATCTTAATATTGAAGATGCAGCTGATTTTAATGCAATATTTAGCGGGTAAACTAATATATATGTAACCCATAATGTATGTGCGCAAGCTTGAAATGTAATCTCAGGGTTTCTAATACCAAAAATTTTTGGCACTTGCTCTCCTACAACGATATGCAAAGAAGAAAATGTAATAAATCCAATCATAAATGCTACAAAATGAATCAGATGCTCAGGTAAGTAATTTCCCAAGACTGGTTCAATTAATGCTGCCACTGTTGGTTCACCTACCCAACCTAGACCCAATGATGCCATGGTTATACCCAATTGACAGCATGCCAAATAATTTTCTTGAACTGTTAAAATGTGTTTACATAGCCTAGCAGCAAATTGATTTTCAGCTGCCATCTGCTCTATTCTGAGAGGTTTACACTTGACTATCGCGAATTCAGCGGCAACATAAAAACCATTTGCAACCAAACAAAAAAACGCTATTCCTAAATTTAGCAACGTGCCATCGTGGCCCATAGATTCTGCTGCCATATATTTTTTATCTTTCCCTTCCCTTGATCAAAAACAATAATCCAATCATTAAATATTAATATTGAAATGAGTGGATTTTTTGATACTCACATATTACCCAATATGCCTCGAAACAATCTTGATAGAGATGTATCAGCTGACTTGAATAATTTATACATATAAATTCTTTTTGTCTAATATTTTATACGAAAGTTTTACAGATGCGTTACAAGGATTATGGATGGGAAAAATAATATTAACATTATTCTGACAAACTCAATAAAAAAGAAGGGCAAAACACCGTGGTAAATACTCCTTTGGTTTGTTATATTTTTACTGATTGAAATATCTATTTTTGCAATCGTATTAATGTTTAGACCCACAGGCGGTGTAATCAAACCAAGCTCAACAACAATTAACATTAGAATACCAAACCAAATCTTTATAGATTCTTGATCCATATTTAAATCAAGATTCAATATTGGAGGTAAGATAAATGGGACAAATATTAGGATTATGGACATACTGTCTAGTATAAATCCTAAAATAATAAAAATTAGAAGAATTAAAAAAATAAGTAAAAGAGGATCTAAAGCACTACTGGTGATAATATCTGACAGGAATTGAGGCAAATCAACTCTTGCATAGAATATTTTTAAAACTTCTGCTCCAAATATAATCAAATAAATCATCCCAGATAATTTTGCTGTATTCAGCAATATTCTCTTTATATTTTTATTATTTAATTTCCCTGTAAAAAATCCATAAATTATAACTAATAGAGCAGAAAGTGATGCGGCTGGAACAATCGTAAATATGCCGTATACTAAACCTGAAACAATGATCGTTATTAATGTTAATATTGGGAAGAGCAATTTAAGAGCATCAAAATTTGATATATTTTCTTCTTCAATCAATCTTGGTTGAATTGGGTTTTTTAAAGCAAAAATAACTATCACACCTATGAAAAAAATTATCGCTAATAAAAATGGAATTATTGCCGCCTTGAACATTGCAATAATATTAACTTCAGCAATAATTGAATATACAATTAATACTATTGAAGGGGGAATTAATATGCCAAGGGTCCCACCAGCAGCAATTGTCCCAGAATATAGCGATGGGGGGTAATTGAATTTACGAAATTCTCTTATAGAAATTTCACATAGCGTAGATGTGGTAGCAACTGATGAGCCACTAATTGAACCAAAACCTGCAGCTGTAAATATGGTTGCAATTGCTAACCCACCTGGAATGGGTCTAAATATCTTGTTAAAAGCTTTGAATAACTTTTCCCCATATCCAATATTTTGAACAATTATTCCTACCAAAATGAACATCGGAATTACAGATAAATCATAATTTGAAAACTGGGAAATAGCCAGATCTCTGAGTTGAAAATGTAAAATATCCATCCCATCCACAAGTCCAACTCCAGCAATTCCAAGCAAAATCATCACATAACCAATTGGTATTCTTAAAATTACCAATGCCACCAAAAAGATAGTACTTAGAAATATTTGTAGAAAATTCAATTCCATGTTATGAAATCTCTTCCTTAATATTAATAATTGCTGCCAATATCAGTAAAAAAAGTGAAGTTAATATAGGTGGATAACTTAACCAGATTGGGATACTCATAATAACTGTCTCATACCCAAAAGAATAATAATCTATCATTCCATAGATCATTTGACGAAGGATATAGGTACTAATGAGAATAACAATTGTACTTTTTATTACACTTAATAGCAATATGAGCCGCTTTTCAAACCTCTCTATAAAATAATCAAAGGTTACATGCGCTGATCTCAATTCACAATAAGGTAAAAAATTGAATACAATCACCGGCATAAGAAATTGAATTAACTCATATGGCGTGTAGGGTGCATTCTGGGTAATATTATCAAAGGCGATCCCAAACACGTTGATAAGTATTAAAAAAAGCAACAAACCACCACCAATTAGTGCCCAGTAAGTGATGATATTTTTTAAATAAATTATATTATTGGTGAATTTCATAGATTAAAAAATCCTGGGAACTACTCACCCATGAGTTGCATTGCTTTTTCTAGTATCGGAGCTCCATCAATATTCTCTTTTGATAATTCCCTTAACCAAATATCATGCGTTCCTTTTAATTTATTTTTGATTCCTTCAGTTTCATTATATCCCAAAATTTTATGTATATTGCCATTTCTCAAAGCATAATCAAGACCATCATTATCGTTCATTTGCCAAATTTTACCTGCATTTTTCCATTGAGAGAGATTTGAATTAGCTTGAAAAATTTCTTTGATTTCATTGGGTAGATTATCCCATTTTTCTTTATTCATTGATACTTGGAATGTTAATGTTCCAAAACGAAAACCATCATACCCCTCTACTTGATATTTTGTATATTCATTTAATTTAAATGTTGGAATTATTTCATAGGGGATTAGAGCTGCGTCTATCATGTTTTTGGATAGGGTTTGAACTACATCAGGCATTGGAACTGAAATAGCCTCTGAACCTAATTCATCAAGTATCCATGAACCAGTTCTAGATGGTGTTCGAACTTTCATTCCTTTGAATGAATTTATGTCCGATATTTCTTTCTGAACAGATTGAAATACATTTCCAGCATGAACATGCAAAAAGAGTACCTTCAGACCAGAATAATCTTCTTCTAAATATTCACTAAACATTTCATGCATAACTGCACCTGTTTTTTCTGGATCATTAGTATGAATTAGAGGTAGTTCGAATAACTCTGTCCTTGGGAACTGACCTGGTGTGTAGCCATTAGATGTCCATATCAAGTCCACAACTCCATTTCTGGCTTGACTTACTAAGTCTGCTGGCCGCCCTCCAAGCGTCATCGATGGGTAAATATCAATTTTAATTCTCCCAGCTGAGTCCTCTTCTACTTTCTTTACCCATGGCTCTATCATAGAAATATGTGCAGGTGATGTTTTTGGTAAGAAATGATGGAATTTAAATTCGTATTCCGCTGCGCCTAAATTCATAGTCATACAGAACAATGAAAAAAGAGATAAGGTTAAGCTGAAAATAAATTGTATTTTATTTTTTTTCTTAATCATTCAGCTCCCATTAAAATAAAACACACTCTAGCAAGTTTATCACTATTGTTCACCCACGCATGGCTGGTGCCACGTTGTATAACAATATCACCCTGACTGAGGTGCACTTCTTCATTATCGAGTATGAGAGTAATTTCACCCTCTAGAATAATAGCGTAATCTAATGATTTTGATTTATGCATGAATGGATGTCTTTTACTTTTGACTAATGTATCACTTGCATTTAAATCTGAAAAATATGCGTCGCTATCAAAATCATCTTTCGTGTTGGATTTTTCTGGTTCAAATGAAGATATACGACAAATTGTTTCGAAAGATTTTGGAAACATGGTAAATATTTGATCTACTTCTTGTATATCTGCAGAGTTATCATTTGGGAAGATCTCTGTGCGCCAAATATTATTTAAGCTAACTCCAGGACGTGAATTCTTTTCCATTTGGTTATTCACAAAACTATCAGAAATAACAACGGAATCACCTTCCCTATTAAAACCTGTAACAACTCTTCTACACTTTTTTTCCATATTGGTTTGATAACATAAACTAATAATTATTCATATAGAATTTTAAGTTCACATGAGAACTTGTGATATTTAATATATATGTTTATATATACTAATAAATTGCGCCGGTAGCTCAGCTGGATAGAGTATCTGACTACGAATCAGGAGGTCGGGGGTTCGAATCCTCCCCGGCGCGCCAAATCAGAAGAGTTAAAATGGAAATTAAATCATTCAAAGACAGAGTCGATAATTTTTTTAAGTGGGTTAAAGGAACAGAACTAGTTCTTCTCAAAGACATAAATGTAGATGAGGATCCTGTTCGACCACATTTAGATTTAAACTTTAGAATAAGTTATGGACGTCAAATTTATGGATTAGCCTATGACAATAATATAGAAGGTATAGTTTGTGTTGCTATGACAGATGAAATTCCACATACAGAAAAAGAATTGGAACTCATGAGCAAGAATTCTTATTTAGAGGAAAATTCAACAATTATGATACCTTACACAGTTTGGTCTCGAAAAAGGGGTGCTGGAAAGGAAATTATGAAAAAAGTTATAAACCATACAATTAAAAATATGCCAAATATTGAGAAAATCGTTACTCTTTCTCCCCTTACGCCAATGGCAACACATTACCATATACGTAATGGTGCACAACTTATTAGCATTAATTCTGAAACACAAAACTTTGAGTATAAGCTTAATCGCAAACAAGACTAAGCTTTCAATGGCATTGGTTTCCAATTTTCGTCTGCGATTTTATATTCAATGCCAGATGGATAAACCTCAACTCTTGACTCATAACCCATAGTTTCAATTGTAAACCATTGATGGGACTTTACCTCTTTTTCTTCTCCTACGTTGAGGTATTGAGCATGGGCATCTATACCATTTGGAGATATTGTTAAAACCACAACATCTCCTGATAATATCCTTATTGAAATATCTTTTTCTGGCATCCTCCACGAGATATATTCATCAATTGATAATCTTGCCATATCAAACCTAAATACCACCCATGGCAGACCATATCATTCTAATGCCTATTAACAGGAACAAAAGTAAAAGATATTTTTTAAAAGTATCCGCATCAATTCGTCTTCTTACTATTCTACCAAGTCTCATACCAATTATTGCAGTAACTGCGCAAAGTGCTGCTATTGGAATCATTTCTAAAGAAAAAACATCAGTTTTATAATAACCATAAGTCGCTGGAACGCTCGCAATCAAGAATAAAAATCCTGTTGTATCAACAAAATCTTCCTTTGACACCTTCCTGAGTATCAAATAAATAATTATTGGAATACCCCAAATGGAAGTCAGACCTCCAACAACGCCCGCAAGCGAACCCATACCAATTTGCCAATACTTGTCATATTTTAAATCAAACGACCATGACCTCCTAAATAAATTATCTAATGCAAAAATCATGACCATAAGTCCAATAAGTAATTTAATTAGATCATCACCTAAAGTTGCAGCCTGTAAAGATGTGACTAATACACCTGCGACCATGAATATTCCAAATAAATAATATTTTTTTGCTATCTTTAGTGGGTTTTGTGCAGACAAAAATTGAGTAATATTTGCTATTATAACTGGAATCATATTTAGACCAATTGCTTGAAGTGGATTGATGAAGAAAATTAATAAAGTGATTGAAGTCATAGGTAAACCAATACCAGTCACACCCTTTACAATCCCAGAAATCAAGAAAATAATCAGAAAAATAAAATATAAGAAATTAATATCTAAAAATGAGTCAAACATATTTCATGAAGTGATATTTTTTGGACATAGAAACACAATTATTATTTAAAATGTTCAAGAATGAATAGCCTACGCAATTAAAATATATTGTGCCTGTTTTTAATATAGTAAATTATGTAAACATAGTCGTGTCAATAAATATTATTTACTAAAAGAACAATTTATTAATGATGGATATTTTTATCTTTTATATAACCAGAAGAAATGACTGTTGCTAATAATATTATGATGGCAAGTGAAAATAGTGTTACTATAACGTCGAATTGTGTTATTAAAAAGCCAGCTAATGGATACATTAGTAGCCAACATAGATGGCTTAGTGAAAACTGTGCTGCAAACAATTGAGATAATTCATCCTCCCTCACGGAGGCTCTAATTATTCTACCCATTGGGGTCAACACGAACGAATAACCAAAACCAGATATAAACCAAAATATCAATAATAGCATAAAATTAAATACACCAAGTGTAATAAGAATTGAAAACATTATAAATACTATTGATATCGTATATGCCCCAAAGTACATTAACTTCCAAACAGAATATCTTTTTAGTATTCTAGGCACTAGTATTGCACCTAAAACAGAGCCAAAACCAAAGAAAAACATAGCAACTGGAAGGGCCCCTTCATCCATACCTAATAGCGCTCTAACCATTATGACTGTATTAACCAAAATCATAGCCCCGCCAGCAGATACAGCAAGATTCATAAACATTAATCCCTTTAGCTCGGGTAAAACAGTATATTTCTTTAATCCGTATGTAATTTTACCAATAAATCTTATATCTTTGATTGCCTCACTCTCAGTAACCTTAGGCAGAAATATTGTTAATATTAAAAGAGCTGAGGCGATAAAACCAAAAGAAGTTCCAATAAATAAACTCTTATAATCGTAAAAAATAAGAATTAATGCGGCTAACATATATCCTAATATATTCTCAAGATCTATGGACAGACGTGATAATGATAGAGCTTTTGTATAGTCTTCATCCTCATGGAAAAGTTGTGGTATGGTAGATTGGTAGATTGGTGTAAAGGCAGCTGAAGTAATATAAATGATAGAGATAACGATGTATATATGCCATATTTCATTTACAAAAAATAATCCAATCGCTGCAATTGCACGCACTATATCTAGAGAAACTAAATAGAACCTTCTATTAAACTTATTTGAAAATGCTCCAGCAATTGGTGAAAAGAAGACGTATATAACCATCTTTATTGTGAACAAACTTGATAATAATATTGCTGCATTTTCTCCAGTTAAATCAAATGCCAGCAGGCTTAATGCAACAGTTGCCAGCCCTGTGCCTAACAACGAAAAGTTTTGAGCCAGAAAGAGATTTCTAAAGTTTTTATTCGACAGAACTGAAAACATTTGTACATACGTATCTAAGATACTCTGCCTAGGATTAAGTTTAATCTATATATCGAGTACATAATTGGTTGCGGGGGCAGGATTTGAACCTGCGACCTTCAGGTTATGAGCCTGACGAGCTACCGGGCTGCTCCACCCCGCGATAAGTTAGTATTTTACCTAACACTAAGTATTCTAAAAGGTCAAGGAACAAAAATAAAATTCTTATTCTTCTGTTTCAAGTCCTGTTGGAATTGGTACATTCTCAGGCTCAAGTGAAATTCCAGCACCATCAGCAACTGTTTCTAAAAGCATACCAAAGTCTTTTTCTAGATTTTCTTTTGAAATTCTCTCAATTCTTCCAGAATGTTGTTGAACAGCCTGCCTTGTGGCAGCTGTCACAGGCATTGGTACCCCTAGTTCCTTACCTGATTGTAAACCTAAGTCTAAATCTTTTAATAAAAGCGGTGTAGTAAAGGTTGTTGTCCAATCCAAATTTGCAAATGCATTAGACTTGTACTTCGTAAAAATAGAACCCATTACAGAGTTATTCATGAAGTTTAAAAAAGCATGTCTTGGAACCCCTGCTTTTTGTGCAAGGATAGTAATCTCCGCAAGATTTTGGATTACAACACCTAACATAACATTATGAGCTATTTTACAGAACCTTGCTAAATCTCCTTCGCCAACATATGCCACACCACGAGGTGCAATAGTTTCTAAATATGGTTTTATTTGATTGAAAATATCTTCAGGTCCAGATGCGACTATAGATAAAACTCCAGCTTTAACTGCCTTACCATTTCCGCTTACAGGGCATGACATGTAGGCAATACCGAGTTCTTTTAATCTGTCTCTGATTTCATTTGAGTCTTCGGATGATATTGACGAACAATCGACAAATATTTGATTCTTCTTAGTGCCTTTTGATAAAACACCTTCATCACCAAAATAAACTTGTTTAAGATCTTTACCAGTTGAAACCATGGTGAATAAGACATCTACATCATGTAACTCATCCATATTGGTGACTACTGTGGCACCATACTCTGACAATGGATCTGCTTTTGATTTTGTTCTATTCCATACACTTATGTCTTGACCATCTTTTGCAAGGCGACCAGCCATTGGATATCCCATTCTTCCTGTTCCGACCCAACCAATTTTATGTGACATGATATTCTCCTTTTTATATTTCACTATTCCAGTTAAATTCTTCTATTATACTCTTAACTTCTTTTAGAAAACTTGCAGCGTATGCACCATCAAATGCTCTATGGTCAAAACTCTGACCAAGCACACCAATTTTTCTTATACCGATTGTGTCGCCAGCACTATCTTCAATAATAACTGGTCTTTTTTGTATCCCATCAAAAGACATAATGGCAACTTGCGGTGGATTTACAATCGGAGCTGTCATATAAGTACCCATACTACCATTATTCGATAACGTATATGTGCCTCCAAAGTATTCCTCTTGTTTTAGTTTATTATTTTGAGCTCTCTGAACCAAATCATTTAAATTTTCATTCAAATCTAGTAACTTCATCTTGTCAGAATTTTTTAATACAGGAACAATTAAGCCATTATAATTTAAATCGACTGCAATTGCTAAATTTACTTCGGAAGCAATATGCAATTCTTTCTCACTGAAACAGCTATTAACCAATGGATATTCCTTTATAGCAAGGGATATTGCTCTGGCAACAAAAGAGAGATAAGAAACTTTGAGATCCCTGTCTGAATATTTTTGTTTAAGTTCGTTTCTTGTCTTATCCAAATTACTAAAGTTAACCTCAACTGCCTGAAAAGCCTGAGGAACCTGGGGCCAGCTTTCCGATAGACGTTGACCTGTAGTTCTTCTTATACGATTAAGAGCCACTTTTTCTGGATATAAAACATGATCTATCTTACCAGATATATTTGATCGCGCTTTTGTCACAGACAATGAGGAAATATAATCTTCTAATAGTTTACGATTAACTTTTCGGGCGTTATTTTTTTTAAAATAATCAGCAAGCTTTATTAAATCTACCCTTTCATTATTAGCTAATCTCTTTGCTAATGGTGTAAATTTAATGTCAATATTTTTACTAGAAAAAGCCTCGTAATTATCATCGGGTGTTTGAACTTCGTTTAAAAAAGAAAACCATTCTGGTGCATCTGTATCTATTACAATTTCTAAATTGCTTGTTTTTTTAGAAGTAAATGACTCTTCGTTTTTGATAGGTAAATCCGATTGAGAAGACTCTATACTCTTATTGATATTTTCTGAGGTAGTGTCTTCTTTTATATCATCCTCTGGCGGCTGTTCTCCTTCACCAATAATCACTGCAACGATACTGCCAACTGATGTAGTTTCTCCCTCATTAACTAAAATCTTCGTCAATTTACCATCAGTTGTAGCTGGAATTTCCATAGAGGTTTTATCTGTTTCAATTTCAAATAGGATTTCTCCAGATTTGATATCATCCCCTATATTCTTGTGCCACTTGGATACAGTACCTTCAGCAACTGTTTCACCTAACTGCGGCATTAATATATTCATAACTTCCCTACCTACTTTAAGACATCTAAAATTTTATTATAAATCCGATCAACAGATGGGATGGCAATATCTTCAAGGTTATCTGCTGCAGGAAGAGGTATATGCGGTGTTGTAATTCTTACAGCAGGACCATCTAAATCCCAGAATAATTCATCAACAACTATAGAAACGATTTCTGCACCCCAGCCGCATAATCGTGGATTTTCTTCTACTGTGAATAACCGCCCTGTTTTTGATACAGATTTAGAAATAGTTTTCATATCTAACGGTACTAGTGTTCGTAGATCAACCACTTCAACATCAATACCGTGTTCCTGCATCAATTTATCTGCTGCTGCAACAGCACGTGGCACCATTAGTGCAAGTGCGATAATTGTTGCATCTTTACCTTCACGCACAACTTTAGCAGTTCCAAGTGTATCGACATGCTCACCATCTGGAACTTCACCTTTAATAGCATATAATGATTTGTGCTCAAAAAATATAACAGGATCATTGTCCCTTATTGATGCTGCTAAAAGACCCTTAACATCAGCAGGTGTTGATGGAGCTACTACTTTTATCCCTGGAATTGCCATTGCCCAATTTTCAATTGATTGTGAATGTTGAGCACCAAAACGTGAACCTCCTCCATTACCAGTTCTGACGACAAGTGGACATTTTAGTTGCCCATCAGACATATATCTTGATTTAGACATTTCATTTGCAACAAAATCCCAACATACTGCCAGAAAATCTGAAAACATTATTTCTGCAATTGGTCTCATTCCTGTCATGGCAGCACCCATAGCAGCACCTAAAATTGCTTGCTCTGATATTGGGGTATCAATGACTCTTTTTGGACCGAATTTATCAAATAATCCAACAGTTGCTTTAAATACTCCGCCGGCTTTAGCTACATCTTCACCAATAAACGCAACTGTTTCATCCCTCTCCATTTCTTGAGCAATTGCAGCTGCTACAGCTTCTCTATATGTTAGTTGCGCCATGCCCATCCTCCATTAGCATATACATTCGTAGTTAATATATCCTCCGGTGGCACTGGTGAGTTTTTGGCTTCTTCTGTTGCTTGATCAACCAGCTCTTTCACATTATTTTCAATGTCATCGATTACATTTTGTTTTATTCCAAACTCAATCAGACGTTCACGATACCTGGTTATTGGATCGTTATTTTTCTTCCAATGCTCAAGCTCTCCTTTTGGTCTGTATGACCCAGGATCTGCTCTACTATGCCCTGACTGTCTATAGGTTTTACATTCAATTAGTGATGGGCCATCACCTGCCCTTGCTTTTGCGTAAGCCTTTTGTGCAGTTCTATATACTTCATCAGCATCATTTCCATCAATAATAATGCTTTCTAGTCCATATGCAGAAGCTCTATCAGCTGCAGGATTTTTTACAGCTGTAATGGATTCTATAGGAGTGTATTCCATGTAGTTATTGTTTTCACATACAAAAACGACGGGAAGTTTATATACCACAGCATAATTTAGTGCTTCATGGAAGGCACCAATATTTGTTGTACCATCACCAAAGAACACCGTAGCAACGTCATCATGACCTAAATATTGCGCTCTCCATGCTGATCCTACAGCCATTGGTAAATGTGCACCAATTATTGCATAAGACCCCATAACTCCCTTGCTTGTATCAGTTAGGTGCATAGATCCACCTTTTCCTCTCATTAACCCACAGTCTCTTTGCATAAGCTCACCCAAAACACCAACAACAGACGCTCCCCTTGCCAAAGTGTGAGCGTGCCCCCTGTAAGTACAGAAACTTTTGTCATTTTTTTGCATTGCATTTGCAAACCCAGAGGCAATTGCCTCTTGTCCAAGAGATAAATGACTTGTTCCTTTAACCAGATTTTCAAGAAAAAGGTCGTAGGCTCTTTGCTCAGCAAACCTGATCAAGTATTGAGTATTATATAACTCAAGCCTCTTTTTCTCGTTGATATCATCATTTTTTAAGGTCTGTTTTTTTGCCATCTTATTATTCACCAATTTTAATATTTATTGGCAATAGGCAGATCTTCGGCAGGGAAAAGAGAAATTACTTTACACCCTTTATCAGTAACTACAACCTCTTCCTCAATTCTTGCTGCGGAAACACCGTCTTTTGCAGGACAATAAGTTTCTAAAGCAAAAACCATACCTGTTTTAATTTCCATCGGATTTTCTAATGATACTAATCGAGAAATAATTGGCCTTTCATGTAGGGCTAGACCCAGTCCATGTCCAAATTGTAATCCAAATGCTTGCATTTCACTATCAAAACCAAACTCTTCAGCTTTTGGCCATGCTTTTGCAACAGTATCTGTTGATACACCTGGTTTAATAAGTTCAATTGCTTTATCAAGCCATTCACGACATTTTATGTATGCATCATTTTGTTCGGATGTAGCAGTACCAACATTAAATGTTCTATAATAACAAGTTCTGTACCCTTGGTATGACTGAAGTATATCAAAGAAAGCCTGATCCCCTGGCCTGAACATTCTATCAGTAAAATTATGTGGGTGTGGACTGCATCTCTCTCCAGAAATGGCATTAATAGCTTCAACGTCATCTGAACCCATTTCGTAGAGCATTTTATTTGCTAAGGCAACAATATCATTTTCCCTCACACCTGGCTTTAACTCTTCATAAATCATATGGTAAACACCATCAACCATGGTTGCAGCTTGATTCAACAATGTTATCTCATCAATATTCTTAATTTCTCTTGCGTCTAGCATGACTTGTTGACCATCAACAATATTCATTCCAGCTTTTTGAAGTTCAAAAAACATTGCAGTTTCAGCAATATCCAAACCAATAGGCATATCTGCTACGCCAGCAGCTTTTAAATAACTCATAATTTCTTCAGCATGATTTTTCATTAAACCAACTGATGGAGGAACTGTGCCTCTCATACCTGTCATACCTGCAAGACATCTATTTGGATCAAGCCAATCACAATTTAATTGATGATGCACAGCTGCTGAACCAAAATCCCAAACAAAAGGTTCGTCATCACCCGCCAAAAGAGCAAATCTACATAGCTTATCTCTTTCCCATTCTCCAATTTTAGTTCCAGTAATATATCTAATGTTATTTACATCAAATAATATCAAAGCACCTAAACCTGAATTCTTGAGTGCATTCTTGGCTCTTGATAATCGATATTTTCTGAGCCTTTGAAAATCAACTCTTGTTTCAAAATCAACTTGTTTAAAGCCTGGAGATGCAAGTGCACGATCCCACTGCCAGTTTTGGTTTGCATCTTCCGGTCTTAATATTCTTGGTGAAAATACGTTTAAGTCTGTCATTTTTTTACTATCCTGTATTAAATTTACACTATATTTAGTATGGAATTGAACTCATATCAATAAAATAACATACCTCGCATAGTTTTTTCAAAAATTATCCCGTATATGCCAATGGCGCTAACGCGTCAACATCAGTGACAACATCCAAGATAACACATTTATCAAGTAATATTGCTTTTTCAAGCGCAGGTTTAAAATCTTTTGGATCTTCAACTCTAATTCCAACGGCACCCATCTGCTTCGCAATTTCAGCAAAATTTACATTATTGAATGTCCACATCTCTCTTGCCTTTTGAGTTTGAGATCCACCATAAACACGGTCAAAACCTCTTTTGGACTGATTACCCGCTCCATTATTATTCACAACAATAACTGAATTAATGTTCCACCTAACTGCAGTCTCAATTTCGGCAATATGATACCAAAAACCTGCATCTCCCGTGAAACAAATGACAGGTCTATCAGGTACTGCGCATTTAACACCTAAGGATGCAGGGAATGCCCAGCCAAGATGCCCAGCTGAACGGATATAATTTTGATCTGAAGATTTTAAATCAAACATACCTCCCATCCACATACCACCATGTCCTGTATCTACAACTACAAATGAATTATCTGGAAGGTTCAATGATAAATCATGACATATTCTTTCTGGTCTTATTGGAATTGAATCAGATGTTAGTAATGGACGAAATTCGTCATACCACTCTTGACAATAACCTTGAATCTCATTTACCCAATCTAATCGTTTTTCAGCAGAATTATCATCTGCATAATTCAACATTTCTTGGAGGGCGTTCTTCGCATCTGATTGAATTCCGACTAGTAAAGGATAATTTCTTCCAAGCACCTCAGGATCAATATCAATGTGTATTGCTCTTGTACCAATTTTAGGAATAGTCCAAAAATTGGTAATCATACCCCCAAGATCCGTTCCAATAAAAATTACTAAATCTGCTGCAAGTACCGATTTATTAGCTGAACCACGAGAGTAAGTACCAACTACACCCACATTTAGAGGGTTGTTTGCATCAATAACATCCTTCCCGTTTAATGAAGTAGCCACTGGTATTTTTAACTTTTTTGATATCTCATCAACCAATGAACCAGCTTGTGACCATCTCACGCCACCCCCGATAACAAATATTGGTTTCTTCGCATTATTAATAATATCCATTGCTTTTTTAATTGAGCTCAAATCTGGTGAGGGGCGATATGGTGGAACACTAATTGCATTCTCATGTATTTCTCGAGGAATTTGTTCATCAAATTGTTCTTGATCTACCTGACCTTCATTACCTTTGAATTGTAGATGAACCGGGCCTGGGCATCCTGAAACAGACACTCTGAATGCTTGGTTCAACATATCAGGAAACCTATTTGCACTATCAACAGTTGCGTTTAACTTTGTTACAGGCTCAAAAGCTGGAAGATCATCCACCTCTTGGTAAGCTTTTCTAAATTTAGTAGCCTGGTCTCTTCCGCCAGTTAATGCAACGACTGGTGATTTTGCAAGCCATGCATCACGTAATCCAGCAGCAAGATTTAATGCTCCAATAATTTGTGCAGCACAGACCCCTGGCCTACCAGATGCCCGTGCATATCCATCAGCCATGTATGCAGCTGAAGCTTCTCCATGCGCATGTATTCTTCTTACGTTGGAAATTACTTCTAATTCTGCCATTGTTGTCCTTAGGACAGCCGGCACATGAAAGATATCTGTGACACCATAATCAACCAACATTTTTGCCAAGACCTTAGCACCCGTTAATTCATTACTCATTTTTATTTCCTATTCTATTTATTTAATTGCAAGAGGGTTTATTGGTGTACCAACTGCGCCTGTAATTGGAATAGATGCAGCAACTAACAAAAACTCATATGTATTATCGGCGAGACAATCCTCTGCAAGATCTTTTAAATAAAACATCTCACCCATTGTCATTCCTTGAATAGGAATAGTTATCCAATGCCATGGTTGGTTTATCCCGTCTTCACTTTGATTTGGTCTAACTTCACAACCCCATGTATCACTCGCCAACGCGGCTAGCTCAGTTCTTTGGACCCAATCAATAGTATCAAAACCCATACCTGGTGCATCTCCTCCTGGGAATCCATCCCAAGATTCTCTATTGAGACAATCCTCCATCTGACCTGTTCTTACAATGACAAAGTCCCCCTTCTTTATCTCAACTGCTTGTTTTTTTGCAGTAAGATCAAGATCCTCACAAGTTATAGCATATCCATCTTCTAATCGCTCTTTTCCAAGCGCTCTTGCTACGTCGAGAAGAACACCCCTTCCTACCATCTTGTCTCTTGTTTTTTCAATACCACATTTTTGTGCACCAGCTGAAGTGACTTCTCTACAATCATATCCGTTCCACATTTTGTCTTCATAAAACACATGTCCTAGACCATCCCAATGTGTGCAACCATGAGTTGGCAAAAATACTGTATCATCAGCTGCTCTTATACCCCTTTTATCAAGCACACCCGAATAAGCATCCGTGCCTGTCCTTAGCATTGAATGTATAGGATTTGTTCTGCCCATTGCTGGATATTTTGTTTTTGCACCTTGCGGCCCTTTGTAGTCAAAATTTAATGCAAGTGATATTACCTTTCCTTTCTTAACGAGCTGTGCAGCGTTTATAATATCTGAAGCATCAACATAATTTAGCGTCCCTATCTCATCATTAGGACCCCATTTCCCCCAATTCTTATACTTCTCAGCTGCTTCAGCAATATCAGCTCTAGTAACTTTTTTTTCAGACATATTTCCTCCCTATTTATAATTAACCCTTTAGTATTGATGATAACCAATCTGCACTTTGAGTTCTATATTTATAGATCCTATTATTTGCTACATGTGTTCCATCTTCAATCATATTAAAAACAACATCACCCTTGACTGCATCTGCAAGTAATTTTGATTCTTCTGGTGGAACAACTCTATCTAACGCACCTCCAACAATGTATAGCGGGCATTTGATATTTTGTGCGCAACCGGATAAATCCATTCTACTTGCAAAGTCCCTTGCCTCTTCTTCAGAAGAGCATTTGCTTCTGTGAATGAATGCCTCTTTTGTAAGGCTAGGAATTCTATCAAAAATATTATTCCAATTGAAAGGTCCTGTAAGTGAGATACAAGCTTGTAGACGATCATCAAATGAAGCTGCTCTTGGAGCATAGTAACCACCCAAACTCACACCCCATACAGCAATTTTTTTTGGATTAATATCACTTCTTGTTTCTAAATAATCAATGACAGCCGAGACGGGCCCTTCATATTCTGGGCATATAGCTGCATCATATTCTGCTTCTCCTTGTCCTGGCCCATCAAAAGTTAGTGTTGCAATTCCTCTCTCAAGAAAGACCTTTTCATTTGTTTCCATCTCCTCTTTTGCGGAATCTAATCCCATACACATTATTAAAACTGGAGGATTTTCAACGTTATTTGGTTTTCTCAGGTTACCCTGCATATGTATATTATTCCAACTTATGCTAACTCTCTCACCAAGTGGGTTTGCTAATGACATAGATTTTTTATGGTATTCAACAGCAAAATTATGTGTTTTTTTCATTATATCAGGTTTGTGTACAAACAAAAACTTTCCAAAATGACAACAAACAGCAGCAGTGTTGTAGTGTTCTGAAGCACTTAAATTAAATCCTTCAGCGCTTGCGTTATCACCAAGTAATGCATGGATGTGACCTTTATTCTCCCATGCCTCACACCATTCATCCCATTCATTAATTTGCGCAGAAACATCATTAAAATCTGCTAATGGCACCCCATTTGATACAAATCTATATGACCAATGTGAAACTGCAGTTTGTAGCTTGCTATCTTTACTTTCCATTTGAAAAATCCCAATTATGTGTAATAAATATTTCTAAAAACATTATAAATTTTTATAGTATATTAAAATAAAGAACAATGGAAAAAATGTATAAAGTCATAGTTGCCGGTAAAATTCATACTCATGGTATAGATCTTCTAAAAGAAGTTAATAACTTTGATGTTTTTGTATTACCTGATGCAACTCAAGAAACCCTCGAGCAAAACTTAGAGGAAGCCGACGCTATCCTTCTGAGGTTACAATCTTTTGATAAAAAAATGATCGATAATTGTCCCAAATTAAAAATACTATCAAGAAATGGAGTTGGGTTTGATCGCATTGATATACTAGAACTAACTAGAAGAAATATCCCTCTAACGATTGTTGGTGATGTGAACTCTTCAAGTGTTGCCGAACATACAATTATGTTTATTCTCAATTTGCTGAAAAATGCTAGTATTCATGATGAAATGGTTCGAAATAATAAATGGCAGGATAGGGATCAATTAATTTCAAACGATTTTGCTGGAAGAGAATTATTGATTGTTGGCTATGGAAGAATTGGGCAGAAAGTGGCCACTCTTGCTTCAGCTTTTGGAGCAAATATAAGTATTTATGATCCTTATTACAAAAATTCTGCTGAAAAGGACAATGATTATAAATTCTATGATACTTTTGATGAGGCTCTTTCTAACGCAAACATAATTAGTTTACATGCACCCGGAACGGAAAAACCAATAATTGGTGAAAAAGAACTAAATTTACTACAAAGTGACTGTATAATTGTAAATACATCACGAGGATCTCATATAGATCTCAGTGCTTTATCGGATGCACTATCAAAAAATAAGATTCGTGCAGCTGGTTTGGATGTTTTTCCTAATGAGCCTCCAGAAACTGATGTAGAAAAAATTTTTGAACTAAATAATCTTATTTTTTCTCCTCACATTGCAGGGCTGAATAATGAATGTGCATCCAGGATGGCTATAAATTCAGCTCAAAATATTATTGATGCTCTCAATGGATCCTTGAAAGAAAAGTATGTCATAAATAAGGAGGTCTTATAAAGATCTACTTCTTATTCTAAACTAATTTTTAGATAAATGAGGATATACTTCAGATAGCAATGAGCCTTTACAATATGTCTTCTTGTAAATATCTGAAGACTTGATGTTTTCATACCACTCACAAACATTCTTGTGATGACTCCATAATTCTGGCATCCCAAGATCATCCATTCTAACAATTACTGGCATGATACAAATATCTGCATAAGTTACCTCTCTTCCAAGTAGGTAAGGTCCTCCACTGACTTCAATCCATTTATTCATTCTATCAGCAGTTGCCTTTATTTTTGATGTTGACTCATTCATATCTTTTTCTGTAAAACCCGTCCTACCCATTTTTAATAAAAATTCTTTTCGTAATGGTTTGGACTCAGCTAACGCTATAAATTCTTCCTCCGTCATACTCTGAAAATGCGGTAAAAATGCCATATTATATGAAGGTATTCGTACTGAGGGCCCTGCGACCTCATCAAAATACCTAATCATTGCTCTCATGTTTGCGCAATTCTCGGGATCTTTTGGACGAAGTGGGCTCAAATTAACATCAATGTCTTCGAGATACTCAATGATAACGGAACTATCTATGATAATTTTACCATCATGATCGAGAGCAGGAACTACCCCATTTGGGTTGATGGCTAGATACTCTGGTTTTAGCTGATCGCCTGAGAATAGATCTAGTATTTCCATACTAAAATCTATTTTTTTATGATGCAAAGTGTATCTAACTCGCTGACTACAAGTAGACTGTAATGCATTATAAATTTTAAAATTACCTAAACTCATAGCTTATTTATTATACAAATCTAAACCGTACATGATGTTTGCTGCCTTTAAGAATAATGTCCTGTTTACACCATCTGAATGTAACCACCCTGCAGCATCTCTGAGTAATTTTGCAACTCCAAATTCTTTCATATAACCATGTCCGCCATGAATTTCCATTGTCCAAGTTGCAATTTTCCATACAGCCTGACTTGCCATTGCCTTTGGTAAAGCACCAAGTGTGTAATCCCAACCTTGGTCCTGATTATCTGCTAAATAACATGCTTTGTGAGTGTAAGCTCTGGCAGCATCTAGCAACATTCTCATTTCTGCAAGTTGAGCTCTTATTCCATCATGTTCAATAAGAGGACGTCCACCTTGAACCCTTATCTTTGCCCATTGCTCAGCTTTTTCAAACAATGCTACTCCAACTCCCAAACAACTAGCTGCTGCGAATGAGTTACTCGATGGAAAAAATTTTTGAAGTAATTGGAAACCCTTTCCAACTTCACCTACAATATTTTCATTAGGAATAAAACAATCTTGAAAAATCAACTCCGCATTATTTGCTAAGCTCTCGCCTAATTTATCATGAACTCGTCCAATTGAAAAACCTTCCCTTCCACGTTCTAACAGAAAACAAGTTGTCCCCTCAAGCATAGGTTTACCCTTTTCAGTTTGGACAAATAATAAATAAAAACTAGCGCGATTACCATTTGAAATAAAATGCTTCATGCCATTAATAACATAACCACCATCTACTTTCTCAGCAGTTGTTCTGAATGGTGTTGGGTAGGGCAAGAAATAATTAGATGCATTATCCGGCTCTGTAATTCCGATAGCTAAAACAGCTTCTGGATCTTTTGCAAATGGAACGAGGGCCCTCTCAGCTTGATCTTCGTTAAGAGCCTTTTCCATTATTGTCGCAAGCTTCATTGTTTGCGCCATTACTACTGATACACCCACATCTCCAACAGCCAATTCTTCAACAACCATAGCTGTTGTATGCGAATCAGCGCTTAAACCACCATATTTTTCTGAAAGTGTCATTGTTCTTAAGCCCAAGTCATTTGCGGCTTTTACTATTTCGCCACAATATCTTTTGTCTGGCGTATCCATTGCGTCAAGCTCTGCAGATTTTGGCTTAACCACATCATCAACAAATTTCCTTACTGACTCCAATATTGCTCTTTGTTCTTCGGTTTCTATAAACATATCGTGCATGGTGATTTCCTTAGTTATCTGGTCAATTAAAACTATTTTTACTATACGTTATATATATTAAATTAGATTATGTAAAACAAACTAAAAATCAAATTGACTTCAGAAAAAAAAATTATATTGTGTGAATTTAGAGGTTTAATTTTCCAGAAATTTATAATTCTTTTATGGAGGTGTTGAAATGAATAGTAAATATCACATATCAAGAAGAAACTTTTTAATGGGTTCTTCAGCATTAGCTGCAGTTGGCATAACTTTCTCGCCACTTAGCGCAAACGCTCATAATGACGCTCATAATGAGCTTAATTTTTATAATTGGGATGATTACATAGGCGAAAATACTCTATCAGATTTTGCTGACAGAACGGGTATTAAAACAAAACTAGATTTTTTTGCAGATAATGATGAATTATTTTCTAAGCTCCGGGAAGGTAATCCTGGATATGACATCATAGTTCCGTCTGACATATATGTAGAAAAGATGGTCAAAGCAAACATGCTAGAAATAATAGACCACGATAAGATTTCAAATATGAATAATATAGACTCAAACTTTTTAGATCCTGCATTTGATCCAAAAAGACAACACTCTATTCCATATATGTGGGGAAGTATTGGTATTGGGTACGATAAAAAAAGAGCTGGTATCACCCCAGACTCATGGTCATATCTTTACGAGTCAAATAGATATTCGGGCGATATTTCCCTATTATCTGAGGCAACATCAGTTATGGCAATCGGACTTAAATATTTAGGTTATTCTGCAAACTCAACTAATCCAAAAGAATATAAACAGGTTGAAGAACTTCTTATAAATCAAAAAAAACACATAAAAGTTTTTGCTGAGGATAATGGACAAGACCTACTTGCATCTGGAGACGTAATCCTAGCTCAAGAATTTAATGGTGATATAGCACAAATTATGCTTGAAGATGATAATATAAGCTACACAGTCCCTAAAGAGGGCAGCCTCATCTGGGAGGACTGTCTTTGTATTCCAAAAGATGCTCCAAACGTAGAAAATGCACATAAATTTATTGATTTTATACTTCGGGCAGATATCGGTGCAGAACTTGCAGACTATATTCAATATGCAACTCCTAACAAAGCTGCGAAAGAGTTGATGAATGAAGAATACAGTTCTAATCCAGCAATTTTCCCAAGCGATGAAACTGTTAAGTTATGCGAAAACCAACTATATCTTGGAGAAGATGTTGGTCAGATGATCCAAGACACTTGGACACGTATACTTGCTTCTTAGCGTAAGCTTGTAAAATGTATACTAGAGAAAGATCCTACATTGACTAGTTGGGGGGTGAGGAGCAAACTTTTCATTTTGCTTCTATTGCCCGGATTATCATGGCTGATCTTATTTTTTATTGTCCCATTAATTATTGTCTTCTCTATGAGCTATGGCGAAAAGATTAATATAATAGACATTGATTATACTTGGAGTTTAAAAAATTATATTAGAGCCTTTGATGGTGTCTACATAATAACACTATTTAAATCTATTATTATCAGCTCTATTACAACCCTAGTTTGTTTGTTGATTGCCATTCCTGTAGCGTTTTATATTAGTTTTTCATCAATCAGAATGAAGTCTATTTTACTAGTTTCAATTATGCTGCCACTATGGACAAACCTTTTAATTAGGACTTATTCTTTAATTGCCATTCTGAGAACAAAAGGCCACATAAATAGTTCTCTAGAATATTTATGGGAGAGTACAAATAACCTATTGAACTTCTTTAACCTTGCTAATTATGAAATTATGGGAGAGAGCTTTGTCCCGCTCAATCTCATGTATAATAACTATTCAATTATACTAGGTTTATTCTATATTTATGTTCCATTCATGATTATACCCATTTATCTAGTCCTTGAAAAATTTGATAGAAACTTATTGGAAGCAAGCTATGACCTTGGTGCAAACCATATTAAAACTTTTTTTAAAGTTATTATCCCCAACATTAGTCCAGGTATTACATCAGGTATCATCCTAGTATTTATTCCTTGTTTGGGCTCATTCATTATACCTGACTTACTCGGAGGGGCAGACTCACAGATGATTGGTAACATCATTGAGAGACAATTTAAATCAGCAAACGATTGGCCTTTTGGATCGGCATTATCATTCATTCTAATATACATAACCCTCGTTATAATCTCAGTACGGCATGTATATACAAAATTATATTCAAAACTGCATCTAAGAGGAAATACACAATGAAAAAATCTCTTTTTTACAGTCCAACTGATTACGCTCGAAATAAATACTTAAAGTATATTACATTCATTTTCTTAATAACCCTGTATTTACCAATATTAAATTTAATTATTTTTAGTTTTAATGACTCAAAAAGAAATATTGTATGGCGTGGTTTTACTACTAAATACTATAATAATGTGTTTGAAAATGATGTACTTTTCAGCGCGTTTCTAAACTCCCTTACAATTGCAACCTTATCAACCATAATCTCAACAATACTTGGTTTAACAACTGCTATAACACTTTGGAAGTTTAACTTTTATCTGAAAAAATATTATGACCTTGCACTTCTATTCCCAATAATAATCCCAGAAATCTGTATGGGAATTTCAATGCTTGTCTTTTTCAACTTTATTAACTGGCCTGCATTTGAAATTTGGCCTCTCACCCTATCAAACATTATTATAGCTCACGTATCTTTTACATTCCCATTCATTGCAATAATTATTAGATCAAGACTGGCAATTTTAAACACTGACACTCTTGAGGCTGGTCTAGATTTGGGGGCAAATAATATTCAAATAATCAGATTAATCATCATACCCTTTATCAAGCCAGCAATAATTGCATCATTCTTATTAGCATTTACGCTCTCTTTAGACGATTTTGTTGTGACCTTTTTTACATCAGGACCTAATAGCGTAACATTACCTGTAAAAATCTACTCGATGGTAAGATTTGGAATTACTCCAGAAATTAATGCTGTATCAACTCTACTTATATTGATACTAATATTTTGTACGTTTTTTGTGATAAGGTATTTATCTAAAAATAACAGGGAAGTATTGGATGACTGACAAAAAGTTTACCATAGAATTAAAAAATTTAACCAAAAAATTCGAAAACACAATAGCGGTTGATGATGTCTCATTTAATGTTGAAGAAAATGAATTTTTTACAATTTTAGGTCCATCAGGATGCGGAAAATCAACCATACTTAGGTTAATAGCAGGACTTGAGGGTCAAGATCAGGGTGAAATAATTATCAACGGAATTGATTGTAGTAAAATGCCTGCTAATGAAAGACCTGTAAATATGGTATTTCAGTCATACGCGTTATTTCCTCATCTCAATATCAAAGATAATATCGAATTTGGTTTAAAAATTAAAAAGATAGATGAGAAAGAAATAAAAAGAAGAGTCGATGAGATTTTAGATTTGATAAAGATGAGAAGTTACATTAATAAATATCCATCAGAATTATCAGGCGGACAAAGGCAAAGAGTGGCATTAGCTAGAGCTATCGTGAATAATCCAAAAATTGTTCTTCTTGATGAACCTCTATCAGCATTGGATGCAAATTTGCGCATAGAAATGCAACGAGAGCTTGTCAATATCCAACGTAATCTCGAAATGACATTTATGCTTGTGACACATGACCAGGATGAGGCTCTATCTATCTCATCAAAAATAGCCATTATGGAAAGTGGTAAAGTCATTGAAACAAATACAGCAACTAATATGTACGAATATCCTTCAAAGAAATATAGTGCAGAATTTCTTGGAAGAATTAATATTATAGACGGATATGTCTCAAACACTAGTGATCAGAAAATATTCAAGAGCGAAATTTTTGGCGATATTAATCTTGAGAATGATTTAGATATCCCGCAAGATGCAGTACTTGGCATTAGGCCAGAGAAAATTATCATTGAAAGGTCTTCAAAGAATATCGAAAATCGTATTAAAACAAAAGGTACAGTCATCGATTGGACATACTATGGAGATATGAGCTATATCACTATTGAACTTGATAACAAAAAAAAGATTTATATACATGTTCAAAATATTCACAGAAATACCCTACAAGAGTTAAAAATAGGGAAAACGTTACGTGCGTCATTTGACATCAATGATCTAATTATTCTTGAAAAGTAATCCTTTTCTATCAATAATTTTTTGGTATAGTAATTAAAAAAAATAAATATAGGAAGTTAAAATGTCAATATTCGAATCCACAAAAGTTATAGCAATTGAAGAACATTATATAGATCCCAACATCACAAAACTACAAGAAGAAAATACCAAAAACACAAGGATCAGAAACCCTAAAATGGTTGCTCGCATGGAAGATTTTGGTGGGGAAAGAATTGAGGAAATGGATGCAGCAGGTATTGATATACAAATACTATCGATAGCGCCCCCTGGAGTACACAACCTTCCTAAAGACGTTGCAGTAGATGCTGCTAAATTAGCAAATGATTATCTGGCAAAAAAAATGTCAGAAAATCCAGAAAGATTCAAAGGTTTTGCAGCATTGCCGATGCAAGATCCAGAAGCTGCAGCGAGGGAATTAGAAAGATCTGTCAAAGAGCTAAACTTTGTTGGTGGTATGATACATGGTCTCACAAATTCACAATTTGATGATGGTAAGGCATCATGGGCAGTATATGAAACTGCAGCAAAGCTTGATGTCCCTATTTATCTTCACCCTGGTATGCCACATCACGAAGTAAGAAAAATTTACTATCAGGATTATACAGAAGAATTTGCATTATTTCCGCAAGCAGCATGGGGTTATACTGTAGAAACTGCTACAATGGCAATAAGACTTGTTCTATCAAGAATTTTTGAAAAGTTACCAAATTTAAAAATTATTCTTGGGCATTTGGGTGAAACACTTCCATTCTTACTTTGGAGAGTTAATCACAATCTAAAAAGACCAGGAAATGCCCCTATTGAATTTAGAGAAGTTTTTTGTAATAATTTTTATGTTACTACAAGTGGTAATTTCTCTGATCCTGCATTACTTTGTTGTATGCAAGAACTTGGGGTAGATAGAATACTCTTTGCAATTGATTGGCCATTTATTGATAACAAGTTAGGTGCCGATTGGTTTGAAAACCTATCTATATCTAAGGAAGACAAAATTAAAATCTTGAACGGAAACTCAACAAGATTATTTAAACTATAATATATAGTTTAAATAATCATTATTTGATGATGAAAATTAGAGTTCAGGAACATCAAGTCCAATTCCAACAACCTCGTCTTCAATTGGAACTCTGAATGCGTCATTAAATAGATTTAATGAAACCATTACTGTTGCAGTAAGTGCAATTTCTACCATTTGCTTTGGTGAGTAATGGTTTTTGAAATTATTAGCTACATCGTCCGGTATATTAGATGCATCAATCATCATATGATCAACAAACTTTAATGCTGCCTTTTCTGCTTCTGAAAAAGCATCATGACTATCTGAATTTTGTATATTTTTAATTTTGATTTCATCAACGCCAAGTCTTCTCAGGTGTTCTATTTGATGGGTTGAACAATAAAAACAGGTGTTTCTTGTTGCCACTTTATAACGGATCAACGCCTTAAATGGCTTTGATAATTCTCCAAGTTCCCATGTTGACTGCCAATAATTGCGAGATGCCATACCGAAATCATCAGAATGAGCCATAGCTCTTGCACTGTTATTGATTCTTTGGCTTCCTTTAGCTTCTTTCAATTCTTTGATTAATGTCATAAATTCCCCACTGAACTCCTCGTCTTTCAACAAGGGGACGACAGTGTTTGCATTTAAATTCTTATCTAGTTGGCTTTTCATTTTTTACTCCTATTTATAATTAAACCGCGCTTGGCATCCTCAAATACTCGGAACCATCTAAATTGATGATAATAGACGCAGGCCTATTCAATTGCAATGCACTATTAATTGACTCTTTCAATTGTTTAATGTTGCTTGCTTCAAATACCTCAATACCAAAGCTCTGAACAATTTTTTTATAATCTACCTGATCAAAGCTTGTTGACTCAGTATTATAGCCCCTCTTTAATTGTTTTGACTTTACTTGTGTTAGCCCATTGTCAACCATTATGATCTGTATCATTGAAAGATCCAGCCTTTTCCATGTCGCTAATTCACCTGCATACATAAGAAACCCACCATCCCCTACAAATGAAATAACAGGGCTTTGGGGTGATGCTAACTTCGCACCCATTGCTGCACCAAGTGAAAAACCCATAGGAGAAAGTCCATTAGATACAAAATAAGTCAATGGAAGATTTGTTAGCCAAGCCTGGGAAGCAAGTGATTTATGAGCTCCAGCATCTGCTGTAATAATTGTGTTTTTAGGAACAATTTTTCTTATTTCTTTGTATACAGCTTGAGGTGCAATACCATTCGCTTGGTCATACTCCTCACTTATGCCTAATTCGTAGTTTTGTATCTTTTCAAAACATCCTTTGGCTTCAATTAACCAGTTATGATCTGTTGAGCTAACCTCAATCTTTTTTCCTATAACCTCTAATGCATATGAAATATCAGCCTCAAGTCCAATTGCAACTGGCTGAAAAGTTCTATCATTAACATCAAAAGAGTCGATGCTAATAATTGGCACTTGTGATTTAAATGGCCGAATTATATCCCAGCCATCAAGACCAACTGTAATGATAATATCCGATCTCTTCAACATATCATCAATAGGCGTACCAAACCATCCATACATGCCTATATATAGTTCATCGTCACAAGGAACAACGCCAACAGCCTGAAGTGTCACACAAATTGGTGATTGTATTTTATGAATAAAAGATAGTAACTCACTAGACGCTCGAGAGCCTACCGCCCCTACTCCTGCAACGACAATAGGCCTCTTTGAATTTTTTATAAGGTCTATTGCATCATCCAATTTATTGCCTGGGATACTTTTATTGCGTTCATTCTCTGTGATCAGGGTATCTATTCCCCACTTTTCCGTATCAATTTCTTTGATAGATTGCACTGGTGAAATTGGAAGATATACTGCGCCTGGTCTTGGTCCAATTGCTTGATTATAAGCTCTGTCAATTAGCTCGACGACATTCTCAGAAGTTACTTCTTCAGATAATTTTGCTATTAATCCACCAAATTCAACTAGAGCAACTTCTTGATGCGGATTTCGAGCTAATAAGTCTGGGTCCAATATAGCCGAAAATACAATGATTGGACGCCTATCCAAAAAAGCTGATGCTATACCAGATGCAAGGTTAGTTACACCTGGGCCCTTTGTTACAATGACAACACCGGGAATACCAGTCAATTCTCCATATGTTGAAGCCATATATGCTGCTGTATTTTCATGATGGGTTAAAACATAATTTATACCTTCATTTGAGAAAGCATTAATTAAATTAATAGTATCGCTTCCTGGAGTTCCAAAAACTTGTTTTACACCTCTTTTCTTCAAATATTTTGCTATGTACTGACATGTCTGCATTATCACCTACTTCTTTTTCCAATTGGGACTCCATTATCTGAGGATAATGTGACAAGATCACCAATTTCTATATTACCTTCGATCCCAACAGTTATACAAATACCTAAATTTGTTTCAACATTTGCAATATTTCTTGGTTTCCAATCTTTTTGACCAAGCATGTGGTTAATTAATGATATTTCTTTAACTATTCCTGATCCAGCTTCTACAAGATCATAATCTATACTACCACAATTAGAACAAAAATACTTTTTTGGAAAAGTATATTTTGAGCATGACTTGCACATATAAATTTCCATTTTTCCCATATTAAAAACCCTCTAAAATTGCGGCAGAAACTGTCCCACCATGTCTATATAGGGTCATCCCATAACCTGTTACTATTCCATATTTCGCACTATTGACTTGGCGATCATTGGCTCTATTCTGCAGTTGTAATGCAACTTCACCAATTCCATTTAGCCCTCCAGCCATACCACCAGGCTGTCCAGCAGAAAGCATACCGCCCCATGTATTTAGTGGAATGTCAAGATTGGACATATTTTGTAAATAATTTTTTATATCTGAATCCTTAATTAATCCCAAATCATTTAACTGTGCCAAAACTATTGCTGGATAGTCATCATATATACTGTATACATCAATATCCTGAGGCGCCAGATTTGCTGTGCCATACAAATTATCCTTAAAGGTAATAATCCCTGTCTCAGTTCCGTCACCCTCCTGATTGTCATAGTTAAAACTTTGCTGAAATGCTTTGACACGAACTTGCTTTTGTAGTTTGTCATTTTCATTTCGGGATAATATCAAGGCATAGGATCCTGCTATGACGGGAACGCAATCATATCTGCATAAAGGTCCAGCAACTATCGGAGCGTTTATATATTCTTCTTTGGATAAGGGGCTTTTGTAGACTGCATGGGGATTCATCGACGCCCAGTTTCTCTGAGCAATTAGTAAATTGGCATAATCTTCTTTTTGTAAATTGAATTTTTTCATTTGTCTTGTAGTAACTAAAGAATAAACACCATTTGGTCCTCCATGGCCTAATGGTGATAAATGATCCCTAGTCGCACTATTATAGGCATTTGCTATCTTTGCGTAGCCTGCAAGACCAGTTGCATCCCCTGCTAGTATTAAAATATTCTTCGCAGCTCCAGTTTGAACTGCCCTCATTGCATGACCAAGCATGTTCATAGCAGATGACCCACCATTGGTATCTTGTAAAAGCCAATTGAGACTTAAACCGAATCTCCAGGCAATATCTATTGCTGAGTCAGGTGTAATTGAAAAAGATGCAATTGCAAGTCCATCAATATCTTTTAATGATAGATTCGCATCATTAAGCGCATTGTTAGTTGCATCCCTCATAAGGTTTTGAACAGTTTGACTTTCAGATGGGTGTCTCGTGTATTCTGATTGTCCTACACCTATTATCTTGGGATCAAACATATAGATTTAATTAACCAAATAGATAGGTATTTCCGAATGAAGCATTAAGTGTCTTGTTGCACCACCAAAAATTATTTCTCTTAATCTACTCTGGGTGTAAGCTCCCTTTACAATAAGGTCTGCATTAACAGATTGGCTATATTCAAGTATTATCTCACCTATTTTTTTTTCTTCACCAGATAATGTTACAGCTTTTGATTTGATGCCATGCGATGATAATAATTCTACTACTTGTTCACCTGTAGGACCATCAGATATAACTTTTTCAACAGTTAGAATTGTTACATTATCGGCTTTTTTTAGGATTGGTAATGATGCAAAGACAGCCCTTGAACTTTCCGTTGTGCAATTCCATGAAATAACAACTTCTTTCCCTATGTCAATTTGTTTGTTCATGGGAATGAGCATTACAGGCCTTCCCCCATCAAAAAGAATTGTTTGTATGGAACTCAAGCTCGCGCTCTGTAATTCTTGATAAGGTCTTGATATAATTACAACATTGTAAACCCTAGATAAATCACCTAAATATTTTTGATTTTGTAACTCATCTGATAACCACTTATATTTAAGATCATTTAAATCAGGATCAGAATTTGCTAATTCACTTATATGATGAATAAATTTTTGCTTAAATTTTTGGGCTTCACCTGTGTTTTCATCGTGATGTAACGAGTCAAATATAACTGATCCTTCTTGAGCAATAAAACTATCTATTCTTTGTTGAATGGCAACACCACTTATACTAGAATTGTACTTCTTTGAAAGTGAGATAGCACAATCTATTAAGTGCGGTATTGTTTCGATATATTCAAATGGTAGTAATATATTTCTCATAATCAAATCTCCTCATCTATAAACTATATCAGAGACCTTTCATCAATTCTTCTGGTTCAACTGGTAATTGTAATTCTTTACCCGTCTTAGCTGATAAATCCATAGCCATGGTTAAGATAAGATTTCTGTGACCCTCTTCAGCTGTTGCGTGCGGTGTTTCTTTGCCAAGATATATTCTAGTGAACCATGAATTTGTCTCTTCTCTTAATGGACCCCATAAATCTCCATTATAAATGTCACCCGGTGGAAAACTGGTCAAAAAATCTACATTCCTTGTTGCTTCTAGTTGAAGACCTTCAGGTTTGTATGCAGGACCTTGGTTATACTCTGTTGCTAATATCACATCTCTATGAGTATCTTCAATATCGATAACACCATTTGTACCTACGATACCAACTTCAAGACCATAAACAGCTCCAGGCCATACTTTTGGTAATGCCCAGCATATATTCATACTAAAGATAGTCCCATCTTCCATGGTAAAAACACCAAAAGTTGCATCTTTTGTGCCAAGTTCAGCCATTATTTTTTCAGTAGATCTTGCAAAAATTGATACGGGTTTTGCTTGTTTTCCTAATAGCCATAACGCCATATCCAAGCTATGAGTTCCTGAAACAACCATAGGTGTTAAATGTCTTCTGTCTTGCGTAAGCCTCACCTCACCTGTTGGTGCCATTTTATTCATAAATGCTCTAACAACTACAGCAGTTGCTTCACCTATTTGTCCGTTATTAATCCTCTCTTTAACTGCTAAAAATCTTCTTCTGAATCTTTGTGTATATCCAACTACTGCGTCAATACCTGACTCTTTTATTGCGTTTAAAACTTTTAACGATTGAATAGCATCAGTTGCAAGTGGCTTTTCAATCAACATTGGGATTTTACGTTCAACACCAGCGAGTATTGGTTCAACGTGGCTCCATGTTGAGGTTGCAACAATTAAAGCATCTACTTCAGGTCTTTCAATTAACTCTCGGAAGTCAGTTGTAAAAAAATCTGCCTTAATATCATTTTTTAATTTTTTACCAAGTTCCTCATTAATATCAGCTAAACCAATCCATCCAATACCTGGATATTCTTTTGCTAGTGTGGATCTCATTCTTCCTACAACACCACAGCCAACAACAGCAAGACCTAATTTTTTATCATGTGCCATTACATACCCCTTTTACTAAAATTTTATTCTACTAAAAAAAATTGTTTTTTCAATTGAATAAAAAAATAGATACTTATTTTATTTTTTTTAATTTATCTTGGTGAATTTGGTACAAATCAGGTCTATTTTGTTTTGTTGTTTCTATGGACTGAGTCATTCTCCATTCTGATATCTTTTTGTGATTTCCTGATAACAAAATATCCGGGGTCTGATATCCATCATACTCTCTAGGCAGGGTGTATTGAGGATACTCCAATAGTCCATCTTCAAAACTTTCTGAGAATTGAGACTCTTTTTTATTCATTACCCCATCTATTAATCTCACACATGAGTCGATAATATTTATTGCAGCAATATCTCCATTTGTAAGCACAAAATCTCCAGTTGAAATTTCTAAACCATTTGTTGCCTGCACGATCCTGTGATCAATCCCTTCAAATCTGCCACACAATATTATAATTCCTTCACCAGCGACAAACTCTTTGGCTATACTTTGTTGATATTTTATACCTCTGGCTGCCGGAATTATTAATGGTCTTGTGTCACCCGATTTTCTGAGACGTTGAATAACAGGGATTATAATATCTGCCCTCAAAATCATACCTGGACCGCCACCAGTTGGAGGACCATCTATTTTTATTTTTTTCTTATCTTTGTGTTTCTCAATTTGGACATAATCAATTGACCACAAATTATCATCCAGAGCTTTTCCTGTAATACTAAACCCAAGTGGCCCTGGGAATACTTCAGGGGTTGATGTTATAACAGTAACTTTCCACATTTTGAATTGTATTAATTAATTAATAATTTATTTGAAATAATAATTTTCGCTTCATTTAAAGATACTTCCGGGAAATTTTCTTGTGTGAATGGAATCATTATAAGTTCACCATCTTCCTTCTTTATTTCAATTATATCACCCGCTCCAAAATTATATACCATGTTAATAGTCCCTATATCTAGATCATTATTATCCTTTACTGATAACCCAATTAAATCATATATGAAATACTCATCATCTTCTGGAACAGCAAAATCTGACCTCCTTGTATAAATATAATCATCTTCTAAAGTGCTAGGATCAATATCCTTTATTGAATTGAATTCAGCGATAAAGTGTGACCCCTTTTTTCCTTTTAATTGGTCACTTAACTTAATACTATATTTTCCACTTAAATATAAATTCTTGTAAGTTCTAATACTGCTTGGTTCTTCAGTATAAGACTTAACTTGAAACTTTGATTTATTTAAAAACTTTACCAGTTTTCCTACACAGATCAGCTTATTGTATTTGTTTTCTTTAGACTTTTTCTCTTGGGTCATTTTGAACGAAAAAACTATTTGGTTTCTTCATCACCTGCTTCCGCTGCTGGAGCTTCTTCTGCAGCTGGTGCTTCCTCTGCTGGAGCTTCTTCTACCGCTGGAGCTTCTTCTGCAGCTGGTGCTTCCTCTGCTGGAGCTTCTTCTACCGCTGGTGCTACCGCTGCTGGTGCTTCCTCTGCTGGAGCTTCTTCTGCAGCTGGTGCTTCTTCTGCTGGAGCTTCTTCAACTTCTTTTTTTGGAATTGCTTTTTTAGGGTTATTTCTTGGGTCACGTTTTGCTAGACCTTCTGCATCAAGAAAACGAAGAACTCTATCTGTTGGCTTTGCACCAACACCCATCCAATATGATATTCTGTCGTTTTGAAGAGTGACTCTTTCCTTATGATCTTTAGGAAGCAATGGATTATAAGTTCCAAGTTTCTCAATAAATCTACCGTCTCTTGGGTTTCTTACATCTGTTACAACTATTCTGTAATATGGACGTTTCTTTGAGCCGCCTCTGGCCAACCTAATTTTTAATGCCATTCCAATTCCTTTTAATTAAAATTCCACTTATAAATAGCCACATTCACTTTTTTCGTCCAGTCAAATTTAACAAATTTGATAATTTATTTTGAGAATTTGGCAATCCGGGCAATCCAGGCAGTTTACCGCCAGGGGTATTACTCTGCAATTGAGATAGCATTTTTTCTGAAATATTACTATCATTTAATTTACTAATTTCATTATTATTTAAATCTGTCATATCAAAATTTTGATCTAACATACCCTTCTTCCCAAATTTTTTCATCATATCTGATGTTTGCCGATATAACTTAATGAGCTTATTTATTTCTGACACCTCTGTGCCTGAACCTCTTGCTATTCGTCTTTTTCTAGAAGCATTCAATAATTTAGGGTTTCTTTTCTCCTTCGGTGTCATTGAAGAAATAATTGCGATTTGTCGTATGATAATTTTATCATTCATGTTTGACTCAGCCATTTGCTTTTTGACCTTGCTAACCCCGGGTAACATTCCAAGTATCCCAGAAATACCGCCCATTTTCGACATCTGCTTTAGTTGCTGTGCCATATCATCAAGATCAAACAGACCTTTTGATATTTTCTTTGCTATCTTGTTGGCATTCTCAGTATCGATCGTTTCTTTAGCTTTCTCAACAAGAGATACAATATCTCCCATTCCAAGAATCCTATTTGAAATACGATCAGGGTAAAATTCTTCTAAATTTTCTATCTTCTCCCCTACACCAACAAACTTTATTGGTTGACCAGTAATATGCCTCATTGAGAGAGCGGCCCCACCACGTGAGTCACCATCTAACCTTGTTAAAATTACTCCCGTTAGTGGTAGTTTTTGTGAAAAAGATTTAGCAACATTTACAGCATCTTGACCAGTTAAAGCATCTGCAACCAGCATTATCTCCTGAGAATTTGTAATTTGATTGATGCTATCTAATTCATTCATTAGACCTTCATCTACATGTAACCTGCCAGCTGTATCCAAAATCAATACATCAAAACCACCTAATTTAGCTTCTTGAAAAGCTCTTTTGGCTATCTCTGTCGGCTTTTGGTTTTTAATTATTGGTAGTGTATTAATAGAGTTTTCATTCCCAAGGATTTCTAGTTGCTCCTGCGCGGCTGGCCGATTTACATCCAAAGATGCCATCATTACTTTGTTTTTATATTTATTTCTGATGAAATGAGCAATTTTTGCAGAAGTGGTTGTTTTTCCTGAACCCTGTAAACCTACCATCATAATTACTGCAGGTGGGTTTACTTTTAAGTTTAACTCCACATTTTCTGAACCAAGAAGTTTTGTGAGTTCATCGTTAACAATTTTAATTACAGTTTGTCCGGGTGAAACAGATTTTATAACTTCTTCACCAATTGCTTTTTCTCTCACTTTTTCTAGAAAATCTTTTACGACTTCCAATGCAACATCGGCTTCTAAGAGTGCCCTTCTAACCTCCCTAAGGGCTTCATCAACATTCAACTCAGTGAGGAGTCCCCTTCCGGTAATTTTTGAAAATACGGTTGATAATCTATCTGATAATGTCTCAAACATATATAATCTCGTTTATCCCTAATCTATTAATTTCAGATAACACCACTCTGAGAATATCTAAAATATTTCAAATAATCTAACTATTACTATCATAAAATAAAAAAAATAACTATATTGCAAATATACATTACTTTACAATTGCAAGATATGCTTCAAAGTTAATATAATGAATAAAATTTCCTTTATCGATCTAAAGACACAATATTCAGTTTTAGAACAAAATATTAAAAATTCTATCTCCAATGTTCTTGAAAGTGGTCAATTCATTCTTGGTCCAATTGTTGAGGAAGCTGAACTTTTATTATCAAAATATACTGAGGCAAAAAACACAGTTACAGTATCTAGTGGAACGGATGCTCTTTTTGTCTCTTTGCTGGCCCTTGATATTGGTCCTGGATCAAAAGTCTTCTTGCCTTCATTTACATATACAGCAACTGCAGAGGTAATTGCATTGTTGCAAGCCACGCCGGTTTTTGTAGATGTGGATGAATTAACTTATAATATCTCTTCAATTGATCTTAATCTAAAAATAAATAGCTATAAGAAATCTGAGCTTAATAATTCAGCAATTATTGCTGTTGATTTATTTGGGCAGCCAGCTGATTACCCCATTTTGCAAAAAATTGCTGATGAAAATGGTCTCCATCTTATTTCGGATGCAGCTCAATCATTTGGTGGTGCAATAAATGACACGAAAGTTGGAAAATTAGCTCCTATTACAACGACTAGTTTTTATCCGACTAAACCATTATCATGTTACGGTGATGGTGGTGCAATATTCACCGATGATAATGATATTGCTAAAAAAATTAAATCGATAAGATCACATGGAATCAGTAATGATCCTTATGAGAATATAAGAATTGGAACAAATGCGAGATTTGATGCAATACAAGCTGCAGTAATTATTAATAAACTAAGCATTTTTGACGAAGAACTAACACAACGCCGAAAGATTGCATCAACTTATGATCAAGAACTGAGTGAATGCGTCCTTTTACCTAGAATACAAACTGAAATGAAATCAGCATGGGCACATTACACAATTCGTACAAAAAAAAGAAATGCAATGAGACAATTTCTGTTAGAAAATGATATACCAACAATGATATACTATCCGAAACCTATGCATAAACAGATAGCTTATCAGAATTACCATAATCATAAAGATACTCTACCAAATAGTGAAATGCTGTGTAATGAAGTATTAAGTTTACCATTACACCCATACATAAATGAAGATCAAATCCTAAGAATTACTTCAAAGATCAAAGAATTTTTGAAGAAATAAAAGGTTACACAATTGAAAGTAAATTTTTATAAAATGAATGGGGCTGGAAATGAGTTTGTGATCGTAGATAACTCACGGAATGAATATTTAATTACAAAGAGTTTAATTGAGAAAATGTCAAACAAAACTACTGGTCCAGGTTGCGATCAGTTCATTTCTATTGAAAAAATTAATAAAAATAACGTTGATATTAAAATTTGGAACAAGGACGGTAGCACTGCAGAAGCATGCGGGAACGCTTCGAGGTGTGTCGCTAAAATTATGTTTGAAAAAAAGCATGTCAATGAGATTAACTTAAATATGCATTCACTAAGGCACATTTGCAATCTAACAGAACATGGAGATATAAGGGTTAATATGGGTAAAGCGCAAACTCAATGGAAGAAAATTCCTACAACCTTCAAAATCGATAATACCCTTCATTTTAATTATGACTTTCAAATAACTCCTCTAAAAAATATACAAGATGTTTGTTTGGTTAACATTGGTAATCCTCATATAATTTTCTTTTGTAAAAATTTAAGTAATTTAAATGTAAATGAAATTGGTCCAAAAATAGAAAATCATGAGATTTTCCCTGAAAGGATCAATGTTAGCTTCGCCAATATAATTGATAGAAATAATATAGATTTAATAGTCTGGGAAAGGGGTGCTGGAATAACAAAAGCATGTGGAACAGCAGCAGCAGCTGTCGCATTTGCTGCTAACAAATTAGATCTATCTGAGACTAATGTTTATATTAATCTCCCAGGAGGAAAACTTCAAATTGACATCGATATAACAGATAATATTTTTAAGTCAGGACCAGCTGAGCTTGAATATATTGATGAATTCGTATATGAAGAGTCCAATGGTTAACAACTTAAATTTTCTTACGTTCGGATGTAAGTTAAATACATACGAAACCCAAATTATGAGGGAAAAAGCTGAAAGCTCTCATTTGAAGAACTTTAGCTTCATAAATAGCTGTGCTGTCACGAACGAAGCCGTGAAACAGGTACGACAAGCAATTAGAAAAGAAAAGAAAAATCATCCCAATAACAAACTGGTTGTAACGGGATGTGCAGCAGAATTATATCCTCAAGACTTCATTAATATGCAAGAAGTTGATTTTGTGATTGGTAATAATGAAAAAACAAAGACAAATACCTTCATAAATCTCTCTGGAATAAATAACCAAGAAATTAAAGAGAATGAACTCAGTCACGATGATCACCCATTCATAAATGGTTTTGAAGATAGAACAAGAGCGTTTGTTCAAATTCAGAATGGATGTGATCACAGATGTACGTTCTGTATTATACCCTTCGCGAGAGGAAATGCTACTTCTCTTTCTGGAGAGATCATAGTCAAACAAGTTCAAAAATTAATAGATAATGGTTATCATGAAATAATATTGACTGGAGTAGATATTACTTCCTATGGGAAAGATCTGGATGGCAATATCACCCTTGGTAAACTCTTGAAATACATAATGAAACATACAGATGGTTTAAAAAGATTAAGAATTTCATCTATAGATTCAATTGAAATTGATGAAGATTTTCTCGAAATTTTTTCTACTGAAAATATTATAATGCCCCATCTCCATTTATCATTACAATCAGGGAATAATATGGTTCTTAAAAGAATGTTGAGGCGTCACCAAACAGAAGATGCTATTAATTTTTGCGAAAAAGTTAGAAAAATACGACCTGAGACAGTATTTGGTGCAGATATTATTGCTGGCTTCCCGACTGAAACCGAAGAAATGCATCAAACAACCATAAAACATATTGATGAATGTGATATAACATACTTACATATCTTCCCATTTTCTGCAAAAATAGGAACCCCAGCGGCAAGAATGCCACAAATAGATAAGAATACCATCCGAAGGCGTGCAAAGGATCTGAGAGATTTAGGATCAATAAAATTGAATTCTTATCTAACAAGTGAAATTGGTAAGCAAAAAGATATTCTCATTGAAAAGCCTGGATTCGGTAGAACAGAACAATATTCAATGGTTTTATTACCAAAAAATATTGCTCAAGGAGAAATTATCTCAAAGAAAATAATTGGCGTTAGCAAAAATCAACTTCTTGCTGAATTAACCTAAAAACTCAAGAGAAATGAAAAATAATTGGTTCCAAAAATTAAAAAATAGCTTATCCAAATCTTCTTCAGCAATTTCGGAAGGAATTGTTAAAATCGTTAGTTCAAAAAAACTTGACGACAAGACACTGCAAGACCTTGAAGATCTTCTAATCACTGCCGATATAGGTGTTGACACATCTATATCAATAATTGAAAACCTAAGAAAAGAAAAGTTCAATAAAGATGTTGAGATTAATGAAGTTAAAGAATTTATCGCTTCACAAATAGAATCTAAACTAATTAATTCTTACGTACCGTTAAGAATAGAAAAAGAAACTAATCCGCAAATAATTTTAGTCGTAGGTGTCAATGGATCCGGAAAAACTACAACAATAGCAAAGCTAGGCAACTTGATAAAGAAAAGAGGTTTAAGTGTTGTTTTTGGTGCTGCAGATACCTTTAGAGCTGCAGCGTCTGAACAATTACAAATGTGGGCTAGAAGATTGAATATAGAAATTATCGCTATCCCTGGTTCAAATGATGCAGCAAGTGTTGCCTTTGAAACAGTGAAAAAAGCTAAAGAGACAAATAAAGATTTTGCTATCATCGATACAGCTGGAAGGCTTCAGAATAGATCAGAACTTATGGACGAGCTTGCAAAAATTATCAGAGTGATTAAGAAAATAGACCCTAATGCGCCGCACTCAATATTATTAACATTAGATGGGACTGCAGGTCAAAATGCAACCCAACAAGCAAAAGTTTTTAAAGAAATAGCGAATGTAACCGGTATGATAATTACAAAGCTAGATGGCTCAGCTAAGGCCGGATATATTGTCTCAATCTCACAAGAACTAAGTATCCCAATTCATTTCATCGGGGTTGGAGAGTCAGCAGAAGATTTAAATGACTTCAATATAAAAGATTTCTCAAGACTTATTGTTGGGCTTGACGAATAATAATCGATATGGCACTAAAGAAAAAACACCCACTAAATTCTACAAATCCAAAAAATTCTTTATCCTTGATATTTCATCAGGTGCAGCAAAAGATGGATCTTGATCAAAAAAATATTTTCTCAAAATACAGTATTACTCCAAGGCAATTCATAGTACTGCAAACTATTGATTACTTACCTGGGGTAAATCAAAACCAAATTGTTACTCACATACAAATTGACCGATCTACAGTGAGCGATATTATACAAAAGCTAGAAACTAAAAACTACATATACAGTTACCCCAATTCAAATGATAAAAGGAATAAAGAAATAAAAATCTCAACTCAAGGTAGGAGTATTTTGAGAAGATTACAAAAAATAGTTAATGAGCAAGAAAAGGATTTTCTTAGAAGAATTAATTTGGATACAAAAAATAAACTACTATCGAGCCTAAAAAGGTACGCTAGAGATAATTAATTTAAAAACTTAAATTTCAAGCTAATGTCTCTCTTGGTATAATAGCTTATAAACAAAAAGTGCAAAAACTGCCCCAACGAATTGAAATATAATAAAATAAACAGTTATAAATTTTATTCATAAAAAAATATCCAAACTAAAAATTAAACTCTTAGCACTAAGAAATAAGTGAACTTTTTATACTTCTCTTATTATATTAAAATTTTATTACAAAATTTATTATTATATTTCACTCTCTTTCAAAGAATCCCGGGTGCTCACGGTGAACTCCAAAGTTCACAATTCTTTTACCATATCTGATATTAAGATTATCTACCGATGATGATAACCTCTCTGTTAGATTCTTCTCGCCTGCTTTTAACTCAAGAAAAAATTCCCCCGATCTATCTTTCAGTTTGATCAAACCGCTTAATCTAACTCCAACAAAATCGATCCTATTGGGATACAGGGTTATATCAATTTTATCCCATAATTTCTTAAACTCCCTTAGAAAAAAAAATGTGTCTTGAGAAAATACAAATGTAATGGAATCTTGCCAAACACCTACACTATTGATTCTTACAAAAATATCTAAACGACTAGCACAATAATTATGTTTCCTGATTCTTTCAGAGGATTTTTCTATTAACCATCTACCCACAAGGTAAGCTCTAGAAGGTGACCGATTCTCTGGAGAAAGCACCTTAGAATTTCCATAACTGCCTCGAGTTGAATTATTAATAGGAATATCTTCACCTCTTAAAGCCCTTACAAATCGTTCTCCCTCTATAGATCTCCAAACCAGTCTAGCATGACGCGGATCCATATTATATAAATCACTAATAGAATATATTTTAGAATTAAGTAGTTTCCTCTTAATCCCTCTAGAAATACCCGGAAGATCATCTAATGATAAGTGATTAATTCTCTCTGGCATATTTTCTTTGTATAGCCATTGTAAGCCATCGGGTTTTTGTATTTTACTTGCTATTTTAGCTAACAATGGATTTGGACCAATGCCTATCGATAATCTTATTTGACTACCCACCTGTTGACTAATAAGCTGTTTAATTCTTGTCGATAAATCTAGTGCATTGTGTAAACTGCTATTATTACCACCTAAATACACTTGAAATTCATCAATAGACCTCACACTCTCAAGTTCAGCAATGCCATCTATTAAATATGAAATATACCTATTATATTTTGTGTAAAGCTTGTGTCTACTTTGTCTAAAATTAATAGCAGGGCATAAAATCTTAGCCTCATAAACTCTTGTCCCAGTTTTTACACCATAAGCTTTAGCTTCATAACTAGCCGCTACCACACACCCCGCATCATTATTTATAGCAGTAATAGCAACAGGCTGATTCCTTATACTAGGATCTAACTGCTGCTCAATACTTGCGAAAAAACTATCCATATCAATATATAAGGTCTTAAAGTGCATCATTTATAATTTTTTTCTTTATTTATTATTATTTTGTTCTTATTTTGTTCTATACTATGGATAAAAAAAAACAATTAAAAAATATTGCTTTTGGAGGAGATTGGTCTGAGAAAACATTGGCTGATTATGAAAAAGAAGTTTTTCTTGATAAATTACGGAAGACCTACCAAAAATCTATGATAGGAGAATTGAAAGATGGAGAGCTCCAAGAAATATTAATCTACATCAGAAAGAATGTAGAAAAAGGAAACCTCTTAGCAAAATCATTTGAAGAAAAAATAAATATCAAAAATTCCCATCAAAGAAAGACAGAACTTTTAAAAGTAATAAATATTATAAAGCTATGGTTAGCGATAGGATAATTGATCGTTATACGTCATTCTGTCTGTGTATTTGACATCATAAAAATAACAACAACTCCTAATAATATTAGTGCGATACCTATAAGAGCTGGCAAATCCAAACTTTGTTTGAAAAATAAATATCCGACAATCGTGACAAGCACAATCCCGAAACCCGACCAAATTGCATAAACAATCCCAACAGGTAAAAATTTTAGAACTATTGATGATAAAAAGAGAGCAACAAAAAAACATAATATGGCGAGTATAGATGGTAAAAACTGTGAAAAGCCATTAGACATTTTCAAGAAACTTGTCCCAAGCGTCTCTGCAACTATTGCCAAAAAAAGATATAACCAATGCATCTATACTCTTTCTAAACAAAAACTCAATTATTGAGATCTTTGATATCCTTTACTTCTTTTAACCCAGGAAATAAAAACCACCAAATAACTGAGAGAGATATAGTCAAAGCACCACCAAACATGATTGCCGGTACCGTCCCTATCAGACTTGCTGAGAAGCCTGCTCGGAAATCCCCTAGTTCATTTGAGCCCTGGGTTATAACTGAATGAACTGACATTACTCTACCACGCATATTATCAGGTGTAACTAGCTGAACGATGATTTGCCTAATATTCATACTCACCATATCGGAAGCCCCATAGATAAATAGTGCAGTAAGCGATATCCATAATGACGTAGATAATGAAAAAACAATTGTCGCAAAACCAAAGATAATTATAGAATAAATTAGAACTCTCCCAGGATAATTGATTGGAGGTAACTGTGATAACATCATAGCAGCACATAAAGCTCCTATCGACGGCATTGCGCGTAAAACTCCAAGACCTTCCGGTCCAATGTTTAATATATCAAGCGCAAATATTGGTAGCATACCCATTATACTACTAAATAACATTGCCACTATATCAATGGCCATTGTTCCAAGTACTATCTTAGATCTCCATACATATACAAACCCACTAAGTAAGACTTTTAATGTAACTCTCTCAATTTCTTTAAATTCATTTTTTAAATTTGGAAGCGATATTGCGCTCACGGTTGAAATCATGAAGCTTATTAGAGCAACTGCATAAACCCATTTGTCTATATATGCAATTAATAATCCAGCTATAATTGGTCCAATTAATGCTCCAAATTCATCAAAAAAATTTACATAACTTACAGCCCGAGGAAAAATATCTTTGTCAACTAGATTTGGTAAAACTGCAAACGAGCTTGGACCTTCAAGAGACATGGCTATACCATGCAAAATTAGAATTAAATAAATTGGTATTATTGAGCCAGTGTCTATATAATATATTGAATAAAATAGTAGGAATGCTGACACAAAAACTTGAATTAGATTACATATAATTAATAAATATTTTCTATCATATTTATCAGCCAAAACACCTGCAGGTAGTATTAAGAAGAATTGTGGTGCAAATTGAATAAGCCCAATCAGTCCTAATGCAAGTGGACTTCCAGTCTTAGTATATATCTGCCATCCCACAGTAAGACTTATAACCTTTAACGCAAAAGAACTAAACCAACCAAGGCAAATAAATTTTAATAGATTGGCATTGTATAGCGTACTATCAGAGAATTTCATCGTAATTAACCATTAGATAAATAATTAAGTGAGAACCACTCACTTTCTCGAAGCTAACATTATCTCAAATATCAGGATGTAAGATTGTAATAGAATATTTAAGGCAATTTCTTAATAAAATATATCTGGTAGATTTTACTAAACATAGCTAAGATGTAATCTATATTTAATACAGAACTAAATTTTATCAAGCACTAAAATGAACAGGTTAAAATTAATATATCCAGTCACTATAATAGTAGGGATTATTGCTTATGTCTTTACAGTTGGTATTGCTTTTGTAACAAAAGGTTTTGTAATTGGAGTTCTAAGTGCAAGCTTACCAATCATATCCAACATGTATTGGGTGTATTCATTTTGGAATGAAACTGGTACAGTTTATACCCTCTACGTAAATATTCACTTGGCATTAGCCATGATGATTTTGTTATGCCTTTTAGTTCAGCAAATCATCAAGAGATTTCCATAGAATCGTAAATGGCGCACCCGGAGAGATTCGAACTCCCGACCAAGTGGTTCGAAGCCACCTACTCTATCCAGCTGAGCTACGGGTGCGTATTTTTTTATTTAACAATATTATTATATTAAAATATTTAAAGACGCGAAGAAATTCTATCAAAGAGTTTATCCGTTAGGGCCCTCTTTAAATACATCATTATTATTGTTGCCCACGTAACACGATACCTTATTTTTGGGTTATTAGAAGTACAGGCATGTATTACTGCTTTACTGACGGCATCTGGTAAAAGCTCAAAGGCTATTTTCTTTGGATTCTTGTCCTTAAGTCTTGGAATAATTATATTCGAATAAATTTCTTTATTTCCCGACTCCTCCCACCGAATTGATTTTATAAACTGAGTATAACTATTTTCTCTAAATTTTGTTGTTATTGGACCAGGTTGAATAATAACAACCTTGATATTATGCTTCTCTGTTTCCATCCTTAAAGTATCAGATAAACCCTCAACTGCGTATTTTGTAGCTGTATATGCCCCCCTATATTTTAGTGCCATGAAACCTAAGATAGATGAGTTCTGAATGATTCTCCCTGATCCTTGTGCTTTCATATAAGGAATCACTTTATTTGTTAAGGAATGCCAACCAAAAAAGTTCGTTTCAAATATATTTCGTAAAGAATCCACAGGAATATCTTCCACAAGAGATGGGAGTCCGTATGCACCATTATTGAACAAAACATCAATTTTACCGTTGGTTTTTTCAAGTGTGTAATTTAATCCAGTGATGATTGTTTCTTCATTTGAATAATCAATCACAGTACTAGAAATTCCATATTGATTACTCAATATCTCACAATCTTTTATATCCCGACAAGTTGCAATAACATTCCACCCTAATTTGTGCAAATCCCTTGCCACACAAAGCCCAATGCCGCTTGAAGAACCCGTCACAAGTATACTTTTACTTGAATTATTATTCATCATAGATAATTTATCTTTATTAAAGTTAGAGCAATAAATTCTAAAAAATTTATTCTTAAAACAATCAAAAAATATCAATACACATATTTTACTATTAATAGGATTAAATGAGAATTAATGTTTTATCAACTATTTGAGAGTAATAATTAGGATAAGGTGGTTATTGTTTAATCACTTGACTATTTTTTTAGCAGATTTAGAATTTTTATAGTGATTCTATCTGTAAGTCTTACAGGCTGAAAAGATAGATAATAAAGAATGGAGAGGTTATGACAGCTTTATTAGACAGATTGAGAGGAATTCTTAGGAGTGCTCTCGAAATAGCGCTTTGGGCCGTTGCACTGCTTACTTTATTACAAGTTCTATTTGGTGATAGCTTTGTATTACTATTTGGAATCGATGTCTTGGGTAATATTGGTGCATTGATGGCACAATTTGGTAGCGAAGGACTTGTTGGTCTTATAGCCGCGGGTCTTGTTGCATATCTTATTAGCCGAAGATAGCTCAAGCACTATAATAAAGGAATTTATAGTGCGAAGACTTTAAAGGGCTTACATTATAAATTTTTTGTTGAACTTTTTTATAACAAAATGGGAGAAATAACATGTTTTCATCATTAACCGGTATGCTTAGAAGTGGCATTGACGTTGCGTTAGTTCTAGTTGGACTAGGAGTTGTACTACAAATCCTATTCCCAGATGCACTTGCATTTATTAACGCTGACGTAGCAGGAAACCTGATTGATCTAATAAATCAATTCTCAGGCGCTGGTCTAATTGGTGTTATCGCAGCATTAATTGTTGTTGACCAATTAAAATAGTTAATTTCATAAAATAAGAAATGGGGGCTAGTATGTTATTATTAGTCCCTATTTTTTTGACCTCTAACAAACTCAAGAAAAATATCCTCTAAATCCGTTTCCTTTGATATTATATCTATAATTGATACTTTTTGACTTTCTAACTGTTGTAATATATCTAAAAAATTAATCTTACTTGGGCGATAAATAATCTGTAAATAGCCGTCTTGATTGGCTTTAATACTATTAATCCCATTAATTTTTATTTCAGACTCTGGATTCTTAATATCAGCCTTAATCAATATTTCTTTTCTATCTAAACTTTTCAATAATTCTTTAGTTGGCGCATTAGCCACTAATTTACCTTTATTAATAATTCCGATTTGATCACAAAGTTCTTGCGCCTCCTCTAGGTAATGGGTGGTTAGTAGAATTGTTGTTCCTTGCTGATTAAGCTCTCTCACAAAATCCCATAACTGATGGCGTAATTCAATATCGACTCCAGCTGTCGGTTCATCAAGCACCAAAACACTGGGTTGGTGTGTCAATGCCTTGGCAATTAACAATCTCCTTCGCATTCCTCCCGATAATGTTCTTGAATATGAATAAGCTTGATCCGATAATCCTAGCCTTCCCAACAAGCCCATTGAATCCCTATCCTTCTTAGGAACTCCATATAGACCAGCTTGCGTTTCTAAAACTTCAACAGGCTTAAAGAATGGGTCGAGATTTAGCTCCTGTGGAACAATTCCGATAGCAGATCTAGCTTTCCTTTTTTGTTTTTCAATATCAAAGCCATTGATCTTTGCAGTACCGGATGATTTCACAACCAGATTTGCTAAAATATTTATAAATGTTGACTTACCTGCCCCATTTGGACCCAGTAGACCAAATATTTGACCCTTCTTTATTTGAATTGAAAAATCAACGAGTGCGTGCTTTTGAGAATTGCCATTTTTACTTCTATATACCTTATTGAGAAGATTAGTTTCAATAGCTAATTCTGTCATATGTAAAACCTAGCGTTACTATTTTAATTTTAATTTTAGACTTACCGTAGTAGTCTTAGTATTAAATAAACTAATTATCTTGGATTATCAACTTTTACCAATGTCAAAAATTAATTCAAATTCAACATTATTCTTAATTGATGGATCAACCTTCATCTTTAGGGCATATTTTGCAATGTATAAAGCATCACAAAATCGTGGTAGCGGTTTTAGCAGATCGGATGGTTTGCCAACAGGCGCAGTTATGGCATTTTGTAATATGATGTGGAAGATAATCACAAATGGAATAGAGAATATCCATCCAAGTCATATTGCCGTTGTGTTTGATACAAAAGAAAAAACCTTTAGGAGTGATATCTATCCCTCTTATAAAGCAAATAGGGATGCCCCTCCTGAAGACTTAATTCCTCAATTTCCTCTTATTCATAGAGCCGTTGAAGCTTTCAATATAAAATCAATTTCAAAATCTGGATTCGAAGCTGATGACATTATTGCAACATATTCAAAGCAAGCAAATGAAGTAGGCGCGAAGACAATAATAATATCCGGTGATAAAGATTTGATGCAGTTAGTAAATGATAATGTCGTAATGTACGACCCAATGCCAGGTAGAGAGAGATTCATAGATACAGAAGGCGTCATTGAGAAATTCGGCGTCCCACCCAATAAAGTTGTCGATGTTCAATCGTTAGCAGGAGACTCCACAGATAATATTCCAGGTGTCCCTGGAATTGGACTAAAAATTGCAGCCGAGTTAATTAATGAATATGAGACACTCGAGAATTTACTTGATAATGCAGAGAGCATCAAACAAACAAAAAGAAGAGAAAATTTAATTTCCTATGCCAATGACGCAAGAGTATCTTATCAACTTGCACTTCTTGATACTTCTACTCCATTAGAATTAATGCTTGATGATTTGTCTTATCAGCAACTTGATCATGATAAAATATTATCATTCTCGAAAGAAATGGAATTTTCTAATTTGGAAAAAAGAATTGATAGTTGGTTCTCAAACTCCGATAAAAATACTAACTTTGATAGATCTAATCCTCAAATCAAGAAGAACAACACTTCAAATATTTCCCCATTAACCCAATATATTGAAATTCGAGATCCTGATACATTCAACAATGTATTTAATAAGCTTATCGAGAGTAAAGAAATCTTCATAGATATACCAAGTGAGTATTCTGGTGAAATCTCATTAACTATAAATGGAGATAATATTTACTCAATTTTTCTAGATAAAGAAAAATCAGAAGAGAAAATCGTAGAAAATAACCTTTTCGAAAAAGTTAAATATATTTTGGAAGATCCAAGTATCAAAAAAATATTTTTTGATTACAAATCAGCCTTATACTTATTAGAAAGATATTCCCTTTCCATCAATGCCGCTGAAGATCTATCCTTACTTGCTTATGTTACCAATAATGGGAAAATAAAAAATGAATTGACTGCACTAGCTGCATTCTACAAAAATGAAATATCAATTTTTGAAGAGATTGAGAAAAAGATTATAAATAAAATTGAACTGACAAGTCACGAAAGAGTCTATTTAATTCATAAAATCTGGCATCATTTAACTATAAAAATACTTTCAGGTGGAGCCATTCAAGTTTATGAATTAATTGAAAAACCACTTATAAAGATACTCTTTGAGATTGAGAACAAAGGAATAAAAGTAGATAAATCAGTTTTAGATGAATTGTCCTTTAAATTTGGTACAAAAATTAAACAATTAGAAAACAAAATATATATTTTATCAGGACAAGAATTTAATGTTGCAAGTCCCAAACAGCTCGGTGAAATTTTATTCGACAAGTTAGAGTTAAAGGGAGGAAAAAAGAATAAAAGTGGTGCTTGGGGAACGGGTATCGATATATTAGAAGATTTGTCACTGCTCGGATATGAAATAGCTGATAACATAATTGAATGGCGTCAACTGACTAAATTGAAAACCACTTACACTGATAGTATTCCAAATTTTATCAATAAGACAACTCAGCGTGTGCATACACAATTTTCTCAATCCTTAACTTCGACTGGAAGATTATCATCTTCAAGTCCTAATTTACAAAACATCCCAATCAGAACTTATGAGGGAAAACAAATACGCTCGGCATTTGTGGCAGACGATGATCATGTTTTTTTATCTGCTGATTATAGCCAAATTGAGCTACGTGTATTAGCTCACGTTGCTGAAATTGAGCAGTTGAGAAATACCTTCTTGAAAGATCTTGATATACATAAGATGACAGCAGCATCTATATTTAATATTGAGATAGAAGATGTAACTGAAGAGATGCGTTATCAGGCAAAATCCATAAATTTTGGAATTATTTATGGAATTTCTGCATTTGGACTTGCAAAACAATTAAAAATACCTCGACATGATGCAAAAAAATTTATTGATGATTATCTTTTAAGATTCCCAGGTATAAAACAATACATGGACAGAACTATAGATATGGTAAAAACAAATGAATATACAAGTACCATGTTTGGAAGACGATGTTATTTCCCAGACATCAACTCTCGTAACCACGCCATAAGGTCGTTCAATGAAAGGGCTGCTATTAATGCCCCAATACAAGGATCCGCAGCAGATATAATAAAAAGAGCTATGATCAAAATTTATGATGCAATAGAGTCACATAAATTAAAATCTAAAATGATTCTTCAAATACATGATGAATTAGTATTTGAGGTACCAATTGATGAAGTTGAAATAATGAAATCATTAGTAACAGAGAATATGGAAAACGCCACCAAACCATTGATGAATTTTAGCGTCCCATTAAAAATTGATATGAGTATATCAAATAGTTGGGATCAAGCTTGAAAACTAGATAATTGGACCTGATTTTATTATTTCAAGATCAACATCACTCTCAAATTTTTTAAAATTTTCAGCAAACATGCTTACTAATTTTTTTGCTTGTGCATCGAAATCATCTTTATTTGACCATGTGTCTATTGGGTTTAAATAACTAGAGTCACCATTTATTGAAACAGGCACCATTAAATTAAAATACTCATCTTTTCTCATCTCAATATTATCAAGGTCACCATTGATAGCAGCACTCAGTAAATTCCTTGTCAACTGAATTGGCATTCTTTGTCCAACTCCTGCTGGACCACCACTCCAACCTGTATTTATCAGCCAAGTTTGCACATTATGTTTCTCCATTTTTTCTTTTAACAGTCTCCCATAAACAATTGGGTGCCTAGGTAAAAATGGTGCAGCAAAACATGTTGAAAATGTTGCAGATGGGTCAACTACACCCCTTTCGGTCCCAGCAACTTTTGCCGTGTAACCAGATAAGAAGTGGTATACCGCTTGGTTTGAGTCTAATTTTGATATTGGTGGCATTACGCCAAAAGCGTCACATGTTAACATGATGATGGTTGATGGAATATCTGCCATTCCATCTTTTGATACATTATCACCAACAAAAGCCATTGGGAAAGCTGCCCTAGTATTTTCTGTTAAGCTGCCATCATTAAAATTTAGTTCTCTTGTTTCGGTATCAACAATTACATTTTCAAGAACTGTTGTAAAACGACGAACGGCATCATAAATTTGCGGTTCTGCTTCTTTAGAGAGATTAATTGCTTTCGCATAGGAACCATCCTCAAAGTTAAACACCCCTTTATCTGTCCACCCATGTTCATCATCTCCAATTAATAATCTCTCAGGATCAGCAGATAATGTCGTTTTTCCTGTGCCTGACAAACCAAAAAAAATTGCAGTATTTCGACCTTTACTGTCACTATTTGCGGAACAATGCATTGGGAAGATCCCTTTAGGTGGCAATGTATAGTTAAAATAGGTGAATACAGATTTTTTGATTTCACCTGCATAGTAAGTGCCTGCAATTAATATTTTATTGTTTGTAAAATCACATGCAATTGTTGTATCAGTTCTCACGCCATATCTTTCAGGATCAGTTTTAAAAGACGGAAGATCAATTATTAACAAATCCTCAGAAAAATCTATTTGCTGATACCTTTGAGGTAAGATGAGCAGATGCTGAATAAAAAGAGCTTGCCAAGCAAATTCTGTAATAATCCTGACTTTAATTCTTTCGTCAGGATCTGTTCCTGCGTGAAGGTCTTGAATAAAAAGATTTTTACCTTTCATATGCTCAAGCATATCTTTCTCTAAAAGATCAAATTTACTCCTCTCAATCCTTGCATTATTTTCCCACCAGACATTATCTTCTGTATCTTGGTCAGCGATTACATGCTTATCTTTCGGCGATCTTCCTGTGTGTTTTCCCGTATCTACCGAGAAAGAACCATCCACCGTGAGTAAGCCTTCATTAAAATTCGAAGCCAGTTGTATAAGCTCTGCTGCAGTATTGTTTACATAAACATTTTTTGCTTCCTTTAGATAGCTTTTATAATCTATTGCACCCAAGGTTTTCTCCCATTTATTTTATTTCTATGAAAAATAATTATATAATTTAAATTAATATAAAGCTTATTTATGTTCAGTCAATCAAGTTAGAGAAAAATGCAAAAATTAATTTTATTAGATGATGATGAAAATATACTGTTCTCACTTAGTGTGATGTTAAAATCTCATGGTTACCATGTGAGTGCCTTCTCTGACGGGTTTGAGATGTTGGAATATATGAATAATAATAACAGTGATATTTTGATATTAGATATTAAAATGCCAAGAATAGATGGCCTAGAGGTTTTCAACTCAGTAAGAAAATTTTCAAATATACCTATTATTTTCCTAACATCAAAAGACAGCGAGGTAGACGAACTAATTGGATTGAGACTTGGAGCCGATGATTATATACGTAAACCATTCTCACAGAAACTACTGGTCGAACGCATAAAATCTGTTCTCAGGAGGTCAAATAGTCATGAAAATAAAAAAAACCACAAAGTTGTCACAAATTTAAAATATCTTGAGCTAGATAAGGAAAGATTTATTTGTAAATGGCAGGATAAGATTATAAACCTCACCTCAACTGAATTTCTAATATTAGAGTCACTTATTAAAAGACCTGGATCAATTAGATCTCGAGACGATCTGATCAGTGACGCATTTAAAGAAGGATTTTCAAAAGAAGATCGAGTAATTGATAGCCACATAAAAAGAATTAGGCAAAAATTTATTTTAGTGGATCCAAACTTTAATTTGATAAAAACAATCTATGGTATTGGCTACAAGATACAATAATAGGATCTAGAGTTAGCAATAATGAGAAAATTTAAAATTAATATTTTCAATCTACATTTATCTGCAAAAATAGTAATATTTAATCTTCTCGCGTTGGTATTATTATTAATCGGCATTTTATATCTCAATCAGTTTAGAGAAGGCTTGATTGAGTCAAAGATTGAGTCATTAGCTGTACAAAGTGAGATAATATCTGCAACCATCTCAGCAAGTGCAACATCAAGTAAAGGGACGAACCTATTTATTTTTGATAAAAATATAGATGGAAGAGAAAGCTTCGATCAAAGAGTAATACAGTATAGAAACTATACTATAAACAAAAAATTACTCGAAAATATTATTGGGGAGTTAATAAATCCTGAAATGCTTAATGCAAAAATTTATGACTCTAACAACAATATTATTCATAACTCCAATGATTATTTTTACGGAAAAAATATTAACAAAGTATCACTGAGTCCAGTTAAGGAAAGCTTTTTTAAAACATTTTATTCAAAATTTCTAAAAAAAATTGGATTCGATAGCATCAGTGATCTCAATTTTGAAACTGATTATAAGACCTTATCGAGAGCATTAAAGGGATCGAAAAATATTGTCGTAAATAAAAATGAAGTGGGGCAATCAGTAGTTCATGTTTCTATGCCAATCATAAAATATAAGGCAATTATCGGTTACCTAGTTCTTTCAACACAAAATAACGCCATTGATATGATTGTGTATCAAGAACGAATGTCTATCCTAAAGGTCTTCCTGATAGCATCCCTAATAACTATTATATTATCTATTATATTATCCAATACCATAGCAAAGCCAATGAGAGAACTTGCAATTGCAGCTGATAATGTTACCAGTAATTTGCAAGCAAGAGAAAATATTCCCGATTTCAGTAAAAGAAAAGACGAGATAGGAGATTTGTCAAATGCTCTAAGAAATATGACTTCAAGTTTATTTGAGAGAATAGATACCATTGAAAGATTCTCAGCTGATATAGCACATGAATTACGAAATCCATTAACATCATTAAGAAGTGCTATCGAAACATTCTCGGTCACTAAAAGAAAAAATGATCAGTCAAAATTAATCAACATAATTCAAGAAGATATAGATAGGATAGATAGGTTAATTACAGATATTTCTGAAATATCTAAGCTTGATACAGCACTTACAATTGAACAAAGAGAGATAATAGATATTTATGAATGTTTAAACTCCCTAATTCAACAAGAGAACTACAGGCATAAATCAAATCAAATAAAATTGAATCATTTACAAAATGGCGTGAAATTTTATTCAAGAATAAACAAAAATAAATTTAATCAAGTTTTTATAAACTTATTTGATAATGCACGATCTATCTTAAAAGATAATAGCGAAATTATTGTAAATATCAGCAATAATCTCGAATATGTTATAATTGATGTTGAAGACCAAGGCGGTGGAATTCATGGGACAAAGATTGATAGAGTTTTTGAAAGATTCTATAGTGATAGATTAGATAAATCACAAAATAAACATACTGGCCTTGGGCTCTCAATCGCCAAACAAATAATTGAGTCCCATGATGGAATAATATCAGTTGAAAACTATACAAAAAATGAAATTAAAGGCGCGCAATTTAAAATTCAAATCCCTAGGATCAAATAAATATATATATTTATACTTTTGCATAGTGATAATTTAGTGTATCAAATTAGACTTGATAAAGAATTTTTATAACTTTAACAATTACTCAATGATATTAAAATGTTTGATGATTTTATAGTAAAAGACATAACTCTTGCCGATTTTGGAAATAAAGAGATGGAATTAGCCAGAGTTGAAATGCCTGGTTTAATGGCATTAAGAAAAGAATATAAAGGTCAAAAACCCTTGGAAGGTGCAAGAATAGTTGGTTGCCTGCATATGACAATTCAAACTGCAGTTTTAATTGAGACACTTGTTGAATTAGGAGCAGAAGTCAGATGGGCTTCATGTAATATATTCTCAACACAAGACCATGCCGCAGCAGCAATAGCAAAAAAAAATATCCCTGTTTTTGCCTTCAAGAATGAATCTTTGGAGGAGTATTGGGAATTCGTTGACAGGATTTATCAGTGGCCTGATGATAATCCAAATATGATATTAGACGATGGTGGTGATGCAACAATATATATAATATTAGGTGCTAGATATGAGTCTGACAAATCTGTTCTTGATAATCCTCAAAATGAAGAAGAAGAAGTTCTATTTAAACAAATTATAAAAAGAGCAAAATTAAGTCCTAATTGGTTTACAGATATACAAAGTAAAATTATTGGTGTTACAGAGGAAACCACTACCGGAGTTAACAGACTGGTCATGATGGAAAATGAAGCTAGCCTTCCATTTTCTGCCATAAATGTAAATAATTCAGTAACAAAGTCAAAATTTGATAATTTATATGGGTGCAGAGAAAGTCTCATAGATGGGATAAGACGTGCGACTGATCTTATGATAGCGGGGAAAATAGCTGTTGTTGCCGGTTATGGTGATGTAGGAAAAGGATGTGCATCATCCCTTAAAGCCTCTGGAGCACGTGTTATTATTACCGAAATTGATCCAATATGCGCACTCCAAGCAGCTTTAGAAGGCTATGAAGTAAGAACCATGGATGAAATTTCATCAGAAGCTGATATTTTTGTTACTGCCACAGGCAATAAAGATATCATCACTTTGGAACATATGAGAAAAATGAAAAATATGGCAATAGTGTGTAATATTGGTCATTTTGATGCAGAAATACAGGTTTCAAAACTTAAAAATCTAAGATGGGAAAACATTAAACCTCAAGTTGATGAAATAGAATTTCCTGATGGAAAAAAAATTATCTTATTAGCTGAAGGAAGGCTTGTAAATCTTGGTTGTGCTACCGGACATCCTAGTTTTATAATGAGCGCTTCATTCACAAATCAAGTATTAGCACAAATAGAATTATTTAATAACAATGGTAAATACAGCAATAAAGTATATATGCTTCCTAAGAAACTTGATGAAAAAGTTGCGAAACTTCATCTAGAAAAACTCAACGTGCATCTTACAGTTCTAAATGAAGACCAAAGTAGTTATATTGGTGTGTCTAGTTCAGGTCCATTCAAACCAGATCATTATAGGTATTAAACTCAATCCACTGAGTTATAAAATATTTTAACCTTTAACCGATTAAATATTAATTTTATATAAAAACTTTGATAGACTTCTATTTATGGATGCTCTTCTGATATATTTTAGTACACCAATTAATGTATATTTCTTAATTCTGATATCATTTTCAACAGCTTCAATAATCATCATGGGCAGAGATATCAAACCTATTCGTAATTATGTTTTAAAATTCAAAAATATAAATATGAACTCACTATTATTAAAATATACTAGAAGTCTAGGAAATAATCTATCAAGAGTATTGAGCGATGACGATATATACTCTTTCACTGAAATTATATGGGTAAAATTAGATAACAAATTAGTAGATGTTAATTTAAATTATGTGAAGATTTTTAGGGATTATACTTATGAACAAATAATTAGTAATAATACAAATTTAATCTCCGCAGAAGAAGAGGTAATATTAAATAAAAATCCAACTCAATTAAAAAAAATCATAAGAGGGAAACAGGTTCTCCTTGAAATAATTAAAATAAAAAAAGAAAATTACCTTATATTTAAAGCAAAAAATATTACTTCCACAAATGATTTAGAACAATTATTTATTAAGCAGAATGAGACAAATCTGCAACTCATGAACCAACTCACTAATCCACTTATAATATATGATCAAAATAAATCCCCTATATTTTTTAATTCATCTTTCAAAAGTTTTTTCTCATTAGATGATGATACCTTGGGCAAAAAACCAAATGAATCAGAAATCTTGGAGATCCTTAGGCAAAAAAAACTTCTACCATATCAGGCAAACTTCCGAGAATGGAAAAAGCAACAACTAAATATCTATAATACATTAGAAAATAGAGAACAGTGGTGGTATCTCCAGGATGGCAGAACGCTTAGAGTGATCTCTCAAGCAAATCCAATGGGAGGTGTTACTCATATATACGAAAATTATACTGATAAATTAGCATTAGAGAATGAAACTGCGCTTTTATTATCCATTCAAGAACAAACGATAAATAGTCTTTCTGAGGGAATTATATTGTTTGGGACGAACGGAAAAGTTAAATTGCATAATCATCAATTCAATAAGATGTTTAAAATAGTTGATAATATTCAGGATCTGCATATTGAGAAATTACTTGAGGAAATTCTCAAGAAAGATCCTTCGTCAAAATTCAATGATATCTTAATTAATGTAGTTTCATCCGGGGTTAACAGAAAAGATCATAGCAATATTATGGAATTTAATAAAAATATTCTCCACTATCAATCTTCCATATTACCTGATAGATCAATCCTATATACATTTACTGATATTACAGCTAGTCAAAATATAGAAAATGCATTAATTGAGAAAAATAAGGCACTTTCCGAGGCTGATTATATCAAAACCAATTTTCTAAATAACATATCACATGAACTTAGAGCCCCACTTCAAAATATAATTGGATTTTCAGATATTCTTGAAGCAAGATTATCCAATATTAATAAAGATCAGAATATTATTGATTATATAAATGATATAAAAAGGTCTGGAAGGGAATTACATCATCAAATAAACCAAATTCTTGAGTTAACAGATCTTGAGTCAAATGGACTGAAACACAATCAGATTGGATACAGCGCTGATAATCTATCAGAGTTACTTCAAAGTGAACTAAATAAACTAAATTTTTTAGATAAGAAATTTATAATTAAAATACATAAAGACTATAAAGATGAAGCGGCAAAAAAACACAGCATAAATTCAGGTTTTTTTAAAGTGTTCAATCAGCTTATAAAAATAATTGATAAAAACCTTGTTATGGATGGTGATTCAGAATACGAGATAATTATGTCAAAAATAACAGACCATGAATTTGATCAATATATATTTAATATCTCTACCACAGAACCAATAAATTCACAGCCTATACAGTCTTATTTAGTCATGGATGATATATACTCTCCAGGGAGTATAGAGAAAACTATTTTAGAGAAATATTCTCAAATTCTTGGATATAAAATAAATTTATCATCAGAATTTAATGAATTCAATATCAAAGTCCCAATAGTTACTCATGAAAGCTGAAATACATAAAGCATGCTCACTTAATGAGTTGGCTGCTTTCGTAAGATATCTTGCCCCAATTTTAGAAAAAGGGACTTTATTGGCATTAAATGGCGAAATTGGTTCTGGCAAAACCACATTGTCGAAGTACTTGATTAATTATCTCACGTCAACCAGAATTGAAGAAATTAGCAGCCCTACGTTTAATTTACATCAAACTTACTCAAATCAAGATCTAGATATATCCCATTATGATTTTTATAGGATTAATACCCCACATGAACTTGAAGAATTGGACATAAGTGACTCTATTAAAAATAATGTTACAATTATTGAGTGGGCAAATAAATTTCCATCAGTTTTGCCAAAAGATCACATTGAAATAAAAATAATTAATAAATCAGATCAAAGAGATTACAAAATATTTTTTCATGGAAAATATAAAAAAAATATTTTAGCTCACAAAAATAGATTAAATTTTCTATCAAATTCAGGTCTCAACATTAGAGAAATTACTAATATGAAGGGAGATGCATCGAAAAGGAAATATTTTAGAGTTTATGATGGTGTCAAGAATTTTGTTCTCATGGATGCTTCTGAAGATATTAGAAAAAAAGCAAAAACAACCAAGTCCATAAAGGACTTCATTATTATTGATAAATATCTTGATGATATTGGTTTAAGAGTACCAAAGATTTATGAATATGATATTAAAAACCAACTTATTCTAGAAGAAGATCTTGGTCTTACAACATATAATGAGTTATATGTAAAACTTAACTTTGAGAGTCTCATTACTCCAGCTATAGAGTCATTACTGATATTAGTGCATTCTAACTATTCAAATATAAATGATCTAAATGGCACTGCCTTTGAGCCAAATAAATTTGATAAAAAAATATTTATTCATGAAGCTAAACAATTCATTGATTATTATTGGCCTTATGCCAAAAGTTCTATCTGTCCAGAAGAGGAGAAGTATGATTTTTTGTCTATTATAGAAAAAATGTTTTCAGATCTATCTCCAGACAGAACGCTTATATTAAGAGATTATCATTCACCAAATCTCCATTACCTAGAAAATGAAAAAGGTCATAGGAAGTGTGCTTTAATTGATTTTCAGGATGCCCTCCTAGGTCACCCACTATACGATTTAGTGTCTCTGGCACAAGATGCCCGGGTTACTATCAGTGAAGTGAAAGAAAAATATATTATTGATGCATTTAAACAAAAATTTCTCTTTAAGAATTTTCAATTTAGCAATTCATCATTTAATGAACAATACCAAATATTAGCAACACAAAGATCACTGAAAATATTGGGTATTTTTGCAAGACTCTCTTTGTTGGAGGGTAAAAATAATTATATAATACATATGCCAAGAATTATTAATTACATAAGACGTTCAATGAATTGTAGTTTGTTGGATAATTTAACCAACTGGCTCAAAATTAATTTTAAGGATACATTTGATGTTTAGATCCTTCTTCCCAATGCCAAAAATTTTTTTTCCAGCTGCATTAGCATGGATAATATTTGTAACAATTATTTGGTTCTGGATTGGTAATGATATTGCTTCTTTTGTTGGATTAGCCATTGAAGAAACTGATGAGCCAATTATTGGGCTTGGATTTTTTCTAACGAAAAAATTTATTTGGTTTTATATATATTATATATTATCAACCCTGATCTTTGCATTATTCTGGTTCAAATTTGCACCACACCCATGGCAATACTGGTCAATATTGGGATCATCGCTTATAATATTTTCTACCTATTTTGGTGTCCAGGTCATGGTTGCAATCAACAACTGGAGAAGACCATTCTTTGACTCAATTCAGGAAGCACTTGGGGGTGAGGCACAAGTACTTTCATCAGATTTATATTACTTAATGATAGTTTTTGCACAAATTGCCTTTGTATCATTAGCTGTCTTTGTATTAACAAGATTTTTTGTCAGCCACTACATCTTCAGATGGCGTACAGCAATGAATTTTTATTATACAGGTCAATGGCAAAAATTAAGAACTATTGAAGGTGCAGCACAAAGGGTACAAGAAGATACCATGAGATTTGCTGCAATAATGGAAGGTCTTGGTGTTTCAATAATCGACTCAGTCATGACGTTGATAGCTTTTCTACCTGTATTATTATCATTATCTGAATATGTTACTATTTTACCTCTGATCGGAGAAATACCAGCTCCTTTGGTCAATGCAGCAATTTTTTGGTCTATATTTGGGACAATCTTTCTGGCCATAGTAGGAATTAAATTACCTGGGTTGGAGTTCAGAAATCAGAGAGTTGAGGCTTCTCTCCGAAAAGAATTAGTATATGGTGAAGATGATGCCAATAGAGCAACTCCTCAATCAATAGGTGAACTATTTAACAATGTGAGAAAAAATTATTTCCGCCTTTATTTTCACTATCTATATTTTAATGTTGCAAGAAGTTTTTATTTGCAAGCAGATAATATTTTTTCATACCTTATATTGATTCCTACGATAGTAGCCGGGAAAATTACATTTGGGATCTTACAACAAATACTTACAGCTTTTGGTCAAGTTTCAAATTCATTTCAGTATATCGTGAATGCCTGGCCAACAATTATTGAACTGATTTCTATATTTAAAAGGTTGCAGGCTTTCGAGTCTACACTTTCTGGAAAAAATTTATCAAAAATTGAGTACTCAAAAGATGAACAACAAAAAGAGTATTAAAGAAAAGCCTAATGATGCATTTATCCTAGCTGCTGGCTATGGCAAACGTTTACTCCCACTCACTGAAAAGTGTCCTAAGCCGCTCATAGAAATTGCAGGCAAACCGATGATTAGCTATATCATTGATGCCCTTCAATTAATAAATATTGAAAATATCTACATCAATACCTTTTATCTTTCTGATCAATTAGAGAAGTACTTAGAAGAAAATTATCCTAATATAATTATATCAAAAGAAACAGAACTCCTGGATACTGGAGGGGGATTAAAATATGGTGTCCCTACTGACTATGATCGATCAATATATATTATTAATTCAGATACAATGCTTTTAAATGATTATGAGGATCTACTATATAGGTTGAGTGAAAAATATATTGATGATGATGATGATGCTGTTTTGGCTTTATCCAAAAAAGAAAAAGCAATCGGTTACAATGGGAATGGTGATTTTTTTCTTGATAAAGATAAAAATATATCAAAAGAAAATCATAGTAATATTGAGAAATTTGTCTTTATGGGGATTTCAATTTTAAATACCAGAACTCTGAATAAAGTAAATAATAAGATTTTTTCACTCAATATGATTTGGAATAATTTAATATTGAAAAGAAAATGCTCAGGTATACTTCATGACTCAAATTGGTATCACACAGGGGATTTAATATCCTTAAATAATTTTGAAAAATATTTGATTGAGAACAAATGAGAATAGTTTTTTATGACTTTGAGACTACTGGCAGAGACAAATATTGGGATCAGATAATACAAGTCGGAGCAATACTTTGCGATGAAGACTTAAATGAACTCGATCAGTTCAATATTAAATGCAAATTAAACAAGTCTATCATTCCTGCACCACAGGCACTATTAGTAAATGGATTGTCAATGAATGAAATCGCTAAACACGAGCTCTCATACTACGATCTTGTTTACCAAATGAAAGAGAAATTTGATGATTGGAGTCCCGCTATTTTCATTGGGTATAATTCTATCAATTTTGATGAAGAATTTCTCCGTAACGCTTTATTTCAAAATTTGCATGAAAACGCTTATTTGACTCAGATTAACAATAATGGCCGGGCTGATGCCTTAAATATAGTTCAAGCATCTTCAATATTTACACCTATGGCCATAAAATTACCAGATACCAAAAATAAATTTAAATTAGATATATTAGCACCCGAAAATAATATTATGCATGAAAATGCACACGACGCATTAGCGGATGTAATTGCAACAATTGAAATTTGCAGGTTAATAAAAATAAATAATAATGAATTCTGGGAAAGGTCCCTTAAGTCATCTACAAAAAAAGGGGTTTCTCAAATATTTGAAAACGATACAATGTATTGCCATCACGAGGCATATTATGGGAATGTGTATCCTTTCGTTACAACACATATTGGAACTTATAGTAATAAAAATAACTCTGAACTAAATATATTATTTGATTTGAAAAAGGACCCAAAAGAGTATGTAGATCTAGATAAAGCGCAGCTAAAAGAGTTATATAAATCTGAAAAACTATTTAGGTACATTAGAAATAATAGACACCCCATAATCATGCCAAAGGCATATGCCACAAGCTTTGCCAATTATGAAAAGATTGGCTTTTATGAGCTTGAATCTAGAGTAGATGTTATTCAAAATAATACAGACTTTAAACGAAAAATACTTGAAATTCATAATGAAGCTTCAGAGAGCTACTCAAATGAGTCTCAATTAGATGTATATGATGAAGAGAGTATATATTTGGGAGGATTCCCAAACTCCTCTGATAAACTAACAATGAAAAAATTTCATAGAGCTGCATGGAAAGATAAAGTAATAATTTGTGAAGAATTTACAGATAAGAGGTATAAATACTTTGGAAAACAAATTATTTATAATTATAATAAAGAACTGCTAGAGATTAATGATAGAAATATATTTCAAAAGACTCTTGCAAATAGGTTAATGAGTAATAACAGTGAGAAATGGTTAACTATACCAGAAGCATTCAATCAAATTGATAATTTAAGAGATAAGCATGGAGAAGATACTGAAATCTTAAAATTTATTCATGAATTTAATGCATATTTAGAGGATTTATATCAATCTCATAGTAGCGGATTATTGACTTCATAAACATAACTGTTAGGCTATTTATAAAGGAGATTTAAGATGGCAACAAAACAAATAACAGATGATAATTTTCAAAATGAAATAAACAATTCTGATGTACCCGTTCTTGTGGACTTCTGGGCTGAGTGGTGTGGTCCTTGTAAACAGATCGGTCCAGTACTCGAAGAAATATCATCAGAATATGATGGCCGTATATCAATAATCAAAGTGAATATTGATGAAAATCCTGTAACGCCTACTAATTATGGAATAAGAGGAATCCCCACATTACTTCTCTTTAAAAACTCAGAATTAGTATCAACTAAAGTTGGCGCTTTCCCAAAATCAACATTAATAGACTGGATAGATGAAAATATTTAGCATTAATTGTTAAGTTTAATTATTTCACCTGCAAGATATAAGGATCCACATATTATAATCCTATATGAATCTTTTGGTAATGATTTAACTTTATCAAAAGCATCAAAAATATCATTTGCAGAAGTTGAGTCTATACCTAATTTTTTACTATTTTGACATATATTTTGGGGATCTTGTGCATTCTCTTGATTGGGTATCCTTATCGCGATTAATTTAAATAGTCTATGCTTAAATGGAACCAAAAACTCATTGGTATCTTTTGTAGATAACATCCCTATGACCATGATTAATTTTTTAGCCTCCAGATCTTTCAGAGCATCTGCAAGTGCCAACGCAGCGTGAGCGTTATGCCCTCCATCTAGCCATATTTCATTTGTTTCACCAAGATCTTGATGTAACTTCCCACTTTTTATCTGTTCAAGTCTTGCTGGCCAAATAGTTTTCTCTATTCCATTTGAGAAAAAACCTGTATCTAATTTTAAATCCTTTATTGATGATATAGTTGCGATAGCAGTTGCAGCATTAAATTTCTGATGGTCCCCAATCAAGCTTGGATTTGGAAGGTTAATATTATATTTCTCATCTTGGTAATTAAAGCCTGTTGGATTAATTTTAATAGAGTAATCTTCCCCATAGATTTTTGATTTATTATTTTTTAATTTTATAATTTTTTTAAATAATCCTAATAAATCATAATTCTGTTTTGATATTACAGTTGTACTTCCATTCTTTATAATACCTGCCTTTTCACTGGCAATATTCTCTAATGTACTCCCTAAAAATTGCTGATGATCTAGTCCAATAGGTGTGATAACTGAAACTAATGGTTTTTCAATTACATTAGTTGCATCAAGTCTACCCCCTAATCCAGTCTCAAGAATCAAAAAATCTGAACCAGTGGTTGAGAATTTTAAAAATGCAGCAGCAGTTATTAATTCAAAAATTGTTATTGGCGATTTACCATTAATTCTTTCACAGTAATTGAGTAATTCAATGAGTGATTCATCATCTATAAGTTCAAAACCACCAATATTTCCGATCCTAAACCTTTCATTAAAGTCAACTAAATGAGGTGATATATATGAGTCTACTTTGAACCCTGCCTGCGCAAGAATAGAAACTATATACGATAATGTTGAGCCTTTTCCATTTGTTCCTGCTATATGTATGGTGTTTTTAATTTTATTTTGAGGGTTATCTAACTTATGAAGTAAACCCTTTATTCTTCCCAACGATAAGTCCATCGATTTTGGATATAATTGAGCAATACGATCCAATATTGAATTAAACTGATTAGATCTCATCTTTTTGGGGAATATCTATTTATTTAAAAGAAGTTTGCAGATAGTGATTAATTTATTCCTGAGTTCATGTCTATGCACAACCATATCGATCATACCATGGTCCAATAAATACTCAGACCTTTGGAATCCTTCGGGTAATTTTTCTTTGATTGTTTGCTCTATGACACGAGGCCCAGCGAAACCAATTAATGCACCTGGTTCAGCAATATGAACATCTCCAAGCATGGCATATGATGCAGTAACACCCCCTGTTGTAGGGTTCGTTAAAACAACAATATATGGAATTTTTGCCTCATTCAATTTTTGAACAGCAATAGTTGTTCTCGGCATTTGCATCAGTGATAGAATGCCCTCTTGCATACGTGCACCACCTGCTGCAGAAAATAATATTACAGGTGATGAAGTATGGAGAGCCTCATCCATTGCTCTAATAATCGCTTCCCCAGCTGCAATACCAAGCGATCCACCCATAAAAGCAAAATCTTGAACGATGCATATAACTGGTATATTACCAATATTTCCCTTTGAAATAACAACTGCGTCATCCGTGCCAGTCTTTTTACGGGCATCTTTCAAGCGATCAATATACCTTTTTTCATCCTTGAATTTTAGAGGATCTAAAACTTTATTATCGGCTTGGATTATTTCATACCCACTATCATATAATAAATCTAATCTCTTTTTTGCTGGAATTTTCATGTGATAGTTTGATCCAGGAATAACCCATTGATTAGACTCCAAATCTTTGTGAAATACCATTTGCCCACTTTCTGGACATTTTATCCATAGATTATCAGGAACATCTTTTTTTGTAAGTATTTCCTTAATTTTTGGGGTTACTATGTTATTGATCCAATTCATTTCTAATCACCATTTATTCAGATTATAGAACGCTTGCAAGATCTTTTACCTTATTAAGGATTCCTTCTTTAATACTTGCTTCGGATTTTTTGTTTTCGATGATATTTACTAATGCTGATCCTACAATAACCCCATCAGCAAAGCTAATTATATTCTTTACGTCCTCTGTTGTTTTAATACCAAACCCGACGCATACAGGTATCTGAGTTTCCTCTTTTATGGCATATATAGCATCTTTTACTTTACCTATATCTGGTTTTATTGACCCAGTAACGCCAGTTATTGATACATAATATAAAAAACCATCTGTTTTTTGCATAATTTTACTAAGTCTAGCTCTGTCTGTTGTTGGTGTAGCGAGCCTAATAAAAGATAAACCCTTCTGATGAGCCATATCACAAAATTCCATATCTTCTTCTGGCGGAAGATCAACGATAATGATCCCATCAACACCCAGGGATATAATTTTGTTTATAAATTTCTCTGTCCCATAATTGTATATTGGATTAAAATAACCCATGAGAATAATAGGCGTTATGGTATTATCTTTGCGAAAACTGGAAATAATTTCAAATGTTTTTTGCATTGTGTGACCAGCCTTTATTGCTCTTAATGAAGATGCTTGTATTGCAGGTCCATCAGCCATTGGATCACTGAAAGGCATACCTATCTCAATTATGTCAGCACCGGCGCCGGGCAGTTCTTTAATTAATTCTGATGATAAATTAA
>Ga0255775_1000137_pt1 | contig 70367 bp, 86 predicted proteins | sample 011ome_26_FD_179973 | JGI IMG/M metagenome (GOLD analysis project Ga0255775, IMG submission 179973) | Coastal salt marsh microbial communities from the Groves Creek Marsh, Skidaway Island, Georgia - 011511BT metaG (version 2) | ecosystem: Environmental > Aquatic > Marine > Intertidal zone > Salt...
CTCAAGCGGATATTGACAAGCATATCTGGAATCTTGCAGATAAGATAGAAGATGAAGTAACAATCAAAGTTCCGCCGAAGTATAGCTACTCTGACTTATAATGTATCATTTGGTATACGATGATGACCAGATACATGGCATATATACTTGTGCTCATTACGCAGACTGTGCCTGTAGGTTTATCAAATCAAAAGATATTCCAAGTCCAAATCTTACCATTCGACAGTTGCATATGAATGAGGTAGATGGAGTAGATGTGGAGATAATATCAAAACTTCTAATGCTTAAACCAAGAGCCGAATGAGGCTCTTTTTTTATGATATGAAAAGCAAAAATATTTCTTGACAAAATTGTTACAAAAATGTTACAATTTTATTACAAAATGGTATTTTCCATTTTGAACTTTTAGTAAATTTGTCGTGATGACAACAGATTCGTCGGGATGACGATAGGAGAAAACGTATGAAATATATGATTGCAGCACTATGTTTAGTGTTTGTGGGGGCAGCATACGCAGACGAACAATCAGTAGTTGTTCGAGATAAAAACAATAATTATTATCTAGTAACGTATGATTGTGATAAAGTAGCAAAAAGTGCCAGGGTTAGGAACGTATCAGTAGGAGAACCTATTCTTATTCTAGACAAGCACTACCGAAAAAGGCAGTGCACTATCACAGATGTAAAAACTTTCGCATAACAAAAAGGGGCTTATCGCCCCTTTATCAGTTTTAGTAAAAGTGTTCCGGATTTAGTATGATAGGTATAAGATTCGGTGGACTATAGCCCGGGCCTTTCATTACTTTTCCATCTTCTCGATGTATAGGCTTACCATCCTGTCCCAGTTTGCTCATGTTACTACGATGAACCTCTGTATAACAAGTATCAAGATCAATCCCAAATGCATGACCGGCTCCGTAAGTAACGTACAGAATGTCTGTAAGTGCATCTGCGATCTCGACCAAGTTCTCTTTATTAAGTGCATCCAGTAACTCCTCCAACTCCTCGCGTATAAGTTCGTACCGCAGGTTTCTTGTTTTCTCTTCTGGTAATGTAGCTCGTGTATGTACATCTTGACCAAATGCCCTCATGAAATCTCTAGCTTTTTCGAAGTTTGTTGCCATTTACTCTCTTTCTCTCCCTAACTAATGCAGCACGCTTTGCTTTTGCTTTTGTTTCTGAAGGTTTTTCATAGTATCTACGTTCTTTATACTCAAAAACTCTTTCTGAGTACAAACGCTTGAAAACTCGCAGTGCTGCTTCAACATTATTATTTCTTACTCTAACTGTCATTTAATACCGCTTTTTTACGTTCAGCAGGAGGCAGTCCCCAGACTGTTCTTGCTTCCGCCTTGTGTCCTGCCTTGTCTACAACAAGCATTACACGCTTTCCTTTTATCCAAGCATCTACTTGGTTAAGTAGACGTTTCATGCCTTTACTAGTACGTGCTTTAGTATGCTTACGTTCGCCTTTGCTAGTGTAACCACCTTTACCCATACGCTTCTTCTTGCTCATAGTGCTCCCCTCTTTATAAAAGCATCATATTTAATATCTAAAAATTTTCCATAATCTGTAGTAATGTAGTGAGTGCTATTTCTCCACATTTCTACAAGTTCTGTATCAAAAAGAGTTAAAAACTCATCAAAGCTCATTCAGTAATTCCTAAAAAGAGGCAAGTAATTAAAAATATTGCGCTGATAACAAATGCTGTATCAATTATTAGTTCCATGTTTAAAATACCAACCTCTCTTTTTAAGGTAATAAACTTGTGATGTTATTGACTGTAGTGTTCGCTGTGGTAGTAGCTCCAGGAGCTTTTCTTTATCGACTGTATAGTAATTGTCTCTTAGTAAGATACGTTCTTGCACTGACCACGGTTTTTTAACATACTTTTTCATAGTTCTTATTATACGAGAAAATGACCTGGAAGTCAAGAGATATTTTTTACCTCGCTTCCAAAAAGTTCTTGACATTTTTGGTATCTTTTGATATAATATTCGCTATGAGATAGTTCCATTCCGAACTAAGTTACGGAGAAAAAATTGGCTACAACGGCTGAAATTGCAGTATTTGTGTTTTGCCTTATAGGGTGTGGCTACCATTGCTGGGCCCTAGGTAAACGTGAAGGAATAGAAGGAACTGTTCAGTACTTAATTGATACTGGTGTGCTCACAGTAGAGGACGAAGTAGAAAGTTAGTATAAAAACCTTTTGATTCGATGAAGTAACGAATTGACGGATGGACACGGGTTTGAATCCCGTCGCCTCCACCATAAGCGGTCTCGCAATCTTACATGGGTCTAGTGTTGGGTTGTACTTGGAGATAGACTCCCAAGTTTTAGAGTCTGCTTTTGATGGGGGCGTTTTGAATTCGACAGACGGACAAGGACATTATGGAGAATCGGTGCGGAAGCTACCTTAACGCAACAACCTTAATAAATGCCAACGACGACATTTATACTACTGCTATCGCTGCTTAATAGTTGACGAAAAGCGGGGTTCGGGGAGCCTGGCAACAGAATTCCCCATGTCTTTAGGAACCCCTATGAAACTATTAGCATTAGCTAGTTTACTTCTTACCCTTTCCTTTACTACAAGTGCTCAAGAAGCAGGAATGATCGAATTTGATGTTCCTCCAGGGCCTCTTGCGGGCAAAGCACACTGGTACGCTCTTCGGACAATGAAAGGGATAGAATATTGGGACAAACCAGCAGTTTTAAGTGATATTACAGAAAATGAGGATGGTACTTACTCTGTTTCAGGAGAACCTCCTATAAGTATTGCTTTAGTATTACACCCTCTTTGGGGAGACAGCAAAGACCCTTGGAGAGTAGCCCTAGATTGGATTCGACAAGCCGAACAACTATTCCGAAATAGTGGAGTACCTCTTCGATTTGTAGTAGAACATATAGAAACGAACGAAGATTTCCCAGATAGTAAAAGAAGTGCACATGATTGGCTAGAAGGAGAAAGAACCCGCTTAGTTAACACTCATGGTGTAGATATGGTTGTAGGACTTGCATATCATTTTTTTGGAGATCCTCTCTGCGGGGTCGCAACAATGGGAAGATACGATATTTATTACCCAGGAATTGTTTCTGTTTCAGGATGCGATGTAAAAACATTAGCTCATGAGATGGGACATAATTTCGGATTAAATCACGATTTTAAAACTGAAGAAAGAGGAAATACAGGATACTGTATTGTCGGAGAGTCGGGGTCAAGTGAAACTTGTTCTAAAGGAACAATTATGGCTTACTCTCAAACAAGAGTACCCTTTTTCTCTAGTACTGCACATACATATAAAAAAGACCTTTTAGGAATAGAAGGTAAAGATGCAGTAGCTTATTTAAATAAAGTAAAAACAGGAAGAGCTTTGTCTTATGAACTAAGAGCAGAGTATGATTCCTACTTAATACAACCAGACGAAATAGTCTCTTGTGAAGCTGTAATTACAGACTAGTCGTGAGACTATAACTCGTCGAGATGACGATAGGAGATACAATGAAAAATCAAAAATCACAGTTATTTCGCCCACTTAATACTATTGGAATCTATTTTCTAACAGTATGGGTTGGAGCGGGGATGTACTTCTCGCTAGCAGGAATGTAAATGAATAGAGATGCCGTTTACCAACAATTGATGATTGATGAAGGAGTGGAGTATAAAATTTATCAAGACCACTTAGGCTACTTAACTTTTGGAATCGGACACCTAATACAGGACTGTGACATTGAATCAGGACAATCATTAGGAAGTCCTGTTAGTGAGGAACGAGTTCGAGAAGTTTTTGAAAAAGACCTTAACCTTGCCATTGCTGAGTGTAGTGCTTTATATGGACAAGGAACTTTTGATCGATTACCTGGAGAAGTCCAAGAAATCTTAGTTAACATGATGTTCAATATGGGACGCACTCGACTTTCTAAGTTTAAAAAATTCAATGCAGCAATTGCAGACAAGGACTGGGCAACGGCAGCTATAGAAGGCCGGGACAGTCTTTGGTATCGGCAAGTAACAAATCGCGCTGAAAGATTGATGGTACGACTAGAAAATATTGCTTGACATAACAAGTTGTTTGTAGTATAATATATGCTTCTGTTAGGAGTATACCATGAACCTTTTTTATCTTGATGAAAATTTAGACAAGTGTGCAGAAGCTCATGTCGATAAACACATTGTAAAAATGCCCTTGGAAGTTGCTCAGATATGTTGCACAACTATCTGGATTGACCTAATCCTGGGATTTGTTCCTCGTGCGCTTACGAAGGAAGAGACAGCTATTTTGAATGAAGCAAAAGCTCCAGAAAAGCCTCTCAAGCCGGAAGAGCGCACTATCACTCCTTACTTACCTATGATGTATAATCACCCATGTACTATATGGGCACGAAGTTCGCTCGATAATTACGAGTGGACTCATTGTTATGGAAACGCACTTGGAGAAGAATATCGTTATCGGTATGGAAAACAACACAAATCAGTTACAGTCATCAACCAACTACCGGAGCCTCTCAAAATGGAGAGACTTGGATTTACCACTTTCGGACTGGCAATGCCGGACGTGCTCAAAGACTATGATAATCCTATACAGTCTTATCGTGACTATTATCATCTCGACAAGGCTACTTTTGCCGTTTGGTCTCACAGACCCAAACCCAATTGGTGGGACGATGATCTTGCAGACTACGAGAAGAGGATTACAGCGAAATGATAATACATAAACATCGTACTATAGCTAATGATTTAATAATGCTTATGCATATTAAAACTCCTTCAAAAATAGTTGAGGATTTACGAACAGAATTAAATTACCATATAGGCCTCAGAACTTTATATCGTGCTTGGGAGGATGAGTCAATTGCCGTTAAGCCCTTTGAAGCTAAAAAAGATTTTAAAAAGGTAATATGTGATTGCATATATGCAAAGAGAAGAACAAAAACAAAAAATATAGAAGAAGTGTATGCAGACATAGAAACCGAAAAAATAGATAATATTTTAGAAGAAATATATAACTATCTACTTGCAGCAGTAGAAGTTAAATTGCAAGAAAGTAGCTATAAAGAAATCTTATTAGAGATAACTAAAGACGTAATTTCAGAGTTGGAGGGTCTCACAGACCCAAACCCAGTTGGTGGGACGATGATCTTGCAGACTACGAGAAGAGGATTACAGCGAAATGAGTGACTCAATTTTTGATTTAGAGCAACAAATTCAAGACTGTTGGAAAGTTACAGATGATATGGGGTTAGTAGCAAGCCATATAATAAATACGTCTGAGCTTTCAGATGCTGAGGTTATGTATAAGTATATAGTAGCTATTAAAGACTTGTACGAACTTAAGTTTCAAAATATGTGGGATACTTTTGACAAAGTTTGTAAAGAGTATCATATTGCTCATAAACAGGCAGGACTTGAGCGAGACAAAGAGTTACAGAGCTTATTTGACGAAAAAGAGTTGATTCTTTCGTTAGGCGAAGAAGAGCACTACTAATGGAACATTGGAATAGTATAGATGCTTGTCCCAACTGTGGAGAATATCTAGTTGGAGATGGATATAGTAATGGGAATCCTGTAAGATGTCCTAACGCTTTAGAAGAGAAGTGGTGGTACAGCGAACCAGACAGCGGCCCGTGGTACTGCGAAGAAACTGATTACTATGAAAGTGAGAACCCTTTAGAGAGACCTTACTAAATGCTAAACAAAGGATTGCACTGGTCAACTGTAGCCAGTGAAAAAGTATTGCTTGCAGGTATTGGAGGACTTACTCTACTTGCAAGTGGAGAATATATGTATGGTATGTGGGAGGCAAAAGAAATTTTGCTTTCCGACCTTTTTATGCTATTTATTTTTGTAGAAATTATAGGCATGGTTGGAGCTTTTTATTCTACCAATAGAATTCCTGTTACTCTTCCAATTATTATTGCAACAACTGCTTTGTGCAGACTGATTGTAATGCAAAGTAAAGAAATGGAATGGGCTACAGTATTAGGTGAATCTGCTGCCATACTTATACTTTCAATTTCCGCTTATATTATGAGTTTAAAAGACAAGTTAAGTTTAGAGAAAGAGTAATGATAACTATTTTATGTATTGGTTCTCTAATGATGCTTCCTATCATAGGAGGAGGTATTACTTTTTATTATAGTGTAGAAACTACAAAGGAAGTTGGAAATGACTCCTCAAGAGATTTTTGATTATAAACGCAGATGGATGCCAGGCTACGAAGTAGTTGTACATTCTGACTTGAGAGACCATGCAAAAGACTGGTGTAAAACTCATTTGGAAAAGCATCAATATGCAATTAAATCCTGGACGCATATCTATGCTTGGACATACTGCTTTGAAAGAATAAAAGTAGCCCAACAGTTCGAAGAAGAGTTTATAGACTGGGTAAATAAAGGAATAGACTAATGGATAATGTAAATCATCCCCCACATTATAAAGCTCATCCTAGTGGTGTAGAGTGTATACAAATTACTGAACATTTAAACTTTTGTTTGGGGAATGCAATAAAATACATCTGGAGAGCCGGTCTAAAGAAAGATGCAGTAGAGGACTTAAAGAAAGCAGTTTGGTACATTAACAGAGAGATACAGAGGTTAGAGAATGGTCAAGAAGAAAGAGTACGAAAACTTAAGCCACGAGAATATTCAGAAAGTAATCAACCTGTTGACTCCTCCGAGTTCGTCGCAACAAAAAGCGATAACTAAAAAAGAAGCCTGTGAACTACTTAATATAGCCTATAATACGGCAAGACTACAGAGGATTATAGATGATTACCACGATCAAAAAAGCTATATACAGCTTCGTAAATCGCAGAATCGAGGAAAAGCAGCGACAGACGCAGAAATTGCTGAAGCAGTTACCGGGTATTTACGAGGTGAATCCGTTGCAGAAGTCGCAAAAAGTTTATACCGTTCGTCCGGATTCGTTAAAGCAATCTTGGACAGAGTCGGAGTACCCCAACGACCAAGCTCCGTTGAAGAAAAAGCCGGATACGATTACATCCCAGAAGAGTGCGTCTCAGATACCTTTGCACAGGGAGAAATAGTTTGGTCTGCTCGTCATCATACTACGGCAGTTATAGAACATGAACTATCCATAAATTATCAAGCAGAGAAGCCAGGGTTTTCGGATGTAAATTATGAAGATAAGTATGGTAGTAAGTGTTATTCTATCTGGGTTGTAGAAGATATTGATGATGATAAAGAGATGTGGGCACGAGTAAGTACTGGGGGATATAAAGCTTATTCTTTAGCCTATGACTTAGCAAAACTTACTCATCTGCAAAAATACGGAGTTGATCTATCACGTATTTAAAAATATCTTTGGGGGTAAGTAAAAATAGTTCTTGACTTACATTGGTATTTTTCGTTATAATATACTTTCAAAATCAAGGAAGGCATAAAAGTGTCAGACAGATTTTATAGACAACAACTAGCAGCCACCGGCAACTGTCCGGGAGCTACCATTACACAACGAAGAAAAAGGAATAGAAATATGGCATGGGATGATGAAAAGAAGGCACAGGCAGTTGCAATGTATGAAGATGGCAATCCTACCCCTGAGACTTCAATGGAAATCGTCAAAGAAATCGCAGAGCACCTCGAAGAATCACCTAACGGTGTTCGTATGATTTTGACCAAGGCTGGAGTCTACGTTAAGAAGGATCCTGCCTCTGGCTCAAAAGCTTCCGGCGGTGCCACTGGTGGTGGCAGAGTATCAAAGGCAGCAGCCCAAGATGCACTAGTAGCGGCCATCAGCGATGCTGGGCAGAGTGTTGACGAAGAAATCGTTAGCAAGCTGACTGGTAAAGCAGCACAGTACTTCAGTACTGTTATAAATGCTATTAACAACGCTGCTTAATTTGTTAATAGCCCCTATTTAGTGGATCTTGCCCACGTTACTTAGGGATACAGAGAGGCAAGGCGGAAACCTTCAGGCTTTTGGCCTGGAGGTTTTCGTACATTTGTAGTACAATTTTTCAGTTTGGACAGTAAAAGATTTTGCTAACCTTATGAAAAGGAGTACTAATGAAAAAAGAAGATTTAGCAAATCTTATCCGTGAATATGGCGATGCGGTGATCACTTATCGCAGTGAAAAATCTAATAAACTAAAATATAATGTATGCACGCTAGACTTCAGTACCCCCTATATAAAAAAGAAGAAGAATAGAGCAAAAGAGTCAGAGGATACTCTACTTACTTTTTGTTGGGATACAGACTCATATAGGCTTTTAAAGCCTGCCAATGTGACAAGTGTAGTTCCTTTAGCTTCGATTCTAAGAAACGAGGTGTAGTATGGAACTGTATGAATCCCAGGATTTGTATGAAAAAATCATACACTATGATGAAGTAAAAGAAGTACAATATCGTCTGACAGTAAATACCTTTAGAGGAATTGAATATTTAAGTTTAAGAAAATACTATCTTGGCTTCGAGGAAGATTGGCTTCCGAGTGCCGAAGGAGTCTCTTTGCCTCTAGATTTTAATAATAGTAGAGAACTTTTCTCAGGTTTAATAGAAATACTTTCCCTAGCAGAAAGTAAAGAAATTCTTGAAGAGCATTTCAAAGAACAATTAGATGTACTCTACCTGGAAGATTAAAAATAGTTCTTGACTTTTTCTTTATTTTTCCGTATAATATCCTTTCAATTGTGGAGAATGGTTTATGCGCGATTTCCTTGAAGAAGCAAGTGCAGCATATTATGCAGGTTTTCCGATTATCTCGGATGCTGAGTATGATGTGCTTTTTGCACACTTTGGTAATGACCAAGTTGGTCACAAAGTAACTGATGGTATCGAACATTATTGGCCTATGTGGTCTTTGCAGAAATGCTTTGACTTAGCAGAAGCCCCTTTTCCGATTGAATCCGCCGTAGCTTCTCCGAAGCTCGATGGAGCCGCAGTATCTTTGCTATATATTAACGGCACGCTTAAACTGGGTCTAACCCGAGGCGACGGTAAAATAGGTAAAGATATTACAGCGAAACTAGCAATGCTAGTACCTGAACGTATACCTTATACTAAAATCCTCCAAATTACTGGCGAGGTAGTATGCCCGTCAGAAATTCCTAATGCACGCAATGTCGCAGCGGGGTCTCTTAACCTAAAGAGTTTGGAAGAATTTTCTACTCGTCCCGTAAGTTTTGTTGCTTATGGGGTAGAAGGAATGACCTGGGACACTTGGACTGATTCTATGTCAGCTCTTTTTGATTCCGGGTTTCATGTAGTAAATAAATTGTCAAAGTATCCTACCTATCCTACGGATGGAGTAGTATATCGAATTAATAATACTGAAGATTTCCTTGCCCAAGGATACACTTCTCATCATCCTCGTGGTGCTTTTGCTCTCAAGGAGCAAGCGAAAGGACTCGTAACCACATTGAGAGAGGTGGAATGGCAGGTTGGCAAGTCTGGAACTGTTTCTCCGGTGGGAATATTTGACCCCGTAGAAATAGGTGGTGCAGTTGTATCTCGTGCTACTTTGCACAATATTCAATATATTGAAGCACTCAATTTAGAACTTGGCTGTCAAGTGGAAGTTATCCGTAGTGGAGAAATTATTCCTCGTATTTTGCGTAGGATTGATTGAATGGACACCTTCAAAAAAATAATTCTTGACATTTTTACTCGCATCTCGTATAATATACTTTCAACTTTTGGGAAAAGTGTATGACAAGTATTCAAGCACCAACACATTGCCCTAGCTGCAATTTTGTCCTTGAGTGGGTCAACAACATTCTTTACTGTCGAAATGTAGCTTGTTCTGCAAAAAACAGTAAAGCTGTTGAACACTTTGCTAAGACCATGAAAATTAAAGGTCTTGGCCCTGCCGCAATCGAGAAACTCGACTTGTCTGATATAACAGAGATTTATCTTCTTGAAAAGGAAGATATTGCGGCAGCCCTTTCTTCTGAAAAACTAGCAAGTAGGTTGTTCGCTGAAATTCAGAATTCAAAGCAAGCCCCCGCTAATTTTGTTTTACCAGCATTGGGTATCCCGCTTATTGGCAAGACCGCTACGGAAAAACTGTCTACAGTAGTAGATAATATTCTTGATATAGATATGGACAGTTGCACGAAAGCAGGACTTGGGCCAAAGGCTACAGAAAACCTAATGTCTTGGATTGAAGGTTATGGCGAGAGTATTTTATACTTTTTTTGTAATCTTCCATTGAACTTGAGCTTTGTAAAAAAGCAACAGAGTTCAGTAAGGCAAGGAGTTGTATGTATTAGTGGAAAACTTACCTCTTTTCGTACAAAGGCTGACGCCGCATCTCAACTAGAGAAAGCTGGCTATGTTGTAAAAAGTAGCCTTACGAAAGATGTAACTCATTTAATAAATGAGAGCGGTATTGAATCCGCTAAAACTAAACAAGCCAGAGACTCTGGCGTAATTATCATAACAAACATATTAGAATTTCTAGGAGAATAATATGGCACTTCCTAAGTGGACTGACGAGCGTACTGCACAACTGACTTCAATGGTTGGTGACGAGTCGCCCGTATCACAAGAAACTGTAGCTGAAGCTGCTGACCGTTTGGAGACCTCCACTCGTTCAGTTTCTAGCAAGCTGCGTAAAATGGGTTACGATGTAGAACTCGCTTCTACTCGCGCATCCAAGTCTTTCAGCCCCGAGCAAGAGGCTACTCTTTCTGCTTTTGTCTCTGACAATAGTGGCGAGTACACCTATGCTCAAATCGCTGAGCACTTTGAAGGCGGAGCTTTTTCAGCTAAGTCTATTCAAGGTAAAATTCTGTCTATGGAGCTGACGGCCCACGTTAAGCCCACTCCCAAGGTAGAGACAGTTAAGTCATATACTGACGCAGAAGAAGCAACATTTGTCAAGATGGTAAATGATGGCGCATTTGTTGAGCAAATCGCTGACGCTCTGAACCGTACAGTAAACAGCATTCGTGGTAAGGCTCTTAGCCTGCTTCGTTCTGGTGACATTGATGCGATTCCGCGTCAAGAAACCACCAAAGGTTCTTCTAGGGTAGATCCTCTTGAAGAGCTGGGTGACATTTCTGCTATGACTGTTGAAGCCATTGCAGAAACCATTGGCAAAACTGCCCGTGGTGTCAAAACTATGCTGACTCGTCGTGGCCTTGTTGCCTCTGACTATGACGGAGCTGCAAAGAAAGAAAAAGCTGCTGAGTAATCAGTAATTTTTCTATGACAACCGTAGCGGGGTCGTTACGGTTGTTTTTTCATGTTCGGGGAGAAATAATTGAACGTATCTAGTGCGCTCATAAAGCAAGTACTTTTGCTGCAGGACTTTGAGACCTGGAGTTACGTGCGTAAGCACTACTTGCCCAGTGAGTATCACAGTATATTTTCAAGTATTGACAAGCACTGTGAAACTTTTCATAGTCTACCGAGCATGGAAGAACTTAAGTTAGCTACTCGTGATGGGCCGACTCTTGAAAAGCTATATGCAATTGAGAGCGTAGAAATTGATGCAGAACCCTTCGTTCTACTTCAGTACCTAAAAAATGAATTTACCCAGCGCGAGATTCTACGCGAACTTGAGGATTATGTTGAGCATTCAATTTCATTTGAAGATGCGGAAGAATCAGTTGAACATCTACACGACATTATTATGCGTGTGGAAGATAAAGTTGAACTTGAAGATCCGAAAGAGAGTATGCAACGTATTTCTCTTTTCGAAGATGAAGAAGAGCTTGGAAAGTACCTGCGCCTTGGCTTGAACACAGAATACGACGATCAAATTCAATTCTCCCCGAAGGATTTGATTCTTGTTGGTGGACGGCGAGGCGCAGGGAAATCTCTTACCTGTGCGAATATTGCAAACAGTGTGTATCAAAATGGCAAGTCTGCCATTTATTTTACTATTGAAATGGACTCTCGTTCCATTCTTCAGCGTTTGTGTTCAATCGCAACGGGGATACCACAAGCCAGGCTTCGTTCAAAGAATCTTAGTGTAGTTGAATGGGAGTATGTAGCAGAGTGGTGGGCTGGCCGATTCCAGCGAGGTCAAGAGTTGTTACACGACTACAAAGACCATCGTAGCTTTGAAGATTTTCACAAACAACTTACAACTACTTGTGAGTTGATTCCTGAACGACAACTAGATGTTGTATACGATCCTTCGCTAACTCTCGGAAAGATACGTTCAGAACTAGAAATGAAAGTAAAATCTTCTATGGATATTGGCGTAGTTATAGTTGATTATATTAACCAAGTGAAGCGTTCAAACACGCCTTCACGCTCAGGACAATATGATTGGACTGAACAGATAGAAGTAAGTAAGGCTTTAAAATCTATGGCCCAAGAGTATAAAATTCCTGTATTTTCTCCGTATCAAACGGATGCTACAGGGGAAGCAAGATTTGCAAAAGGTATCTTAGATGCCGCGGATGCTGCATTTGCTCTTGAACCTTGGAGTCACGAAGATCAGTGTGTTACGTTTAAATGCGTAAAAATTAGAAATAATGAACCCAAGGATTTTACTTCTACTATGGACTGGCAAACTTTAAAGATGGGTCCCGACTCTGCTCTTACCCCTGACCAGAAAGAAGATAGCACCCATAAGACGGGTGAAGAAATAGATGACCTATGAAAATAAATATTGTAGGAGATCGTTACTATAAGCTAGAAGATGCTCCTTGGTTTTCAGCATTTTTTCATATAGTAAATTCATGTCAGGACCTGGGACACAAGGTTATTGTGGACAGTAGCATACAAATCCCGGGTTCTGCTCTTCCTTTTGTTAGAGGTCAGCATCCTGACCCTGACATTTCTATATATAATCATTCTCATATTTATGCATTGAATAACCCAGTAGCGGGGTCTCCACTCTTTTGGAAACCTACTGGCCCTTCTTCAAAGTATTTTACTATAGATCCTATTGGCTATGCTTGTCATTCTTCTATTAGCTATGACAAGCCAGACTTTGAAAGTACCGAAACTGATTCTTTTTTTGAGACTGAAGTACAGACACTCATACAGCAAAAGTCAAATAAGTGGACAGGATTGCATTGGTACGAAAAAGACTGTGAAAAAATAGCTTTTACTCCAATACCAAGAGACCACATTCTCGTACTCGGACAAATGCCCGGGGATGAGACTGTTACAAAATTTTCATTTGGTAATCATTGGACAAAACTAGTATCTATAGTAGAGTATTTAATTGAACACACTTCAGAAACAATTGTAGTAAAGCTACATCCATATCTAAAAGAACGTTCTTCAAAAGAGAACTGGGACACTACATACTACAGAAATATATTGACTTGGCAAAAAAATGGAGTCACAGTAGTTTATGACTTTACTTCTATACATGATATACTGCCAAAAACAAAAGTAGCAATCTTGGAGAATAGTACGGCAGGAGTAGAGTGCTTACTCTATGATGTACCTATAATCTCTTACGGATATCCTGAGTATCATTGGATTACCTATAAATTAAACCATCTTATCCGCTTGAATCATGCACTGTCTACTGTAGAAAATTGGTGGAGCAAAGAGCTTTCTCGTGCTTGGCTTACTTGGTATTGTACAGAATATGCCTGTAGTGACTATGAAACTACATTAAAAAGAATTAGGAACTTACTATAATGTTATTTGGCACAGAAGCATTCAATTACTGTATAAATAATCTAGAGTTTAATTCAGTATTAGATATTGGATGTGGCACTGGTGAGCATTCAGAAGCATTTAAAGCAGCAGGAAAAGAAGTAACTTCAATAGATATTGCTGCTCACTATAAAGACGCCATTGCTACAGATATAATGCTATATTCGCCAGATGAAAAGTTTGATTTGATATGGTGTTCTCACGTAATGGAGCATCAACTTAATGTAAATAGCTTTGTAAAAAAGTGCAGAAGTTTAGCAAACAAATACATTTGTATAACTGTTCCTCCTCTTAAACACGAGATTGTTGGAGGACACGTTTCTTTATGGAATGCCGGGCTTGTAATGTATAATCTTGTATTAGGAGGGTTTGATTGTAGTAATGCTAGAATCAAGCAGTATGGATATAACATCTCTGTTATTGCAGAGGCATCTAGTTTCCTGCTAGCAAATCTTCGGTATGATAATGGAGACATTGCGTTAATTTCAGACAAACTTCCAACAGGTTACAATTATCAAGGATTCAATGGAAATATATATGAACTCAACTGGGATAAATAATTCTTGACTTCAGCAGTATTTTGTAGTATAATATCTAATTGTTAGGATTGTCGGAGTTTTTACTAATGGGAGTAATTTATGGATCAATGGGATACACTGTCTCAGGCAGAAAAAAGAAAAGTTATAGAAAGAAAAACACTTTTAATAAGAGTGGGTTTGTCCCCCTCGATACAGGAGATCATTACCGACGTGAAACACGAGAGTACCCTTCACGGCCCGACACAAATGGAGTTGCCGCTAAAGTGGTCCCGCCACAATACACTGGAACCCTTGTTAAAGGTATTGGAACCATGCACAAATCTAATGCTGTACCGATAATTGATGAAGAGCAGATGAAAGACCTGGCGAGGATGCGACGATGACTTCTTTAGCACAAGAGTATTTTGATACAATTGACAAGGCGCTGATTGAACAAAACTTTACAAAAGCTCAAACATATATGGCAAAATTGTCTACCATTTATACCTTCTTAGACAAAGATGATGCAGAATATTATCACTACTTAGAAGAATGTTTAGAGTTTAATATAAAAACGTTTGAAGTTCTAGAGGAACCCGAGTGAACGTAGAAGAATTACTGAATGAGAAAGAAGTATACTTTGTACCGAAAGGAAAAGACTTCCTAGTACGTTGTGTAAGTCCTGACCACGATGACGGCAATCCTAGTATGAGAATTGACCAAATCACAGGAATCTTTCAGTGTTTTTCGTGTGGTTTCAAAGGAAATATTTTCTATCATTTTGGCGAAAAAGCAAATCAGTTACAGCTAAAAAGAGAAAATTTAAAAAGGAAGATACGGGAGAAAATGGCCTCAAGTGTTGGCTTGGCTTTCCCTAAAGGTTATATGCCTTATATTGGTAACTGGCGAGATATAAAGCCAGAGACTTATAAAAAGTTTGAAGCCTTTCAGCATCACGATACTGATCATATAGGTAGAGTAGTATTTCCAATACGCGATATATCAGGAAAGATTGCAGCCTTTAATGGCAGGCACATGACTGGAGGAGTACCTAAGTACATGATTACTCCGAGGGGCGCAAAGATGCCTCTATTTCCTGTTGTGGAACCTATAAAAGACACTGTTATTTTAGTTGAAGGAATTTTCGATGCAATAAATTTGCACGATAAAGGATTAACAAATGCAGTATGCTGTTTTGGAACAAATAATATCAGCGAAGAAAAACTATCAATGTTAGCAATGCAAGGAGTTACTCATATTGATATTTTCTTTGACGGAGATGAAGCAGGCCAAAAGGCAGCAGAAAAAATAAAAGGTATGTGCGAGAAAGTTGATCTCGTATCCAGAAATATTCACTTAAAAGAAACAGACCCTGGAGCACTTACCGATTCTCAAATTGACAAGTTAAAGAGGAAGTTATATGCCTAACGTCGCATTAGTAGAGACGAAAAGTAGTAGAACCAATTTTAAGAAAGAGTTTGACAATGCATTTGAGTTTGACCAGTTTCAGCTCTGCTCAGACCCAAGTATTAAAAAAGTATTGAAAAGAGATGTAGACCTTGATATGAACCCAGACGAATATGACTGGGTTATTCTTGTAGGGTCTGATGCTCTAAAATATTTTACTAAAATTAATTCAGTAACGGAATATTCCGGTAAAAAGGTAGAGGGTAAATTTCTGCCTGTAATTAATCCTGCGATGCTTGCTTTTAAGCCTGAAGCTCGCAGAACGTGGGAAGATTCAAAAACAAGTATAATTCAATATATTCGAGGCGAAATCGAGGATGCTGTAATAGACGAGAGTATTGCTTTTGGAATACAAGATACGGAGATAGCAAATGATTATATCAGAGATGCAATCGCTCATTCAGGAACTTTCGTGGCCTTGGATTCGGAAACTACTGGTTTATATCCTCGTGACGGCCATATGCTTGGTATTTCTTTGTGCTTTGACGGCGTTCGTGGTGCTTATATTGATACCGATTGCTTTAATGACGAGACCGAAAGCCTTCTGCAAGAACTTTTTTCAAGAAAGTCCGTAGTATTTCATAACGCTAAGTTTGATATGGCGTTTTTTGAGTACCATTTCAACTTTAAGTTTCCAAACTTTGAAGATACGATGCTGCTTCACTACTTAATCGACGAGAATCCAGGCACTCACGGCCTAAAGCAGCTCGCAATCAAGTTTACTCCATACGGAGACTATGAAAAACCAATGTACGATTGGATTGACCAGTATAGAAAAGAAACTGGAGTACTAAAAGGAGACTTTCAATGGGGTGCTATTCCTTTTGACGTAATGAAAACTTATGCAGCAATGGATGCCTTAGTTACATTTCTAATCTTTCAAAAGTTTGAAAAGATTAAGCAAAATACAAAGCTTAAGTGGGTTTATGATAATATTCTTATTCCTGGCACTCGATTTCTTACAGATGCACAAGATAATGGAGTACCTTTTGATAAGCAGAGATTATATCTTGCACAGCAGATTATGCAAGACGATATAGACGCAGCAATTACTAAGTTGTATGAAAATGATCGTATTCGTAAGTTTGAAGAAATTCAAGGCAAAGAATTTAATCCAAATAGTACTCTTCAACTACGAAAACTTATGTTTGACTACTTAGGTTTGAACCCTACAGGAAAGAAAACTGGAACAGGAGCAGATTCAACAGATGCAGAAGTCCTTAAAGAACTCGCAGAACAGTCCGATGTACCGGCACTTATATTGGATATTCGACAGAAATCGAAAATCAAAAATACCTATCTCGACAAGATTATTCCTCAGTTGGATAGAGATTCGAGACTTCGTACTGGTTTTAACCTGCATGGCACTACTAGTGGCCGCTTATCAAGTAGCGGAAAATTAAATATGCAGCAATTGCCTCGGGACAACCCAGCAGTAAAAGGTTGTATTAAAGCTGCCCCAGGTCATAAAATTGTTGCAATGGACTTAACTACCGCAGAAGTATATGTCGCTGCAAAACTCGCAGATGACCAAGCCCTTATGGATGTATTTAAATCTGGGGGGAATTTTCATAGCACCATTGCTAAAACAGTTTTTAAACTGCCTTGCGAAGTCGAAGATGTGGCAGAACTTTACGGAGATAAAAGACAAGCGGCAAAAGCTGTAACTTTTGGTATTATGTACGGCGCAGGCCCAGCAAAAATATCAGAGCAAGTAACAAAAGATAGTGGAAAGTATTTTTCCAAGCAAGAGGCTTCTGAGGTAATCAATGACTACTTTAAAACTTTTCATAAGTTGAGAAAGTGGATTGACGAAAATCAGAAATTCATTGAACAAAATGGATTCATTTATAGCTTCTTTGGGCGCAAGAGACGCTTACCAAATGTCAAAAGTGAAGATAAAGGCATCAAGTCTCATAGCATTCGCTCTGGTCTTAATTTTTTGGTCCAGTCTGCTGCTAGTGATATTAACCTTTTAGGTGCTATAGATATGAACGCTCATATTAAAGCACAAAAAATGAATTCTAAAATATTTGCACTTGTGCATGACTCAATTCTAGCAGAGGTTCCAGATAATGAAATTGAACAGTACTGTGAAAAACTACGATATTTTGTACAACTTGACCGCGGTATATCCATTCCCGGAGCAGCGGTGGGGTGTGACTTTGAAATCGGAGAAGACTATTCCATGGGGAAATTTGAAAAGTTTTACCTATAATGGAGTAGAAGTTGATTATAACTTATCAACAAGTTTCGAAGATCACATTTCCGGTTTTTACCCTCCCGAATGGAAATTGGCAAACAACGGACGGCCTTCTATTTTTGGAGGAAGGAATAGTGGACGATCGAAATATGCCAGGACGTACCCTTGGGTCTAGAAGAGTGCAGACTCCTCACAAAAACCTAGTTCCACTTCGAAAGTGTATAACCGAGCATCAAGGTCTTATAAAACAAAAATCAAAATATTATATAGATAGTACTGGAGCACCTTTTATTTACGAAAAAACTAAAATGTGTGCTTTAAAGTATTATCTTATAAGAAAAGTAGAGCAAAAGGAAGTTGCATCTCTTATATGGTTAAAAGATTTAAAACATCCTTTTCCTATTCCGCGCCCTCCCAAGGCTGAAATGACTTGGGCAGGGGTTCTTCATCTTCACGGGCTACCGTGGATGCTCTATGAGTACTCTCAAGAACGTAAAAAAGATACGAGTAGAAAAGTATAGGTAACTTATGGCAAGAAAACCCAGAACACTAGACAAAGTAAATCTAGTTCTGCAAGAAATTGAACCATTAACACAAAATCAACTATTAGCTTTTGAAAGTACTAAAAACTTAGTGTTGCACGGAGTAGCCGGAACAGGAAAAACTTTTATTTCCTGCTACTTAGCTTTTGATGATATGACAAAAAACCTATATCAGCATACAATTTTAATTAGAAGTGCTGTCTCTACTAGAGAAATGGGGTTTCTGCCAGGTACTGACAAAGAGAAAGCTGCCGTATATGAAGAGCCTTACAAAGATATTTGTATTGAACTTTTCCAAAGAGGCGATGCTTACGAACTCTTAAAGAAACAAAATTTAGTACAATTTATGACAACATCGTTTATTCGTGGAATAACTCTACGAAATGCTGTAATAATAATTGATGAGTGTCAAAATATGTCTTTTCACGAACTAGACTCTATTATTACCCGAATAGGAGAGGGTTGTAAAGTTATTTTTTGTGGAGACTTTAAACAGACTGACTTTACTGAAAGAAGTAGAGAAAAATCAGGATTACCCGACTTTATACGAGTGTTAAAAGCAATGGAAGAGTTTGATATGATTGATTTTACTGTAAAAGATATTGTACGCAGTAGTTTTGTGAAAAAATATATTATGGCAAAAGAAGATTTAGGTCTATGAAAGCGGTTATTAGTAATAAAATATATCTGGAAGTAGATCAGGAATATAAAGAGTTTCTTGCAAAAGAACTTACCTATAAAATTCCTTCTAGAAATCCTCATGATCCGCCTTTAGTTATTAAAAATATGGCTAGAGTACGGGCAGATTTAGTTACTATACCTGTAGGCCGAGTGGATTTAATACCGGAGAATTATGAAATTATTGACAAAAGGATTACTGTGCCTGTGGATTTTCCTGCTTTTGGGTTTGATCTACGAGAATCACAGCAAGCCGTCTATGACGAACTTGACGATAACTGTATCATCAATGCGTGGGTAAGTTGGGGTAAAACCTTCACGGGGTTGGCGATAGCAGGGAAACTCGGACAAAAGACTCTGGTTGTAGTGCATACTACCGCTTTGCGTAAACAATGGATTGATGAAGTAGAAAAAGTCTATGGATTCAAGCCCGGGATTATAGGAAGTGGTAATTTTGATATAAAACCTCCGATTGTAATAGGAAATACTCAAAGTCTTTACCGCAAAATACCCCAAATTTCAAAAGAGTTTGGGACAATTTTATTGGATGAAATGCACCATGTAAGTAGTCCAACATTTTCCAAAATTGTCGATACTAACCATGCTCGATATAAAGTTGGACTTTCTGGTACAATCGAGCGAAAAGATGGAAAGCACGTTGTTTTTCGTGACTATTTTGGGAATAAAATATTTAAACCACCAAAAGAAAACTTTATGACTCCGAGTATTGATATTGTTCGCTCTGAAGTAAGGTTTTTAGATGGAAATAGAACGCCTTGGGCAAATAGAGTAACAGCTCTGTCCAATAATGAAGAGTATAAACACTTGGTAGCAATGCTTTCAGCTACATATGCGGCAAAAGGTCACAAAGTACTTGTGGTATCAGATCGTGTGCATTTTTTACGAAGCTGCGCCGAACTTGTAGGTGAAAACTCCGTGTGTGTTACAGGTGAGGTACCTCATGACGAAAGGCAGAAGTTACTAGATGAGATTAATTATGGAAATAAAAACGTTCTTTTCGGAACTCAAGCAATTTTTAGTGAAGGTATATCAGTTAATTCCTTGTCTGTCCTTATACTCGGTACGCCCATTAACAACGAGCCACTACTCACCCAGCTCGTCGGAAGAGTCATTCGAGAACAAGAAGGAAAACGAGACCCCATAGTAGTAGATATACACTTGAAGGGCGAAACAGCAAAAAGACAAGCCTCGAATCGTATGGGATACTATATGAAACAAGGCTATAAAATACGACAGTTGTAAAAAATAGTTCTTGACTTTAACTTTAATTTTTAGTATAATATATGTTATTATTTGATTGGAGAAAAGTATTTTACGCTGCTAGCGGAGACCCTACCGAGATAATCAGGATTCTTCGTATGTTAGTGGAAAATCGCGTCCCTAAAAATAAGTTTGATAAAATATACGCATACTCTCTAGTAAATTTTTCTGGAGAGGCTTTTTTGGTTCATCCAGAAAGGTTGTTGTATGAAGGGTATAAATATACCCATAGAGAAATAGGAATCTATGTGGCTCTTGCTTCTCTGCGGCCTTTGGCCGATTACTTAGCATCTGGTAAGGTTAGTCTTGACTTACTATATGTTCCAGACAATATTAAAGAATATATTACAGACAATAGGCTACTTTCAGTAGAAGATAATGAACTTTATTTTTTATATGAAAGAAGTCCCTCAAAAAAGGAGATACATTAATGGCACTATCATTTAATCAATCAAAAGGCGGAGCACAAAAAAGCTCTATCAATACTTACAGCTACCAAGAAGGCGACAATACAGTTCGTCTTGTTGGAGATGTTTTAGCACGTTATGTGTATTGGGTAGTTGGAGAGAATGATAAAAACATTCCTCTTGAGTGCTTATCCTTTGATCGTAATGAAGAGCGATTCAACAACAAAGAAAAAGATTGGGTTCGTGAATACTATCCTGATCTAAAATGTGGATGGAGCTACGCAATGCAGTGCATTCACAATGGTGAGCTAAAGGTAATTAATCTGAAGAAGAAGCTCTTTGAGCAAATTTTGACAGCAGCAGAAGACCTGGGCGACCCTACAGATGTAGAAAATGGATGGGATGTTAAATTCAAGCGTGTTAAGACTGGCCCTCTGCCCTATAATGTAGAGTACCAACTTCAAGTATTGAAGTGCAAGTCTCGACCTCTTGATGAGACAGAGAAAGAATTAGTAGCAACCCTGAAGTCAATGGATGATGTTATGCCTCGTCCAACTCCAGATGCTCAAAAAGAACTGCTTGACCGTATTCGTGAAGGCGCACCTGCCAATAACGTAGACGAAGAAGCCCTTGAAAGTGAGTTTAACATCGGATGATTTTATTCACCGCAGACTGGCATATTAAACTGGGACAGAAAAATGTCCCAGTTTCTTGGTCTTTGAACCGTTATAAATTGTTCTTCGAACAAGTACACAATATTGAAAAAATGTGTAATATGCACATAATCGGAGGCGATCTTTTTGATCGTCTTCCGAATATGGAAGAACTAGAACTTTATTTTTCTTTTATTCGGAATGTAAAAATTCCTACCATTATCTATGATGGAAACCATGAAGCAACAAAGAAAAATAAAACCTTTTTTACACAACTAAAGCAAGTAAGTAGAGATATAAACCCTCTTGTACAAGTTGTAGATATTTCTTATGTAGACAAAGAAATGGGATTTAGTATTCTTCCTTATGCAGAACTGCACAAGAAAGATATATTAGATCATTTTCCAACTCAGTACCCTTTATTTACTCATGTTCGTGGCGAAATTCCTCCCCATGTCAAGCCAGAGGTGGACTTAGACTTATTTGAGAATTTTCCAGTTGTTTTTGCAGGCGACCTACACGCACATAGTAATACACAAAGAAATATTGTGTACCCAGGAAGTCCTATGACTACTTCATTTCACAGAAATGAGGTTAGTACAGGTTACCTTCTTATTAATGAAGAGGACTGGTCTTGGATTTGGGAGCCTTTTGACTTGCCTCAGTTACTTCGTAAAACAGTAACAGATCCGAGTGAAATGGTTGCTACAGACTATCATCATACTATATATGAAATAGAAGGTGATATGCAAGACTTGGCAGATGTAGAAAACTCTGAGCTACTCGACAAAAAAGTAGTAAAAAGAAGTTCTGAAGCCGCATTAGTAATAAATAAAGAGATGACTATTCAGGAAGAATTAGTAGAGTATCTACAATATATTCTTGAGATAGAAGAAAAGAAAATACCGGATATACTAGGAACTTTTAATGATTACGCTCAAAAAGTTACAATGGAGTAACTGTTTTAGCTATGGCCCAAATAATGAGCTTGACTTAGACGCAAATATAGTTACTCAAATTATCGGAACAAACGGAATGGGTAAATCTTCTATCCCTCTAATAATAGAAGAAGCTCTTTACAATAAAAACTCAAAAGGCATAAAGAAAGCAGATATACCAAATAGATATATAAATAATGGGTATGATATTTGTTTATCCTTTACACGAGACTCAGATGAGTATGTTATTACAATTAACAGAAAGTCCAATATAAAACTTAAATTAGAGAAGAATGGGGAAGATATTTCTAGCCATACAGCTACAAATACCTATAAAACTATTCAAGAAATTATAGGAATTGACTTTAAAACTTTTTCGCAGCTTGTGTATCAAAACACAAATGCAAGTTTACAGTTCCTTACGGCTACAGACACAAATCGTAAAAAGTTTCTTATCGAGCTTCTTTCTCTTGAGAAGTACGTGGAGCTTTTTGACCTTTTTAAAGATGCAGCGAGAGAAATAGCATTGGAAACAGCCTCAGTTCAATCCACTGTTAATACGATTGAAAAATGGTTGAAAGATAACAAATTGAGTGATACTACCATACTCCCGATGCTGGATATTTTAATTGACACGGAAGAAGATGAGAAAGAGTACGCCAACTTAACGGCAGAAATTAAAAATATTTCCGAAAAAAATAAAAAAATATCTAAGAATAATACATATAAAACTTTGCTGAAAGAGTTGGATAATGAAAAATCAACAGTACAATTTGCAGCAACGTTTATAAAAGGTTCCTATGATAGCGAACAGAGTGAAATAGGAAGTTTAAAGCAAATCGCAGCGGGGTCAAAGCGATTTATAGAAAAGTTAAAAAACCTGGAGGGTGTGTGCCCTACTTGTGAACAACCAGTAGACGAAGCTCTACGAGACTCTATGCTTGAAGCTGAACGAGAAAAAGGTGCTTCGGCTCTGAAAAAAATCGGAGAGCTTCAAGAATTTATAGAGAAAATTAAAGAGGATAATGAACACTATGAAAATTACCAAAGAATTGAAAGAGAATGGCGAGAAACTTTTCGAAGCATTGACAAGAGCCTTCCCTCAAGTCCTTTGGACGAAGGAGAGCTTAACTCGCGCTTACGAAGAGTACGAAATGACTTGGACAGAGCAAAAACTGAAGTGGGAAAGATCACAAAAGAAAATGAAGAAAGAACAAGAAGAAATACTCGAATCCAAGTAATTCTTGAGCAAACGAAGGAATTTCAAGAACAGCTAGAAGTCTGTATAGAAAAGATGGAAGGCATAAAAAATCTTTCCGCAAACTTAGAAGTACTGAAAAAAGCATTTAGTACAAACGGTCTTGTGGCTTATAAGATTGAGAATTTAGTAAAGGAGTTGGAAGAGCTTGCTAATCACTATTTGGCTGAATTGTCTGATGGTCGCTTCACTCTTGAGTTTGTGGTTAGTAATGACAAACTCAACGTGGAGATCACCGACAATGGAAACATTGTTGACATTCTTGCTCTTTCTTCTGGTGAGCTGGCCCGTGTTAATACTGCTACCCTTATTGCTATTAGAAAACTAATGAGTAGCATATCTAAGTCTAGAATCAATGTATTGTTTTTAGACGAAGTAATAAATGTATTAGATGAGCTAGGGCGAGAAAAAATGGTAGAAGTTCTTTTAGAAGAAGAATTAAATACTTACATAGTTAGCCATGGATGGACTCATCCACTTTTAGAAAAGGTAGAAGTAGTTAAATGCGACAACGTCAGCAAACTAGAGTACTAAACCGCCTTTCTTCAAGTAGAAGAATTTGGCAGCAAATATTAAAGGAGAAAAATGATGAGAGACTTGATACTGGAAGCACTCCGAGCAAAATACGAAGGGCAAATTCAAGAAGCCCGAGCAAACATTGAAGTATATCTTAACAACCCTGCAGGTATAGGTGAGCACTCAGATATTATAGAAGCAATTGACTGCCAAATAGAAAAAATAGCAGAGGCAGCGGAGAAGAAAGACGCGCTGGTATGGTTTGACTAATTATGGTAGATAGTAGAGCAAAAGGTGCAAGAGGTGAGTACCTAGTTCGGGATATGCTAAGAACTTACACTGGCTATCAGTTTGAAAGAGTCCCTGCTTCAGGGGCTTTAGCATATTTAAAGGGTGATATTTATGTACCAAATGAAAAAAACCGATTTTGTATAGAAGTAAAAAGCTATGCTGAAAGTCCTCTAACGGATAAGATATTTACAGCACGTAAAACAAATAATCTTATTCGTTGGTGGAAGAAAGTAGAAATACAGGCGGAGGGAGGAAATCAAGAACCATTATTATTTTTTAAATATAATCGTTCTCCGATTTTTGTAGTAACTGCTATGAAGCCCGACTTGTCTGATTATATGTATATAAACTGGCTAAATTGTTATATAGCAGAAGCAATGCCTTGGTTGGAAAATGAAAAACCGGAGTTTTTACATGGCATTTGAATTTAATGATAAAATGTTCATTGATAATGAAAATACTGTACTTATAGTAGATGCTTTAAACTTAGCATTTCGCTGGAAGCATCAGGGTAGAACAGATTTTCGATATGATTTTCAAAGAACAGTAGAAAGTTTAGCGAAATCTTATGATTGTAAGAAGCTAATAATTACTGCGGATTGGGGCTCTTCTTCCTATAGAAAAGCTATTAATCCAGAGTATAAACAAAATAGAAAAGAAAAATTTGCAGAGCAAACTGAAGAAGAACGCATTGCATTTGAAGAGTTTTTTGAAGAATTTGAAGCATCACTAGAAGTGCTTGCAGAAAGTTACCCTGTATTAAGATACAAAGGTGTCGAAGCAGACGACTTAGCAGCCCATTTAGTAAAGTATAGAGAAAAATACGGGTTAGAATATATTTGGCTAATCTCTAGTGATAGAGACTGGGACTTACTTATACAAGAAAATGTTGGTCGTTTTTCTTATGTAACGAGGAAGGAAGTTACTTTAGACAACTGGCACGAGCACTATGAAGTAACCCCAGAGCAGTATATATCCTATAAATGTATGCTTGGAGACAAAGGAGATAATGTTCCAGGATTTCCAGGTGTGGGCCCGAAAAAAGCAGCATCATTAGTAGAGCAATACGGAGATGCCTTTGCAATTTATGACGCTACTCCTATTGATAGTAGATATAAGTTTATACAAACTATTAATGATAATGCTGAACAAATTCTTCAAAACTATGAACTTATGGATTTAATTACTTATTGCGATGAAGCAATCGGGGCTGATAATATAGCCGATATTGAAAGGAGACTCTCTGGTGAGTTATAATATTACCGTAGATTACCGAAGAGATAACTACTTGTCAGAGTTTAGTAAAAAAACTTTACAAGATCGTTACCTTATTGATGGAGAGGTTTCACCTCAAGATGCATTTGCTAGAGCTGCAAAAACTTTTGCCTCTAATGAAGCTCATGCACAGCGATTATACGACTATGCCAGTAAGCTTTGGTTTATGTTTTCTACTCCAATACTTAGTAATGGAGGTACAAAGCGTGGTCTTCCTATTAGTTGTTTTCTTAACTATGTCGAGGATAGCCGAGAGGGTATCACAGACCATTACAGAGAAAATGCTTTTCTTTCTTCCGTTGGAGGAGGAATAGGAGGATGCTGGAATGACATACGAAGTGTAGGCAGTAAAACTTCGGCGGGGTCTGAGAGCACTGGCGTAATTCCCTTTTTGAAAGTAGTTGACGCAGAAATGCTGGCATTTAGTCAAGGCGTTACACGCCGAGGAAGCTATGCCGCTTATCTCGATATCTCGCACCCTGAAATTGAAGAATTTTTAGATGTACGAAAGCCTACTGGCGGAGATATTAACCGTAAATCTACTAATCTACATCATGGTGTGTTGATTGGAGACGAGTTTATGGAGCTTATCGAAAATGCTACTAAAATTCAAGATTTTGATGATAATTGGAATTTAGTAGATCCGCATACAAAGCGGGTTGTAAAAACCGTATCTGCAAAAGCACTTTGGGTAAAACTTATTCAAAATCGTATTGAAACTGGTGAACCTTATGTTATGTTTAAGGATACTGTGCAGGCTGCGTTGCCTGAGTTTCAAAAGGAAAAAGGCTTAAAAGTTCATCACTCAAATCTTTGCAGTGAAATTACTCTTGCAACTGACGACGATCGCACAGCAGTATGTTGTCTTTCAAGTGTAAATCTAGAGGAGTATGATGAGTGGTGCAACGACAAGTATTTTATTCCTGATTTGGTTGAAATGCTTGATAATGTACTCACGCATTTTATTGAAAATGCTCCTCATGAACTGTGGAGAGCTATACATAGTGCCGAACAAGAACGAAGTATTGGTCTTGGAGCTATGGGTTTTCATGCTTACTTACAACGTCGACATATTCCATTTGAAGGAGTTATGGCAAAGTCTGCAAATATGAGAATGTTTAAGCATATTAAGAAACAAGCTCAAGAGACTACGGAAAAGCTTGCAGAGCTTCGTGGTCCATGTCCAGATGCTTACCCCCTAATGATAAGAAATGCTCATCTTCTTGCGGTTGCTCCAAATGCAAGTTCAAGCATTATTTGCGGTAATACTTCTCCAAGTATTGAACCTTATCGTGCAAATGCGTTCACTCAGAAAACAAAAAGTGGAACAAGTTTGCAGAAAAACGAATACTTAGAGCATATTCTGCAAGAATTAGGAGAGGATAATCCTGAAGTATGGAAGAGCATAGTTACAAATGGAGGCTCAGTACAGCACCTGGACTTTTTAGACCAACATACAAAGGATGTATTTAAAACGGCTGTAGAAATAGATCAGAGATGGGTTATTGAAATGGCGGCAGATCGTCAACAGTATATTTGCCAAAGTCAGTCTTTAAATGTATTTTTTCCTGCAAACGTATCAAAACAAGAACTTCATGCTATTCATATGATGGCATGGAAGAAAAAAGTAAAAACTCTGTATTATTTGCGTTCCGAAGCATATCGTAGAGCAGAAACAGTATCTGACGAAATGCTACGACAAAAGATATTAGAGAGTATGGATGAAAGTAGTTGCCTTGCGTGCGAAGGCTAAGTTACGGAGAAAAAAGTGAATAATCTTTTAGAAGAACGCGAATATTACAAGCCGTTTAACTATCCTTGGGCCTTTGAACATTATAAGTCCCAACAGCATATGCACTGGTTGCCAGATGAAGTCAACCTTGCAGATGACCTTAGAGACTATCGTGATAAGTTGACCCCTGAGAATCGTCGACTTATTAACCAAATATTTCGATTTTTTACACAGGCAGATGTTGATGTTTGTTGTGGGTATGCCAAGCATTATCTACCAACATTCAAACAGCCAGAAATAAGAATGATGCTATCTGCTTTTGCAGCTATGGAAGCAGTACACCAAGAAGCCTATTCATTACTACTTGAAACCTTGGGTTTTGATAGTGATGAATATCAAAAGTTTTTTGAGCATAAAGAAATGCTTGACAAGCATGAGTACCTTTCTGATTTTGGAATGGATACTCCTATAAATATTGCTAAAACAATGGCAGTATATAGTGGATTTACAGAAGGAGTACAGCTCTTTAGTAGCTTTGCAATTCTTTTGAATTTTCCACGCCACAACTTGATGAAAGGCATGGGTCAGATTGTTACATGGAGTATTCGTGATGAAACTCTTCATGTAGAAGGAATGACTCAACTTTTCCGAGAGTTTATTCGGGAAAACCCTGAGCTGTGGAATGACGATCTAAAGTATGAGATTTACTGTGCCGCAGAGCGAACAGTAGAGTTAGAGGATGCTTTTATTGATTTGTGTTTTGAAGGAGCAGAAATTCCTGATTTGACAGCAAAAGAAGTAAAAGAGTATATTCGATATATTGCAGATCGTAGACTTCTACAGCTCGGAATGAAGAAGATTTTTAAATCAGAAGAAAATCCTCTGCCTTGGTTAGACTATATGTTAAATGCAGTTGAACATACTAACTTCTTTGAAAACAGAGCTACTGAGTATGCACGTGCGAGCACTACTGGTAACTGGCAAGACATTTTTAAATAAGGAATATTACATGGAAAATGAAATAAAAGACGAACCAACAGTTGACTTAAAGTTAACAATTGCAGAAGTAAATGCAGCTCTTAGTGCACTTGGAGAGCTTCCTGCTAAAACCTCAATGTTTTTAATTCAAAAAATTAAAGACCAAGCGATTCCTCAAGTCGCAGCTCTCGGACTTTTAGTTGAAGAGCAAGATGATAAAGACGTTTAAAAACTTTTTATCAGAGTCCGTTGCAGAGACATTACATAACGGCATTATGACTACCCCAGAACAGTGGTGGTCATATGCCGTTATGTATACTGGGCTACAAAAAGTAAGATACTTTAAAAATACTTTTGCAGAAAGACAAGCCTTAGAAAGTATTCAGTCTAACATAAATAACAGTTTTACTACGGGAAATTTTACATATAAGTTTAAACGTAGTACATCTCATGTAAAAGGGTGTAACTGTTATGAGTGTAATTTTAAAGAAACTTTTCTAAACTCGGAAGACTTTAAAAACTTCATTTCAGTAGAAACAGGGTTAAAAAATCCAGAGATATACGAAAGTTTTTGCAGTGTATACGAGAAAGGGGATTATTTGAGTATGCACCCAGACGCAAAAAGAGGCGTAGCTTTTATTTTAAATTTAACAAAAGCCTGGAGACCTGAGTTTGGAGGGTTGCTTCATATAAAGCAAGATGATGATACATATAAAGTTATATTTCCAGAATATAATAGTTTAGTATTGCTTCAATTAGGAGAAGCAGGCACTCCGCACTTTGTTAGTGAAGTCAGTGCCTATGCTCCTATTCCGAGAATAGCTATTTCAGGCTGGTACAATGAAGGGGCATAAAGCCCCTTTTTATTAAGCTGGACCCGTTGGACCTGCAACTCCTTTATGCTAAAGTAATATTCGCTTGTGTTAAATTTGTAACTAAAGCATCTTTAAATGAAACATTGATAGCCTCTAAATAGCTTCCTGCCCCAATAAGTGTATTTATTTGTTCTATTACTTCTTTTTCCGTATTAAAACAAATTTGAATTTTTTGTAGTAGTAAGTTCGACCACTCGGTTATTTCCGCATTTGAGGTAGTTCGGTAGACTATACCCTCTGTTGTAGAGTATATTTTCCAAACTTGATTATCCGGTCTAATACCCGCCGTAATTGCAGTCTGTACAGATGCTATCTTTCTCTGAGACTCTAGAGAGCTATCTAACTCATATTCGTTGAGTGCTGCATCTGTCCACAGTATGTTTCTATTTTCATAAAGCCATCTTTCTGCCGGAATATTCTCTCTTCGTTCCTGGGCTTCTATTCTCATTTGGTCTGCTGTATAATCTGTAATTACCCAAGCACCATTTTCCCAAGTTAAAGTCTGATAGTCAGCAACAGAAGGTCTATCCGTAACTTCTGCCCACCCTGCATCTGCAAGTTCTTCCGCCGTAAAAGTTGTATTGTCTGTGCGAGTTCGCCCGTCTGATAGCACAATACGATGTGGTAAGGCTCGCGGATATGCTCCATTTAAACTGTAAAGTGCCATTTTATGTCTCCTTATATTTTAACGACCATCATTATGTTATGTAGGTTATTGAGTCTGCCAGCAGTCTAACGGTATATACTTCAGGCGAGTCAACAGACGCCGTTCGACCATCTTCGCTATTAGTTTCGTCTTGATAATTATGCCTTAACGGACACCCAGCAGAAAGCCATGCTTTAATTTGAGCGTCTGTCATAGCTCCGGTTATAGCGGTATTATCTATTGCTGTTCTTGTTTCTGTAAATGCGCCCGACTGTAAAAAGGTATGGTCGTCATCGCCTAAGTTAGCAACAGTTGCGCCTGTCAGGTCTTCGGCGTAGTAATTAACGATACTCCCAGCAATAACAAGAGGCGGGTCAAGAAGACTTCCTTCAAAGTCTCTTTTTACTTCAATTTTTGTTTCTATTCGCAGGTTGCTGTACCCAGTAATTACCTTACCTAGCCACGGCTCGCCTACATCAATGTAACTATAAAGAGTATAGTCAGTTGTCGAGGGCTGTATTTTTGTTGATGCGTTAGTCATGTCGGCCGACTGACTAGTGTCTTCTGTGCTGTAGGTGGAGTTCCCGTACCAGTTCCACAATTGGCTGACGCTTGTAACCGTGGCTTGTAGTTGCGGCCAAGAACCACTTCGCCTATAAGAAGTTGCTTCTCTCAAACCCCAAACACCCGAAGCAACATTGTCTGCCGGAATGTTTGATTTTCCTATAATGCCGCCATTGCCTCTCATAACCTATTCCTATTACCCGATATCAACATAAAATGCTGATAATGATTGACGACCAGCGTCAGTGCTCGTTATCGTTGCAGATGCCGGTGTGTCGCCAACTTCATAAAGAATGTAACCAAGCGTTCTTGTTCCAGTGCCACTCCCTGAAGAGTCGGTCGCCGTTGTCGCGCCTGAAAACGTCAAAACAGGAGATTGATTAGGTCTTCCTGATAAAAACGCGACTGCTATAGTGAGCGGAGTTGCTCCCGAAGTAGACAAAGAAACAGATGGCTCACCAGATCCTGCATCAAAGTCAAAATTTCTAGGTGTCAATGAACTTATTGTTTTATATGGTCTAAAGATAGAAATCATAGATGTAAATCCTTCTGAGACGCTTGGAGTAGCAGTCAAACTACCCGTTGATATATCTGTAGAATCTAATACCTTTGCAAATACATACATTCTTGGGTAATCCACACTATCTCCGTTGCCCACTAGAGTCCATCCAGAAGGTGTAGATAAAGTTGGTGTTTTTAAGTCAAGCGCAAACATTGCAATAGCAAGATCGCCCGATCTAGCTGAAGGGAGATAACTAACTGTATACGAAGAAACATCGGTAGCATTTGAATCGCCTGTTGATCCTATATATCTCAACTTACTCACTATTCCGTCATATACGCCATTTGAATTCCAGACTGCCATTATAAACCGAACCTTCCACGGAGTGCATTATAGTTTTGTAGAACTTCTGTAGGACTTAAAGAACGATCATAGTAACATACATGGTAAACGCTGCCCTCAAAATATCCATAATCGCCCCAACCTATTCCATCGCCCCTCATGTAAACAGTATTCTTAGCACTTGTCAGACCAGTCCTTGCAAACTCGCCGTTTAAATAAAGCGTGGGTTGACGGTTAGTATATACAACCGTAATTAAAGTCGGCACACTACTAGAGATAGTTGCAGAATGAACCAATAAAGGAGGCATATAAGAACCAGTATGTTCATAAACGCTAACGCCGTTTGTGCCACAAGAAATTCCAGCACCGGCATCATCGTAAGGACTAGTATTATCAGTTAGAACTGGTCGTATTAAATACTTTTGCCCGCTTGTGCCCGTCGTAGTTGAGTTTGATTCAGTATCAATTTCATGAGTCGCGGTGGGTCTTGCCCAGACAGAATAGGTGAAATTGTCTGTAACTGTCGTGTAAGCAGTAGCTACATTAAATTGATCAACCGCACCATCAAAAGTAAAATAATTAGTTGAAAAGAGTGGCGATCCTGATGAAGTCGCGTCATTTCCCTCGCTTGATAAATCAGTCCAAGTCGATCCAGTCCCAGGATAACTTTCGACATCTCCTGCATCCAAATACAACACAAGACCATCCATAACAATATTTGTTCCTGGATAAGTTACGCTTTTTCCGATGTATCCGCCTCTTTCAAAGAAACTCATAATTAGGCATCATCTATAATTTCGTAAGAACACAGAGCTTGGAGGTCACTTGCTACGCTCGCAGTCAGTCTTAACGCATCGCCTTCTTCCAGATAAATTGGGTTTTCTTTCGCGATCAAAATAAGTGTCGCATCCGCTGGTACTACGACTGTCTTTGCAATGTGGTATGCGACAGAACTGCGGAACAAGTCGGCAGTAATATCGGCATCGTTTACACCGTCAACATTTGAAATAATCAGAGAGTTGACTTTGTAGACTTTGTCGCTTGCTGACGAATTTGTTGTGATCGCGGTCGCACTAGTTCCGACTGATTGAACATCTGTCTTACCAGTAATTGATGTTACATTTACTATGTTTGGCGCTGCCATTTAAATTTCTCCTATTAACCAAAAACTATTGCCATCGCAATGGCTTTGCCTGTTGATACACTTGGGCCAGTAGGTCCAGTGGCTCCAGCGGGTCCAGTAGGACCAGTAGAACCAGTAGAACCAGTGGGTCCGGCGGGTCCGGTAGGCCCAGTGTCTCCCGCACTATCATTTACCCAACTCGTGCCGTTCCACACCCAAGTTTTACTGTTTGCGGTATAACTTTGTCCGTTTGTAGGGTTAGCTGGAAAGTCTAACGCTGCCATTTAATTCTCCTTATACTGAACTTGACTTGCCGTTTATTCCAAAGGCCGCGTCAAATTCCCAATATACTGCGTGACGACCGTTTTCAATTGCTGCTTCTGTATGGCCGCCTATAATAAGTTTATTTCCTACTGCAGAAACTGAAGTGGTAAAGTCATTTGAACCCGTACCAGTTTGATACTTACTCCAAGTTCCAGTAGTTCGATCTAAAATTGCTATAAAACTATCAAGAAGCCCTGAAGTCACACTATTATCTGCAAAGAAACCTGCACTATGTCCTACAATTGCAATTCGACCATCTGGAAGAATGGTACTATGATGCCCATTTTGAGTAACAATATCACTCGTACCAGAACCTGTCTGCCAAGCTTCTTCTGGGTTTGTATCATCTCCCCAAACGTCTGTAGAGTAATTAAATGTAATAACTCCTATATCTTCTGAACCTAGATTTGTGTTTGTTCCTATTGCTCCGCTTGTGGAAAATACTGCGGCAAGTTTGTTTCCTCCAATTTCATGTAAACCTACAATTCGGTCATTAAAACCACTTCCCGCTTGGTAATACTCTGTTGTGTGAGTACTCATATCGTGAATACCTAAAAATAAATCATATCCACCTAAATTCGTATGAGTAGGATCTCCAAGGGTGCCTGTAGAGCGACCTCCAATTGCAATAGTTGCATCTGCTAATTCTGTTACAGCGTATATCTCTTCGTCTGAAGTAGAGCCGTTTTGAAAATACATAAAGTTTCCTGTAGACTTATTAACATGAAAAATTATATAATCATAAACACCAGAAGCTCCTGTATTTACTCTATTAATATCTCCGGAAGTTACGCCTACAGGCACCATCATTCCGCCGCTGTGCTCGATAATATCGTATCCGAATACGTTGCCATCATCAGCACTTCCATCTCCTCCTGTAGCAACTTGATAAAAGTTAAACAAAGAAGGAGCATAACAGTAAGGCTTTCCTGCAGCTACATCAGCTCTATATGAAGCAGAGTTAAAATAAGTTTGAACATCGTCCAAATCTATATAGCCTGTCCAGAACTGAAAAGTACCATTTGGTCCATACGAACCATCATAGTTCTCTATTGTAACCGCTGAATTAGCTATAGTAGTGCCCAGACTAGATGGAGTATAGCTACCCACGGAATCCGCAGGAGCACTAATTGAAGAAAGACTAGTAGCATTCGCAGAGTCTGTAAGAGTGCTCTGCTCATACCACATTGCAGTAGTAGGATTGCCATCAATGTGATAGTTTCCTAAACCAAGTCCGTGCTTCCAACCTCGAAATAGCATTGCGTCTGTGGCAGAAGAGTGACTTGTTTTTGAACCCACTACTACAAAGTTGTCCAAAGTAGCATCATCCGTAATTGCAAATAGTTTTTCTACTCCGCCAAAGCTAAGAGTGTTTTGCCATTCTATTGCTCCAGTATTATCATACTGAACTATTAAACCTGCTGAACTTCCTCGACCATCGGCAGTGGTGTTTCCCGCAATATGAATACGCTTATTTGTTCCTGTTACAGAGTTCCAGTTTGGGTTTGTATAATCTTCTACTGCTAAAGCATTAAACTCACAAGAAGCTAAAGAACGTGCCCAAGTTTTTTGAACATTGTATACAAATCCTGCGCTTTCATCAACGTTAAGAAGCATTACATAAGAATTGCTATCAATTGTTCCAATTACGACATATTCTGCATCGTCGCCATTAACGTCTGCATCGGTTAGGTGTTTAATGTCTGTAGCTGCATTTGTAGTTCCTGTACCAAAGTTACCAAGCCACTGAACCATTCTACTTGAACCATCTACTTCTGCAACCCCAAAACGATCTGCTGAACTACCATTAGTTCCCGCAAAACAAAATCGACCATCAGTTGCTTCGTTATAACTAACGCTATTGATGTTTAGATTTGATACATTATTTACTTCGTATACTGTCCCGTCTTCATTCAATGCTATCATTGAACAGCTTGTGCCACTGTTCATTCCAAATACAACATAAGTAGTAGAGGATTTAACTACAGTAGTAATTCCTTTAATTACTTGAGCACCTGATTGACCATAACTATTCGCCCAAGTAATTGCACCGTCTGTGTCAAGTTTTAGTACAAAGCCATCCGCACTACCTGTACCTGAAGTAAGCTCCCAAGTAGTACCATCCCAAGTCCAAGTAGAACTACTTGCAGTATAAGTATCATTTAATGCAGGACTAGTAGGAAACCCACTGTCAGACTGATAAGAACCACAAACGTAAATATTGTCAGAAGCATCTACATGAATACCATAGCCTTCCACAGGTGCTGCAGTTCCTGCTTCAAATTTCTTCTGCCATACTTCTTCAAAGTCTTTGTCATATTTAACAATATAAGTGTAGCCATCATCGTGATTTCCTACAACATAATAGTTTTCGTCTGAATCTGTTGCAATTCCTCTATGGTCAAGTACATTTGAGCCATCACGAATATTTCTTAAAAATCCGTGTACTTTAATATCTTTCTTAGATACTAACGCAGATTTTGTGTACCCAGTAAACCAAACATTGCCATCACTACTTTCCACAACTCCTGTGGTAAAATCTGCCCCTAAACCTCCAGCAATTAAATGAATATCTTGTCCAGAGTCTGAAAAATCGAATAAACTTACGAGAATATTAGTACTAGCAGTTCCTGGAATATCGAGTCCAGAAGCTTGGCCTACACCACATTTTACGCCATTTGAAAGCTCAATTACATGCTCGTAGTATTCTTCTCCTCCTAAATCAACTTCTTTTACTCGGTAGTAGTCAGGACTTGCTTCTGCATACTCTAAAACTCGTTTATCAGAGGCAATACCTTCAGGCTCCGCAGTAGTATATTTTGTAAAAACTCCTGTGTCAATATCATAATCTACGTGCCCAGTTGCTTGTGCAGCTTTTACAGTAAATCCATGGTTTGTAGCATCATAGTCTAAGTGAGGGTATCCGGCAAAGGCTGCTGCAATTCCAAAAGAGTACATTCCTGGTCCGGTATAATTTGTACCAGTTCCTGCCTGAGTACCAGAAAGAAGCATATAGTATGAAGTATCTGCAGAATTATATCGAAATCCATGTACTCGTAAAGGATTATCGTTTGTAACCACATTTCCTTCGCTAGTCCAAGTAGACCCGTCATATGAGTGCATTGAAACTCCGCCATTTGTAGAATCACTATAAACTACATATAGTTTTGAGCCTACTGTCATACACTGAGCATCTGGCCTAGCACTAACATTTGATACTATAACTTCGCGAACTAAGTCTCCTGCTTGAATCGCGTTACCACTAGGAAAAGACCAAACTTCTAAATCAAAATTCGAACTATTTGTTTGATTTGTAAGAAGTACGGGAAAATAAACTGAGCTACCCAGTACATCTCCACAGCTTGCTTTTAAGGGCCAATATTCTTGATCTCCTCCTGTAGTATTTGGATAGCTAAAAGTTGGGTCAGCAAGATCAAAAGTGCCTATACTAGTTTCTGCGCTGAAAGACCCTGAAGCTGACGTATAAGTTCGACTAAAAATTTCCCATTCAGTGCTGTCTGCAGCTATATAAAAGTAGTGATACTTATTACTTGTTCCGCGAATTAGACCCCCACTCATATAGTTTTTTGCAGCGGTAGAAGGAAGAGTTACGTCATTGTGAGAATTGTGTGCTCCTCCAATTGAAGGAGTATGTACACGGGCTAATCTACTTTGATAAGGAGTACCTCCACTTGATACTTTTAAACTAATTTGATATCCGTACTCTTTATCTTCTGGTACTAAATAACCTCCACCGGAAGTAGTTTCTCGCCCTTGCTCATATTCAGTGTAAAAAGACGGTAAATGTTTGTGATACTGGTAATAAGACCACTCTCCCGAGCCTTCTTCAATGTAAAGACGATCCCAATAGAAAGCATCGTCACTAGCAGCATTTGCTCCCATATGGCCGAACATAATTGCGTCGTCTTCTACAGTATTTGTAATATCGTTTGTTCCGGCTCCAACGTGCTCAATTGCTGAAGAATAATAAGTTACATCGGAACCTGCCCAATTTTCTACCAATAAAGGAATAGTCCCATCCATTTCAAGACTTGAAGCAGAGTTTAATAAAGGTTCAGCATCTCCCCAATGATACAATACTACAGTGCCCCCTGTAGTGGTATTTCCGACATTTGCAGGGGTATAAGTAAACCAATAGCCTTCTCTATCCACCATATTATTAATAGGCAGAGGCATATATACAGTAGAGCCTGTAACAGCTAACTCTTTTGTAATGTTTTCAAATGTTGCCATTTATTAGGTTCCTGAAATGGGGATGCTTGGTCTAAAGTATAGATCAGTAGTATTTAAAGCAAATCCTATATAAAGAGAACGGACACTTGCAGTTGGAGTAGGCGGAGATGCAGTAGGGCTACCATCACTTCCTAAAAAATAAGAAGCCCCTGAAGAAAGCCCGCTAAGCCCTGTTATAACACCTTCTCCATAATATAGATCTCCCTGCTTGAATAGTACGGTATTCAACTGAGAAACAGAATTTGAAGAAGCCGCATTCGTGACAGTATTTGCTCCACTAATACGAACAACTTTTCCATTAGTACCGCCACTCAGTCCTTCTACTGTAATTGCAGTATTTGTAACGACATTTGTTGATTTTACAAAAGACATATTATACTCCTAATCGAACTATCTCTAGATAGGCCGTGTCTTGTATTTGGCCTACAGAGCCAGAATTTGATATAAGAACTTCTATGTAATCATTCGCAGTAAACGCATATATTTTGTCTAAATAAAGAGTATCAGAAGGTCCTATAGTTGTTGTTTCTAAAGTAGTGCTTCCGTTCTTTCTGACTGTTACTGTATAGGTATTTTCTCCACCCTGCGAGTTGGTTGCAGCAAGAACTTTTACTTGATAATAGCCAGTTACTTTTGTAGTTAAGCGAGTTGGGGTTCCTCCCACATAGTATGTACTACCTAATACATCTGCATTTTGGTCATAATCAGTATCATCCCACGGAATTGCAGTAGCAGTTGAAGTACAACTTTCAGCAGCAGTAAGTACAGCTTTTGCCCCACTAAATGCACTCCAAGTAGAGATTCCGGTTCCTAAGTTAAGACCTACTTGCGCGATCTCAAAGAAAGAATTATCGCTTTCTATTGTTCCTACTGAAGTACTCTCCGAAGCAAAAATTTCTACATAATCTCCAACTGCAAGTTGTATAATTTCATCATATACAATATACTGATTTGCGGCGGCTTGAGAAGATATGAGAGAAGAGCCGTTCTTATAAATTGCAAATGTATATGACTGGGAAGTACCAGAAGTCCCTGCTTGTAGTTGTGCATTGATTCGATAAAAACCATTCTCTGTAATTGAAAAGCGAGTTGGCTGCCCAGAAGCCCAGAAAGAGCCTGTATCAAAATCTTCCGTAGCAAAAGATACTCCTGAAAGAGTGCTTCCCAAACTAAAGTCAGAGGATAAACGAACTCGAGCACCAACAAAAGCACGTTTTGTAGTCCGAGTAATTACATTCCACTTTTCGCCATCAAACTGCCATACCGCAGAGTTATCGTCTGTGTATGTATCATTTGTTGACGGGGAGGATGGAAAATTAAGTGCCATATTCTTGTTTCCTCTATGAGATTACAAATCTCTTTCTTTTAAAGTCTGGCGATTCAATGTTAAATGGGGCAAAAGTATAGGATAAAGTAGCCTGATTCCCTGATAAAGAAGTCGCGCCATTCGCATAATATACTCTTGAAGAATTTCCGCCGTTCTCTCTATTAGTAATCTCCCACCAAACCTGAAGATAAAAGTGTTCTAGCTCTAAAAGTGTTCTATCTGTGTAAAAAGTAGTAGAGCAATTTTGAGCAGTTGAACCTATATTCGTCGCTTCACTACTTTGAACAGGTCCAGAAATTTGAGTTGTTAGTGCCGCATCCGAATACATAGGGATAGCTGTAGCAGAAAAAGTCCCACTTGAAGTTGCGGGACTTGGTACTTTGAATAAAAAGTACACGAACCTTCCTGCGGCGCTGCCGGTGCTATTCTGGGTTCTTATTTCTTGATTTATTGTCCATTGCCCTGAAGGAAGATTTAAAGCATTAAAGACTGGTGTAATAAATCCCTGTGTTACTGAAACAATACCATTAGTCACTGTATAGTCAAAATCACCATTTGTCGTAGTGGGTGTAGTACTTGTAAAAGAACCTGTGCCATTACGATCGCCATTGATTTGAGGACTGTATTGGCCCGCGTTTATTCTTCTCGTATTCCATCCTGTGGGATTTTCACTACTATTTCCAGGAAATCCAGTTTGTAGCGCACCGCTATCATAAGCATCATAGAAAAGATAACTTGCCATATTAACTAATCTCTATACTAACGTGAAATTCTTCTACTGTACCACTAATCGCGGTCGTTTCTACCCAAACCCACGAATTGTCAGCAAGAGAAGAGGAAGCGATTGTTGCGTTTGTACCGCTGGAGGCGCTTGTTACAGTTGCACCACTTACTACTGCGGTTCCCGTAGCACTTCGATCTGTTCCCGTTCGTATTGTATAAGTAACGGAAGGGGAATTTCCACGAACTACTGCACGAACTTGCCCTACTGTATATGCTGCATTTGTATAAAAGAAAGTTACGTCTTCCGCAGAAGTAGGATCATAAATTGTAAGCCCGCGAGGTGCTGCACCTCCAGCGGGTCCAGTAGGTCCGGCAGATCCAGCAGGTCCGGCAGGTCCAGCAGGTCCAGCAGGTCCAGTTCCTCCAGCGGGTCCAGTAGGTCCAGTTCCACCAGCAGGTCCAGTAGGTCCAGCAACAGTAGAAGCAGGTCCAGTCGGTCCGGCAGGTCCAGCAGGTCCAGCAGGTCCAGCGGGTCCACCAGGTCCTTGGGGTCCAGCAGGTCCAGCGGGCCCAGTAGGTCCAGTTCCCCCAGCGGGTCCAGTAGGCCCAGTTCCTCCAGCGGGTCCAGTCGGTCCGTTTGCTCCAGCGGGTCCAGTCGGTCCAGCAACAGTTGAATCAGCACCAGTGGGCCCAGCAGGGCCCGCAGGTCCAGTAGGTCCGGCAACAGTGGAAGCGGCTCCTGTAGGTCCAGTTGGTCCAGCATCTCCTTGTGTACCAGTAGCGCCTGCTAAGTTTACAGTCCAAGAAGTAAAAGTTCCTGAACCTGAAGTAGTATCTACACTTACAACTAATGCTCCAGTACCAGAGTTATAGCTAGTAATAGTACCTTCCATATAATTTGAGGCACTATTTGCGATTCTTACAGTCTGTGACGCACTATATGCAAGGTCTGTTCCAACGGTAAGAGATTTTGAGCCAGTACCAATAGCTAAAGAAGTACTAGAAGTTGTTTTATATGTATCGCCGTCTGCTCCGGCGGCTCCAGTTGGTCCGGCAGGTCCGGCAGGTCCAGTAGGCCCAGTAGAGCCTTGAGGACCAGTAGGCCCAGCAACAGTTGAATCCGCTCCAGTGGGTCCAGCAGGTCCAGCAGGTCCAGTAGGTCCGGCAACAGTCGAAGCGGCTCCTGTAGGTCCAGTAGCTCCTGTAGGTCCAGTAGCTCCGCCTGGTCCTTGAGGCCCGGCAGGTCCAGTTGGCCCAGTTCCTCCCGCAGGTCCAGTTGGCCCTGCTACTGTTGAATCAGCCCCCGTAGGTCCAGTTGGCCCAGTAGAGCCTTGAGGCCCCGTTGGCCCAGTAGAGCCTTGAGGGCCCGTCGGCCCAGTAGAGCCTTGAGGACCAGTTGATCCAGTAGGTCCAGTTGATCCAGTAGGGCCAGTAGCGCCTCCGGCTCCTGTTGGTCCCTGTGGTCCAGTTGGCCCTGTACTTCCTGTAGAACCAGTTGGCCCAGTAGCTCCCGGATCTCCTGTTGCTCCTGTTGGTCCAGCAGGTCCAGTTGGTCCCGCTACTGTTGAAGCAGCTCCAGTAGGTCCGGTTGGTCCGGTTAAGCCATCATCTCCTTGAGGCCCAGTAGGGCCAGCAGCTCCAGTTGGTCCAAGTGCTGCAGTATTCGCGTCTACCCACTGACTTGTATTGCCATCATTGTAGTAGATTTTTAATGCACCTTCTTCTTCGTGCCACCACAAGTCACCATCACTAGGACTAGCGGGCGCAGAGGTAGAGGTTGTTACGTTTGCTCCACCCCCGCCTCCAGACGGTCCTGCAGGACCAGTAGGACCAGTAGCTCCTTGAGGTCCAGTAGGTCCGGTAGATCCTTGTGGTCCAGTAGGGCCATTTTCTCCATCTGTTATTGTAGGATCAGAGAAAAGTATCCACTGAGAAGAAGTACCGTCGTTATAATAAATATAGCCTTTACCAGTATCGGTATCGAGCCATAAAGTGCCGTCCTCTACTCCCGAAGGCGCAGAAGTGCCCGATTCAACTATGATAGTTGCACTTATTTGCTTGATTGTACCATTATCATTTATATAAAGTTTTTGTGCGGAAGTATCAATAGCTACTTCCCCACTTACAAGGTTACTTGTAGTGGGGGTAGTAGTTCCGCGCTTTAACTTTATTGTTTGTGCCATTTTTAGTAAGTTCCGCCGTCAATTGTTGCTACTTCGAGATCAAACGAGATTGCTCCGGTCGATCCCGTGCCTGTGCCTGAAATACTACCATCAGTTGACGAGACCTGTACAGAGGTTATATCGCCAACATTAGTGGTGTAGCCATAAGATAAAATACGATCATCTATAGCCGCCGCCGTCATCAAGGTGGTGTCATTATCTGCAAATCCAGGAGAAGATAATTCCGTGCTAGTTTGAATTGCAGCACCATTTATCATTGCAAAATCAACTGCACCCGCTCCGATTGTGGTGGACAGTTGTACGTTACCAGTACCGTCGAAGGATACAGCAGAAGCAGTTACATCTCCGGTAAGAGAAAAATCTCTTCCAGTTGCAAGAGCCGTAGCAGTTGCAGCATTTCCGCTAGTATTTTGATTACCTGCAGTGTTAACACCAGGAAGGTTAATAGATGCACTGCCATCAAAAGATACGCCACCAATGTTAACAGCAGATGCAAGAGCACTTGCGGTAGTTGCATTTCCTTCAAGGTCTGCAACCAAAGTACCTGTGGTAATTGTAAGGTTACCTGTAGACGCGCCTGTTGCAGTAGTTGTACCTAAAGTAAATTTATCTGCAGATTCATCCCAACCAAAGAAAGCATTATCTCCAGTGCTCCCGCGTTCAATAATAATACCTGCATCATTTGCTGCTGTTGTAGTACCGTTTCCAAGCTCAAGAAGAGTGTCAGAAACTACAGTATTTGTTGTAGATACAGTAGTAGTTGTACCATTTACTGTAAGATCTCCAGTAACTACAAGACCTCCAGAAGTGGTTACAGTTACATCCGTAGCATCACCAATAGTTACACTTTCTGTAATTTGTGGTAGACGCGCAGTAAGATTAGCTACGTTTACATCATTATCTGTTACAGAAATTGTAGACCAAGTAAAGGTGCCGTCGCCATCAGAAACAAGTGCTTGTCCAGAAGTACCGTTTCCACTTACATTTAACTCTGCAGCACCTACTGAATTATCAGCAATCGTTGCTGCATTTACCTCATTCAGGGTAGCAAGAGTTCCTAAGCCAGAAACGCTTGCATTGGGAAGAGAGCCAGTTACATCGGTACTTAAATCAATAGCATTACGAGTAATAACTTGACCACTAATAGTAATATAATCAAGACTGCCTGCAAGAGTTACATTCGTAGAATTGTCAGTTCCTGCAGCGTCTACTCCTAACGCAGTTCTAGCAGCTGATGCAGTAGTAGCTCCGGTACCACCGCTAGAGATTGGTAGAGTATCAGTTACATCATCTACAAGACTAACTGCTCCAAGAGTAATAGCTTGACCTGCAATGCTTAAATAATTGTGCGAAGTAGTTACAAGAGTTACGTTTGTAGAGTTGTCAGTACCTGCTGCGTCTACGCCTAATGCAGTACGTGCACCAGACGCAGTAGTAGCTCCTGTACCACCATTGGCAATAGGAAGAGTTCCAGAAACATCTGCAGCAAGGTCAATTGCATTCAACGTTATTTCTTGACCACTCAGAGTTAAATAGTCAGGAGTGCCTGCTAATGTAACATCAGTAGAGTTGTCAGTTCCTGCTGCATCGATATCAACACCGACTTCTAAGTCAAGAAGCTGCTGAATTTCGGTAGCAGTAATGCCTGTATTAAGAGAGGCAGTGCCTGCATTATTTATTATCGCAGCACTAATAGCAATAGGAGTGTTTGCCGCAGCAGGGTCTCCAACGTAAAAAGTGCCCGAACCTTTTGAAAATGCTAATTCTCCGGAAGCAAGTGTAGAGGGAGCTGCACTGCCAGTGGAGCGTTTAATTTTTATGGTTTGTGCCATAATATAGTTCCCGTGGCTTTAATAAAGCCCCCCGTCTAATGAATCGGAATCTGCTGTTCCGATTACAATAGGTACCCAGTTAAATACTCCTGAAGAAACCTCTCTATAGACGTATAAGTTTTCTGTATCTGTTTCGTACCAAATGTCTCCTTCATTTATATAAACTCCTGTAGGAGCAGAAGCTGAAGAGAATTGTTGATTTGCAAGTTCATTAATTGCATCTTCTAAATTAGTAGCAGTAATACTCCCTGTAGGAGTTATAGCAATATTTTGAGCAGTTACTGATTGAAGCGGAACGGAAGTAGCAACCTGAACAATAGTAGAGGCTGCTGAAACTGCAACTTCAGTAGTAGAAGAGGAAATTGTTATGTCTATCATCTAGTTACTTCTCTGTCTATCGTGACCTCCCCCTCTAAAAGACGTTTAACAATTGCATCCCCTGCAGTGTAAATTTCTAAGTCATAAAAATATCTACCTGCAGCCAGAGAAGACGATGCTGTATTTGAAAGGCTCATTTTTATTACTCCACCTTCTGCATTGGTTACAGTGCAAGTAAAGGAGGCTGCAGGCGAAGCATCAGATTTTTTTGCGCGCATTTGAGCACGAGCAGAATAGCCCGTAAGGTCTGTAGCTACTCCACCTTCCGTGAGCGTTAAATCTATATCAAAATCAGACCCTTGGTCTATCTCAATGTTGTATCTACCAGCAGCCATTTAAATTTCCTCCATTGTTCAAATTATAGCAGCGGGGAGGTGCTATGTCAAGTATTATTTTTCGGGGGTGTTGTTATGTAGTAGTATTATCTAATCTTCCTAAATGTACTCTTAAAGTTGTGCCTTCGAAAATTTTAAGAGAATCGTCTAAAAGAAGCATACGAGAGTCTGTAAGCCCTGTTTCACCAATTTGCATAGCAGAAGCAGTTATACTTCCAGTAGTAATATTTCCCCCGTCTATAGAGGTCGTTGAGCTTCCCGGAACATTTAATGCTGTAGTCCCACTGCTAAAAGTTCCATTACTAAAGGTAACAACTCCGTCAAAGTTTGTGTATTGAACTACATTACTATATTGTACAGATATTGTAGTATCACCTGCAGTGGCTTCTGTTCCATAGTAACGAACAGTCCAATGAGTATTTGAAGAGGTAGGATCTTGAGTTGTTGGACTGTTTCTCCAAACATTCGTAGTTCCTGCATCATTTATGCCTGTTCCAGATACTAAACCCGTAGAAAAAGTATAAGTATTTCCAGAAGGTGCGCTAGGAGCGTTTGCTGTAGTTTTTTCGTAATACAAATACCCTTGTATAGTTCTTTTTCCAGTCGCGCCTGCTCCTCCAGTAGGCCCAGTAGGTCCTACTACTGTTTCTCCATCTACTCCTGCCTTTGCTAAACTAAAAGTTTGTATTGCTTGAGCTGTTAAATCGGCCTTGCCAGATCCTTGAGGAACCGTAATATTATAAGTAATTGCTTCTTGATCGTCAAGTGCATTTACTGAACTAAAAGTATGATCGGGCACACTCGCCACTACTGGGCCTGTTCCTGATGTAGTAGGGGTTCCAGGAGTAATATCGGTGCCGCCAGTATCAGTTATACTTGAAATTGTCCACTGGCCTAAACTCGGACTTGATGTAACATAATCTATGCCTACACCACCTACGAATACTTCAATATCAGTACCAGAATCCGTGTTACTAGATACGACTCCTGTATCATCAGCAGTAAGAGAGTGAGTAGGATTTGATAGTATTATTGCTAAGCCGCCTTGACCTATTTGAACAGCAAGTAAACTAACACTATCACTGGCTTCTATTGCAGTAGGATCATTTACTCCTTGGCTCCAAGAAGTAGGCTCTTCAGCAACTTCCACGCTAAATACACGAGTACCTCCAGTGCCCGAACCCCACGTAGAAATATTAGTAGGAACAGTATACGTTTCCGTAGAAGTATTAGTTGCGGAAGAAACCCAGCTGCCCTGAGTACCATCTATTGTAAATCTAAATAAAGGATTCGCAAAGCCTGGAGAAGCTGTAGCAGTAATTGTAATATCACCTGCGTTTCCGGTTGTACTATTAAAGGAAGGGTTTTCTCCATCAGCATCGTATACAATACTATAGTCTTCCAGTTCAAGGGTTACAATTTTTGCTCCAGAGCCCGCAGCTACATTATCTACTTTAACTATATCAAAAGTATCTGTTCTTTGTTTATCAGTATTCCCAGGGTCATTTGCCTCTCTTACTGTTACTGTTATTTCGTACGCCGCTCCTGCACCATATGATAGGTCATTAGAGCCTGTATTTGTATATATAGTTTTTTCGTATTTAAAAGGGTTAGGAGACGCTGTAGAAAAATCTGTATCTTCTGCTGTAAAGTTAGCATCCCCAGTTCCTCCGTATGTAATCTTAAACTCAGGATTTTCAAAACCTGTAGCAGTAGCATCAACAATAATATTATCGGGAAGAAGAATAGGATTATTGCTTAGGTCAAACTGAGCATAAGCAACATTTGAGTCAAGAAAGACTGAGCGAGCGGCTGTAAGATTTGGGTCTAAGGTTAAAAAGTTTTTAAATCTATAGTTACCGTTTGTAGTATTGTATAGTACTTGTCCGATTATAACATCTCTACGAAAATCTGGAGCATATTCTTGTACTCGTACAGTACCACTAAACTGAGTGTCCTGATCAAGTTTGCGATTTAAATAAAGAACAGTATCACTCTCTACATATGCAACTCTTGCAGCTTCATAAAAAGTATAGGGCGTAATACTAGCTCCAGAAACATATGTGCCGGGGTCTGTTCCTATAGAGTAAGTAAAGGAGTTGCCATCGCTAGCGACTGAAGAAATTGTAACAGTATATTCATTGTATCCTTCAGGATTAGCTCCGGAAATAGTTATTATATCTCCTACAACTAATCCATGTCCTGTAGCCGATACAGTAGCGATACCACTACTCCAAGTTATCCCACTTGGAGTAATAGAAGAACCTGTAGTGCTAAATTTTAATTTGTTTAAATTATTTAGCGAGGTAAAAGTAGTTCCAGTGCCTACTACTTTATTTGATCCCGCAGCTACAGTAGCAGTTCCTGTTAAGGCACTCCATACAGCATTTGTGTCTGTAGGGTCATAGATGCTTAAATCCTGCCAATAAAATAGATTAAGTGCTTCATCAAAATCTGCTTTAATAAGTTTCAAGGCAGAAGAGCCGTGGTCTAAAACAACATAAGCTACTCTAGGATTACCTCCTGGAATTCCAGGAAAGTTAGTCCCAAGAGAGTTTATTGCACTACAATCAAGAGTATACCCAGAAGTTAATGAGACAGTTTCGTCACTTCTAAATTTGCTAGGAGCAAGAACTACATTTTCACCTGAATCATTAAATTTAAGTATTCCTGCACTATACTCTGTCCAAGTTCCTGGAGTTGCTGTGTTATCCGCTGAAACAGACACATGACCTACATTTGTATCAGATCCACTTAAATAGTAGCTCTGACCTCCGTCGGTAACCACATCATTCGTGGAATATGTTACACTACCTGTAGTATCATATGCTCCCCGTATAGCTCCAAGAATGCCGGTTTGATTAGTAATATAAGGAAAATGAGTAGTTAAACCTTCAGTCTGAAGCCCTTTAATTCTATTTACATTATCACTGAAGGGGTCGTCTACAAGATAACGTGCAGTTATCCAGTCCGATCGCTTTCCAGATATAGAAATAGCCTGTACTCTAAAAAAATAACTTCCGTCTGGAACGTTAGTAAAAGTATAATTTCGTGCTCGTTTTCCTGCATTTACAGGACTTTCAATTCCGGGAACATTATGAACTATTTCAAACCCATCTAAATATCGAGTAGTTTCTTGTAGTTCCCCGCCCCCTACATCTACTAAAGCAGGATAATCCCATTCTATTTGAAGTTCTTCATCGGGACGGGAGGCATCGGAAGTTTGCAATACACGAATTTGTGTTGGAGCAACAGCAAATTCTGGCTCTGTAGGAAAGACATCATTTGGTAAGTCTAATATTGAATCTGGATTGTCTACGTAGGCATATTTGTCATTTGTATGTTCTACTGCACTAATACTATATATATTTTTATCGTCTTGAGCTATACTGAGTACTTTATAAAGGTCTGCAGAGCCAGCAGTAGGAGTTCCACTCTCTGTTTCTGTGATTACCCAGATTGAATTAGCGGTTGGAGTCGTACTAAAACTTGCGGTAAGACTAGTAACATCTGACTGATTATTACTAATAGACTTGCTTTCGACATATGAATCCTCTTTCCAAGTAGTGGGTAAAAATTCTCCGCCTGTTTCTTTAGTCCACGCATTAGATGCTTTAGCTTCAGTATCTACAGTTTGTAATGTTCGAGTACCATTATTATTATCATCTACCCAAGCACGAGTTATTCGTTCTCCTCTGGTATAAGTTTCTTCATTAGCATCATCAGCCGCATTTCTTATATTTACAGTACCTTCTCCGACATAAAAAGCAGCAGGTTCAGTTATAATTACAGCCAATTCGTAGGTTGAGGAACCTAGAGTAACCGGTCTGTCTAAAGTAACATTGGTACTCGTTGCGCTTGCAATTCTACCACTAAATTTTGCTCCATATCGAGCAGTATCTTGTACCTGTATGATATCTCCAGGACGAATAAAAGCACCCTCTAATGCTGTTTTAAAAGATATAATCTCAGTTTGGCCTTGAGCGGTAAAAAGCTTCCATTTTCCATATCTTTGTGCTTGGCCTTCTGAAGTACAACCAAAGGCAAAGGCGTTCTCTTTTATTATGCGCCCTTCTCTTACTATAGAGGCTCTATCCTCTATTACAAGAGTGCTCTGTTCATAGTTTAATTCCGGGTCATTCCAAGTAACAACAACTTGGTTTGTCTTTGTTTTTTGACCAGTAGTTTCGTAACTAAATGCTCCATCAAGTACATTGGCTCTAGAAAAGTTATAAACTGGGTCTCCTGGGGCATCGAGAATTGTAGTCATCTTTCCATCCATCCAATATATTAAGGATGTAAAAATGGTAGACATATCTTTTAAAACTTTGTATACGTCAGTAGCTTTCGATAAGTATAAGTTTGCTGTAAAGCGAGGCTCAGTACCTCCTTTTCCATCGTCTACTAACTCATCACAATATTTAGAAATTCTATACAGAGCATAAAGGTCTACATCGTCTTCTTTTATCCATTCTCCTGCACCAAAACGGTCATTAACAATTATATCGTAAAATACCCAGGCAGGGTTATTTGTATAAAATCGAGATTGAGACATAGTGCCATCCCAAAAGTCAGGATAAGTAGCATCTCCTGTACTCGAATAGTCTCTGGGTATATATCCATTAGGTACGTGCACCCGCATACCTCGCATCTCATAACTTCTTTTAGGAACAGAACTATACTCACGAGAGTCTAAAAAAATTCCTACATGAGCAGTATGAGGATACGAAAATTTATCTCTATTTATAGCTGTAATATTACTTATAAATGATGTAGAATCACCCGCTTCAAGCTCTTGATCGTCTCCTGCATCTTGTCCTTGGGATAAGCACGCTCGTCCCTTATGTCGAGTAAGTCGAGTAATTCGTATTTCAAAATCCTCAAAAGGCTTAATAAACTCTAAGTCAATAAAATGCTCAAAAGATATCGCACTTTTATTTTTTGCTGTGTGATTTATTTGCCCAACAGTTGTGTCTCCCCCGTCACTAAAAGCATTTTGCCATTCATTAAACGTACTGGCGCCAGGTGCTTTTTTTCGAATTTGAAATAAATAAATAGCAGTATTTGTAGTTTCTTCTCCGTCTTTTTTACTTATTGCATACAAAGAGTTATAACTAATACTTACTCTTACTTCATCAAGTAAAGGAATGCTAGATTCAGCTACTCCAAAATCCGTTGCAGAAATAATTGTGGGAGATATGGCTCCTTCAGTAGCAATACTCTCTCCTTCAGGATAATTACCTCCCTCGTACCTTGGGAATGGGTCTCCTGCGGGAGTGTCCGACTTTGGGACTTTATTTTCAGGAGTACCTGACTGTGAAGCATTCCAAGCAGCGACATTAAGCTGTTTTAATTGCTGGGGAGTAGCATCTTGAGGATTGCCCGTATAAGAAGAGCCTCCTCCTACACCGTTTAGTTCTACAATTGGATCTTGTATGGTCGAGCCGTTTCTAAACTGTACTTTTACTTTTTGTACTGAAGGAGCATCTGCGTCAGGATTTTCCGCATCTGGTTGTATTGAGCCAGAAATATAATAAGTATATGGACTACTTCCATTAGCTCCTAAAGATGGACCACTTGTAACTGTAATACTGTCTACAGCGATGCTTGAAATTTCTAAAGTTTCTAGTAATTGAACTTTGTAATCTTGATTTTGAACAATAATTGCAGTATCATACTGAGGATTTAAAGGAGTGAACGTCAATTTAGTTCCGTCTAATTTTCCTTCTCCTAGTAAGTATACTTGATTACTTTCATCAGTTGAAACAAGCGCAATAACTTTATTTAGATTATCTTCAGTAGTATAAGCACTTGTAAAACTAGCATCTCCTGTTATAGTAAAAACTCCACTATTATTTACAGGAGTTCCACTTTTTTCAATACTTCCTCCTCTAATTACTAGATAATTCGTGTTATTAGGAGTACCTACATATTTACCTGGTATATTAGAGGATAAGGATCCTGTAGTATCTGAAGTACTTGTGAATTCAATTTTACCATTTAAGGGAGCATACGGAGCATCGGGGTTTAAAGGGCGAGCACGATTATTATTTAAATATACAGAAGATTCTCCGTAAAGAAGTCCTTCTACTGGTCCTTCACAGATAGCATCATGAATAAAAATATGTTGCTGGTTACTTTTTACTGGTGTAGTCATAAATAATTCTCTATTTTAGCTTTAGTCTTTATCGTAGCCATATGCTTTCCAGGGTCCATAGTTGCCAAAGGTGCCCCCATTACTGTACGTGTTTGAAAATACTCCCTCTTTATTTCTAACTTCAAAGCCTACTGGTCTACCTGGTACTCTTAATTGTCCATAAACTACAGGCACTGGGTCTCCTTCTATAACATTTTGTTCTGCTCCCTGAAATAAATAGCTTGTTTCTTTATCATTATTAAAATCATCTACAGAAGGATCGGGAGCCATCATCTGCTGTATTCCTGTAAGTGCTAAGTTTACTGCTAGTGACGCAGCAACTAAACCTGCTGTTGTTAAGCCATAGGAAAACGTTGCGGCATATGGCCCCACTGAAGTTAAACTAGTAGTAATAAAGAATTCTCTAAGGCCGGGGGTTAACATAATTGCTACAATTGCTATTGCTGCAAGTATTTTTCCTAAACCACTTTTAGAGCCTGCGGGCTGTGGAGAAATATATACATCCCCTTCGCCTAACGAAAGAAGCAACTCTTCTTCATCCTGTAGAGCTTCATCTCCTACTTGGCATAGAAATCCAATATCTTTTTCATGACATTCCATAAGATATTGTCTCATCTCTGGAAAATTACACTCAAGATTTCGAAAAACATCCGCAGTAGTCTTGGCCTTAATAGTAAACTCAGAGCCAAATTTTTCTGCCATTTCTCCGTCTAAATAAACCTTACGAATCATATCTATAAACTCCTGCTAAATATTTTACCCACAGAGCATTTAAGGGCTCTCTACAAGACAAACGATGTTCTGCATGGTGAAAGAAAACGTTGTTTCCTATATAAATACCACAATGATTTGGAACATCTGATTGAACTTGAAAAAGTAATACATCATTTTTTTCTGGATTCTCTACTTTTTTAAAATTCCATTCGTTCATTCTTTTTTCCGAAAAATAGTTTAATCCTTTTTCCCACCAATTATCTTCAAAAGGCTCTCGTTTCGGAATAAATATATTTTCTTTCGCCAACCAATCTCTAGCTGCTTCAAAACAATCTGCACTTCCAAAACTGTATTCTCTTCCTATAAGAGGATGACTAAGTTTTTGTGGTTCTACTATATTTAAATCCATTTCAGGATAGCTAAATATCCAATAAGGTATTCCTAATGCATTACAGTAGTTCGTGTCGGTAATACTAGGCTCATTGCTTGCATCCGGATGACTATGCACTATTGCCAGAATATCACAACGTTTTACTATATTAAAATAATCTTCTGAAGAAAGTACAAAGTCATCTTCATGTTCTGCTACGTTTCTACAAGGAAACCACTTTTTCTTACCTTTTACAATTCCAATTATTCCACATCCTTCTCGTGGGTATTCTTTTTCAAAATGTTCTTGTATTTCTTCAATCATTACTTAAACTTACGACTTCCAGGAAATCCTCCAAAAGGCAACGGAATATCGCTATCAGTATTAATACCTCCGTGAAATCTACGCTTACAAGCCTGCACAGTTTTTGCACATACATCCGTTGCACTATTAGCAGTAGTTGGCTCATTATCTATGGTGAAGCCTCCACCATTCCAAGTGCATCCTGATTTAATTGAATTTGTTGCTCCAGCAGCCCCTCTATAATCCCAAGGACAATACTTGCCAATTACATATCTATTTGGAATTTTTACTCCTTGTACATCAAAAGGACTAGATAATTCAAACTCTACCATTATATTATTTTCTGCAGAAATTCTATCTAAAACATATTTTCCAGAAGGAAACTCTTTTGGAGTAGGAATACCTGTCACGGGAGTACTTCTATCTTCATAGGTGTACTTAGTTCCACTTATTTGTACATAAGTATTTTTTCTTAGAGTTTTTCTATGAGTTACAGTCGAACCCAAAATATCTTCATTTTTTGCAATATTTAACTCTGCAAGAATTGTATTGGCATCTTCGTTATAGCTGCCTCCTCCAGAAAAGTTAGTTTCATCAGAATCCCCATCTCCATAGCTCGGCCCATCATACCCACTTATATTTCTAACTAAAGAAACTACATTCGCTATGGTTAGGGTAGGTCTAGCTGCTGCCCCCGCCGCAGACATAGATACTCCGGAAATTTGTATAGGACAAGCAATATATTCCGCCCACACTAAGGTTCCTGCATTATCATAAGGCATCCATAAATTTAAATTCTCGTTATCAAGCCCATCAACTAAGTGAACTCTGTCCGTCTGTATAGTTCCAGAAGAATTTACCCAACGTAAATTAATATCAAAAAGCTCTAAATAAGCATCATCTATTTCTTGGTCTTGTACTGTATCAATTAAATCTACCATTATGAGGGCTCGTAAACTCGTCTAAGTGTTGCTTGTATAGAAACTGCAGTATCGTGGACATATACTAAATTATAGCTGTCACATACAACGCGAATTGTTTCTGGCGTTCCATCGGATGTGGTATTTTCTGGGTCAAATAAAGTATTTGTTACTTTTAAATCAAAGTTTAATCCTTGCTTTAAATCAAAAAAAGCAGCAATTAGATTGGCTTCTTTATAGTTTCTATTATTAAAAGAAATAGAAATACCTTCTTGCTTAGTATTTATACCATCTAAAGCTCTTTGTTCATATCCATCTCCAAAATTTGCAGTTAGTAAAGAATAACTTACTTGTCGATTCAATCCTCTATCTGCTTTAACCTCGTAACTTTGAGTTCTTCCTGTATCTCCAAAAATACTTTGTAAGTCTGCTGTGCTTATTGTAAAACTATATTGTCGTGCCATTACGCGGCTCCATACGGATTAAGTATTCCGCCCGAACGTTTTTGATTTTGCAACTCTTTTTGTATTGCTGCTGCAATTGCATTTCCAAGATTTTCGCCTTGTTGCCCATTTGACTGAGAGTTTTGTTGAGCATTGCCATTTGAATCTACAGAAACATTTACAGTTACATTATTTTGCTGTCCTGCACCTTTTAAATCTACAGGAATTGAACGATTGTTTGGAAGTGGCACAACCGCTTCTGTTCCGTGAAGTATTGCAGGGTACCCTGCATCAGAACCTCTTGCGACACCGCCCATAGAATAACCCGGCATTTTCTTGCCCTGAGATAGAACTCCTCCGCTTCGTGCTTCTTCTATAACTCCTCCATAGCGACTTTTGGGGATTCCTAAGAAGTTTCCGAATGAAGTGCCTCCAAGAGCAGCAGTAAGAAGTTTTGCTACTAGCAATTCTGAAATAACTTTTGCTATTGCTTTTAGCATACTTTTTGCCATATTTCCAAATGCTTCTTTTGCAGTCATTGTGCCTTGAATAAGACCATCAAAAGCACTTTGCATACTAGAAGCAAGAGAGTCTCCTACAGCTATTCCAAGTTGTCCTATTTCTGTTGCATTCGTGGAGGCTACGGTTGCTTTTTCTTCCAGTAATGCTATCTCCCTCTGCCTTCGAGCTACTTCTTGTTGGTGTAGCAGTAGCTCATCTCCTGCAAGATTCTGACCTGCAAGTTGGTACTGTTGTAATAATGCTGTTTTTTCTCGTACTGCAATAACTGCCTCTTGTGCTGCAAAATCTAATCCTTGCTGCCTGCCCACAGCTCCGGGAGCTCTTGATTGTTTAACTTGAGTTATTTGAAGAGCTGATTTATCATCTGCAATTGACTCCATTTCTAGACGCACTCTCTGTAAACTTGCAAGTAGCCCTTTTGCGTCTGTTCCTGCATTTTCATTTAAAAGATCTAAAAGTCCTCCCTCTCTAGCAAGAGTTATAGCGGCGGCATCTCCAGCCTTTGCAGCAGCAATTAGCTGTTTTAAAAGTATTTCTGCACCAAGCGGATCTCCTGTTCCGATATCTTGCCTTAAACTTGCTGACGCATCTTTAATCGAAGCTAAACTAGCATTAAAAGTAGTTGCTGCTGCACTAAGTTCTTGAATTTTAGGAATATTGTTTTCTGCGACTGCAGTTGCAAAGGGGATGCCTAAAGCGCTAAGGTCTACATCTCCTAAAATTTCTTCGAATATTTTACCAAAATCACCAGATTCTGCGGCTTTTTTTAGGGCCCCTTCAATTGGAAGAGTTGCAATTGCTGTTGCAATTTGTTGAGTTTTTCTAAAAGGATCTTCCTGATCTTTGATACCTGCCGTAATAGTATCTATTTCTGTGCGTAGTTCTGCATATCTGTCTCGTAAATTTGCAACGGCTTCTTCTTGGGCTTGTTGAGCTCGAGTATTGTCTTCTATTCCTTGAAGCCCTTCTCTATCTAGTCCAAAAACTGCAAGGGCTTTCTCTTCTAAAGCGTTTAATTTCGTATCAATATCATCCGCAAAAGTAAATCTACCTATAACTCTCTCCCCCTCTTCTATGCCCAATAATCTTCTTACCACAGAATTATCTAAAAGAGCATTTAGTCCATCTGCAAATAAGTTTAAAGCTATTTGAAGACCTTTTGCGAGCCCAGAAAGAAAAGACTTAAATCCGTCTATTACAGTAATCGGAGTAGTAGCTAATTTCTCAAAGGCAGTTATAATTGCTGAAACAACTCCCGCAACTAAAAATAGTTTAGTAGCTATTTTTGTCATACCTTTTATAGCGCCTCCAGCTATTCTTGCTCCTTTCCCTACAAGAATAAAGGCTTGGCCAGTTCTTTTTGCGGCTCTGGATACTTTGTCCAATGCATTAACTGTCGTTTTCCCGAATGATTTTTGAATTTTTTCTTTAGTGCTTAAAGTAGTTTTTCCGATTTTTTCAATTTCTGCCTCTAAGTCATCTACGGCTTCTAGAGTTGCTCCAGCAAACGCTCCTTTTGCAACTTCTCCAGTATCTTGTAGCTCTTTTCGTACTCTTTGTAGGTCTTTCTTTAGCCGGCCTAGTGCACGAGGGGTTACTTCTTCTCCTGCAGCTAACTTACCTACAGTTACACTACTTACTCCGCCTGCTTGCAATTTACCCGCAGCACCTTTAACATTTGCACCTCCTAACTTTTCAAGTCTTTCAGTAAGTTCTAATTCTGCAAATTCAATTTCATATACTGCTGCTTTTGCAGCTCTACTAATTCCGCTTCCCACAGCTTCTGTAAGTCCTGTAAAAGTATCTCGTATACTACGGGAGCTGCTCATAAACCCAGAACCTAATCCTACCATTACAGATTTAAGAGCGGGACCGAGACCCGCAATATTAGCAAGAATAATAGTTGCGAGAGCGCCAAAAGCTACTGCAGCTGCAGTCGCATTCTGATTTATAACATTTGCAAAAGCCGTAAAAGCGGGAAGAAGTTTAGTTTGTATTTTTTGTATAATATCTTCAAAAGTTTTTGATAAGATTATAAAAGGGTTTACATAGGTATCTTGGTCGCCAAAAGTAGCATTTAATTGCCTCATTGTTTCATTAAATACAGCTTGGCTTCGCTCTGCTGCAGTTAATTGATCTTTTGACTTACCAATAGCATCTCCATATCGTTGCGTAGCTTCTTCAAGTCGCAAAGTAATACCTAATTCATCTAGTAATTCTGGTTCAGCTTTAGAAACACCTCTAAGAAGTCTATCAAAAGTATCGTCAAAGCCTCTTCCTAAAGCCCCGGCCGCTTTGGCAGCACCTTCGGTTAACTGCTCAAGTTGCAACCCACTAAAACCTTTAGCAACACCAATAGCTGCGGCCTGAGCAGCTTCTTGGAATCCTAACATTCCTCCAGAGGCCTCTCGCAATTGCCTTGTAAGGGATTTAATTGCTAGTCCAGAAGATTGGGCAAAGTTTACTTGTGACTTTCTTAAATTTTCTAAGTCCGCAGCCCTTTTTAAAAACCCGAAGGCGGCAGTTAGAGCAAAAACTTGAGCAGCAAAAGCAGCATAAGCAGGAACAAGGCCTCCGGTCATTCCCTGAGCCATTTTTGAGAAGTTTTTAGTGCCGTTAGCAGAAGCTTGTGCTGCTCCCTTTAAATTTCTATCAAAAGTACGGCTGGAGTTGCTTGCTTTATCTAACCCTTGTGCAGCTTTTTTTGATGCGAGCGCGACTTTTTTAGTAGTACCTTTATCGTCTACTCTGACATCAATTTCTATCTTGTTCTTCGCCATTAGCCTTTTACATTATGGGTGTAATTTTTTCCACCGCCTGCTTTTCGCTCATCTGCTTTTCGTTTTTTCTCGGCTTTTTCTGCTCTATATGAAACTATCGACCCTTCGTACAGTTTCATTAAGTATAATATAATTTTGGGATTTTCTATTTCGTATAGTTTGAAAAAATAATCTATACCGTCCCAATACTTTCCCATATATGTTCCACTCATACCTTCCCAGTGATCTGGTAGTAGAGAAAACATAAAAAATGCCACTTGAACCTCTTCTGGAAAATCAGAAGGTTCGAGCGGCATTTTGGCAGGGTCTGGTTCTTGACCTAATTGTTCGCATAGAAGCAGATACTTATTTACATCAAAGCTTACATCTTCTTCCTGTACAAAGCGATTAAGTAAGGACTGAATTTGCCTTACTTGTTCCCAGTAAAATTTTCAAGGTCACCTACACTTTCCGTAACCCAAGTATCAAAGGTAGTTGAGTTTTTCATTAGCAGCTCTGCATTCTCTGCTGTGTAGGGAAGTTCATCATTGGGGTCAAATTGCGAAACATCTACCAAAAGAAGCTCTTCTAGGTAACGATATTTTAGCCCTGACCAGCCTTTGATTACTGATTTACAGTATTCAACAAGAAACTTATCTTCGTCTAATACTTCTTCGGGTTGACGAGTTTTCTTGTCATATTTTGTAGTAACACACTTTTTACGAAGCTTCAGCAGCTCTTCTCGGGCAAGATAACATAAGTCTACTTGCATACCTGTAAAACCAGGAAAGTCTATTGAAACAGTTTTGCTTGGAGTCATTAGACTCGCAAGAGATACGGGTGAATCGCTCATTTATATATCCTTTTTTGTGAGAGTAAAAAATTATTTATTTTGTAATTATAGTTTAGAGAAGCTAAAAAGTCAAGAAGTATTTTTTTGAAGGAGTAATAAAAAACCCGCCGAAGCGGGTTTTGAGTCAAGTATATAATTAAGCTGCGCCGGTGTATGCAATAGTTGCTTCGTCGGTTTCGCTTACTGTGCTTGGTAGTGCGTGGAACGTAGTATCTACTGAAATAACATCTTCAATAGAGTGCTGAGGGACTTCCAAGTGACACTGAGGCATTGAAATTACAACTTTAGGTGCATTTGCTCCTCCAATAGAGAAAGACAAAGCAAACTCATTTGTAACAGTACTCGTTGCTTCGATAATATCTTCGAAAAGATCTTCGCTTCCGCCCGTAGTTCCATCCAAATAGCAGGTAAAGTTACCCGAAATACTACGAGTACCAGTTACGTGCTCAAGAGGCTGATTTACAGTACAAAGAGTCTCAGGAGTTAGATAAGTAATATTATTCTCAAAAGTAACATTACCTCCAGTAAGAGTTACGTTGTAAACGCCGTTGCTTGAAGCACCGGGAAAGGTAGTACTGTCGGTAGCTGTAACTGTTAAAGAAGTAAGCCGGTTTCGAATAAAGTTACTTGTAGAGGTAGTGCTTGTATCAAGAGTTCCTGAAGCATCAAAATCTGCAACTTCAGTGATAATTTTACCAAAACCACTCCAGTTGATTGTAGCAATACCATCAATTTCAAAATCAATAGAGGCAGAGTTTGCTACACAGTTTTCTATTTTATAAATAGAATACTTGCCTTCTCCACTAGTGTAATTTTCATCTGCATCTCCGCAGGCACCTAGAACAAAGTATAGATTAAAAATGCCAAGAGTAGTGCTATTTGAATCATCGAAGTCAAATGTAGTGGAGGGGCTAGACTTGGTTACGCCGGCAGTCCAAGTATCAGTGCCAGAAGTATACCCGTTTACAGCTACAAAGTTTGCCCAGAGAGCCTCTTCTACACAGCCGCCTGTATTTGGACGAACATAAGAAGCGAAAGACCACTCAGCAGGTGCATAAGAGTCGGTAAACATTTGACGAGCACGACGAGATACTCCCGCGCTGCTTGACATTTCGTTTAAAGTAATCTCTGAAGCATTTGTCGCTTGAGAAAATGAATAGCCATCAAGTACAGGAATTTCCCAGATATTTGAACCCTGTTCAAGATAGACTTTAGTATTTCTACTAAATTGTAATGTTGCCATAGTTTATCTCCTATGTTGTAGAGAGGACTTGGACGTGAACCTTTGTTCTTGCCAGTCGTCTCTAATAGCGAACCTCAAGTAAGATTTCTCCTACCCCCAGCGGTTCAAGCACTCCTTCGTCAGTTGTAATACTAACAATGGAAATTTGTTGAGTGTACTGAGTAGCTCCTCTGCGGTCTATATACGCCAATCGAGAATTTTTCTCAATAACTGTCTCAATATCTTCAATTAACATATCAAGTGCATCTACTGCATCTTCTTCATTTACATACATTCTTACAGTAACCGATAGAAACCTATCCTTATACCCTGCACCTTGATAGTCTCGTGTTTCTTGTCCTGCGTTCAAATGTACAGCGGGAAACTCCTCTACTTCATCCCAAAATTTTAGTCGAGGATGTACATTTCCGAATAAATTACTATGAAATTCTCCATCTCCGTCAATTTCTTTTAACTTTTCTGTTAGAGCATTTACAATAGACATACGACGAGTAGAATAAATTCTTTTTACATCCGTGCTCATTTACACTCTCCTCGTAAAAAATCTTCCAATTGCCATTTCGGCAGCAATTTCTCTTATGGACGCATCAATCAATTTTCTAGGGTCTCTATCGTCTGAGCCCTTAGCGTACCCCCGTTCAAAAGTTTGATAGGGATTTTTTTGGTAGGTGTATCCAATACTTGGGTAGCCTTTTTTAGTCGCCATTACTTCAGTGACTTTTACAGAAGAAGCAAATCTACCACTTCTATAGTTCAAGCGAGGGTCTCCCATATTATTCGCAACTGTTTGTGGTAATTTTTGGTTAATCAATACTGCTAATTGAAATAAGCTTTGTCTATCATTAGAGTCAAATCCTTCTATAGCTACTGGCGTCCTATCTTTATATTTAGAAGCAGTTGCTTTTGTGGTTTTACTTTTTGTGCTTCCCCTACTTTTTCCATATGTTATTTTTTCTTCCGAAAAATTTGTTTTTATTTTTTTATTTTTCTTAGATACCTTAGCAAAAGGATTTTTTACAGTTTTTTTAATTTTTGTAAACTTAGAATCAGAGCCTTCTTGATTCACCCAATCAAACGCATCCATTTTTTCTATAATATCTTGTATATCTTGTGTTAGCTGAATACCGGCAGCTTTTTCTATACTACCTCCCCTTTGTCTATTGAGAAATTTACTTTCTAATTCTACTTTTACTGTATCTGCGGAGCCTTTTGAAGAATTTTTAGTAATTTTAAAATTAGTAATACTTTGTAATTCTTTTAAAAACTGTTTAACAATAGGATTGTTATTGTCAGAGGACCAGTCAAATAAGGCTTTTTCTACTTCTTGTTTTCTTTGTTCTGATACGGCAGAACCTTCTTGGTGTCCAATATCAAGAAAGTTTCGTGTAATATTTCTAATTTTATTATTTTCTGATCTACTTTTATTTAATTTTTTTATTTGAGCCTTTAATTTCTTTATTAGGTCTCTTTGATTTTCTTGCTTTATTAGTCTAAACTGATTGAAAATATTGGCTGTTTTTCCTGGTTTAGCACTTAAAATAAAAGTAAATCTTTTTGAATTTCCTCGTAAATCTTTAACTTCAGTTTGCTTAGTATCTGTATTAAAATTTCGAAAATCTTCATACATACCTTTACACATTTTAGGAACTTCAGTATCAATTATATCTATAATACTTTGAGGAAGTTGACCTTCTCGATACCCTCCCCTAGATAACATTTCTTTTTTTATTTGAGTTTTAAGTTTTTGTTCACTAACTGTAATTGAATGAACTTTTTTATCAGAAACTAAACTTCTATAAGTCTGTGAGTCTTTTTCTAGCCTACGCTTTATGCCTTTTATAGCTTCATCTAATGCGGTCTTAGACATTAAAAGTTCTTATACATATCCAAGACACGTTTAATGTGGTCAGGGAATCCTCTTCCGTCTCCAGTGCCAGGATTTTCAACAGTAGCACCTGCGAGAGTTCGGCGTTGAGTATGCTCTTCTTTATGATAATATTGTACCAAATCGAGACAAGCAAGTTTTAAATCTGCAGGAGTTTCTGCGTATCCTGCAGTATAAGTTACACGAACCGCTCCTGGCCCTTGCCTCCAGTTCTTATAACTACTTCCACCTGTTGTACGAATAACACTATCTGTAGTAGCATCAAAATAATATTCATAGGCAGCAGTAGTTAAAGTATTATAAGAGTCTTCGTAGGTATTTCTTTCTTCTACAGATACGATTGTATTTACAGGACTTTCTGTAAGTTGAACAATATGAGTATGCCAGTTAATATTAAAAGTTTCTACTTTGTTTGTAGAGTAGTGGTCAATAATTGAATTGCCACAGTAAGTTTTTACTAATTGACTTACGGATTCAATAAGTGTGCGAAGACGAGCATCATCTTTGACACTTGACAAGTTTTTAGAGTCTTTATACTCTTCTAATGTAATTAAATCTGCCATAAATCAATTAGTAAAAACTTGGGGAGGCGAACCTCCCCAGTTTGTAAAAGTATATTAAGATGCCGCTTGGACAATCTTAACAACAGATACGTCAGTAGTACCGTTGTTAGCAACGAGCTGGTTGAAGCCAAGAGACTGGCTAGCAACGATTACTCGACGCTGGTTTAGTACTTCGTAATCTTGCTCTACAGATACACCGCGGAGACGAGGAATTACGTGGTTTCGAACGTTAACAGCGTAGCCCATAGAGGCACTTGCAGCTTCTGCTTCGAGTTGGTCAGATACTACTACAGGAGTACCGTAGATAGCACCAACTGAACCAGTGATCTTGGTAGCAACGTCTGAACCTACATCAGTGATGTCAGCAAAGCCAGCATCAGCAATCAGGTCGTAGTAACGCTTCTGCGATACAACGTATACCAAGTCTTCAGGCATCATGCCATACTTACCCATCAGCTTACGTGCGTCCAAGAAGTCAGATGCAGTAACAGCACCAACACCGGCAGCAGTAACATCAGTTGCAAACAGGTTAGTACCAGCAAGAGCCTCAAGACCGTTAAAGCCTTCAGCACCACCAGAAGTACCGTTAATGATAGCATTGTCTACAGCGCGAGCGTGAGCACGTGCAACAGACTCAACAAGCATTGGCATCAAGTTAACAAGAACTTCTTCATCAATGTTGTTGTCCATGAAAGTGGTCGAAATCAATCGAGTAGCTTTCAGGATTACTTGCTTAGCATTGTACTGAGCGTTAGTAACTTCTGGACGGTTCTCCAAGTTACCTGCTGTATCAGTGTTTGAACCCCAAGCTGCAGGACCTGCATCAGTTTGAATCGGCAGTACCTGAGTCTGAGAATTGATAGTAAGCTCACGGAATGCTTGTGCAAGCTTCAGCTCAAGCATAATTTCTTTCTCGATACGAGTAGAAACTTCTTGTGCAATATCAGCAGCGTTAGCTGCATAGTTGATACCGGCCTTTTCCATAATACCACGTGAATAGTCAGTATCCCAGCCCTTGCCAGTCATTACGCCGAGAAGGTGGCCATACATAAAGTCTTTGCCCCACTTAGAAAGGTCGCCCTTTTCTGCACGGTCAGCAAATACGCGCTTAGACTCACGCATTTTGGTAAGCTCTTCGTTCTTCTCTTCCAAGTCAGCCTTGTACTTAGCGAGTACTTCTTCAATAGAAGCATCTTTTTCAGCCAGCTTAGCTTCAACGTCAGCAACCAAGCGCTCAGCGCCTGACTCAACGCCAACTTTGATAGCTGACTTTACTTCTTCTTCTTGAGCAGCTTTTGCTTCTGCTTCTGCAGCAGCTTTCTCTTGAGCTTCTGCAGCAGCTTTCTCTGCAGCAGCTTTTTCTTCAGCCTGCTTCATTGCGATCTTTGCAGCAGTCTCATCTGCTACGCGCTTCGCGAATGCTTCCAGGTCGATTTCGGGAGTTTTGTTCTCTTCCGACATTTTGATCTCCTTTTGGACTTTGTAGTCCCTTTCCGGTGTGTCACTAGCTACTTCTGAATCTTCAGTTTTAGCCAGAGACTGACCGGCTAGATCCACACAGTTTTTAAATTGTTTTTTGAAATCTTCGTACTCATCTATTGAGTCAAAAGACTTAGCCAATGAAAAAGTTGCTGCCTGATTACAAGGTACAGATACAACTGATACCTCGAATAATTCAGCATCCTTAATCTTTAATCCGTCGGTTTCACTAAGATAATCAGCATCCTTGACTCGGAAACCGACAGAAAAGGCTCCAAGGACACCGTCTTTAACAAGGTCCGCTACAGCACCAGAAGGTACTACAGCACTTTTTGAAATTTTTGCTTTTAGCTCAAGGCCGTTTTCAGTGACCTTGACACCAGTTGCTCTACCAATTGGGTGGTTATAGTCATGATTAAAAAGAATAATAGGATTCTTTTCAAAATTGGCTAAACCACCTTTTGTCCACGCAGTTGCATCAATAGTATCGCCTGCACGATCAAAATCAGAGGTACTAGCCATACCACAAATATGTACGCCCCCATCGTCATCTATATCTAAAGACTTGAACGTAGAAGTTAGATTAAAAATCTTATTCATCGTCACTATCCATTTCTTCTGCAGGGGCAGGCTTGCTCAAAGGACTAGGCTTGACTGCCTTTGGTGCAGGGGTTGGTGCGGGCTTAGGCGGCTCCAATAAATCTGGATGAGCGACTTTTAACGCGTGAATTAAATACTTCCATGCTTTAAAGCTGCGCTTAACTGAAATAGCGTGAAGAGCTTCTTTAGGCCCAACGATATTCATGTAAGACTTATACTCAATGTCGAGTGGCAGTTCAAATTCTTTGAAGTGCTTATATGCAATGTCCAAAACTAGCTGTTTTTGTCTAACTGCCATCTATTCTTCTCCTTCTGTGGGCCTTCCGCCGAGACTAGGCTCGACAGCGCTTCCTGCTATATTAGCAGGTACTCTAATTTCATCAGCATCGGGTAGTTCATCAAAGTTCATTGCTACTCGTGCTTCATTTGGGGTAATGATTCCTGCATTTACGAGAGAAGTATAAAAAGTTGCTTGGTCTCGTAGCTCAGGCTGTAAGGCAGGAATATTCGTAATATCTTCACCTATATTAAATCCAAAATACCTACTATATCCTGCATTTAATTTTTCTACAATAGGCATTATTGTTTCTAGATAATACAAACGCATATTTGGACGAATGTTTGCATTATTTCCTGAATCTAATAAAATTGGAGGTACTCCAATAGATTTTAAAATAATTTTTTCGTTTTCTTGAATTGCCGATTGAAAGTCCATTTCACGAAAGTTTACGTTTGAGATTTTATCTACTTCGATGCCACCATCAAGAATAAGAGGGCGTCTGCCTCCAGCATCTGGCTTGTATCGAGCAGTCCAAGATTGAATCATACGCTCTTTAATTTTTTCAGACAGAGTATTTGGAGATTTAAGAACAAGGCCTGGAACAGCGCCATTTTTAAAGAAGTTATCTTGAAAATCTCGCATATTCTTCATTAAAACCATTGTTCTTAACGCTGGCTTTAATCGAGAAACTCCACGGTAAATAGAGTAAAACGAGTTTTCTTTAATATGAATAATCTCGTCTGTGTTAAAATTTTGTCCTCCGTCGAAAGAGTAATAATCAACGAAAGTAGTCCTACTAGCGTGAATAGTCATTTTACTAGCAGGAAGATGGTATAGGTGTACACCATCAAAATAAATAAAGATATTTCCGTCTAAAATATAGTCTGTGAATAAGTTTCTGCGGAAAGAAGAAATATCTTGAAAAGGATTAGGCTCGCGGTTTAAAAGTGTTGATACTTTGCTCGCTTTTACGCCCTTTACTGCACCCGGAAATGAATTTTCTTGGTGTACAATTGCGTCAATTTCTGCACAGTCATCTACGACAATATTTACGCCTCGATTGACAATTTCAAGGTCTTCATACGCGCGCTCATAGCTATAAGTAAATTCACGAGAAGGCTCTGTAATATTATTATAGTACGGCTGAATCGGATTGAGTTTTTCCTCAATCTCCGTATCTTTTTTAGAGCCAAACCCAAATTTATACCAAGCCATGTTTTTCTCTTTGAATCTCTACCCACCTTTTCTGCTTTTTAGCAGTTCCAAGGCTAGGGTTTCTTCCGTAAATGGAATGAAGCTGCAAATGATGATCGTGACAGATTGTTACAGTTTCTTCATAAAACTCACTGTGACACTCTTCAATAAATTCATCTCTCCAAATTACAATGTACTCATCAGTATAGTGTAACGGTCTCTCTTTCTGTTTTTTGCCTAGCCACTGTTTTAGTAAAGGACTAAGAGAATAAAAGTGATGAAAATCAAGTTCTGTTTGCTTTCCACAGATGTAACATTCAGAACCTTTCTCGTATTTGGATTTAGCTCGGTCTCGAATGTATTTTATTGGATCTCTCTTGAGCTTTTTCATATTTATTACCAGAATTATATCGTGGGGAAGGTAATTTGTCAATAATTATTTTTCTTAGGTATCTTTAAAACCCGCTCTGGCTTGTTTCGAAAGAGTACAAAGCATATCGAAGTGCATCCGCCATGTGTGAGGCTCGATTATGCTTTGGCTTTTCTTTTGCCAGATTTGGATTTGGATCCCATTGATATTGATCTAAGCAGGCTAACACTTCTCCGCATCTTTGATCGACCATTAAAGTATCATTGTCAACTATACCCGCTACGTGAGCGATTCCATCTAGTACCGACTTTTTTGCATTTACAGTTGAAATATCATAATTTTGTGCAAAGTCATATCGAGTCTGCTGTGCTGCGGAATCTATATATACATAATCAATATCATACTTATCAATCATATCTCTAATTACTACCGCGTGTTGTTCCGTTGTTTTTTCGGCGTCCAGGTATTCATCCAGTACATAGTACAGACCTTCATCCCAATCATAAGCAACAACGCAAAAAGCAGTTGGGTCTCGATAACCAACGTCAAGTCCCGCAAATACATCCATTCTTCGAGTTTCTAAAACGTCATTATTTACTATACATTTTTCGTGATCGAAGTTCCATATCTGTCCTTCATAAGTATTGAAATCTGCTTCGTACTCTTGTCGGAACTCAGCATCGGACATACTTTTTCGAGCCTCCTCAATATCGCTCTCAGACATTCGAGGATTATCTTGATAAGTCGCTCGTATCGAGCACCATTCGGAAAATTCATCATTAAAACCTCTATCAAAAAATTCAGCAAACCAGTTGTTCCTACCCCGAGGTGTAGAGATAAACAAAGCTTTTGAATTCTCTTTATCTAGAGTAGGTCGAAGTGCAACATTAAAAGCATCCTTTCCGTCTGCTAACGCTGCCTCATCAAATATAATCAAGTCGTAACTTCTACCTACGCAGGAATCTACTTGATTTATCGAGCCCATGCGGATTGTAGACCCGTTAGTTAATTCTATAACTTTGTCCTTTGCATTGTCTTTTGCAACTTCCAGATCAAAGTGCTTAATAAGATTTCTCTGTAAATCAAAAGAAATCTGAGACAGTGCATAGTTAGGGGACATTATGAGAATGTTTGAATTGGGAACTAGTGATACTAATTGCCCAATAATGTTTGCGATATAGGTTTTTCCTTGACGCCGAGAAACCGCTGCACAAACAAAGCGATATTTAGAATTATTTATCGCATTTATAATTGCATTTTGTGATGGAAGAGGAACAACTCCTAATAAATCCAAATATGGATCTATTGGTAGTTTTAAGAAACGTGTCTCAGATTGTAAATCTAAAATTTCTTGTGATATAATATCAGCTCTACTTACTTGTACCGCCATATAAATTACTCAGATTGTTGATCTTCAAGAACTTCTTGGTTTCTTTCTATCCAATCTTGTGAATCAGTACCTTCGTCACTTTGTGTAGCTTTACGGTAATAGATAATTATTTCTTTTTGTTGACGTATATATCTACGAAGTTCTTGTAAATTATATGCCATATTTTCGTAGTCTTGTGGAGTCAGACCAAAGAGTACGTATGTGCCATCTTGAATTTTTTGCAGCCTTTTTACTTGTTCTTCAAAATTCTTTTCTGTAACTACAAAAAATTCTACATCTTGTAAACCAATTTCTTTTGGCAGAGGAGGTTGATATATGTCTAAAGTGCGAAACTCCGTAACAGTTTTAATTCGCACTTCTGGTTCTGGCAAAGACGGAGTAAAACTTGAACAACCCGCTACTGTTAAAATCAATAATAAACTATAAAGAATCCGCATTTTCAACCTCTTTACTCGCTTCTTCTATTGCTCTGAATACTTCTGCAGTACCATTGTTAATACGAGGCTCTATCAATCCAGGTTTGGCTCGTGCTAACTTTGTCAGATTATGCCGCTTAAAAATTGACAGATAATCATCCATTTCAGCCTGCATTGCAGTATTCTTTTCAGTAAGTTCTCCTACTACTTTTATCTGTTTTTCAAGATTTGCTTCTATCTGCTCTCGGGCCGCTACTTCTCTTTCCCACCCCGCTTCTAGTCGAATTGCATTTTCTTGTAGAATTACTTTATCTCTTTCTAGTTTTGCTACAGCAGCCTCTAGTTGACTTACTTTTGTAGTATGGTAAGCATACCCTGCTCCAGCTATTGCTAGTACTAAAGGAAGCATTTTTAACATTCCGAACATTTTATTTTACCTTTTTAATTTGAAAATTAAAAGCATCTTGAGTTCGTAACTCAAAAGATTCCCCGGACACAAGTCTGCCTTTTATGTGGGTTGCTTCGCATTTCTCTAACCATTTAAACTGGTAGGACGTTTTTTTCAAAGGATCGTACCAGATAATAACTTCCCACTCGTTTAAAAAAAGATTAACAATCGAGCGTAAGGGCCAAAAGACAATTGTCAATAAAATTATCCCAATCTTTTTCAACTTCTTCCCTATTTTTGTACTCTTCATACAGAGCATCCTTCTGGCTATCTGGTACGGAGTTGTACTCCTCCCATTCTTCTGGGGTCATAAATTTCTTTTTTGGGTAAGATATTCCTAATTCAAAAGTATAAAATATTTGCTCTGAATTAGGATCTATATGTCTTTCCAAGTTAGGAGAAACCGCCACACAACTACTTAATAGTATGAGTGGCAACATCCTCCACATTATTTTCCTTTTTGGTACGCCTGTGCGCCGAAGAACGCTGCTACCAAGCCTGCAACCGCTACAAAGTAGGTCGGTGCCATATCTCCTAGTATATCTGCTGACTTGTCTAAATTTATAAAATCTGCTCCTAAAACCAAAGCTGGGTACAATAACATTCCGAATAAAGCAAACCAAGTCATATTACGTTGAGCATCTCGCATTGCATCTGCATCTTCTAGCTCTTTACGCTTAAACTCCATATACATTTTATGCTCTTCGGGAGATACTTTACCATCTCCATTTGTATCTGCTGGATGAAACCCCTTTTCTTTCATTTCTTCTTCCATACGATATATTAATTGTCTACCAGAATAAGATCAAATATGGCACCGCCACCGACATTATTCTGTGAAAGAGCTTTGACTTCTATATCAGTCTTTTCGCCAAATTCTAAAGGTACAGGATAGTCATAATTAAACCCAGAAGCAAATACTCCAAACTGTCCTTTTACATTAAATGCTCCTCCAAAAGATCTAGCATAAAGTCTAAAAAGAGCATCATTATTTGCATCTATCGATCCGTTTATTTTAAGTAAATAACCGGTTTTGCCTGCAGGAATTGTGTAAACACACATAAGAGTTTGGCCTGCTCCTGCTTTAATAATTGCTACATCATCACTACCGTTCTGTACTCGTATATCGTCTACATTCGTAGTACCAGTATTTGCCGTAAGCATTAAGGCTCGAAATACCCGAACAAATTGAGTACTAGATGCAGAACCTCCAATTGTTAATGTTTCTGTTGCAGGAACATAATTTTCATCTAGCCCTTGTACTTCTACAGTTCCGCCGTCATCAGAAAGAGGAGTGTCAGAAATTACAGAAACTACTGCTGCGGATCTATAAGTATAGTCTGTAGTACCATCCCAAATTGTTTGAAAACTATTTGGAATTGTACTTCGATATCCAAACTTATTTATATGAGAGTAACCTTCTACATTTCCGGCAGCAATAGTAATGTTAGATGCTGTGCCAAAACTAGATATTAAGTTTCCATTTTTATCGGCAAGTGTTACTACCTGTATAGGACTAAAAATATCTTCAGATCTTATTGTATAAGTTTTGTTCACCACTTCACCTTATCTGCCCAATAAGCTGCGCTCATTTTGCCCTTTGCAATGTTTCTGCGATGACGAGCTTTAAAAGACGCACGCTTTTTCTTCATTGCAGTGCTTTCCCCTTTCTTTGGCTTACCCGCTGTTTTTGCGCCTTGCTGCCCAAATCGAATCGTTTTGACTTTATCACCTACCTTTGCTACGACGATGTGGGACTTCTTCGGGTGGCCTGGAGTACGTTTTGGTTTGTTATACCCCTTTACCTTAGCACGTGCTAACCGAGGATCCTTCTTTCTACCTTTTCTTTTTACGGCCACGCTTTTTTCCATATCCAGAAGCATAAATTGCTCTGGCTTGCTTTAAAGCTGCTTTACGAGTTTTGTAAACCTTTCCAGACTTACCCCACTTATATCCGCCTTTAACCTTTCTTACGGGCACGCCTCATTCTCGCTTTTCGCTTGGTAAATGTCTTTACCATAGTCGGCTTGCCTCCGGGATTACCGGCTGCTCTTTTTCTACGAATTGCAGACTTTCTTTGTGCTGGTGTCATGCGTGCTGCTTTAGAAGCTGGAACACATTTTGGATACTTACCTTTCTTAGAAGTCTTACGACCACAAGGCATATATCCCCCGCCCTTTTTTGGACGAGAGATATCTACCCATTTTTCTTTAAACCATTTAGTTAGACCACCTCGTGGTTTAGCCACGAACAGGGCCCCACTTTACCCAAGCCCAATGAGCTGCTGCACCGAGTACAACTCCAATTACAAATTCCATACTATTTTCCCATGCGGTATTTACCGCCTTGCGCTTTGTAAGTTTTTACAAGCCAACCATTTGCATAAGCCGAAGGGTAAACTTTAAATTTACGTTTGGCTTGTGCCTTTACTCGTGCGTACAACTTTTTGTTTGTAGGCACGGGTCTCTTTTTCGCCGCTCTGCCCTTACTTCTTTTTCTTGCCGCCACGCTTCTTCTTCATTATGGCCTTTTGAAGAGCCATCGGTAGCTTTTTCTGTGCTGCGGTCAGTCCCATTGACTTTTTCTTTTTTCCTTTCATGGGCTTTTTCTTTGAAGGACGTCCACGACGCTTTCCATAAGTTCCTTTTCCTGCTGGCATGTTTAACTCCTAGCTACGTACATCGTAACTTCGAAACCGAATCGCATATCAATTGCGCTGGGTTTAGTCCACATTACATCTCTCCCGGAGACCAATCTTTCCAGTCTTGGCCATTTTCAGTGACTGGATTCTCATCTTCAAAAGACTCAGAGAAATTTTCCTCCGTAATAACAGGAGTTTCTATAGCCTCATGAAAGTTTTGTACAGGAGCAGGCTGCTCTCCTGCATACTCGCGTGCTGCTTCTTCAGAAGAAAACTTATGTAGCTTTCCCTTTGGATCTCGGTAACACCAACGTCCGCGTTTTTCAAAAATCATAATCCACCCTTAGTCAATAGCGAACCTATGACTCCTGCCAGAAAAACTATAATACTTCCTCCGGCTAGTATAATTCTGCTTTCAATTCGTTTTATTCCGCTTTCAATATCTTCAAGACGATTAAAAGTAGTTTTCCAACGTTCTTCACATTGTATTTCATGTGAAGCTAGTTCTCGCTCAAGCTGAATAAGTTTATTTTTATCACCCGTTTCCATTTAACAACTTTTCCATAAGCTTGCCATAGTTGCCTTGTCCAAAAGGTAGCGCAGTATCGTTAATCTGAACATTTGTTTGATTACGAATATTTGTACTTTCAACTTTCAATAAGTCTGCTTGAGCTTTAATCTCATCCATTCTCATTTTATGTGCCATTTGAAGTAGGTCAGCAAGATCCTTTGAAGAGTAAACGCCAGTTTCCTGAGCTTCTTCCAGTTTGCTTTGTATCATTTCGTCTAGAACAGTCGCAATATTATTCTTATTACGATAGCCCATATCCAAGTAAACAGTATCAATATACTTTTTTACTTCTCGTTTATTTAAAACTTCGACTACTTTATTTTCTGGAACGCCCATGTATTCGCATACAGCACGAATGTTGCCATACTGCAAATAACAATTAGCAACTTCGAGTCCTTCCGGCGATATGGTTGTTACTTCTTTAGTCATGTTCTAATTATACTCAGATAGAGATAATTTGTCAAGGGTTAAATTTCTATGTGGTATAGATAAAAAAGGGGCTG
>Ga0255775_1000142_pt1 | contig 69289 bp, 62 predicted proteins | sample 011ome_26_FD_179973 | JGI IMG/M metagenome (GOLD analysis project Ga0255775, IMG submission 179973) | Coastal salt marsh microbial communities from the Groves Creek Marsh, Skidaway Island, Georgia - 011511BT metaG (version 2) | ecosystem: Environmental > Aquatic > Marine > Intertidal zone > Salt...
AAAGCCATTTTTTGGCTTAAAGCCGTTCTTTACCTCAAAGCCATTCTTTACCTCAAAGCCATTCTTTACCTCAAAGCCATTGTTAGCATCAATATCAGTATCGCCATCTGTAGCATAGCGATGACTCTCTTCGATGACTCTCTGCGATGTCCTTCAGTGATGACCCTGCGTGATATTTCGCGGCTTTATTTCGCGGCTTTATTTCGCAGCTTTATTTCGCAGCTTTATTTCTCGGCTTTATTTAACGCTTTCTTTAACAGTCACTTTTATCCTTTAACACTAACTTTTATCTTTTTGCACCAGCTTTCATCCTTTAACACCAACTTTTATCGCTATTTTGTATCAATTATTCGGCATTTCACGAATTCAAGCGTGGCACCCCTCTTGACAAACTACTGTATTTATATACAGTAGTTTGTCAAGAGGGGTAAAATACCGTTCACACGCTTTAAATTGTTCATGCAGGGCGCCAGTAACTAATCACAAAAGGGGATTGATACACCTTATTGAAGCAACACAAAACACAAAAACAAATAAAAGAAGGACTTTAGAAAAAGAATTGATAGGAGCGAATCGATAGCAGGCAAGCCAACAGAAAACTCAGATAAACAATCCCCATTAAGGATAAACCTAGAAGGGCGATCAAACCAAACAGACCTATTAACACAGCAAAACAAAGCATCTAACACAGAAAAAACATCAAATTTGGTGTTACCGAACACTGATATTAGATGCTCAATTACCAAGTGACATTTTATGAAATCGCAAATCACTGATAACAATCATTCACCTCGGTCCCAAGCTCTTGATAGCGATCGTGCAATTCAATCTCTTTTAAGTCATAAAGCACTGTGGCGGGCAAGCCATACATCTAAGCATCAGGCCGGTTATTTACCCAGCGGCTACCGCCGACTAGACCAAGCACTACCTCATAACGGCTGGCCTACAATTGGCACGACTGAATTTTTAGTAAAACAACCCGGTATCGGCGAGTTCCAGCTTATCGCTCCCGCCTTGGCATGTTTAAGTCAACGACAGTGGAAGTGGATTGTCTGGATTGCACCTCCCCACATGCCTTATGCACCGGCTCTAGCAGCCATCGGCATCCAACTCGATCGCATACTCATTATCCAACCAAGCTCAACTGCAGAAGCCTTATGGGCTGCCGAACAATGCATCAAGTCACATGCTTGCAGCGCGGTCCTGCTGTGGGCCGAGCACAACACCCGGCCACAGGCGATCAAACGACTTCAAGTTGCCAGTAAGTCAACACAAACTTGGAACATTCTTTTCAGAGAAGCTGCAGTCCAGCAACTGCCTTCACCCGCTCCATTACGGATCGCGTTGTCATCAACTCCGATAGCAACCCCTGAACACGATAGTCGCCAGCACCAACTGCAGGTTGAGATCTTTAAACGTCCTGGCGGCTGGCCCTTAAGCCCGTTTAATTTAACCCTGCCCTTAGGCCTTGATTGTCATCTCCAAGCTGTAACACCTTTAAGTAACTCGTCAAACCCGCAACCAGTCTCAATCAATGAAGCGACCCCGCTGCCTAAGTTAGCTATCACCGCAGATTCACAGCAGCCTTTATTGACCACCAAATCCAGTTTTCGACCGGTAACTACCATCTCATAATGCCTCGCTTTGATGGCAAAATATGGCTGAGCATTTATCTACCTCAATTGCCGCTAGAAGCCTTTCACCGGGATGATATTGATGCTCGCACTGACATGAATCCCCCCATCGCGGTTGTACAAAATCAGCGCATCATAACTTTGTCTAACAGCGCCGCAGCGACAGGTCTAACAGTAGGTACGCTATTTAGTCAGGCCTACGCCCTTTGCGATGCACTGATTTGCATCGACCGTGACCTCGGTAAGGAACATCATGTACTCAAACATATTGCTCAATGGCTATATCGATTCACCCCGCATATAGCGATTCACGGTGAGCAACATCTTATTTTAGAAGTCTCAACGAGTTTGACGCTGTTTTCAGGTCTAAAAAATCTTAAGGCTCAAATCCAAGAGCAACTTACTGAGTTGGGTTATCAGGCCATCCTCTGCGCCAGTCAAACGCCATTGGCATCAAAAGTTTGCGCTGAACTCGGATTTCCAGACAACCATCACGCCTTGCCTGAGCACGCTCTCGCTGACCGCCAGTTAAACGAACTCATGCTACCCAAAGAGGCGGTATTAAAATTACTGAATATGGGGGTTACAACGCTGAAACAACTTCTAGATTTACCCCGTCCAGGTATCAGCAAGCGGTTTGGTAAACCTTTTATCGAACATTTAGACCGACTACTCGGCAATCGGCCGGACCCGCAAGACTTCATCAAAACAAGCCTTGAATTTGAAGCACGCTTATTCTTTCTAGATCCTATTGAACACTTGCAGTCACTGGTTTTTCCATTGAAAAGATTGCTTAAAGATCTCAGCAACTTCTTAACGACGCACCAAAAATACATTCAGAGCTTTGTGATAGCGCTTAACTATCGTGGCAAACTTCGCGCTGAGCTATCGATCAAACTTGCCGCACCTGACAATGATTTAAATCTGTTCTTAATGCTTGCGGACATCAAACTGGCACAGATAAAAATCGCCGGAGAGATTGATGAATTGATCTTGCGTGCCAAACAATTCAAAGCCGCCAGCCCCCTTTCTAAAAATCTTTTCGAATCGATGCCGCAACGCACCTATGACGTAGCGCCGCAAGCAGCTGTAGATCAGCAGCAGCGGGATCCCTCCCGAGAGAAACAGGCAAATGACTTATTGAATCTGTTGCAAACGCGCCTGCCCGTCAAAACATGTTTCGGTATCACTTTAGGGAATGACCACAGACCTGAAAAACACGGGATACGAGTTGATTTAGCAGCTGAGTCAAGATTAACCCCAGATCTCTTAGCAACAGACTGGGCAACCCGGCCTGTCTTTCTTTTCGAAAAGCCTCAGCGCCTTGAAAAACAGATCAACCCCATGAAACATATTGATTTTGAACTCATCAAAGGGCCTGAAAGAATCAACGCCGCCTGGTGGGATGGTGATGGTCAAAATCGCGACTACTATATTTGTCGCTACAAAAAGCGTCAGGTTTATTGGTTGTTTTATCGATCTCTTACTCATCGCTGGTATTTACATGGCCTGTTCTCTTAACCATATTGACCCTGTTCTGGGCTAGCAAAGCCCCATTGATTGGGTGACAATACTTTAGAGCGTCGAGTTCTCAACGGCCTTATGCCTGTACTATGACGTTCGCCCTCGGCTCAGCCGTAAAAGACCCAATGACTAAAGAGATTCTCATGACTGACCTTTATGATATAAAAGTAGAAACCATTACTGGCGAAACAATCTCGCTGTCTGAGTATCGCGATCAAGCGCTACTCATTGTGAATCTAGCGAGTCAGTGAGGTTTAACTCCTCAGTACGCAGGTCTGCGTACCTTACATAACGAGATTGATGGTTTAACGGTTCTTGGATTTCCCTGTAATCAGTTCGGCGCCCAGGAACCTGCAAGCAACGATGACATTCTAGCCTTTGCTCAAGAGAGATTTGATGTCAACTTCCCGATGTTCGCCAAAAGCGATGTCAATGGGCCTGATACCAACCCTGTTTATCAGTGGCTAAAAGCAACCATCCCGGGGGATATCGGCTGGAACTTCACAAAGTACCTTGTCAGCAAGGACGGGCAAGTCGTCAAGCGATTCGAGCCCCAGGAGACGCCAGAGACGATTGCTGAGGCACTAACAACGCTGCTTTGAAGCGCTCGACAATAATTTTAAGCCCATTAGCCGTATTCAATGGCGATTATTCTTGGATTTGCGCATAAATAACAGCCAGTCGATGCTCGCAACTTTGGTCACTATGAATGGGGTCGGCTGCTTAGCGCCCCTGGCTCCATTCCTGCGCTCAGTTGCTGGGCAAGACTCTATCTGATTCGCGCTGCTGGAAATTTTTCATGAGTTCGACGTTCAACCAAGCCATCACTACTGCGGAAAAGCGCATCACGTTATACGGGCGTAACACGACTCTTGAGGTCTTGAACAATCCTAAACTCACCGTTTATCGTGTTCATCTAGCTTCGAGCAACCGATCAAGCCAGGTCATAGCTGATATCAAATCGCTATGCCAACGCCGCGACATTCCCATCAAGATGCATACTAAGCAAGCGCTCTCTAGAATTTCAAGAAATAGCCGCCAAGACCAAGGCGTCGCCATCGATATTGCTGCGCCACATCAAGCGGAACTCAATACTTATTTATTTGATCTTGATGCCGTCGATCAAGAATTCTTACTCGTCGATGGCGTTACTAACCCACAAAACCTGGGCATGATCATACGCAGCATCGCGGCCTCCACAGTCACTGGCCTAATATTGCCCAAAAAAGGCAGCGCCAAACTCGACCCTCTAGTGTATAAAGCTAGCGCTGGTTGTCTGCTAAAAACTACGATCCTTCACTGTGAGACCGTCGAAACTGCGATCGCAGCTTTACAGAATCACAATTTCACGCTCATTGGTTTAGACAGTCATGGTAGCGCGGCCTTATCGATTGCCGAACAATCCCCTCGACGCGTCTTTATATTAGGCAATGAAAGTGAAGGCTTATCTGACCCTGCTCTGGCAGCATGTCATCATTTGGTATGCATACCGATGCGTAACGAGGTTGAGTCCTTAAATGTTGCTGTCTCTGCCGGCGTTATCGCCTTTCGGCATGCATTTTCGCGCACTTGAGGCGTTTGGATAGGAGACTTTTTTCTGGTATCAACTCCGCTTTTCTTATAATGTACCGCCTTGATTCGACTAACCCCTCGCTATGATCAAAACGTCCCTGATTACAACTCTTTGCGCTTTAATCTTGTTGCTTACGGCCTGCGGGGAAGATCCGGGTTTCGATAAGTTTGCAGCCTCGCCCTCTGGGGGTCTGCGCTTTATCAACGCTATCAATGACTCTCCATCCTTGATCGTCGAATTTGGCCAACAATCCATTGGTTCTGTCGCGTTTGGCGACATGAGCGCCGTCACCAATGTCATTCCTGATTTAGACCGCGCCACCACGATCAATTATATTAAAAGCAATCAGTTAGAGACGATCTCAACCTTCACATCGTCGGTCGCTGAGAATCAACTAAAAACGCTCATTCTAGTGGGCACTATGACTGACCCGCAGGTCATAGAAGTTATTGAAGATATCACCCCCCCTGACGAGACTGATACCACAACCACGCTATTGATTGCGCATGCTGCCAGTAATAGCGGCACAATAAATATCGAGGTCAGTGATGCCAACTTGGAGACACCGCTAATCACGCGCTTGACCATGAATCCCGGAGAGCTGAGCGACCGACTGACACTCGCAGGCACAGACCAGTTATCGATCGTTGCTAGCGACTCTGAGGGCAACGTGCTCTGGCGATCAAATACGTTCTCAGTATCTACGGGTATTCGACCAATCGTCGTCCTTTTTGATGCTTTTGGGCCGCAATCAGGGCGTGTTCAAGCCCTTTATACGAATTTTTCTGGCACCCTCACCTTCCCCAACGAAGACTTTGTTAATAGCACTAGAATCATCAATACCATTCCCGACCAAACCGCCATTGATGTCTATCAACGAACCGCAATTTCAAGTGAGCCGTCAGTCGTAATTATCGAGGCGGAACCCGATGCTGCTACCAACACCTATACCGTCAGCGTCGAGCAGCTCGCACAGCCAGCCACCTACCAGCTGTCAGAATCACTCGCGACCAGGACCACTGCAATCGGCTCTGGTACATTAACCGTCACCAACGGTGATACCACTGTCGATATTGTCATTCCCGATGATGGCGATACGGCTGAGGCTGTTGTTAACGCTATCAATGGCTCAGGCGGTCCGTTAACAGCAAACCTCATCACCCTGAATGACGAACAAGTTTTGATCCAACTCACCGCGTTGGCTTTCCGCCAATCAGGCGATCTTTTGATCACCGTGGACGATGATGATAGTGATGATACCGACGCCTTGGGTTTATCTCAGCTCTCCACTGCGCAACTCGAGACGGTCTCTGAAAGCCAAGATGCCTTGCTCACCATCGACGGCATCAATTACAGCCAACCAACGAACTTAATTTCCGACGTCATCCCCAGCATCAACTTGTATCTTTTAGGTGTATCAACAGAAAACTCTGAAATAACCCTATCTGTTACCCAGCAGACGCTCATGGCAGAGGATTTGTTATTTGGAGATATATCGGAATATTTGGCTAGCGAGAACAATCGAATCATTGTTACAGCAACGGTTGCCAATGATCCGAGCACAGAGCTCTATACAGATGCACTGACGCTGGCTAATGGCCAGTATCAGCGTTTAACGATCACCGGACTTGGCGATGATATCTCTGGCGCCATCGCCACTGAGGCTGTGAGGCCCGTTGCCACTGAGGCACGTTTGTCAATTTTACATGCTGCACCATCAACCCCGCTTGTTGATATTTATATATTACGGTCAGATATTGCCTTAGACGACGCCAATCCTGCCGGCAATGACATTCAACCGTTATCGACGGGCCAGTTCGGGCTAACCCCCGATACCTATTCAATCGTGATAACCGATCCTAACGATAAAACGGTGCTTGCAGGTCCTGTGACGATAGAAGCGCAACCGAACGCATTTTTTGAAATCGTCGTTCTGGACGCTGCCGGCGGTGGGTCGCCCATCCAGCTTTTGCAGCTTGACAATGACTAGCCCCAACGCTTGGGCAAAGGCTTAGCCTAGACCCTATTAGGCCTTAAAAGCACCTTAAAAAACCTCGGATCGAGCGCGGCAGCGAGCGCTCGCTCAATATCTGAGAACCCGAAGCTGACCATTTCTGGCTCTGTTAAGTGTCCGGATGCCAGCCAAATCAAGGCCTGATCGAGTTTGCCACACCGGGAACCTTGAACGGTTAACTCCTTGACCATCACTGGACTAAAATCGATCCCAACTGCCTCCTGCAAAGTGCTCTTAAGCACTAGCGTTCCACGGGGAGACAACGCTGCAAGTGCAGCATTCAATCCTGAGACAGATCCTGAGCAGTCTACGACCCAAGATTCGCTGCTCGGTTTGATGTGAGTAACGATTTCGATGTCTCTATTTTGGACATGCAACGCTCTCGTTTGATTGCGGACCAGCAGCTTGACTTTACAGCCGGCCGCTGCCAAGACGTGTGCAGCCAGTAACCCTAGCCTCCCAGCGCCGATAACAGTTGCCGACGCAGGTTTGGGTTTTGGCATCTCAGCCAGCACTTCAAGCGCTGCGGCAACCGGCTCTGCTAGTACCGCCAACTCGTCGCTTAAACCATCGGGCACCTCAAACAAATTGGCGGTAGGAATACAGACCTGCTCTGCGAAGACCCCAGCAGCTTGCTTTATTCCAAGCACCTGTCGACTTGGACAATGTTTGGTCTGACCTGACAGGCATACATCGCATCGACCGCAGCTTAGGTTGATATCTGCCACAACACGCCGCCCTTGCAAGGGCCCGGTTTCTGCAACCCCAACAAACTCATGACCTGGGATTCCATCAAACGCATAATAACCTGCCGCTAGGGCTAGGTCTGTCCCACAGATGCCCGCAAAACGCACCGAAACTAGGGTTTCGTCTGGTCCGGGGGTTGCTACCTCAAGCGTATCGCTGACCCACCATTGTCCCTGACATAATCTGATGCCTTGCATAAGCCGCCTCATGATTGCTTGGGCAGATCACAAAAATCCAGCGTTGCTTAAGTTCATGACGGACTCAAACAATTGCCCTCAGAAACGTCAAACCCTGAGCTCGCTCCAAGGCCAACATCAAAACCCAAGTCTCAATTTCTTTTCGATGCTGGTTCGATTAAACTTTTGGCCAGTTTGGAAGGACTTTTTGCCATGGTCAATTCTTTCTCCGATCAATTTGAGGTCCGCAGGTTATCTTCCGCGTTAGGCGCTGAAATCACAGGCATTGCTTTGCGCCATGCATCACCTGATGACATCGACCATATCAAAGCCCTTCTGCTTGAACACCAAGTCCTATTTTTTCCAGAACAATCGCTTAATCAAAACGAGCATGTCGCGCTCGGCGCCCAATTTGGTATCCTCGAAGACCACCCTAACCTAGGAAAAGACGACGATTCACCGCCTTCAATCTTCCGCCTGACCGCGAGTCAGGGTGGCATCGCCGATGAATGGCATACTGATATTACGTTCCAACCTCAGCCCGCTAAGATGTCTATTTTGAATATGATCAAGTGCCCACCCATCGGTGGCGACACGATGTGGAGCAATTTGTATTTGGCCTATGCGGAGCTTTCAGAACCGTTTCAAACGCTGTGTCGTCAGCTTACTGCGCTTCATGATGCGCATCCTCATAACCATCCGGAACAAACGGCCGTTCACCCGGTTGTACGAAGTCATCCTGAGACTGGCCAGCCAGCGCTCTACGTTAATGAACATTTCACCCGTCGCATCGTCGAACTGTCCGCTCCGGAGAGTGATGTCCTGCTGCGCTATTTGACCCGCTTTGTCAGTCAACCTCGGTTCACAGTGCGGTATCAGTGGCATCCGGGGACCATCTGTATGTGGGACAACCGTTGTACCCAGCATTTTGTTTTGAACGATTTCACGGGCGAACGCATCATCGAGCGCGTCACCATTATGGGCGACGAGGTCACCGCATATGAGCCTCACCAGGCTCAACCCTATCAGAGGCCAGGACCGTTATCTGCCGCCAGTCGACACGACCGACAGCTTTATTTCCACTTTAATCCTCGTCCCAGCTAGGGCCTGCTAGCACTGACCTCGACTTCCTAATTCAGGTCGACTCTCATATCATTGGATCTCCTAAACACATTGTAGGAGTGACTCAGTTGGCTTCCCCACTAGACGACTTGTTGGTAATCGAAATTGATAATTGGATGGCCTCACCGAGTGCCGGCGCCATACTTGCAGACCTAGGTGCCCGTGTCATCAAGATCGAACCTCCTACCGGTGACCCCATGCGCAACATGGGAAGAGCGCCCAAAATAGACTCTCCTTTAAAAGCTGTAGATTTTCAGTTCGATGTTGACAACAGAGGTAAAGAATCGCTGATCGTTGACCTCACCAGCGAAGCGGGTATCAAAGTAGTTCAAACCCTCTGCGCTTCTGCTCACATTTTCATGTGCAACTTGTTACTTCCGCGCCAACAAAAATATGCACTCGACCCTGAGACTTTATTTAAGATCAATCCTACGCTGGTCCACGCCACCCTAACAGGTTACGGCACGAGCGGACCCGATGCCTGGCGTCCCGGTTATGATGTCACCGCCTTTTTTGGGCGCTCAGGGCTCTATGATGCCATGCGAGAGGGCGATGATGGGATCGTACCTCAAGCGCGTCCGGCCCAGGGCGATCACACAACTGGGCTCGCCTTTGTTGCCGGCATTTTAGCCGCATTACGACAGGCTGAGCGCTCGGGCACTGGCCAGACCATTGAAACCTCTCTGTATGAGACAGCTGTTTGGACGCAAGCGTCTGACTACGCGACAACAGCGATGGATGCGGCGCCAGTTCGCAGACGCGCAAGACCAAACATGCTAACCCCGACAGCTAATCGTTATCCCTGCGGAGATGGCAAGTGGGTTGTTTTTAATATGCCCGGCGCCGGTCAATGGGTGGACTTTTGCAGGGCCTTAGACCTTGATCACTGGCTTGAAGAAGAGAAGTATGCAACACCAAAAGGTCGTTATGACCATATGCCTGAGCTGACTGCTGGTATCGATGCCGCGCTTGCGAATCGAAGCCGGGATGAGTGGGGTAAAATCTTTGACGCAGCTGGTTTAATTTGGGGCCCTGTCCTTGGATTACATGAAGTTCCTGGGGATCCCCAAGCAGAGGCAATCAACTTATTCCCGAGAATTTCAGATCACCCAGCCGGTGAGTATCGAACAGTTGGAATTCCAATGAGATTTGGCCAAACAGCCGTCGGTCCAACTGGCACCGCGCCAGCACTGGGTGAGCATTCTGAGCGGATTTTAGCCGAATTTGGTTGCGATCCCGATGTGCTGATCTCGCCTAAAGGACCTTAGGCCGGTGGACGATCAACCTATTCGACCTGCGGCGACCATTATAATTGTCAGGCCTGCAGCGCCTCAGTACGAAATACTGATGTTAAAACGCACACAGTCTGCGGTGTTTGCAGGCGGTATGTATGTCTTCCCAGGCGGTAAAATCGACTCCTCAGACTATGACTCAAGGTTACAAAAATATTTGAGTCCACTAGCGCCAGAGCAGCGCCTCCAGCAACAAGCCTTAGGAGACGACTGGCAAGCCTGCTGGGTCGCGGGGATTCGAGAATCCTTTGAAGAGGCGGGCATATTACTGGCCTATGACAAGCGCGGGGCTATGGTTGATACCTTCAATACCGACTTGCTGTCGGCGCGAGACCGCATTCACCAAGGCCAAATAGACATGCTAACTTTCTGCGAGCGTCATGAGCTAACCCTCGCGCTCGACCAGGTACATTACTTTAATCGTTGGGTCACGCCTCCCGGCAGACCAAGACGATTTGACACGAGATTTTTTATCGCGCAGGCGCCTGCAAAACAAGATCACCAGCACGATGGTGGGGAAACCACCGACAGTCTATGGATATCGCCCCAGCAAGCGCTATCAGACAATAAGCAAGATCGTTTTGGCATGATGCGTGTAACCATCAAGCAACTCGAAACGCTCAACGCTTACCCGTCGGTTGAAGCGCTTTTGACCATGATCAAGGGTCAAAAAACCTTTGAACATTACCAGCCATCACTCCCTAAGAGCTAACCAAGCTGCTAATCGCTTACCTGGAGCCTTCATGATCGAAACAACTCCGACCACCACTTACCGGGTAGACAGTCATGTTGCGTGGATTACCTTAAACCGACCCGAAGCCATGAATGCACTCAATCCAGAACTCAGGTGGCAACTGTCTCAACACCTAGATGATATTGAAACCCATGATGATATTTGGATTGGCGTGATTACTGGCGCTGGAGATCGCGCCTTCTGCGCGGGCGCCGATCTCAAAGCCCGCGCCAGACTAAAAACTGCTTCAGCATCTGAGCGTGAAGCGGCAAGACACTTCCAGCGCGAGACGCGGCATATCGCCGAGCGATGGCATTTCTCAAAACCTTTAATCGCCATGGTCAATGGCTATGCCCTCGGAGGCGGGCTTGAGATCGCATTAGCGTGCGATCTCATCATTGCAGCAGAGCACGCTACATTTGGCCTACCCGAGCCAAGACGCGGACTCATCGCTGGCAGCGGCGGTGTGCACCGTTTACCAAGACAGATCGGGCTGAAAACCGCCATGGGCTACCTGCTTACCGGTCGACATATGTCGGCCCAGCGCGCCTATGAACTAGGACTGGTGAACGAGGTAGTACCGCTGGAGGCTCTTGAGCATACCGTTCAAGGCTATGTTGACGACATCTTACAATGCGCGCCGCTTGCCGTTCGTGCGACTAAGGCCTCCGCCATGGCAGGCCTCGATCGCCCGTTACCTGAAGCTTTTTACCACCAATATCCCGAGGAGTTGGCTCGGCAAAATAGCTTAGATGCTGAGGAGGGACCCCGAGCGTTTGCCGAAAAACGCGCGCCTGTATGGACCGGTCAATAAAATACTTTCCGTTGCGATCTGGTCTCATCGTTTCAAGCCCGATCTAGGGTCATTGGGCTTTCGCAGAGGACGACTACGCTCGACTAAAGGGCTGCCCATTTGATCATATCGGTCTGCGAATCGACGTGTTTAGGCTGGAACTCACGCATAAAAGCGGGTTAAAGCCCAAACTCAGCCATTTTCTGAAACAGTGCTTTTCATCAAGTCACATTTTGTTGGTGGGCTCGTACGGCAGTTCAAGGTGACATTTGCCAACAACGCTCTTGTGGCTGATCGACGATGGTGTCCGGAAAAAAGCGCTTGCCATTCGCTTACGCACTGATCGAGCTTCACGCCATGAATCAAACGCTTTGTGCAAAATAAGTATTTTCCGCTGGCATTGTTGCTGAACTCTAACCCACCGCCATTACACTAAGCATGCCCCGCGGTGCCATCGCCCCCATGACTATGGCCATGGGCGATTTCCTCAGGGGTAGCCGCCCTGACTCGCTCAATCGTAAGATCAAACTGTAAGGTTTTACCCGCGTAGGGATGGTTACTATCAAGGTCGACATTAAAGCGGCCCACTTTGATCACCCGGGCATCCCGAGCGCCGTTTTTGGTGTTAACCCGGACCAAGTCACCGGCTTTCAGCCTCTTTGGCGGCCTTAATAAATGCTTTATCGGAACCCGGTCTACCGCATCTTCACGATACAACCCATAGGCCCGCTCTGGCGGCAAGACCACCGACACCTCGTCACCCTCAGCCTTACCAGTCAGTTCGGCCTCTAAACCCGGTAATATATTTCGATGTCCATGCAGATAGACCATGGGCTGATCGATCTCTCCTTTTTCTAACAGATCGCCTTGATACTCAGAAACGCGGTAGCCCATGACCACCACACACCCGGATTCAATTCTCACAATTTTTCTCCTGTTTGACAGATTGCTTACCCTGGCCTAGGTCGTGCAAGCACCTAACAAGGCTATGGCGACGATGCGCTTCAATAGCGTACTCGCACCCTTAATTTGAAGCGGCAAATAGCCTGTCAATGTCGTTCGTCTTTTTGCGCATTTCGGGTCTGGCGCTGACAAAAACGGTCCAATACGCCAGCAAAACGTTGTCGATCTCGACTGGACAGCACTGCCGGACCACCACTTTGCACACCACTCGCTCGCATCGTTTCCATGAAATCTCGCATCGTCAACCGGGCTTTGATAGTTTCTGGCGTAAACATTTCACCTCGGGGACTCACTACCTCGGCACCTTTGTCGATCAACTCAGCAGCCAAAGGAATATCTTGCGTCACCACAAGGTCACCGGGAATCACTTCAGTGAGCAAACGATGATCGGCAACATCGTATCCTTTAGGGACTAATATAAATCGAACATGCCCTCCGGGAGGCACCCGCATGCTGTGGTTGGCGATCAGAGTTAAAGCGATACCGGTACGCTGGGCCGCTTTAAAGAGAGTTTCTTTAATGGGAACAGGACACGCGTCGGCATCTACCCATATGCTGCCTTGATCGACCTTTTTCATTCGTTGCCACTTTCTCAAAGAACATTGCGAGCCACGCGCTCAAAGCGCGCAAATACCCTTACCCACCGAATACCTCATCAGGCGCTAGTAATCAGACACTCGGAAAGACCGGGTGCCAAGCTATCCGCCGATTATTCTGCGTAAACCCTTCTCAGCGGCTTTAAATTGGTTAACTAGCATGACTAAAGCGTTCAAAAAAATGCCGACGACATACAGAGACATATTGAGCATTACCCCCAATCGCGACCTGCTCACCAGTCGTCATTACCCTCCCAGAGGCATCTACTCTCAGCACCATGGTCGCCTTACGCCCACAATGGCAAATCGCTTTAAGCTCTTTCAAATTATCAGCCCAAGCTAGTAAATATCGACTACCCTCAAAGGGCTCCCCCTGAAAGTCTGTTCTTAGCCCATAGGCAAGCACAGGGATATCTAATTCATCACAGACACAACCCAACTGATGGACCTGTACCTTTGTCAAAAACTGCGCCTCATCAATCATGACACAATGAAGCGCAGACTGGTTTGCACGCGCACCAACCTTAACAAAAAGGTCATCATCAACATCGAAGGTAGCGGCTGGTGCAGATATTCCAATTCTAGAGGTGATCTGATCACTGCCATCGCGATCATTGATCCTCGGGGTGAGTAATAATGTTTCTAACCCACGTTCCTGGTAATTATAACTCGATTGCAGTAAGGCCGCAGATTTTCCAGCGTTCATTGATGAGTAATAAAAGTAGAGTTTCGCCATAATTCTCGGCCAAATATAAGCGGACATCGCAACGGCTTGGGATTCCCGGCGTCTTGATGCTGCCCCGAAACGGCTAGACAATATATCAAAACATCTAGGTGCTACATAGAGCCTAGAGTTTAACTCACAGATTGCTTCGCCCCAGCACGCTATTTGATCGACTGCCGCGCCCCGATCGAGAGCCACACTGTCATCGACAACCGCACGGTCATCGATAGCCGCACTGTGATCGATAGTCACGTTCAGATCGATTGCAGTGCTGAGTGAAGATGTCAGCAACCTCATCTTTCATGGCTGCTTACAGACACTACCGGCCCCGTCACGCGGCTCGGTCCAGTGGACGACGAATGACCATCAGGACGAAACCTCTGTACTCCTTTAATCACCACTTTGTCCTGAATCCTGATCCACAAAATCTCGGATTCTCACCAACCGAAGATCACCGCTCATAGCCTATAATACTGTACAAATATACAGTATTATGATTAGCTTCTCGTGCGTCTGGGCTGACCTAAATTAATCAGATCAGAAACCCAATCGAGACTCAAACCCATTACCAACAAAGACATACCTTGTGACCGCCAGCATCGAAATTTCTAGACCGCGCCCATCCCTGATACCTGCTTACGCCGAGCTTCAATGCTTAAGTAATTATTCTTTTTTAAAAGGTGCATCACATCCAGAGGAGCTGGTTCAGCGTGCTTCAGAATTAGGATACACCGCGCTTGCTATCACTGATGAATGCTCAGTGGCCGGTGTGGTCAAAGCCCATGTAGCCGCAAAATCCCACCAATTAAAACTCATTATCGGTAGCTCATTTGCTCTTAAAGATGGCACAAGGTTGGTTTTGCTCGCAAAAAATAGACGGGGCTATGGCCAGCTTTGTCAAATCATCAGTCAAGGTCGGCGACGTGCTTTAAAAGGTCAATATCAAATCACTATTAATGATTTTCCAGATAGCACCCAAGATCTATTCGGCATCTGGCTCATAGACCACCAAACATCGCTCCTTGATGATAAAGCAGTGAACCAGCTTAAAATGATATTTGGCCAACAGTTGTGGCTGGGCGCCGCGCTGGTAATGGACGGTTTTGATCTTGAGGTCAAAGCCAAGGTTGAATCTGTCGCTTCTCGTTTAAGCTTACCTGTTGTCGCCTGTGGTGACGTTTACATGCATGCTCAACATCGTAAGCCTTTACTCGATACGATATTTGCCATTCGCAATAATATTTCCATCGTCGCTGCTGGCAGACAGTTGCAAACCAATGCCGAACGCTATCTACGTTCCCGGCAAAACCTAGCAGCCACCTATCCCGAGCGATGGCGACAAAACACCTTAAAAATTGCTAAAGCCTGTACATTTTCACTCGACGAGCTCCGATATGAATATCCCGAAGAACTCGTCCCAACGGGCATGACACCAAGCGTTTACCTATCCCAATTGACCTGGGCTGGTGCAAACAGCCGTTGGCCAGAAGGTATCCCTGATGCTGTTGCAGTGCAAATCAAAAAAGAACTCGATCTCATCCGAGAGTTGCACTACGAATACTATTTCCTGACCGTATTTGACATTGTCCAGTTTGCTAAGGCTCAAGGCATTTTATGCCAAGGCAGAGGTTCGGCAGCCAACAGCGCCGTCTGTTTTTGCCTTGAGATTACTGAAGTCGACCCTGCCCGTGTCAACTTACTGTTCGAACGATTCATTTCAAAAGAAAGAGATGAGCCGCCAGATATCGATGTCGACTTTGAGCATGCTCGCAGAGAAGAAGTTATCCAATACTTGTACAAGAAATATTCCCGCGAGCGGGCAGCACTGGCTGCCACGGTCGTCACCTATCGACCTAAAAGCGCAATCAAAGATGTGGGCAAAGCCCTCGGCTTTGAGCCAACCCTAGTCGACAAACTTGCCCGCACCCTATCTTGGTGGGATAAAAAAAGCGCCTTAGTTGATCGTTTTGAAGAAGCCGGCGTCAGTGGCGACAACCCAATGATCGAGCGATATATCACCTTAGTTGATACTCTCCTCGGTTTTCCGCGACATCTCTCACAGCATGTTGGTGGTTTTGTCATCTCAAGTGGTCCGCTATCGCAACTGGTTGCTATTGAAAATGCAGCAATGCCTGATCGAACCATTATTCAATGGGATAAAAACGATTTGGAGGCACTCGGGTTACTTAAAATTGATATTCTTGCCTTAGGCATGCTTACAGCCATCCGAAAAGCTATCGACCTTGCCAACGACTTTCGCATCAAACCTTTAACCCTGGCATCGATCCCGAAAGAAGACCCAGATACCTATCATATGCTGCAAAAAGGCGACAGTATCGGTGTTTTCCAGGTGGAATCCCGCGCTCAAATGGCAATGCTCCCAAGACTTAAGCCAGCGAATTACTACGACCTAGTGATTCAGGTCGCGATAGTCAGGCCGGGGCCAATTCAAGGAAAAATGGTGCACCCCTATTTGCGTCGACGGCAGGGCGCAGAACACATTGAATACGCCAACGACGCCGTCAAATCGGTGCTATCTAGAACCTTAGGCGTTCCCATTTTCCAAGAACAGGTAATCAAGCTTGCGGTTGTCGCAGCTGGGTTCACACCTGGCGAGGCAGATCAATTGCGCCGCGCTATGGCTGCGTGGAAACGTAAAGGCGGCCTCGGTCATTTTGAAGACAAACTCATTCAAGGCATGCTTGATCGAGGTCATGATTTAGAGTTTGCACAGCGTTTATTTGAGCAAATCAAAGGTTTTGGTGACTACGGCTTTCCAGAATCGCACGCCGCCAGTTTTGCGCTGCTAGTCTATATATCGGCGTGGCTAAAGCAACATGAACCGGCAGCGTTTTATTGCAGCCTACTCAATAGCCAGCCCATGGGGTTTTATAGCCCTTCACAGTTAATACAAGATGCGAAACGACATCATATAGAAATACATCCTGTCGATATCCGCTATAGTCTTTGGGAGTCTACCCTTGAGGCGAATCCAACCTCATTAAATCCTGAGCAGCGCCCCTCACCTCAAGCCATTCGTCTTGGATTTAATCGAATCAAAGGCTTCTCTGAAGGTGGCGCAGCACGTTTGATCCAGGCTAGACACACAACCTCACTATCCACCCTCGATGCTCTACAACAAGCTGCTAATCTCGATACGAAAGATATTGATTGCCTAATCGAGGCAGGCGCCTGCAAGGTCATCACGGGCAACCGCCACCAAGCTCATTGGTTTGCTGCGGGTCTTGGCGACACACCACCTTTATTCAAAGGCATCGAGCCGCCATCTCAGCCTGCGCTGCTGCCAGCCCCCACAGAAATTGAAAACACACGAGCTGATTATAATAGTCTGAGACTCACCTTAGGGCGCCATCCCATGGCGATATTAAGAACAACCAGTAAGGTCTTACTAAAGACAACGGTTGCTAAGGATTTACCCGGTATTCGTCATGGTCGATTTATTGAAGTCGCCGGTTTGGTTACGGGTAGACAAAAACCTTCAACCGCATCTGGCATCATTTTTATGACTCTTGAAGATGAGACCCACAACATCAACGTGGTTATTTTTAACACACTACTCAGTCGTTTTAGGGCGGCCATTTTAAGAGGGCGGTTGCTTCGTATTAAAGGTATCCTTGAGCGACAAGGTAGTGTGATTCATGTCGTTGCTGGCCACATAGAAGATCTAAGCGAACTACTGGTTAACTTCGACACAAGATCTCGAGATTTTCATTAATCCTTGGCAGACCCGCCTTACCAACTTTGTCACTAAAGCTCGCTAACCTAGGACAATACCATGGCCGTTAAAGCCTCTAAAACAGAGCCCAGATACTTGAGCGGATCTATTCCAAGGCACGTCTTACACTTATCCAGCGTCATGATTTTAGGTTTCCTAGCAATGACCCTGGGCAACCTCATCGAGCTTTATTACATCGGTCAAATAAGCATCAATGCCTTGGCAGGAATTGCGTTTATGTTCCCGATCGTTATGGCACTCAATGGCTTCACGAGAGGTATCGGCATTGGTGCATCGACGTTAGTGGCCGAAGCCATGGGTCAATCAGACCGGCAGAGAACTGCAAGAGTTGTCACCCACTGCTACTTTCTTATCATCTGCATCACGTTAACCATTGCGCTGCTCCTAAGCCTCACATCTGCAGCCCTGCTTGAGCTGATCGGCGCCCAAGGAGAAGCTTTGGCAGCGAGCCTTGCCTACAGTCAAATCTGGTACTTCGGATTCCCTGCCATGGGCATGGCAATGGTCTCCAATGGTCTGATCAGGGCATTTGGCAACCCAAGTTTTCCTGGATTCATCATGACCATAGCACCGATAATTCAAGTTACCTTAGGGCCAGTGTTAATCTTCGGTTGGCTCGGTGTTTCCCCCCTTGGAATCAAGGGCGCCGCTTGGGCATTCGTAATGGCAAGCATTGCACAGTTGTTGCTCGCGATGTATTGGTACTTGATAAAGGCCCGTTTATTCAATTTTAGCGCCCAGGCGATTCTAAGCGATTGCCAACAAATACTGGCGGTTGGCATTCCTGCAGCGGCGACCAACTTGATTCAACCCGTGTCTTTGGCAGTCATCACTTACTTGCTGGCTACCTTCGGCACCGAGGTTATCGCTGGCTTTGGCATCGCGAGCCGAATCGAAGCGGTTGTCTCGATGGTCGTCATCGGTATCGCAACCAGCGTGGTGCCTTTGGTTGGTCAGAACTTTGCCGGCGGCAGACCCGATCGAGTCAAGCAAAGCCTTTTGGTGTGCTATTCGGCCTGCTTAACTTGGGGCATCACTGCGGCATTGATTATGTGGCTTGGCGCCGAGCTTTTTGTATCAGCATTTAATGAAGCTCCCGCCGTACAAAAGGTCGCAATCGAATATTTACACATCGTTCCGCTATCAATCGGCTTTATGGGCATCATGACCGTTGCTACCCATGGCTTTAATGCTCTGAGACGACCGATGCCGGCATTGGGGTTATCCGTTGCACGTTTGTTGCTGGTGTATTTTCCACTGGCGCTGATTGGTCGCGTTTTATTGGGTTATACCGGCGTTTTCTGGGCCACCGCGTTGGCTAACCTTGTCGTTGGCATCGCAGCAGCATTGTGGCTAAAAGCTGTGCTCGAGCGAACACCTAGCACTGGCTTTGGCATTACATCAAAGTCCGAGACAACACCAAACGTGCTCTAACCTGACCAGAATTCTCGGTCCGGTCAATAACCATTTGATCAACACCAATCCCCTGCTCTCGGTCAAGCCGATCCAGCAACATTAAGAGGTCAGAAAACACCACCGCCTCGAACCAGAGGCTTACCGATGCGTCACCCTCAGGCTGCAAACGATTTGGACTAATATCTTGCTCATTTGCCGCGTTGGTTATTGCGCTGAGTACATTGCCTTCATACGCCTGCATTGGACTCGACTGAACCCCAGCTCTAGCCTGCGCCTCTGTCTGTTTCATCATCGTCAAGAGCGCCAAGTTGCGCTCTCGATCACTCAACTGTGATTCGCGAAACTCAAAAACCGGTTGCCAAACGGCGGTATATCCAACTATCACAGTTAAAAAACTAACAAGCAGCACTAGCATACGCTGGTCATTAGTTTTCAATTGCTTAAACCTAACGGTATAGCGCGTTAAAAATGCCTTCATAGCGACGGCTCCAGTTGCATTCTGAGGCTACCGCGGACCTGATTTCGCTCTTGAGAAATGGTGCCAATTTCTGCGGCATAGCCGAGTTCACCAAAGGTCTTTGCCAGCGACATAATTTGATCGCTTCGCTGCCCCGATAACTGCAGCACCAAATCGCCTCTTCCAGCATTGTAGTTTAAGTTATCCAACTGCAAGCCAGACTGACTGATCGGTCGACTGATGGCGTTTAACCATTGTCCTGCACTTAACCCTGTCCCCTGGCCTGAGTCGTTCAACCGGCTTCGCCATCTTCGATTGAGATCCCGGGGATTTCGATCGTTCGGATAGATCGCAGTATAGAGGGCCCTTGCTTCGGCTTCTAATTCTGATGACTGAGACGCGAGATAAATCCCTTGGCTACCCACAGACAACATCGTAACCGCCAGCACCAGACCAGCCGCGAACCCCAAGCGTTTGAACCATCCTTGAGCAGTCTTATTAGCATCAACTCTAGCAAATTCGCCTTGACGGAAATTAATCCGTCCGTCGAGAGCTTGGGCAGCGAGGTAGGTGAGCAATGTCGGGTGCGATCGTGCCTCGAGATCTAACATAGACATGGTTTCGGTTGGCAACACGTGCTCGGGTGGACCATCGCCGAAAAAATTGACCGGCAGTCGCTCCATTAATCCCCTGAGCAAAACTGGTAGTTGCTGCGGTAGGTGCTGTGCGGGTAAGGCAAACCTCGTACCATCGGTCAAAGCGACCAGTGCAGATTCCTCATCTAACAACATCACATTGTCCTCAGCACCTACCACTTCAAGGTCAACTCCGACAAATTGAGGATCTAAACCAATATGACTCAGCGCGGCCAAGCAATCCATGAGCTGCGTTTTATCGACAACCCCTACGTCAAGCGCATTGCCCCGACGCTGCCCGATCGCTATGAAACAATCAAACACATCGCACGCGAGGCTTTCTTCGACGAGATAAGGCACTGCATCCAAAATCGCTTTAGTGGGCTTTGGCGGTACCTCAATGGTTTTCAGCAGAACTTGCTCACCGGACAGCAGTAAAACCACATCATCGGGAATACCAAAGGAATCAACGAACGATTCCAAGTCAGATAATTCGCCGATGTCTTCTCGCACGGCACTCTCAAACTCATCGAGTAGCAGCCAACGAAGCCCGCCCTTTCGCCAATGGACAATGAGCCTGTCAAGCGCCATCAGTATCCCCTGTTGCGTCCTCTAGGTTAGATGACGCTTCTGCGGCGATCGTAAACCGTTCGTTATTCTTTCTTTGATACACCGTCAACTCACCCGTACTGCCATCTCTGAAAAGCAAACTGGTCAAAAAAACTATTTGCTCACCATATCGCGCTCGAATCTTCGCTTGAAAAAAATTTGATTGTACACCAAGTCCGTCTGGCTTTAGCGAGAGACCTGCTAACTCCGGCTGTTGTAAAAATTGTTGCACCGACTCAAAACCTTCCAAGGTTAACCGAGTTTCTGTCAGTGATTGCGCTTGGTCTAAGGTCAGGTCTGTGGCCATAGCTTGTAAGACTAAGGGCGAAGCCGTGTTCACATTTAATGGTGAAACGGCCGCAGGCAGTACTGACATAACCGACCTCAGTCGATTAAACCCATCATCTGTCATAGATCTTAGCAGACGTATCTCGGACAGGTCGTAAAGCGGTTGACCACTGGTGCGATAAGGCTTTTCGAGCCCGAGGTAAAAATAATCCTCAGCGCCGGCGGGGCTGGTCTCGCCATCTAAATCGGTAAAATCTCGCAGCTCATCAAGCCAACTTGGGTCCAAACCGATTTGCGCGGTCATGAGAGATAGTTTTTGTTGAAGTACAGTATTTGCTTTTTGTCCAACCACAAATTCATTGAGATTAAACAGGCCTTGCAAATCCTCGATAACAATTTCTACTTCGCCAAATTCAAACTCAAATCTCAAATCTGGCGCGGCCCATGGCTCACTTAAATCGTCTTGACCGGGACGATCGATAAAGTCTTTATGAAGCAACTGCCTAGCGTACTCCTCACCTCCACGGGCATAAAAATAGGCTTGGAGGCGATCTAGCTGGTTACTACCGGTCGCAATGGCGCGAAATTGGTTTTTTGCGATGGCAACACTCAGCACCGTAGCAATGGTGACCACCAACAGGACAATCATCAAGGCCGCTCCCTGTTCCCTCGAACCGGTGACCTTCGATACATGAGCCAAAGGCGCCCTCATATTCTAAGCCCCAGTGGCTGACCATCATCGTTGATGGCCCGCTCGTCTGCGGGTATCTCTGGTATTTCATCGACGTTATCCGTCGCCTCACTTTCCTCGTCCAAGGCATCATTTGGATCTAGATAGCCATTTAACATCGGCATGTACTGCGGAAAATCTATGTATCGGGTCAAGGTTTCAAATTGATCTGTTGTAATGGTGAGCTCGATGGCCACTGGGAGCTCGTCGCCATCCTCAGCCGATATCACTTCGTGACGACTGCCGTCGGGCTTTATCAGAGCCGCTTCAAAACCTCGGACGCCCGTTAACAGCGTTTGGGATTTGGGTTCTGAATCTTCTGCTCGATCCAGCACCAGCCAGATAATACGTTTGATCGAGTTACCATCGAACTGATAGGCCACCCGTTGTAATTGGCTTCGAGGTAACTTTAGGGGATTTCGCCAACCCGACCGGGTCAATTCCACGGGATAGAGCCCCTGGTTAACTGAAATCGCCGGGCGAAGATCGCCGTATTCATCACGGATGCCCCGATAGACGACCGCAGAAAAGTCACGATCGATCATTTGATTAAAACGTAACAAAGTCACGTACTGAGACGTTTTTTCTTTGGTCTGCCGCTCTACTGAGGATACACTCCGAAGCATTTGATTTGATGCGAGACCTAAAATAGCGAAAATTGCCATCGCGATCAGCACTTCAAGCAACGTGAACCCACGGCTATGCAACATCAGTGACGTCCTACAAAGCCAGTCAGCTCAGCCAGCACATCATCAGGTCGAAGATCGTCCCGAACCGAAACTGTCACCCTTTTCAAGTCAGCATCACTGGTCGTTTCTGTTCGCACCAAAACCCGATAACGCCGATCCACCATTTGGACTTCTTGCTGCTCCCGGCTAGGTCGGGTAAACGGATCCTGGTCAGTTCCTCGGACCAACCGCTCTCGCAACACATTCTGCGCAACGGTCGAGGCTAAAAGCTGTTCCTGCAATCTCGTCGTTTGAACAACGGCAAGGGAGGCGTTCTTGGTAAGCGCTAAGCCAACCACCGCAAATACGGCCAAGGCCACCATGACTTCGATCAGCGTAAAGCCCCGTCGACTCACTGACTTATTCTCGCTCAAAAGGTTCTCTGTGCAACTCAAAATTACCGTACCCGTCTGATGACAGTCCCATCCACCAACCCTCATTGGTCATGAGCTCCAATTCAAATATTGAAGTTTCGCCACTCGACAGTAGCAACACGCTTGGCTCCAAGAACACTTCGTCAAGCTCAGTTGCCTCTTGTTCTTCCTCATCAGCATCCGGACCACCCAAGCGGATGGGTTCTCCCTCGAGCGCCAAGACCAGACGCAGCGTTTCGGGCAACCGATGTTTGATTAAGCTTCGTTCGAGGGCAGGTATCCAACCATTGGTCAATTCGTCGTAGACCAAAAACTCGTAGCCATCGGCATAAATCATCACCCCGACTTCGCTTGCCTCGATTTCAGCCTTCGCTAAACCTTGGTTCAGAGCAAAGTTAAGGCGTTGCATTTCTTCTTCGTAGTCGGCTCGGGAGACAAATCCGGGCAAATTTGCAACCACTAAACCGGTCAACATTGAGACGATAAAAAGCACCACCAAAATTTCGATTAGGGTGAACCCCGAAGGCTGGCGCATTACGTCTCCTACAGATCAGAAAGGTTTAGATCCGCGTCCACGCCTTCCCCGCCCTCACGACGATCAGAGCCCAAGGAATAAACCTCAATCTGACGACCTTCACTAAAATATAGGTAGGGTTCTCCCCAAGGATCGATGGGCAGTTTTTTTAAGTAGCCGTCGACATTCCAACGACGAGGCTCAGGGTAGCCAGAGGGCTTTTCGATAAGTGCCTCCAATCCCTGATCCGTGCTCGGGTAATGACCATTATCCATCCGGTAGAGCTCAAGGGCATTACCAATTTGCTGGAGATCAGATTTAGCTGCGGTAGCCCTTGCCTCATCAGGCCGACCCACAATATTTGGCACGATCAACGCCCCTAAAATCCCTAAAATCACCACCACGACCATAATCTCGATCAAAGTAAAGCCATGGTTGCGCCTGCGCACTGGTTGCTTATAAATCATCACTCTCCTTCCCGTGGATTCCTTCAAGGCCGATGGCCGTCTCAACCCACCATTTGATTTAAATTTATAATAGGTAACAAAATTGCCATCACTATGGTGAAGACCGCCCCGCCCATAATAATCAGCATCAGCGGCCCAATTAGACTCAGCAGGGTTGCAAGCAAGGCTTCTACATCCTGTTGTAAATATCGCGCCACACGCGCCAACATACTGTCTAGCTCGCCGCTAGATTCGCCGCTCGCGATCATATACAACATCATAGGCGGAAAATATCCGCTGACCTGAAGCGCACTTTGCAAGCTACTGCCTTCGCTAACTCGAAGCGTGGCCTGCGTTATTTCTGTTCTGAGCCATCGATTCGAGACAACTTGTCCGGCGATCTTCATAGCATCGACCAGCGGCACCCCTGATCCAGTTAAGATACTGAGGGTGCTTGCGAACTGGGCAATACTGCGCCCTTTTGCCATTTTAGCCGACAATGGTGCCCTCAAGAGCAAACGATCGAATACCAGTCGGTTTGACTCAACTGCCAACAGCCGGCGCATCATCAGTGCCAGCGCCACTAACAGCAGCAAAACGAAAAACCCAAAGTCTGTAACGAAATCACTCAGGGCAATAATCCAGACAGTCAACGCGGGTAAAGCCTGGCCAGTATCAGCGAACACAGCAACAATATCCGGCACCACGTAGCCAAGTAGGCCTGCAAGAATAAGCAACGTCAGCACAAATAATATCACTGGATAGACCAAGGCTTGTTGAACTCGGCTCGCGGACTCGTACTGAGCCTCACTAAAATCGGCGAGCTGGTTGAGCACAGCGTCTAGGTGGCCCGAGGACTCACCTGCCGCAACCGTGGCTCTAAACAAATCTGGAAAAGCCTTTGGGTAAGCCTCCAAGCTACCGGCAAGAGAGTAACCTTCCATTACCCTGGCGCGAACCGTCACTAGCATCTTTTGCGTTTTGGGCATCTGAGTTTGCTTAGACACTGCCAACAAAGCCTCTTCTACCGGCAAACCTGCGCCAATCAGGGTCGCCAATTGTCTGGTGATCAGCGCTCTTTCGCTGACCGACAAAGTCGGCTCAAACAAAGCGCCCAAGAAATTGCCTGAGCTCGCCTCAACGGTAATTGCTTGGCTAGCGAGAACAACTTTAGTAGGTGCAAGCCCTTGGTCTCTCAATTGCTGACGAATTTGCCGGGCAGAATCGCCCTCGAGCATGCCTTTTTTGACTCGACCCCTGTCGTCTAACGCTTGGTAATCAAATGCAGGCATTGTGGTTCGTCAATCTGCCATCGTCACACGAAGAATTTCATCCATCGTCGTCAGGCCAGCAAGAATCTTTGCGCGACCATTGTCTCTGATTCCTTCTGACATTAAGCGCACATGCTTTTCCATGACAGGTTCGGCAGCACCGGTATGTATCAACTCTCGTAAGCCATCATCAACTACGATGACTTCGTAGATTCCCTGCCGTCCCCGATATCCCTCGAAAGAACACTCCTCACAGCCTTCGGCCCTATAGATCGTCGCTTTAGCATCGTCAGCTAAATTCAGAAACTTACGCTCATAGCTGTCCGGCTCGTGGGCGACTTTGCATGATGCACACAGAACCCGCACCAACCGTTGCGCCACAAGGCCAACGACACTGTTAGACAACAAATACGGTTGCACCCCCATATTCGCTAACCGGGTAATCGCGCCGATGGCGGTATTGGTGTGAAGCGTTGATAACACTAAATGTCCCGTCAGACTCGCCTGCACTGCAATGTCCGCCGTTTCGTAATCTCTGATCTCACCGACCATAACGACATCAGGGTCTTGTCGAAGAATTGCTCGTAAGCCTTTTGCAAAAGTCATATTCGCTTTGCTATTGACCTGGGTTTGGCCAACTCCCTCGACATCGTATTCGATGGGGTCTTCGACCGTTAGGATATTCCGGCTGCTATCGTTTAACTGATCTAACCCGGCATATAGTGTTGTCGATTTTCCTGAACCCGTGGGGCCTGTCACCAAAATAATTCCGTGTGGACGTTCTAGGAGCTGCCGCATCGCCTCAAGCGCAACATCACGCAACCCGAGGTGCTCTAAGCTTTTTCGTCCATCTTGCTTATCAAGCAGTCGCATCACGACTCGCTCACCATTACTCGCCGGTATGGTTGAAACTCTCACATCGACTTCCTTTCCTCCCACTCGAACCGAAATACGGCCGTCTTGGGGCAATCTTTTCTCAGCGATATCCAGCCTTGCCATGACTTTGATCCGCGATACTAACAAAGGTGCCAATGCCCTACGGGGGGTGACAATCTCTCGGAGCACGCCATCGACCCGAAACCTGACAACCAATCTTGTCTCATAGGTTTCGACATGGATATCTGAGGCGCCAACTTTGATCGCTTCCGTCAACAAACTATTAATCAGTCGAATAATAGGCGCGTCGTCATCTTGCTCCAGTAGGTCGCCACTTTCAGGCAACTCATCAACCAGACTGGTCAAATCCATAGATTCACCAAGATCTTCGATAAAGGCCATGGCTTCATCGCTATCGGCTTCATAAGCACGCGACAGTAAGGCATCAAATTGTGAGTTAGAGACCGCTTCAAGCGTCTGCACTGGACCGGCAAGCCGCTGCACTTCACTATAAACCGCCGGCACTAAGGGTTCCCTGAACACCAATTTACATCCCACGTCGTCGCTGCCATTCGTGCGCTCGATGATGACACCAAACCGCTTTGCAAAACCAAAGGGCAACCGTGACGATATTGGCGATTGCTTGGCTACAAACTCTGACATGACATTACCTTTGGTGTGCAATGAGATAATTTAAAACTTGGCCACAATTAAACCCTGGTTGTTTCAAACCGATAGAAACTAAGGTCAACCGGTTTTCTTACCTGGTGGTTTTTCGACATCCCAATTGTATCAGTGTTCCAATAAAATTCCTGCTAAAGCCTTACCCCATACTTCTAATTCACACCAGCATCCTTTAATATCATTACAAATAATACTGGGGCTCCACGATATGAAACTCAGTGATATCGATCTTAATTTATTCGTCGTCTTGGACGCCATTTACACCGAGGGAAACCTGACTCGAGCGGGTGAAATTATTGGTATCACGCAGCCGGCTGTTTCTAACTCCTTGTCGCGACTCAGGACCCTCTTTGACGACCCACTATTTGTCAGAACCGCCGACGGCATGATCCCAACACCCACGGCCCAAAACATTATTGGCTCGGTTCGGCAAGCCCTCGATTTAGTTCGCTCCAGTGTTCAGCAAAGCGAGCACTTTGACCCTCTATTATCTGAAAAACGCTTCAGAATTTCGGCTAATGACCTGACAGAAGCGATTCAACTACCGCCACTGATCAAGCATCTCAAGGACAAAGCCCCAAATATAGCCGTTGAATGTTATCAAGTTCGCCGGCGCGACCTGAATATTGAACTAGCATCTGGCAACTTGGATCTCGCAATTGATATACCGTTGACCCCAGACCCACAAATCAAACAAGTTCCACTGCGGGCAAGCCCGCACGTCTGTGTGGTCAGAAAAGACCACAGTTTTATCCGCAACAATCTTGATCTAGAGGCCTACCTCGCCCTCGAGCATGTGCACATTTCCTCTCGTCGAGGCGGGCTCGGGATCGTAGACCTTGCACTCGGCAAGATGGGTAAAAAACGCAATATCGCTGTGAGAACGCAACATTACTTAGCAACCCCCCTTCTGATTGCGACCACCGACATGGCCTTGACAGTATCAACCTCTTTCGCGCGCTTTTTAATGACGTTATCGCCAGTGCAAGTATTCGACTTACCTTTCGAAACACCGCAACTCGAGACGCATCTGTACTGGCACGAAAGTACCGACAAAGATCAATCAAACCAATGGTTTCGATCCCTGATCTTAAATGCACCCGAATTATGACGCCGCGAGCAAACCCATGCCCCTAAATTTCGTTGGAAGTCATATCCTGAGCGTTGACCAATTTGACCGAGAATCGATCGAGCGGATCTTTGCCGTCGCCGATCAAATGATCCCCTATGCTCTCAGGCAGCGAGTCACTCGAGTCTTAGAAGGCGCTATTTTAGGCAACATGTTTTTTGAGCCCAGTACTAGAACCCGCGTGAGTTTTGGGTGCGCTTGGAATCTATTAGGCGGTGAGGTTAGGGAGACGACGGGCCTTAAAGCATCTGCACTCGCCAAGGGCGAATCCTTCTATGACACAGCGCGAGTTTTGTCCGGATACAGTGATTTGATCGTTATGCGACACGAAAAGATGGGGTCTGTGGCTGAATTTGCTGAAGCTAGCCGCGTGCCGGTCATCAATGGTGGTGACGGCGCCAATGAACATCCGAGCCAAGCACTTCTCGACTTGTATACCATCGGCCGAGAACTGACGGACCAAGGCAAAACCATTGACGGTATGCGAATCGCGCTCGTTGGCGATCTTCGCTATGGAAGAGCGGTGCATTCTTTGTGTAAGTTATTAGGAATTTATAAAGATATTACCCTATCGCTTATCTCACCAGAGGCGCTTCGTCTACCGGAGTCCTACATTTATTCGCTCAGAATGGCGGGACATCAGGTCATCGAATCAACTGATTTAGGCCAAGGCCTGCAAAGTGCTGATATTGTTTATGTCACGAGAACCCAAGAAGAACGATTTGAGTCGCCTGAAGAAGCACTTAGGTACAAAGGACTTTTTCGGTTAAACCAAGCCGTCTACACCGAATACTGCGAACCTAATACCGTGATCATGCACCCTCTCCCTCGAGATACCAGAGCCGAGGCCAATGAGCTGGACAATGACTTAAACGACAATCCAAATCTCGCCATTTTTCGACAAACCGACAATGGTGTTTTGATCCGGATGGCTTTGTTTGCCCTCATCTTGGACGTTGCTGATCAAATTGAGCAAACCAGTCGCACTGTGAATTGGTACACCGCTAAGCGATTCTGACATAATTGCAGGACCGAACCACCCACCAATCTATTGTTATCCGAGAGCCCAAACTTATGAAATACAACTCTATCCTAGAAACAATCGGCAACACCCCTGTCGTGAAATTAAATCGCATGGCGCCCAAAGGACAACATATCTACGCCAAAGTCGAGAGCTTCAACCCTATGGCGTCGGTAAAAGATCGCTTGGCAATTGCCATCATTGACGATGCTCTTGCCAAAGGCACCTTGAAGCCAGGCCAAACTGTTATCGAAGCAACCTCTGGCAATACCGGTATCGCCTTGGCCATGGTCTGCGCCGCTAAAGGCCATCCCTTCGTCGCGACGATGGTTGAAACTTTTTCAATTGAACGGCGCAAAATTATGAAAGCCCTTGGCGCAAAGGTGATATTAACGCCTGCAGCAGAACGCGGCAGCGGTATGGTTGCCCGGGCAGAGGCCTTGGCAGAGGCCCATGGCTGGTTTTTAGCCCGACAATTCGAAAACCCTGCGAATCCTGCTTATCACCGCAATACCACCGCACCAGAAATTCTCAGAGACTTCGCGGGAGACAATTTGGACTATTTCGTCAGTGGCTGGGGCACGGGCGGTACCATGACCGGGACAGGACAAGTATTAAAAGCGGCTAGACCCGATATCCAAGTTATCGGCGTTGAGCCGGAGGGCGCAGCGCTGCTATCTGGGAATGATTGGACACCTCATAAGATACAAGGCTGGACACCAGATTTCATTCCTGCGGTGCTTGATCCTTCGGTTACCGATGCCTTGGTATTAGTCTCAGATGAGGAATCAATTCAAACAGCTCAGGATCTTGCCCGCCTGGAGGGCATTTTTTGTGGGATTTCCTGTGGTGGCACGATGGCTGGCGCTCTGAAGGTCGCCGAGCAAGCACCGGCTGGAAGCACTTTTTGCGTGATGTTGCCAGATACTGGCGAACGATATTTATCGACGCCATTGTTCGAACACATCTCTCCAGACAGCGATGATGCTTGGTTAGCAGAACAGGACTAGGAGTTAATATTACCAGCCTGGTAACCCGTGCCTTCCAAAGCCAGCGTGTGACGCCTTATGGACGGAAGACGCTCACGTCACTGAGTCAAAAATTGCTTAAAAAAAACCCCTGATCGGCAAGCCGGTCAGGGGTTTGACTATACGATGTTTGGAGCTAAAGCATGCTGTCTAGCTCAGGCACCGCCTTAAAGAGATCAGCAACCAATCCATAATCAGCAACCTGAAAGATAGGTGCATCTTCATCTTTGTTAATGGCGACAATCACTTTGCTATCTTTCATGCCTGCTAAATGCTGGATCGCACCACTGATACCAACGGCAATGTACAAGTCTGGCGCGACGATCTTGCCGGTCTGTCCTACTTGCATATCATTTGGTACAAAGCCTGCGTCTACGGCTGCACGAGAAGCGCCAATAGCCGCTCCCATCTTATCGGCAACGCTCTCCAGCATCTGGAAATTCTCGCCATTTTGCATCCCTCGACCCCCTGAAACGATAATACTCGCTGCTGTGAGCTCGGGCCGCTCTAGTTCGACAACATCCTCACGGATCCACTCAGAAACACCCATTGCAGCCGGTGCATCGACCGTTTCGATCGAGGCGCTACCGCCTTGGTCAGAAACAGGATCGAAGGCCGTGCCACGCACCGTTAAGACTTTAACTGCATCGCTGCTCTGAACCGTCGCAATAGCATTGCCGGCATAAATTGGTCTCTTAAACGTATCAGTCGACTCGACAGAGATAATGTCTGAGATTTGTGATACATCGAGCAAGGCGGCTACTCTCGGCATATAATTCTTACCCGAGGTTGTAGTCGCTGTCAGAATGTGTGAGTACCCACCCGCCAATGACACAATGAGGGCCGCCAATTCTTCTGCTAGATCGTGGGCATAAAGCTCGTTGTCCGCTACCAGCACTTTTTGAACGCCTTCTATTGCGACCGCAGCATCAACTGCACCCTGGCAACCTTGGCCAGCGATTAGTAGGTGAATGTCCCCTCCTAACGCCTTAGCCGCAGCCAAAGCTACTCGTGTGGAAACCTTGACATTGTTTTGGTCGTGTTCAGCTACAACTAAAATACTCATGAAATCACCTTCGCTTCGTTTCGCAATTTATCCACCAACGCCTCAACGCTTTCGACCTTTATACCGGCAGCACGCTCAGCAGGCGGTTCAACCTTCAGCGTCTTAACCCTCGGGGCCACATCCACACCCAATTCCGCTGGAGTCAACACATCGATGGGTTTCTTCTTAGCTTTCATAATATTAGGTAGCGAAGCGTACCGGGGCTCATTCAATCGAAGATCTGTCGTCACAATGGCCGGCAGCTTGACGGTGATTGTTTCAAGACCACCATCAATTTCTCGTGTGACTGTTGCGGTGTCTTCTGCAAGATCCACCTCGGATGCAAAGGTCGCCTGAGCAAGGCCTGCTAGTGCCGCTAACATCTGCCCGGTTTGAGAGTTGTCCCCATCGATCGCCTGCTTCCCTGTGATGATCAACCCAGGCGCTTCTTTGTCGACTAGCGCTTTCAACACTTTGGCGATCGCCAATGGCTGCATGTCCTCGTCGGTCTCAATTAAAATGCCACGGTCCGCGCCTAACGCAAGGGCCGTGCGCAATTGTTCTTGGCATTGGCTTTGTCCAACCGAGACCACTACGACTTCTTCGGCTTTGCCCGCCTCTTTGAGTCGAACAGCTTCTTCTATGGCGATCTCGTCGAAGGGGTTAACTGACATCTTGACGTTGTTTAAATCGACGCCTGACTGATCCGCCAACACCCTGATATTGACGTTATAATCGACCACGCGCTTGGCTGTTACCAAAATTTTCATGGACATCCTCTGCTTAGTGAAAAAGACTACCGCACCGACGAACCTGAGCGGAACGATCATTTTTTAAAGGCCCGTATTCTGCCGTTTTAGCTGCAGATTTACAAGCGTCAGGCGCTCCGTGTCCGTGGGCAAACAAGAGGCAAGTCGTTGTTTTTTATATGACTACACCTTTATCGGTTACAATCACGGAGATTGATCGAAGGGTAGAGTCGGCGGCGCCAGTTTCCCTTCACAGCTGTCTTTTCTTACAATAGGCAACTTTCACGCATTTGGAGTACGACATGGAACGTGAGTCGATGGAGTTTGACGTTGTCATCGTTGGTGGTGGGCCTGCAGGTCTATCGGCAGCCATCAAATATTCCCAGCTAGCCATTGAGGCTGGATTGGAACCCTCTGTCTGTTTGGTGGAGAAGGGTTCCGAGATCGGCGCACACATACTCTCGGGCGCCGTGGTCGAGCCAACTGCCCTTAATGAGTTATTCCCTGACTGGCAAGCTATGGGTGCACCTCTGCACAATCCTGTCACCGAAGACGATGTCTATCTATTGACCGATGATCATCAAGGCATGCGCTTGCCCGGGCTATTCATTCCAAAGGCTCTGCATAATGAGGGTAATTACGCCACCAGTCTCGCCAATCTCTGCCGCTGGCTCGGCGAACAAGCTGAAGCCTTAGGCGTCAATATCTTCCCTGGATTTGCGGCGAGTGAGGTACTCTTTCACGAAGATGGCGCCATCAAAGGCATCGCAACAGGCGATATGGGCGTCGGCGCAGACGGCGAGCAAAAATCGAGTTATACCCAAGGCTATGAGTTGCACGCGAAGTACACGATTTTTGCAGAAGGCTGCCGGGGGCATCTCGGCAAACAGCTTATCAAGCGATTCGGTCTAGATAAGAACTCCGATACTCAGCATTATGGCATTGGCTTCAAGGAGGTCTGGGATATTGACCCATCCAAGCATGTGCCCGGAAAAGTCGTCCACACTGTGGGCTGGCCCTTAGATTTCGGCCCCGGAGGAACTTTAGGCGGGTCATACCTCTACCACCTTGAAAATCATCAGGTCGCCATTGGTCTCATCGTTGATCTTGGCTACAGCAATCCCCACTTATCACCCTTTGATGAGTTTCAGCGTTTTAAGCACCATAAACTCATTCGACAAACCCTTGAAGGAGGAAAGCGAATCGCTTATGGCGCTCGAGCGGTCGTTAAAGGTGGCTATCAAGCCCTTCCTGAACTTGCTGTGCCGGGTGGACTACTTGCCGGGGACGATGCAGGGTTTTTAAATAATCTCAAGCAGAAAGGCACGCATACCGCCATGAAGTCTGGCATGCTAGCAGCAGAGGCCATCTATGAGGCGCTAGCCAATGGCAGCGAGGGAAGAGAGCAACTGACCCGCTATCAGCAACTCTATGAGCAGTCTTGGCTTCACGAAGAACTGTACAAAGCGCGCAATATTATGCCCGCGCAACACAAGTTCGGTATGTTTATGGGCGCCATGTTCGCGTGGGTGGATCAGTACGTTTTCCAGGGTCGATTGCCGTTCACATGGACGGATCCCACACCAGATCATGCCAAGCTTAAAGACCAATCGAGCTGCCAGAAGCCCGATTACCCCAAACCTGACAGTAAACTCAGCTTTGACAAACTCAGCAGCGTGTTCCTTACCAACACCTACCACGAGGAGGACCAACCGTGTCACCTCACCTTGGGGGACCCCAGTATCCCCATAAGCGTCAATCTACCCAAGTATGACGAGCCCGCTCAGCGGTATTGCCCTGCGGGTGTCTATGAAATCGTCGAGGAAGCAGAAGGGCCAAGATTTCAAATCAATGCCCAAAATTGCATCCACTGCAAAACCTGTGACATCAAAGATCCATCCCAAAATATTAACTGGGTAGTACCCGAAGGTACTGGCGGCCCCAATTACGGCAATATGTAATCCAGGAGAGAGGCGCTATCGCAGTTGTTACTGTGGTGAGCGCCCATTGCCTACTAAGACCTGCAGTCTGCGCTTAGGGAAGACTGCCAAACCCGTCAACCAGCAGCTCTTCAGGAATAGGGAAATTGGCGCCTGCGCTCCAAATCCCTAGCTGTCCGTCAACATCAATAAGTGCTGCCATCAGCGAGTAGTAACTACTTCGATTTAGCTTAGCCCAAAGCCCATCACGCACCAAAACATACGGCATCGGCACTTCGTCCTTGACTTTGAAGGTGAGCGGATTAACGTCGCTGACTAGAACTTCATCACCCACATTCGTGTTCATTGAAATCGTCTGTTGGCGCCCCTCGCCGGAAAAGCTGAGCCCAACCCCGAGAAAAGGGACATCGTTAACGGTTATTTGACATGCCTCTACGGGCGTGACCAGAAAGTAATCATCGGCTTCACGCCTAAGTATTCTAGAGAACAAACGCACAAGTCGAGGACGATTAATTCTACTGCCCTCGTAAAGCCAATCACCGTTATCGTTAATCACCAGGTCGATGGGGTAGACCCGTTCGGGCTGCCATAGATGTACAGGCGGCAATTCTAAGTCAGAAACTTTGCTCAACTCCTGCTGTAAGCTGTATGGCAAGTTCACATCGATGGTCAAAATTTAATCACCTCGGCGCGCAGGGTTGATAACTCTACTACGCCAACTGCATTAAACCCTGACATCATGCCTGCGCATTCCCCCGGGTTAAAGGTCAGACCTTTTTCGCTCATTTCGTGATGATACAAGTGTGTATGTCCATGCAATCGGAGATCTACGACTTTCGAGGTTAATTGGAATTCTAGCGGGTCATGCACAACGCAGATGCTCCTTCCATGGAGGTTAAAAATCCAGGGCGGCTCAAAAAACTCAAACCCTTGGAATTTTATCGCAGCGTCAAGGCTACTTCGCTCTAAATCATTATTTCCAAATACGCCGGACATAGGCATACCTAGCGCCCCAAAGACATCGATCGTTTTTGCCTGAGTCACATCGCCGGTATGAATGACCTGATCCACCCCCTGGTCGTTAAAGATAGCGACAATTTCACGGCAGTTTTTCAAGTTGTTGTGGGTATCACTGACGATCCCGATACGCATACATGTCCCTTAAGACCCAATCACCAGCACATACTGACAACCGGGCCTTCGCTGCAAAGCTCTAGAGGTTTGCTAAGCCACTTTCTCTAGGATATGGATCCCGCAGGCAGATCCCAAACCAATGACATGGGTCAGGCCTATTCGCGCACCTTCAACTTGACGGTTTCCAGCCTCGCCTCGCAGATGCGTGCAAACTTCGTAGATATTAGCGATACCGGTTGCACCCAACGGATGCCCCTTGGACAAAAGACCACCACTAACATTAACAGGCACCCGTCCGCCTAGCGCCACTTCGCCCTCATCGATCATTCGCCCGGCCTCACCGTCAGCACAAAGACCAAGATTCTCGTAATGTAAAATCTCAGCGGTTGCAAAGCAGTCGTGAAGTTCGACGAGATCAACATCTGCCGCAGATATTCCTGCCATTTCATAGGCTTGTTTTGCCGCGATACGCGTCACCGCATTGACGTCAGGCATGACAAGGTCTCTGTCTGTATACGGATCACTCGCCAAAACCGAGGCTTTTATTCGCACCGCGCGGCTCAGCCCAAGCTCTTTCGCTTTTTTCTCGGAGACCAAAACGGCCGCAGCTGATCCATCGACATTTACCGAACACATCAGTTTAGTATTGGGATAAGAAATCATTTCAGCATTCATAACAGTTTCTAAAGGCGTCTCGATTTGGTACATCGCCTTAGGATTCAATGTTGAGTGATGATGGTTTTTCACAGATACCTTGGCAAATTGTTCAAAGGTAGTCCCATATTTTCGCGCATGCTCCATACCGGCCTCAGCAAACACAGAAGGCATCGTGCCTGAGCCCAAAAGACCTTCTTTAGGTATACCCGAGCCACCACCTGCCCCACCTAGCAAACCCTTACCCATTTGCTCTACACCAACGGCCAGGACACAATCAAATACACCGGCTTTGATTGACATCCAGGCCTCTCGGAAAGCCGTTGCACCGGTCGCGCAAGCGTTCGCACAATTGACAACGCCTATACCTGTCTGACCAATTTCCTGCAGTATCCGCTGCCCAACCATTGCGTTAGCCTGGCCCAAATTGCCGCAATACAAGGCCTGCATGTCTTGGATCGTTAGACCCGCGTCATCCAATGCTAGGAGGGCCGATTCCGCGCCAATTTGAGGGACTGTTTTATCTGGAAACCGACCAAACTTAATCATATCAACCCCTACCACATAAACATCGCTCATCTTTGCCTCCTTTACTTATGCAACTGGTTTAAAGAAATAACTGGTGTAGCTATTGCCATCTTTATCTTTTCGGCCCAAAGCATCACCAAAAACGACTTCAACGGGCATATCAAACGTCAAATTCTCTGGATCGGGCTCAACGTCGATAAGATTACCTTTAAGCGTTGCACCATCTTCCAGATCAACAATGGCAGATATATAGGGTACTTCGATGCCTGGAAAACTGCGGTATACGATGCTGTATGAATACAATTTCCCTCGGGTGCCTAATCGTTTAGCGGTCATAACGTCGCGAGCACCACACTTTGCACAGGTGCTGCGTTCTCCTAAGAAAATGGCATTACAAGCGCCACACTCTAGGCCTTCTAAATATGGGTCATCCGAGTCGGCACCCTTTAAATACGGTACGACGGGCAATGGCCCTTTGGTTGTTGTTGATTCTGACATAATTTCCCTCGATGGCCGTGTCTAGCCGCATCTAAGCTCGCCTTGATCACTCACCGACTATCATATGAATGCTTATTGCAGCGACTTTTTCCCCAACGGCTCCATGGCCGCCAACTTTGAACGGATCCTCATTTTCAGCACCGCGTGCTTTGAATCCAATCCGATTGCCGTCAGAATAGCTTGCGCGGCCCCAGAGATTCAAGGGTTACCGATCAGCAATTGTAAAAACACAAGGCACAACCCATGGCACACTTTGTAGCGGTTTCCGGCAGCGACCGAGCAGAATCCTTCAACACCCGGACTCTTGCCCTCGCGACTAAAAGTCTTAAAGCCCAAAAGCACACCATTGAGAACGCACCTTTAGCCGACCCTCGTTTGCCGCTATACAGTCAGGTTGTGGAAATCGAGCAGGGCCAACCGCCCGAGGTGACAGCTTTCAGGCATACTTTATTAAACAGTGACGGGCTCATTATTGCTTGTCCCGAATTCAATGGCGTTATGCCACCAGCACTATTAAACGGGCTTACTTGGTCAACCCGTGACACCAAAGGCAACCCAGATCTCAAACCCTTCTACTTAACACCATGCTTGATCGTGAGTAGCAGTCCAGGCGGGCTTGGCGGCATTCGCGCCGCCAGTCAACTTGCGAACTATCTCCTGGGTTTGGGTGGATTGATTTATCCTCAATTCCTATTAGTCGCTAATGCCTATCAGGCCTATGATCCTAATTCATCAGAGTCTCTTGTGCCCTTTTCGCAAAAGGCTGAGCAAATTGCCGAGGGTTTCAGCAGGTTTTGTGAGCGCCCTTCCTAGTGAACCATCAACATCCTTGGCAATTTACGGCGAAGGGCGTGGCCTTCAGGGCAAAAGTTCGCACCATTGAAGACTGGCAAGGTCCCATCTACGGACTTACGGATTGCGCCTGTGGCGAACGCACGGGACTTATTTGGCTGCAGGCCTGGTTCGGCGTCTGTTTACAGCAACGAGTCTATGCGCTCTGCGATCTACCTACTGGTTCTGCCGAAGAATGGCATCATGCCCTTGATGCTCAAAGTTGCCAAATTGAGCGGCGCGGCTTAATGCTTGACCATCTCATCGCCAGCGCAAGGCAGCCAGCGACCTTTTGGTTCGTCGATTTGAATCGACAAACACCCACACTCGTCTCACCAGACAATCCACCAGGGGTGAGTTTTTCTAGCTGGCAAGATCAACCGCTACCCCATGAAAAATTCTGGCGAACCTACCTAGCAGATAATTCACTGACAACCGACACTAGCTGAATAAGCGCACCCTGCATGCTGTCTTTTAAAAAAGGTTCAAACGCCTCTGGTCGGATCGAGGCCTGCCAAACAAGCTGGCATTGATGAGGATTGAGCACCTTTAGTTGCATCGAGGCCTCATGATGTTCAAGGGGCATGGGGGACGCTATGCACTGATAGATCAGCTCAAAGCGACTGCCATCGAGCTTTATAATTCGCTCTTGAATCGTGCCCGCACCGGGTAAGTCAAGCGTACGCACCTCGCCATCAAAAGTGCATTTGTCGACGCCCGGCACCCAATCAACCCGGTCGGGGGTACCCACCACCTGCCAAACCAACGACGCCGCGGCATCAAAATTGTGCTCAAATTTCAACATAACTGCTCCTGAATTTAGGAATCAACTTCCATAGGACACCACTTAATCTCGGGCTGCTTGGCTTTAAGTGCTGCCTCTGTTACATCTGTTTGCTGCCTTTAAGCCCCTAGGACACTAAAACCTAGTTACCCTTATCCGCAAAGGCGTGGATCGCCTTTGCCATCAAACTGCCCGAACCAGTGTGAATCGCCGGCGCGACTTGGCTAATTGCAATACCAAAATTCGCTAAAAAGGTCTGTAAACTTGGGTTAGCAGGTAACCGGGGTTGATACATAGCAACCTCTTATTCCCACCTAACGCTTTGAGTGTAGCATGACGCACTTTCACTTAAGCGTTTAGGCATTTCAACTCACCTTTGCACGACGCCGAAATCATGACCGACTCAACTTTGACAACTGCATCCGAAATACCCAAAGCGCCAAATGCCCTCCTAATCCTCGCCCATGGCAGTGCGACAGCGTTGACGTCACCTCACATGGTGCGTTTGAGCCAGAGCCTCGCCGAGGTAAATCTTGCTAATTTACGCTTTAATTTTAGATACCGTGATCAAGGGGCCGCGTTTCCTAGCAGTCTTGATCAATCCGTAAAGGACTACCAAGACGCTTTATCTATCGCAATGAATACCTACCCTGACCTAGAGATTTGGCTCTCTGGACATAGCTACGGAGGCCGAATTGCCAGCCACCTGCTCTCGGCACTTTGCAATACCGGTGAAATGGCGACGGTCTATCGAAACGTCATGGGCTGCATTGCTTATGCCTTGCCAATTCATCCAGCCGGGCGCCCTAATCTTGAACGGTGGCAACATCTTTCTGGTTTAACTAAACCCATGCTGTTTTTTAGTGGCTCGCGGGATCGAATGGCATCCCCGGATTTAGCCGAGACCCTTTGTAGTTCCAATCCAGCCTGCCATTGGCACTCCGTGCCAGGCGCCGATCACAGTTTCAATCAAACCCAAAGCACTCGGGACCCCAGTCAATCCGTCTATCAGTGGGTAGCCAATCGAACGCGAGATTTCATTGCCAAGCCGCCAAGAATGACCCAATTGTGAGGGTGATTAGATTCCAGGCACAGGGAAGCGCTGGCACAAAGCCTCAACTTCTGCGCGCACAGTCTCTAAAACCGCGCTATCCTCAGGTGCTCTAAGACATCGCAACATCCAATCAGCAAGCTGCACCATCTCTTGCGATCCCATGCCTCTGGCGGTGGCTGCAGGCGTACCGATCCTGATGCCACTGGGCCGTAATGGTGGATTCGGGTCATCAGGAATGATCTGCTTGTTGGTGGTGATCTGAACCTGATCCAGAGCTTCTTCAGCAACTCGACCATCTATGCCAAAGGATGCCATCGTATTCAGCACTAACATGTGATTATCTGTGCCACCGGTGACTAAGGACACGCCCGCCTGCTTGAATTCTTTCGCTAGAACCTGCGCATTACTCAAAACATCAGCCGCATAACGCTGAAACTCAGCCGTTTGCGCCTTCTGCAAAGTCACCGCGATACCAGCAACTGCGTTCATGTGCGGCCCGCCCTGCAACCCAGGAAAAACTGACTTGTCGATCTTTTTAGCGAAAGGCTTTCGGCACAAGATCATACCGCCACGAGGGCCTCTTAAAGACTTGTGAGTGGTTGTGGTCACCAAGTCAAAACCGAAATCGAAGGGATTAGCCATCGCTTTACCGGCGACCAACCCTCCAAAGTGTGACGCGTCGGTCATCGTGATCGCACCAACCTCATCAGCGATTGCTTTGAAAGCTGCATAGTCGATATCCCGAGGATAAGACGTATAACCACAAAGCATCATCTTAGGCTTGGTCCGATGCGCATCTGCGCGAACCCGGTCAAAGTCAATCGAGCCGTCTACCGGATCAGTTACATAACGAACAAAGTTAAATAAATCACCCATGTGCGACACTGGCGCACCGTGAGTCAAATGCCCACCGTGAGACAGATCCATCGCCATAATGGTATCGCCAGGTGTTAGCAATCCCAAATAAACCGCCTGATTCATCGCCGATCCCGACAATGGCTGAACATTTGCGTGTTCACAGTTGAAGACCGCCTTGGCTCGGTCCCGCGCGAGATTCTCAATTTCATCGGTAAAGGTCTGCCCGCCATAATAACGCCGACCAGGATAGCCCTCGGAGTATTTATTGGTAAAAACGCTACCGAGCACGGTTAAAACTTCGGGGAAGGTGTAATTTTCAGAGGGAATCAATTCTATCCCATCTCGCTCTCGTTGTTCTTCTCCTAGCAGGGCGGAATAAACCGCAGGATCACTTTCGGCTAGCGCGGCTAAATTGCGAGCCGTTGCAGTAGTCTGCTGCGCCATCTGCCTATCGATTTGCTGGGACTTTAATGGGTTGGACAAGGGCTATCTCCTTTGGATGTCGTGGGTGCCCAGGCGAACGGCTTCAAATCTCGAATAGGTATTTCGGTTGATTAAGATCCAGCCACAATACCTCATCGAACCAGGAGCGGCTTTTTAGGAGCCGCCTGGTAACACACACTCCCCGGTGGTTATCCACCTCGCATCGCCAGTCGTGTGCCCGGGCATTGTAGCTGCTTGCCCTGATAAATTGAACGTTTCTTGAGGCAAAATGCCGACAAGACCATTATTGTTAACCGCTTGGCAGCTAATCCTGACTAAGACTCAAATATGATATTGTCGCAAGGTCGGTTCGCACTTGATACCGGGCCAGCAAAAGTTCCGCGTACCGCGCGGCGATAATCACTTAACCCTTGGAGCCTTATCATTTCATGAAGCCCTTGCTCGTTTTAATCATCGCAGTTTTGATGAACACATCTTTATCAATCGCAGATACCTTAGATGCTCGTGTAAGCGCCGTACTTCGGCAGACACCATTGATCGATGGCCACAACGACTTACCGTGGCAGTTTAAACGACGAGCAAACAATCAATTGTCGGCCATCGATATTGGTCAGAACTTAAGTCGGTCTGAGAATCCTTTGCATACCGACATCCCTCGACTCAGAGCTGGGATGGTTGGCGGCCTCTTCTGGTCAGTTTACGTCCCCATCGAAACCTACGGAGGTTCAGCGATAGCAGTCCAACAAGTCATCGACCAAATCGATTTGGTTTATCGCCTGACCGAACGATATTCAGAGGATTTTGAAATCGCGCTGACGGCAAGCGACGTCCGCCGGATCCATGGCGAAGGCAAGATGGCGTCTTTAATTGGCATGGAGGGCGGGCACGCCATTCACAACTCCCTAGCGACCCTTCGTCAGCTCTATCACCTCGGCGCTCGTTATATGACCCTTACGCATTCTAAGGGTTTGCTGTGGGCCGACTCTGCCACCGACACCCCAAGGCATCAGGGTCTGACCGATTTTGGTAAGCAAGTGGTTCGCGAAATGAATCGACTGGGTATGCTTGTGGATTTGTCTCATGTTTCAGAGGCCACTCAACTACAAGCGCTTGATATAACCCAAGCTCCGATTATATTTTCTCATTCATCCGCTTATGCCGTGACAAAACATCCTCGCAATGTCACTGACAGGGTTCTTAAAAAGGTAGCCGATAACCGAGGCATTGTGATGGTGAATTACTTGACCTCATATATTTCTGAACCCCTTCGGTTATACCGGGAAGCCTATGAAGCGCACCGAGATAGTTTGACAGGCTCAGAAACTGAGATTCAGGCCCTAATGGCGGCCTGGTCTGAAGCCCGCCCAGCTCCAGAGGCGACCTTGTATGACGTGGCAGATCACATCGATCATATTAGGGATATCGCCGGCATTGACCATCTCGGTTTAGGTGCCGATTATGATGGCATGCCACCCGGCCCCATTGGCCTTGAAGACGTGTCAACCTACCCTGCCTTGCTCAAAGAGCTGTTGATTCGCGGTTACAGCGACGAAGACATCGCGAAAATAGCGGGAGAGAATATTTTAAGAGTTATGACAGAGGTTGAGGCCGTCTCGGCTTCACTGAGAAAACTTAAAGGCCCTGACGAGACCGTCTTTGTTGCGACAGAGATATCCGCCTCAGATTAAGGCCTCGGGCCCCATCAGAACGTGCTATTTTCGTCCTCGAGCCTCAGCTCATAGCGACCGCCACCGTCAACCTCAACGATACAGATCATGGGTCGGCAGCAAACTTGGCAATCTTCTATGTACTGCTCTGGCCCAGAATAGGTGTCGATGAGAAGGGTGATACGCTCCCCGCAGTAAGGACAATCTGCTTTAAACGGTGTTAATTGCATCAGATCTGCCTCAGCGGCTTAGCTATTGTTTGACGCAAAATACTCAACCTGTCGAGCATAGGAATCTGCATCCAACAACTTATCGTGAATACTGTCTAGGTCAACATTACCACCAGTTAAAATAACGCCAACATGCTGGCCAATAAATTTAAAGCGATGGCACAGCAATGCTGCAACGGGCACCGCGGCACTCGGTTCCACCCATTGTTTCGTGGTTTGCCAAATAAGTTGCATCGAAAAAACGATCCGTTCTTCAGAGACCAAAAATATGCCATCCACCTCTTTGTTTATGATGTCGAAATTAAGCGCGCCCAAAGTCGTGCGAAGACCATCACAAATTGTTTGTGGCTGATGCGAGCATACTCGCGACCCTGAAAGCAAAGATCGGTAAGCATCATCAGCGCCGGCAGGCTCTGCGCCATAAACTCGACTGTCCTCTTTGATCAAACAACACCCGGCTAACAGCCCGCCGCCGCCCACCGGAACAACAACAGCATCGAGGAAGTCAGTTTGTGAGCGAAATTCGGCGAGCGTGGTGCCTTGACCCGCTATTACCGCAGGCGCGTCATAGGGTGGTACGAACAGCGCGCCAGTACGCTGTTTTACCGACTCAAGCATCGCCTCGCGAGCTGGCAAGCCTGCCTGGCAATCGATAATCTGCCCGCCTAGATCCTGAATCAATTGCCGTTTTGAAGCGCTGCAATCAGCAGGCACAACAATGTAAGCGGGTATTGCATTTGCCCGAGCGATATAGGCTAAAGCAGCGCCGTGATTTCCAGAGGAATGGGTGCAGACCCCTGCCGCAAGCGCGGCAGCAGATTGTGCGAGAACCATATTCGCAGCGCCTCTTGCCTTAAAGGCACCTACGTGTTGCAGATGCTCGCCTTTCAGCGTTAACCGGAAACCTAATAAAGCGTCGAGCCGGTCGTCTCTGAAAACCGGGGTTTTCACGATATGCGTCTCGATACGGCGCTGCGCTTGTGCAATGGCTTTTGCTGAGACCATTAGAGGCTTAGGTCAAACAACATGCTTACACGAACGCCTTACTTGATCGCGCGAACATTAGATTTGGCCGGTTTTCGAGAAACTATCGCGCAATCCAACGATTTCGTTAAACCGAAGTACGCCATCTCTGCCTTGGTCGGCATCTTGTACAAAATATCCTTCACGCTCGAACTGATAGCGGGTTGACAAATCTTGATCAGCGAGACTGCGCTCAACATACCCAAAAAACACGACTTCAGAATCAGGATTGATCAAATCGCGATAATCGCCGTCTTCAGCATCAGGAAAGGGCACCTTAAAAAGCGGCTGGAACCGCCGAAACTCTGCAGGCAAATTCTCGGTCGCAGAAACCCAATGGATAACCCCTCTAACCTTTCGATCGGGCGGATTAGTCCCTAAAGTTTCAGGATCATAAGTCGCATGAATTTCGACGACGTTACCTGTATCGTCGGTAACAACCGACTCTGCTCTGATTACATAGCTGCCACGCAGCCTCACTTCTTCGTGCAAGACTAAACGTTTGTACTTCCTGTTGGCCTCTAATCTAAAGTCTGCTCGATCAATATACACTTCGCGAGTAAAGGGTACTTGGCGATCTCCCATTGCTGGATCCTTGGGATGGTTGGCCACCTGCAGTGACAATGATGCCGTTTCAGGCAGATTGGTTATGACAAGCTTGACCGGATCTAGCACCGCCATCGCTCGCGGTGCTGCAGGTTCTAGAGCCTCACGAACACAACTCTCAAGCAGGGCTAACTCGACGTTATTCTCACTTTTGGTAATGCCTATCCGACGACAAAAATCTCGAAGCGATGCTGGTGGGTAACCCCTTCGCCGCATTCCCGCGATGGTTGGCATACGTGGGTCGTCCCAACCAGATACCAGACCCTCCTCAACCAACTGTTTGAGCTTACGCTTACTTGTTACCGTGTACTGCAAATTTAATCTTGAAAACTCGATCTGCTGCGGACGACTCGGCATGTCCAACTGTTCAAGCACCCAATTATAAAGCGGTCGATGGTCCTCGAAACCCGTATCACAGAGCGAGTGTGTGATGTGCTCTAAGGCATCGGAAATACAGTGCGTGTAGTCGTACAGAGGATAGACACACCAAGCGTCGCCTGTTTGGTGGTGACTGACATGGCGAATCCGATAGATACTCGGGTCTCGCAAGTTCATGTTGCCAGACGCCATATCAATCTTGAGCCGAAGCACGTGCGCGCCATCGGCGAATTCTCCTGCGCGCATCCGAGAAAATAAGTCTAAATTTTCATCGATCGAGCGATCACGATAGGGGCTATTACGACCCGGCTCAGTCAGAGTCCCTCGGTACTCCCGTATCTCATCGCCAGAAAGTGAATCGACATAGGCCTTCCCATCTCGGATCAATTGAACAGCATAGTCAAACAGTGCCTCAAAATAATCCGAGGCATTTCGTTCGTCAGCCCAGTTAAACCCTAGCCAAGTAATGTCTTCCTTCATAGCAGTGGTAAAGGCGATATCCTCTTTGATCGGGTTGGTATCATCAAACCGAAGATTGGTCTGACCGCCGAAATCCTTGGCAAGACCAAAATTGAGGCAAATCGCTTTCGCATGACCAATGTGTAGATAACCATTTGGCTCTGGGGGGAACCGCGTTTTTACCCGCCCGTCATGCTTCCCTGAAGCTTGATCTGATTCAATGATCGCACTAATGAAGTTCGCGGGATATCGTTCATCATTGATTGTCATACATCACCTAAATCCACAATGCCGCGACGCAGCTACTCATGACCATTATAACTAGAAGTGTTCGTAATACCGATTCTCGGACATTAAGGGTAAAACGAACACTCAGATAAGCGCCTGCGATCGACCCTAATGCCAAAACCACGCCTGTCAACCACAGTACTTGTCCTTGGATCGCAAAAACTAAAAGCGCGACACCACTGAAAACACCCGTGCAGACGGCTTTGATCGCATTAGAACGAACCAAATCATACTGCAAAAACCGCGAAATAACGGCTACCAACATAAAACCTACACCAGCCTGAATGAAGCCACCGTAAAGGCCCGTGATAAACAAGGCCAAGGCTGGCCATCGGCTCTTCTCTTTTAGCGCGGTAGGCCGCCGACGAACGCTTTTCCTAGGGACTAATAACGACAATGCAACGATCATCATCGTTATTAACAAAATGGGTTTGAGCCAGCTATTGGGCAAAATCGAAGCGGCCAAAGCGCCTAACGCAGCACCCGATATCGTAGGCATTAAAATGCTTATTAGTGCGGATCGATCTAGTTGACCTGCCTGATCAAAGCCATGCGCACCAGTTACAGATTGCGCTAGAACCGCCACCCGATTCGTCCCATTAGCCAAATCTGCTGGTAGGCCTATCATCATCAAAGCGGGTAGCGTCAGCATCGAGCCGCCACCTGCGAGGGTGTTGATAAACGCACTAACAGCTCCCACTAAAACCAGGAGAGCAACCTCTTCAAGGCTCACTGAGCCTCTCTCCCGATCGCTGGTGGTGAAACCTCAAAGACCGCACCTGACTCGTTGGTTACCCATAGGCGTCGCTCGTCTACCCAGGTGATAGCTTCTACCTGACCTAACTTGAAAGCGGCTAAATCTAGCGTCAAGGGTCTACTCTGGAACCAGGCATCACCTTGCAGAGGCCTTGGGAAAAGCGAAAGCTGACGTGCACCGAGCACCGCTAGCGTGCTACCGGCTGGGGATAACTCAGCGCCGGTCACCATAAAAAGCGTCTTTGATGAGTCCACCTTGGTAAGCGTTATCGGCCGAGGCGTTGCGGTCAAGTCGAGCCGATAAAGGCTAGCGCCGGATTCAAACTGGTCAATTCGCCCTGCTCTGCGGTGCTTGGTGATCAGATACAGTTTATCTTGATCAAAAAATAGCGCTTCGGCGTCGAAGTGCCAACGTTTCGCTGGAAACCTGGTCTGGTCCGGATACTGGACTGGCAGATAGTCGATGGTTCGGGTCTTTTCGACCGCGCGGGGGTTGAAGTCAGCAATTTTGTAGATGCCCAAATCTCGGCGTGCATTTCCATTATTACCCGTGTCAGCGATATACAGCCAATTACCATCTGTCGTAATGTCTTCCCAGTCGTAATGCGCTGCCAGCTCAATCTCGTGCCCTTTCCAAGGCTTTTTCCCCGGTACAGCATTCTGCCCGTGTACCTTCAAAAATGGCGGGAACACGATGGCTCCGCTGCCATCAATCGCAAAAATTCTTGCGCTATCACCGCTGTCGTTATGCACCCAATACACGTTATCAAACCGTCGGCTTTGGGTGATGCCGCTCACCTCCTGCAGGTCAGCATAGCCCAACTCAAAGGCGGCTTTTACCCGCCATTCCGATGCTTGAGCCGATACATTTAATAATCCCAGTAGGGTAAATAAGCCTGCAACTAGGCTAGCTAGATTTGTCTTTCGCATACGCCCCTCTGACGCCTTTGCCGCATCTTTTCAATGCACCAAGCGGCCGCTGTCATTATCTGAAACACTCATGCCCTCTATTGAAAGAACGCTATTGCGGCTTACAAAGAGCAGGGCTTCGTCTCCTAGATCCTATGGAGGGCGATCTTAAATGCGGTGGTGAATCTGAATGGACTACAGCCAGCCACAACAAAGCGTTGGCCAGTTAGCCTAGGAGAAGTAAGCGTTTTCGGTAACTGTATGGTCGGTCACATCGCGCACTGAGGTCAATTGCGGTAATGCGTCCAAGAGGGTTTTCTCGACCCCATTTTTAAGCGTCACATCCACCATACCGCATCCTTGACAGCCTCCACCAAATTGCAGCACCGCGATAGATTCTTCAACAACCTCTACAAGACTCACCATGCCGCCGTGGCTCGCCAAAGACGGGTTTACCTGGCTATGTAGGATATAATTCACCTGGTCTTCAAGTGGACTGTCGGCCGAAACCTTGGGTAACTTTGCATTTGGCGCCTTAATCGTCAGCTGTCCGCCCATCCGGTCTTCGGCAAAGTCGACCAGAGCTTCCTCCAAAAAAGGCTCGCTTCGCGCGTCGATGAAGGCGGTAATCGATTCATATTCAACTCGAATATCCTCTTCTTGAGCCTCGTCCGGTCGGCAATAGGCGATGCAAGTCTCTGCCATTGGCGTCCCTGGCTCGGTAATAAAGATTCGAACGCCGATATCACTCGCCTCTTGTTTTGCGAGTAAACCGGCTAAATAGGTTTGTGCTGATGCTGTGATTTCAACCATGCGTTCTTTGACCTATATTTGAGCTAAAGCGACAACAACCTTTCTGCGGCAGCTTTTTACTGTACGGCAGCTTTTTACAGTACGGAAGCTTTTTACAGTACGGAAGCTTTCTAAGCTACAGCAACTTTCGAATCTGCAGCAGCTTTCGAAGCTACTAGTGTCTACGGCAGCTTTCTCTACCGGGATCTATGATACTTGAGGCCAGGCACGACTGCCAGTTTTATGGGTTTCGGTGGTGTGTAAATCTTAGTACGACTCCACGATCAGATCATGAACAGCTTTCATAGTATTCAAGATAAATCTTCAAAAAAGTTCTTAAAGCCCTCTGCTAATATTACTGAAACATCAGAGCACACTCACGTTGCAGCACAAACCTAACATCGTTGATCAACTTAAACAGCAAATCCTTATTATGGATGGTGCCATGGGCACAGCCATTCAGGATAAACGTCTATCTGAATTAGATTTTCGAGGCACTCGGTTTAATGATCACCCCAGTGATCTTACTGGAAACAATGAGCTACTATCTCTGACTCGTCCAGATATTATCAAATCCATTCACCTCGATTACCTACATGCTGGCGCCGATATTTTAGGCACCAACACATTTACCGCCAATCGAGTGTCACAAGCAGATTTTGGTACTGAGGATCTAGTCTACGAACTAAACTATGCCTCAGTGAAAATCGCCCAAGAAGCGATCGAGACGCTACAGCTTGAGCAGCCAGATCGGATTTGCTACGTCGCTGGTGCTATCGGCCCAACCACGCGAGCGGCAAGTTTATCACCAGATGTTAATGATCCAGGCTACCGAAACATCGATTTCGCCACGCTAGTTGAAGACTATGGCTTAGCGATCCAAGCTCTGGATGACGCCGGCGTTGATCTCTTACTGATCGAAACCATCTTTGATGTACTGAATGCCAAGGCAGCCATTTTTGCTGCTTTGTCTCATTTCAAAACTACCAATCGTGAAATACCCATCATGATCTCTGGCACGATCACAGACGCCAGTGGCAGGTTATTATCGGGCCAAACCAGTGAGGCTTTCTGGGCATCAATTCGCCACGCGAAGCCCCTGAGTGTCGGCTTCAATTGTGCGCTAGGCGCTGATGCGCTCAGGACGCATATTCGTGACATTGGCCAACACGCTGACTGTTTTATCAGTGCTTATCCCAACCGAGGGCTACCTAACGAATTTGGCGAGTATGACGAACGCGTAGAGACCATGGTTGACTCAATTCGCAGCTATCTTGACGATGGTCTGATCAACATTATTGGTGGGTGTTGCGGTACAACCCCAGAACATATTGCTGCGTTCTCCCAACTTGCCAAGGCCTATACCCCCAGAACGCCCGCTCCCAGAAGCAAAAACACACTGTTGTCAGGCTTGGAGCCGTTTCGAATTAGCGAGGACAGTCTGTTTGTCAACGTTGGTGAACGAACCAACGTAACCGGTTCAGCGAAGTTTGCAAAATTGATCCGTGATGAAGACTATGAAGCGGCGCTGCAGGTTGCGTTAGACCAAGTTGAAAACGGTGCCCAAATCATAGACATCAATATGGACGAAGGCATGCTGGATTCCCAAGCGGCGATGGTGCGGTTTCTGCATCTCATAGCTTCCGAACCAGATATCAGCCGTGTTCCGATTATGGTTGATTCATCGAAGTGGGAAATCATTGAAGCTGGTCTCCAGTGCATTCAAGGCAAAAGCGTTGTTAACTCGATCAGCCTAAAAGCGGGTGAAGCCGAGTTCATTGCCCAGGCGGAGTTATGCATGAAGTACGGCGCAGCTGTTGTTGTCATGGCGTTCGACGAAACAGGCCAAGCCGACACCCTTGCCCGCAAACAAGAAATTTGCCAAAGAAGCTATGACTTGCTGGTGGATACCGTCGGTTTTCCGGCGGAGGACATTATTTTTGACCCCAACGTGTTTGCAGTTGCTACAGGCATTGAGGAACACGCACTATATGGCAAGGACTTCATTGACGCTTGCGCTTTTATTCAAGCTAATCTGCCCCACGCGCGTATCTCTGGTGGCATCAGTAATGTGTCGTTCTCTTTTCGAGGTAACAACCAAGTTCGCGAAGCTATTCACGCCGTGTTCCTGTATCACGCTATTCGCGCTGGGTTAACGATGGGGATCGTCAATGCTGGTCAACTAGCCATTTACGAATCGATTCCGGAGACGCTTCGGGATCGAATTGAAGATGTTTTGTTCAACCGCCGAGACGATGCTACCGAGAGACTGATTGAGATTGCCGAGCAATTTTCGGGCAACACAAATAAGACTAAAGAAAGCGATTTGGCATGGCGCGCTCTAGCTGTCGAGGACCGTCTTGCCTATGCGCTCGTGAAGGGCACCAATGCCTATATTCTCGAAGATACTGAAGCCGCCAGAGTGATCGCAAAAAGGCCCATCGAAGTTATCGAGGGGCCCTTGATGGAGGGTATGAATCAAGTCGGCGATCTATTTGGCGCCGGTAAAATGTTTCTCCCCCAGGTTGTAAAAAGCGCCCGAGTAATGAAACAAGCCGTAGCGCATTTAATCCCCTACATTGAGGCTGAAAAGACCAGTGAGTCTAAGGCAAAGGGGCGGATTTTGATGGCTACCGTCAAAGGCGACGTGCATGATATCGGCAAAAACATTGTTGGCGTAGTTCTGCAGTGCAATAACTACGACGTCATTGATCTCGGTGTCATGGTACCCGCTGACAAAATTCTAGCGGCGGCCAAAGAACATGCCGTTGACATTATTGGACTGTCGGGACTCATCACCCCTTCTCTTGATGAAATGGTAACCATCGCCACAGAAATGCAGCGCCAGAATTTCCAAGTCCCGCTGATGATCGGTGGAGCGACTACCTCCAAAGCCCACACCTCGGTGAAAATAGAACCATGCTATAACAATGATATCACCGTCTACGTTCCCGACGCCTCTAGAGCGGTGGGAATCGCGAGCCAGTTGCTCTCAGATACAGATAAGCCCAAATTGGGTCTAGCGCTTCGAGAAGAGTACGAGACTATTAGAGTGCGGAATGCTAATCGGCGGGCTAAGTCAGACCGACTAACTCTGAGTGAGGCTCGTGCCCGCAAGCCAAATCTTGATTGGTCTGAGTACCAACCACCCGAGCCAACATTTTTGGGTACTCAAGTCATTCAGCATATCCCGATCAGCACCCTGACCGAATATATTGACTGGACGCCTTTTTTCATCACATGGGAGTTAGCTGGAAAATATCCAGAGATTCTCGATGACCCCATTGTCGGAGAGGCAGCAACCGATCTATTCAGTGATGCGCAAGCCATGCTCGAGAATCTGATCAATTCTGATGCGTTGCGCGCTGCTGCAGTCATCGGTTTTTGGCCAGCAAACTCTGATGGTGATGATATCGTCATCTTTCATGACCCAGAGCATAAAAAAGAGCGAACTCGGTTACATCAGCTCAGACAGCAAACTGACAAACCGAACGGCAAAGCCAATCTCTGCTTGGCTGATTATATCGCGCCATCGCTGGGGCCAAAAGATTACCTTGGGGGCTTTGCGGTTACCGCTGGAATCGGCCTGGATGCATTAGTCGGCAAGTATCAAGCAGAGCAAGACGATTATAACGCCATCTTAGTCAAAGCCATCGCAGACCGTCTGGCAGAAGCCGCCGCTGAATTTTTGCACGCGGAAGTCAGGCAGCACTATTGGGGCTACGCTGTTCATGAAAAGTTGAGTGCCCAGGATCTTATTAAAGAGCGCTATCAAGGCATCCGACCAGCACCCGGTTATCCTGCTTGTCCTGATCACACAGAAAAGAGCACCCTTTTTGAACTACTCGATGCCGAGTCCGCAGTCGGTATCAACTTGACCGAAACCTTCGCTATGGATCCTGCAGCATCTGTCAGCGGTCTTTATTTTTCACATCCAGAATCATCCTATTTTGGTCTGGGTAAAATCAGCCAAGATCAATTACAAGATTACGCCACCAGAAAATCTTGGACGATGGATGTTGCCGAACGTTGGTTACGACCCAACCTTGGCTACCAATAAAATCAAACATTGCTTCAGATCCATGCTTTACCTTGTCTCAAGGCACAACCAATGTTCTAATTCCTTACTCAATTCCTCTTGAGATCGAATACAGGCGCGCCATGACAGACTCAGGGGACCACGAACACCAGAAGGCGCCTAGCTTTTTTCAAGCCTTCCTGAGCGTAATTAGTGCGGCTATAGGGGTTCAGCGATCAGAGCGACGCACTCGGGATTTTCAGTCAAGTTCACCGCTCATATTCATCATTGCGGGATTGGTGTTCACCATACTTTTTATCGCGACCTTGCTCGGAATTGTTTTCCTTATTATCTGAGGCTTAGTCGCCTTCATCACGATTTACCAACGACAATCAACCAGCAGTTCTTACCCCCCTCTGGAGAGATAAATCTCCTTTTAGAAAGGCGCAGATATAGGACGAGACCGTTTTGGTCAAGCACGCGTCGACAAGGCCAGCCCTCTGACTCGTCCCCCTTCGGCCCATAATTTACTCGTTGATTAGTGTTAACCAGGATTTTTTGAGTTCTGGTTAGTTCCTACCACCTAGGACGGTAAACCGGACAAAAAATACACAACCGCAATGACAGGAATGACAACAATCGCCACAGCACCCATTGCATCTACCATCGCATCCCCAGAATCTTCGTTCTCTGTTTGACTCATGCCGATCTCCTTTTTGATGCTGGCATTATAACCTAGTCCATCAGTAGGTTAAAAAGCATAACGATAGAAGCACAAGTTCGTTCAGGACCTGAGGACAAACTGTTATCTTCCTTCGAAATTTTGCTCGACCTAGTTTATGTATCAATATAGCGAACAAGACCAACAATTCTTGCAAACCCGAACCGAGCAGTTCAGGCAACAGACCGAACGATTTTTGCAAGGTCAACTTTCAGCAGAGGAGTTTCAACAGCTTAGATTAAGAAATGGTCTTTATATTCAGCGCTTAGCACCGATGCTACGGGTGGCGATTCCCTATGGTCTTGTATCAGCTGATCAACTGAGAACCCTCGCTAAAATTTCGCGAGACTTCGACAAAGGTTACGCGCATTTTACGACCCGGCAGAATATTCAATTTAATTGGCCTAAGCTCGAGGCAGTGCCTGATTTGCTAGCCAGTTTAGCTGCCTGTGACATGCATGCTATTCAGACCAGCGGCAGTTGCATTCGCAACATTACAACAGATCCCCTTGCTGGGGTTGCCGCCGACGAACAGGTCGATCCAAGACCCTATGCAGAGCTCATGCGACAGTGGTCGACTCTACATCCTGAATTCAACTGGTTACCAAGAAAATTTAAGATTGCAATTACCGGCGCGCCCCATGACAGAGCCGCGATTGAAGTCCATGATATTGGTCTCTCCGCTTTCAACGAACAGAACAATGTGTTTTTCAGGGTGGTGGTTGGCGGCGGCTTAGGCAGAACGCCCATGATTGGCACCACAATTCATGAGCGCCTACCAGCCAAGCATCTTTTAACCTACTTGACCGCTATCCTGAGAGTCTATAATCGTCTCGGAAGGCGAGACAACAAATATAAAGCGAGAATCAAAATCCTCGTTAAGGCAATGGGCGAAGCGCGTTTTCGAGATGCAGTCGATGCCGCGTGGCAACCTATTAAAGGTGGCCCTGACACTGTCAGCGATGAGCGAATTCAAGACTTGATGCGACATTTCTCTCAACCTGACTACGCTTTTGTAAACGACGCAGATCAACCGGCTGTGATTTCTTCGGATGGCGCCTTTCATCTTTGGCGCAACCGGAACGTGCTACCTCATAAAATCCCCGGCTATAACGCAGTCCATATTTCTTTAAAAAGGCCTCATACGCCACCCGGAGACGTATCTGACGCCACCCTTGAGGATCTTGCCGCGCTGGCTGATGAATACAGTTTCGGGGAAGCCCGGGTTACCCACGAGCAGAATATTATTCTCGCAGATGTTGAGACTAGCCGCCTATTTGAGCTTTGGCGATTATTGGTTTCAGCAGATTTAGCCACCCCAAATCGCGGTCTAGCCTCGGACATGATTTGCTGTCCTGGCGGAGACTATTGCTCTTTAGCCAATGCAAAATCGATTCCAGTTGCTGCGGAAATCACCAAAATTTATGAAGATCGTCAGCAAGAACAGCGCCTGGGGCCCCTCTCAATCAACATATCCGGGTGCATGAACGCGTGCGGACATCATCACGTTGGCAATATAGGCATCCTAGGTGTCGACAAGAAAGGCGAAGAGTTCTATCAAATTTCAATTGGCGGCGACAGTGGCGACACGGGCAACGGCGCCGAATTGGGTAAGATCCTCGGTCCCGCGCTTTCACGGCAGCATATTGCTCGGGCCGTGTTGAATTTAACGCAATGTTATGAATCTGCCAGGGCTGAAGATGAAACCTTTAACCAAACCCTTGAACGCGTTGGCCTTGCACCCTTTAAAACTGCAGTCTACGAGTCTGAGGCTATATGAACTTAATCTTCATCGAAAACGGTAAACCTTTGGCCAAGAGGATTGATACTCTCTGGCATGGCTTTGAGGAGCCTTTGGCACAAGTATCTCAACAGCCCATATCTGGCTCAGTCACGCTACAGCTTCTGCCAGACGTTGAACTTGAAGACCTTCGAGAGTTGATTGCCCAGGCGTCTCTTGTGTTACTCGAGCTTCCCACCTTCACCGACGGACGCGTCTACTCTATCGCAGCAGCCCTACGCCAGCATTATCAATACACCGGCTGCTTACGCGTATTTGGAGACGTCAGGCAGGATCAGATCGATGACTTACACCGATGCGGCATCGATAGCTTTGTCGTTGAGGATTCTCAGTCCAGCGATGAGACCCTCACTAGGTTTAATGCCTTCGGCTTTCGTTACCAGAGGCCATTTGGGTGACCAGCGACCACTGACTTTAGGCGCTCTGTCCAGCCCGCTTACGTCTAGATCAATTTCACAAGCGTACGACCGCACATATCACCCGCCAGCAGCTTTTCAACAGCATCGGGAATGCCTTCCAAGTCGATTTCGTTGGTAATCGCCGCTAATGTAGGCAGTTGCCATTCTTCTGCCAATCTAGCCCAGTTGCGGGCTTTATCTTCGACAGGCAACTCGACAGAGTCCACCCCTAACACATTAACCCCTCGAAGAATGAAGGGTAGCACTGACACTTCAAACTGAGGAGAGGCCACGAGCCCGCAAATAGCCACACTTCCTTGCGGCTGAAGAGACTTGACTACGTTGGACAGAATATCTCCACCCACCGTGTCAATGGCATGCGCATAGGCCGGCTTTAGCATTGGGCGATCGGAAGTCTCTCCCAGCCCGTCACGAGCAATTATATTATTAGCCCCAAGACCCCGCAGATAGTCATGCTGGTCTGTTTTACCTGTCATCGCGACAACTTCAAAGCCTAATAATGAGAGCAACGATACTGCCACTGAGCCTACGCCACCACTGGCACCTGTTACCAGCACAGGGCCGTCTTCGGGTTGCGCATTCATCCATTCTAGCTTTTCAACGCAGAGCGCGGCAGTTAGACCTGCCGTTCCTAGGATCATACTCTCCCGCAGGGATAGCCCAGCAGGCATGGGGACCACCCAGTGAGAAGGCACTCGAATGTATTGACCAAAACCGCCGGGCGTATTCATCCCTAAATCAAACCCTACCACAATGACCTCTTCACCCACGGGCAACTGTGGATCTGTCGAAGCTTTGATGATCCCAGCGGCATCGATACCCGGCTGGTGAGGATAGCTACGCGTCACACCAGGCAATCCTCCGACGCTCATCGCATCTTTAAAGTTAACGGATGAGTAGAGCACTTCAATCAAAACATCCCCCTCGGGCAAATCATCAACCTGACGCTTTATGATTTGGTGCCGAGTACCTTTGTCGTCTTTTTCAACCCAAAAAGCGTTGAACTCCGTCATCGTGTCGCTCCCTTACTATCCGCTGCCGCTTAATTCATATCGATATAGGCTATGACTATCGCTAGTGGCTATGTCTCATTTACACATCATGCTGAGCCAGCAATCTGCCCCCGGCCCGCCAATTTGACGCCAATTGAGCAAAGCGCTTCATTACCTTCTCAACTCGACTCTCTTGCATTTCGTAGCTGATCGCATACACCGATCTGACTTTCATTAGCTCAACCAGATACTCATCACTGGTTTGAATTTTATCGATTAATCCCTTTTCTAAGGCACGACCACCATACCATGCCTCTCCTGTGGCGACCGCTTCAATGTCCACGGCGGGTCTATTGTCACTGACAAAAGCTTTAAACAGCTGATGCACGTCTTCAAGTTCAGATTTGAATTTTTCACGACCGACATCGGTATTTTCACCGAACAGCGTCAACGTTCGTTTGTATTCTCCCGCAGTATGCAATTCGACATCCACGGATTGTTTCTGCAATAGACGATGGAAATTGGGCAATTGCGCGACCACTCCTATTGACCCGAGCACTGCAAAGGGTGCTGCTATAATGGTATCTGCAATACAGGCCATCATGTACCCTCCACTCGCAGCGACCTTATCCACCGCAACTGTAAGTTTTATTTTTTGGTCCGTTACACGTTTTAATTGTGATGCTGCCAGCCCATAGCCGTGGACAACACCGCCGGGACTTTCGATCTTCACCAGTACCTCATCGTCCGTCTCAGCAATTGCTAACACAGCGGTGATTTCCTCTCTCAGACTCTCGACGCCAGACGCTTCAACATCACCTTCGAAATTTAAAACAAAGACTTTACCCGGTTCGGATTCGTCGGTATTGCTTTTTGCCTTCGCTTTAAGCAGTTGCTTTTCGGCTTTTTGTCGGGCTTTGGCGGATTTTTTTTCTTCTTTGTCTGCAACTTTCTGGGCTTCTACGCTTCGCATCGCTTGGTGTAAGGTTTTGGTCATTTGTTCAAACGCTTCATTAAGATGCTTGACCTCGAGACGGCCGGCAGGGTCTGCTCGACGCTGCTGCCGGGCTCCGACCAGCATGGACAACAGCACAAACAGCGCTAGAAGCACAGTCGCCACTTTCGCTAGAAACAATCCATACTCAATCAAGAATTCCAAGACACTGTCCTAATCGCTATTATTACAGATGGCATACTAACACACCCTAGAGCCCGCCCTAGGTCCATCATAGAGTGCGAAAAAGGAGCGTTATGAACGCCGAGACAACCCTTAAGCATTGGCAAACATCACTCAAGCGTAAATTTCGTTACGACTTTTTACCTGCTGAAGACACTATATTTCAATTCAGATTGCAGCGGGATTTCGATTGCTACCTAGAGGCGAATAGTAGTTCTTATGAATTTCTTCTGGGTCATCACGAAGCACCAACCTTGACCTTATATCTGCCTGACGCCAGCACTTTGTTCAATATCTTATCGGGTGACATCGACGGTATGGAGGCATTTATGGCTGGCGACTATCGCGCTGATGGCAACATTATTCTGAGTCAGTTACTGCTCTACCTTTTCCAAAAGCCTCACGACATATCCAAGCATCAAGTGATCGACTGAGCACTAAGATCGTCAGGTTGCTCCTCATCCCAAACACAACCTGACTCGGATTCATCACGCAGCAGAGCAAGCATCTCTTGATGGGCACGCATTTCATCCTCAGAGACTAGGACCGGTGGACCACTAACGGCCGAAACTATGGCATCGGCCGGTCGACTTACCGACTCGGTTACACCTTCCACAGGGCCTTCCAAGGAGAGGCTCCCCTGCCCACCGGTCATCACCAAAAAGACCTCAGCTAGGATTTGCGCATCCAAAAGCGCCCCGTGAAGTGTTCGGCCAGAATTATCAACCCCGAGTCTTTTACAAAGCGCATCTAAACTGTTTTTTTGACCCGGGTACTGCATTCTTGCTAATGCTAGCGAGTCTACAACGGTGCAACGTTGAGAGATTTTGCGCTTTTCTCTTATCAATTTAAGCTCTTGATTCAAGAATCCGACATCAAAATCTGCATTGTGGATTACGAGATCTGCGCCTTCGATAAAAGCCAAAAAATCAGTGGCAATTTCAGCAAAGTTAGGCTTATCCGCCAGAAAATCCAATGAGATACCGTGCACGGCTTCTGCCCCGGCGTCGATCGCTCGCCCTGGATTAAGATAAGCGTGAAAATGTCGGCCTGTCAGACGGCGGTCTCTAATTTCTACGCAGCCAATTTCAATCACTCGATGACCATTACTCGCCTCAAGTCCAGTTGTTTCTGTATCTAAAACGACTTGTCTCATGATGCTCGCAACAAGTTATCAATTGCCAGATTGGCTAAGGCATCTGCTCGTTCATTGCCAGGATGGCCACTATGACCTTTTACCCAGTGCCAAGACACCTCATGTTTTGCCGCTTCCCTATCTAAAGCCTGCCATAAATCTTGGTTCTTGACCGGCTGCTTCGAGCTGGTGCGCCAACCATTGCGGCGCCATCCTTGAATCCATTGGGTAATACCCTGTCGAACATATTGAGAATCGGTGGTCAGGGCGATCTGGCTAGCTTGCGCTACGTGGGCCAGTCCATTAATGGCCGCCGCAAGTTCCATCCGATTATTTGTTGTATTCAGTTCAGCGCCTGACAGCACTATTTCTTGTCCATCTTGAAGCAAAAGTACTCCCCAACCACCTGGACCTGGATTCCCTCTACAAGCCCCATCTGTAAACATCTCAATCATTATTCAGACCTAAGTTCGCTCAAACTGACAGTTCGAGACGGGGTCAGCCCTCCCGGCACTGAATCCGATAATCCCAAATCCGAGAACCGGATCAGGCGCCGCTGCCGAAAACCTCGCACCGGTGTTAAAGGGGCTACATATTTGCGAGCAATAATCATATACACACCACCGAACATCAAATTATAACGCCTTCCAAGCCCTAAGCCGAAATTTGGCGGCCGCACCCAAGGCATAAGCATCGGCAATCCAAATTCTGCGTAAAGCACACGATCAATTTTAAAGTTTAAGATATTCAGCCAGTCCATTAATTTTGGTGCTGATAAAAATCTCCCCTTGAAAGGAAATGCAGCAGACTCGCGGCTTAACAGCGCTTTCATTCCCCAAAAGCTAAACGGATTAAAGCCGGTGATCATCAACAATCCCTGGGGCATCACGACGCGGGCTGATTCCGTCAATAAAGCCTGAGGCCTATCGACAAACTCAAGCAGATGATGCAGTAAAACCACATCAACCTGATCAGTCAAAATAGGCATTTGCAACGGTGAGGCAATCAGGTCGGGATCTAAACCGAAAGATTCCGCTAATCGCCTTTTATGAGGGATCGGGCTTTTTGCAAACAGCGCTTGATTCTGCGCGCTGATCTGCAGCAAGTGATAGCCGACCGTATCCTCAAGCAACTCGTCGTGTAAAGCTTGTTCAGTCGCAAACACTTGCTCCCCTAAAGCGGACCGAAACCAAGCTGCAAGCGCTCTGCGCGCATCATCCCGGGGTGCCATCTTGAGTGGCTTGTCCATGCGTACGTCCTACTGCATTCTACGGCTTAGTCAATCTGTCATCAGCAGCCTCTGCCAAGTTAGACCAGACCCCATGATCGACAGCAATATTAAAACAGTGCCGTAGAAATTGCATTGCTCACAGGTTTTGGAGAAGGATATCACTTATACTGGATCAATGATCCGAACGCTAATGCCTCGAACCGCTTTGCCCATCGCAATGGGGATCTATTTGCTAACCGGGTGCCAATTATTGTCGAAGGACGAAGCCCTGTCAGACCAAGCTACGTCCGAAGCCCAGACCAAACAAGGCACTTTGATCCCTGACCTGACTCAAGATCCTTCCGATTCGACAGAAGCCTGGAAGCAACCGGCGCCTGAGATTGAGCTTGATGATATTGACGCTGAGGGCCAAACCATTTCCGGCACTTTTTTAGCAGGCCCGGCTGCGACATCGCCGTTGCTCGAATTAGCTGCTCGGCAAGGGGCTTTGGAGTGCTCGACTAGAGCCTCATGCGACCTTGCACCAGATCATCCGTCCGAGCCGCCAGATCTCTGGACGAAGCTCCGTCAAGGGTTCAGTTTTGATCTTGCGCTGGACGAGCCCAGAGTTCAGTCGCATATCAAGTGGTTTGTTGACCACCCGGACTATTTACAGCGAGTATTTTCTCGGGGAGCACTTTACTTACCGTATATTGTGGACCAAGTAATTGAGGCTGGACTGCCTCTAGAAATCGCGCTGCTCCCAGTGATTGAAAGTGCTCTAGACCCATTTGCTTACTCGCAAGGTCGAGCCTCTGGCTTATGGCAATTTATTCCAGCGACCGCCCGCCTCTATCACATTAAAATCGACTGGTGGTACGACGGCCGCAGAGACATCATCGATAGCACCAAGGCTGCAACAGCATTTCTAACCGACCTAGGCGCTCGCTATCAACAAGATTGGCCCCTTGCTTTGTCGGCTTATAATGCAGGTGCTGGGCGGGTAAATCAGGCAATCAAGCGCAATCAGCGACAAAACAAGGCCACCACATTTTGGGATCTAGCGCTTCCCAAAGAGACCCGCAACTACGTACCTAAGCTATTGGCTTTAGCCGCGATTATCAGGTCTCCGGACACCTATGGCATCACCCTCCCGTATATCGATATGAAAAAGTCCTGGGCAGTTTTCCCAATGTCAAACCAAATAGATCTTGCCTTAGCCGCAGATCTTGCTGAGGTGCCCGTTGATGACCTTTACCGTCTTAACCCAGGCCACAATCAGTGGGCGACTCATCCTCAAGGCCCGTATCGCTTGCTTTTACCCCAAGCCCAAATCCCGGTGATGACTGACAATCTTGCGAGTTATCCAAGTGAGCAACGGATTACTTGGCGGCGCCACATAATTCGATCAGGAGAGACACTGAGCGAGATCGCAGATGATTACCAGCTATCGGTGGATGCAATCCTTGAGGCCAATCAGCTTAGCGGCCACCTTATCATCGCAGGCGAGATACTCATGATACCAACGCCGTTGGCATCTCCTAATGACTATCTACTGTCGAGTGATAACCGCGCTACGAATCGACTCAAGCGCTACCAAGCTCGTTACCAACAACCGCCACAGGAGCATACGGTCAGATCAGGAGATAGCCTCTGGCGTATCGCTAAACAGTACCAAGTTTCAGTTAGAGAACTCGCCCGCTGGAACGGCCTGACACCAAAATCGGTACTCCCGATTGGAGACATCCTTTTTGTGTTTCAACCAACCCCGACCACTGACGCCTTAAAAATCAGTCGGAATCCGCCCCCCCAAACACGACCAATGGTTCGAACGATTTACTATAAGATCCGGACGGGGGATTCTCTGTCAAAGATTGCTGCTCGGTTTAATACCTCAGTATCTGCGATTAAGACTTGGAACCCTACTTTGACCCAGAAACCCTATCTACATCCAGGAGACAGGCTACGTTTGGAACTGAACGTTCGCAACAGCCAGGGAACCTAGGCTTTACCTAGCTTGATCTCCCTGAGTAAACGCTTACAGGCCGGCGCCATCAACATCACTCAACTGTTGCAACGAAGTCTGTAGGGCCTGAAATTCCAGTCCACCGCGTTGATTGGCGAGCAGTTGACTCACTGCTTGATTTTCACCAGCAAATTCTGCGGTTGCAGGATTGATCACATTCGTTACAGAAACTACTGCCACGTCTCCCGAATCCAAGACTGCCAATCCAACCGACTTAGCTGCCTTGGCAGGTTTTGGAAGCGCAAAAGCTTTCTCGACCAAGGCCTTGGGCAATTCGGTCTCATAGCGTGTCATTGCCCCTGCCACGCTCCACTCGAGGTCAAACTGGTCTGCGACAACGCGGGTAATATCGCCTGACTCAAGCATGGCAACAGCCTGCTCGGCTTGGCTCTGCACTAAAGTCGATGCTCGCTCAGTCTTCAGACGATCGACAATATCAGCCTCTACGAGCTCGAAGGACTTTAAACGGCTTTCTTGATAGGCACTGACCCTAACCACAATGGCCTCACCATCACTTGTTTCTATTACTGCGCTGTTGTTGCCATCTATCAAAAGGTCTGGAGAAAACACCGCTGCTTTAACAGCCGACTCTGACATGATACCGGTATCATCTTGGCGAGAGACCCCTGCTCTTTGTTCTATAGTCAAGCCCAACTGGGTTTCGATACCAGTTAAATCCTCATCCTCGAAAGCCAACTCATCTAACTCGCTCATTTTTTCGATATAGCGCTCACGGACCGCTTCCTGCCGAAAAGCGGTATCCACATCCCCTCTAACCACCTCAAAGTCTTCAACCTGGGAGGGTTCCAACGCTGTCAGACGAATGAGGTGAAAGCCAAACTCAGTCTCAACAGGCGGCGACACCTCACCGACCGAGGACAGCGCAAAGGCCGCCGCTTCAAAGGGGGCCACAAAGATGTCCGGCTCTGCGTATCCTAGATCACCGCCGTTCATTGCGCTCCCTGGATCATCCGAGCGCTCTTCTGCTAGCATTTCAAAGGCTTGCCCCTCGGCTAAAGCCTGCTGGATCGCTTCAATTTCGGCTAACGCTGAAGCCTTGTCGCGATCATCTGAAATCGCGATGAGAATGTGTGCAATCTGGCGGCGCTCTTTGCTGCTATAAAGATCGAGTCGCTTCGCATAGAAATCGCGTAAAGCTTCTTCTGTCACCGTCACATCGGCCATCATTTGCGATCGAGACAATGTGACAAACTCAATATCAACCATTTCTTCCGAGAAAAACAAATTAGGGTTTTCCTCGTAATAGGCTTCTGCCTCACCTGGCTCAACAATGACATCGGGGGCGACCGTATCTTTCCTAAACGTCATGTAAGCAACATCTCTAGTCTGGCGTGACAACGCAAGCACTCGATTGGTCTCTGAGTCTGTTAAAAACGCAGATGCCCTAACGGCTTCGGCTAATTGACCTACTGCTTGATCGATGCGTAACTCTTCGCGATAAGATAGTGGGTTATAGCCTGCATTGGCCAAGACCAGACGATATTGATTCGGGTCGAACACACCTGCGACCTGGAAAGCTTCGGTCTTTAAGAGAGAGGCATCAATACTCGCATCGCTAGCCGTAATACCCAAATCTTCGACCGCCTGCGTCAGCAGTTTCCTCGATACCAATGATTGAAGCACATCGCTGCGAAGCGCATCTTCGTCGATGGATTCTGGTGTCGCGCCTTGACCCAACATTATTCGCCGGTTCCGCTCAACAGCCATTTCCATCTCTGCTACCGTGACATCTTCGCCATTGACGGTTGCAACCTTCGCTACAGGCGTCAAAAAAGTTGTAATCGAACCCAAACCAAAAAACGCAAAAGCGATGATGATCAGCCCTATGATAATTTTAGTCGTCAATCCTTGGCTGCGCTCTCGCATACTCATAATCGACATAACGGGTCCCCTATTTCTTGCTAGCTCTCCAGCCGCGTAGTTTACACGAATTCCCTAGACTTCAGGCAATTGCAAGATACATCATCAAAAAAGTCTAGAGGCTATCTTTGTCAGTTAATCAGCCCAAGACCGCGAACAGCTCGCCTAGGCGAGCGTTGCATAAATCAAAATGAAGTGAACCTTGCTGACAGTGGCACGCCATTGAGCTTCTCGGACTTGATCAACACCGAGCCATTTGGGGGTGCGACATGAATACTAGGTATCACCTTTGATGATAAGACTTATCAGCAGGTGAACGGATTAAGGCTAAGCGCTTTTTGACGACGCCCATTTTGAGTTGGGGTGGGATGAAGTGATTTCTAGGGTCGGTTTAATTACACCGGAAACGAGAATGAGGCTAGATCTCACCGTGTCTATTTGACAATTAAGGCTTCCTCTTGTTGGAAGTGAAAGCCTTGATTTCATTTGTTCTAAAATCGCTTTTGCCCACTTGCTGAGCGTTCCTTTTCCACCCTGCTGGGCGGGATGGATGGAAGATACCAGTCACGGGGCAAACTCACGTTCACCCCTGTGCCTGTTCATCCTAACAACAATATCAATTGACCGCGTCTTTCAACGCTTTACCGGCTTTAAATGCGGGTACGTTTGCGGCCTTAATTTGAATCGCTTCCCCGGTCTTGGGGTTTCGACCAGCGCGGGCCTCACGACGACGAACAGAGAAGGTACCAAAACCCACTAAGGACAATGAATCCCCCGCCTTTAGCGCGCCTGTTACTGAGTTAACCATAGCGTCTAACGCACGTGCAGCAGAAGCTTTAGAGATTTCCGCAGACTCTGCCATATTGTCGATCAATTCTTGTTTATTCAAAAGATGCCCCTTTATTCACAGTGATTAGATTGAAGTAAAATCATTCCCATTCTAGGGCGATCAGCCCTTGCACTCTTATAACAACTGCCCCGTGGAGGGTCAAGCAATACTAGTGAGGGCTCACTCGATTGTCCTCTACGTTGTCAGCAAGGGCCTCTCCAGCGACGACCAGAGGCTCTGGACGACGACTTAACGCTAGCTCCAGGACTTCATCTATCCAAGCCACTGGTTTGATTTCTAACGCATCCAGGATGACTTCGGGAATGTCCTTTAAATCCCGCTCATTTTCTGTGGGGATAAGAACGGTTTTTATACCGCCACGATGCGCCGCCAACAATTTTTCCTTGAGGCCGCCAATCGCTAGCACCTGACCTCGCAGCGTAATTTCGCCTGTCATGGCCACATCTGCCCGCGCAGCGATACCAGTTAAAACTGACACCAAAGCAGTACACAGGGCAATACCAGCGCTCGGACCATCTTTCGGTGTGGCGCCCTCTGGCATGTGAATGTGTAAGTCTTTCGTTTCGTGAAACTTAGCGTCGATACCCAATATTTCGGATCGGCTACGAACCACGGTAATTGCCGCTTGGATCGACTCTTGCATCACGTCGCCTAACGACCCAGTTTTTACGGTTGTCCCTTTGCCAGGTACCACTGCCGTCTCAATCGAAAGTAACTCTCCACCAACACTCGTGACCGCAAGACCGGTGACCTGGCCCACCTGGTCTTCTTTTTCAGCTTGCCCGTGTCGAAATTTTTGAACGCCTAGATAGGCTTCGAGGTCAGAAGCATCGACGGTTAGAGGCAACAGGGCCTCATCAGTCGCTGCAGCACGTACTACCTTTCTGCAGACCTTGGCGATTTCTCGCTCAAGCCCCCGCACTCCTGCCTCTTTGGTGTAATAACGGATGATATCCAAAAGCGCATCTTCTGAAAGGATCAAATCCCCAGTTTTGAGTCCGTTATTTTTAAGCTGCTTTGCGCACAAAAACCGAGTAGCGATATTGAGCTTCTCGTATTCGGTGTAACCAGGCACGCGAATCACTTCCATCCTATCGGCCAAGGGCCCAGGGATATTCATCGAATTAGAAGTGCAAATGAACATCACCTCCGAAAGATCATAGTCCACTTCCAAATAGTGATCGTTAAAACTATGGTTCTGCTCTGGATCAAGCACTTCAAGCAGTCCTGAAGCCGGATCGCCACGATGATCTTGACCCATTTTATCAATCTCATCGAGCAAAAAGAGCGGGTTCTTGACTCCAACCTTAGACAATTTCTGAATCACCTTACCTGGCATTGAACCGATATAGGTGCGGCGATGGCCTCGAATCTCCGCCTCATCGCGAACGCCTCCCAAAGCCATACGCACAAACTTTCGATTGGTGGCTCGCGCTATTGATTCTCCTAGGGAGGTTTTCCCCACCCCAGGCGGCCCAACGAGGCAAAGCACCGGCCCTTTATGCTTTTTGACCCTTTTCTGAACGGCCAAAAACTCGAGTATCCGCTCTTTAACATCTTCGAGACCGTAATGGTCTTCATTTAAAATCTGCTCAGCCAGCTGGATATCCGTCTTAATTCTGGAGCGCTTTTTCCAAGGCGTACCAAGCATCCAATCCAAATAGCTCCTGACGACGGTAGCTTCAGCTGACATAGGCGACATCATCTTTAGCTTCTTGATCTCGGCTGAAACTTTTTCTCGGGCTTCTAAAGGCATTCCAGAGGCTTGGACTTTCTCCTGTAATTGTTCAATTTCTGATGGACCGTCGTCACTGTCACCCAATTCTTTTTGAATGGCCTTCATTTGCTCATTGAGATAATACTCTCGCTGACTTTTCTCCATCTGCTTCTTTACCCGGCCACGAATCTTTTTGTCAACGCCGGAAACTTCGATCTCACCATTAAGCAGTGAAGACAACCGTTCCAGTCGCTGCCGAACATCGACCGTCTCCAAAAGGGCCTGCTTTTCCTGCAGCCGTAAAGTCAGCTGCGCTGCAATCGTATCGACCAGTCGGCTTGGCTGCGAGATGCCAGCAACACTTGTCACGACTTCTGCTGGAATCTTTTTGCTTGATTCGACATATCGTTCGAACATTTTCATCAGGTTGCCACAAAGGCTAGCCGCTTCCGCCTCTGGAAGATCACTATCTTCAAGCAATTCGACATCCGCCCGAAACACATCAGCGTCGTCCCGAATATCAGCGACTCTGGCGCGGCACTCCCCCTCCACAAGAATTTTTACCGTTTTATCGGGCAGCCTGATGAGCTGTAAAATCGTTGCAGTTGTCCCGAAGCGATATAAGTCCTCTACCGTCGGCTCATTATTCTCGGGTTCTATTTTCGCGAGCAATAGGATCCGTTTATCCCCCCCTTCCGCCTGAGCCGCCTCCAGTGCCAAAATCGATTTGGGGGTGCCAATAAACAGTGGCTGGACACCGTGGGGATAAACCACCATATCCCTTAAGGTTACAACCGGAACCCGCGACACTATCGACATAACCCTGCTCCTTGTTTACTTTTTCGCGCCATTGCACCCTGAAACTCAAGGATTCATGCTTAGATATTTCCTAATCACAGATGCTAGAAGTCTGCTTTAAGCCTAGCCGATCGATCATTTTCGGCAACACTAACTTGGGACCGGCTAATCATTCGTCGACACGAACTAGATTCTCTACTTCACGCTCCACGTGAACCGGATCCCATTAGTATAACGGTATTAAACAGGAAAAGGTTTAATCCAAAGGTCAACGCCGTCAAGCGGGTGCGCTAGCGAACTTTTGATAATATCGGGCGACGACCTGCTGAGAAATAGAAATCCCTTGATGAAAAAGGACTTTCACGAGCCCGATCGATAAGCGGCCAAACACGGATCTATAGTCTTCTTAAAGACATAGATCCGTGAGCAGCGCTTGAAGTATTTACTGTTCTTGGGATTTCTTTTGATCTTGGGCTTCGTAGATCATCATGGGCTCGCTATTTCCGAGAATGACATTCTCATCTACAACGACCTTTACGACATCATTTTCAGATGGGATATCGTACATAACATCTAACAAGACCGATTCTAAAATGGAGCGTAGACCACGGGCGCCAGTCTTTCGGTCCATGGCCTTTCTGGCGACCGCACGAAGTGCATCGTCCCGAAAATCTATTTCAACGTCTTCCATTTCAAAAAGCTTGGCGTATTGCTTGGTATAGGCATTTTTAGGCTCAGTTAAAATCTGAACCAGGGCATCCTCGTCGAGTTCATCAAGGGTCGCGAGTACCGGTAATCTACCAACAAACTCGGGAATCAGTCCGTATCTCACCAAGTCTTCTGGCTCAACGGTTTTCAGCGTCTCTCCCAGGTTCTTCTTTGTGCTATCGGACACAACCGTCGCACCGAACCCAATACCACTCTTAGCTGAGCGATCTAAAATGACCTTATCTAACCCAGCAAATGCGCCACCGCAGATAAACAGGATATTTGACGTGTCTACTTGTAAGAATTCCTGTTGAGGATGTTTTCGTCCTCCTTGGGGTGGCACAGACGCGACCGTACCCTCAATGAGCTTAAGTAACGCTTGTTGAACACCTTCTCCCGAAACATCTCTAGTTATCGACGGGTTATCGCTCTTTCTTGAAATCTTGTCTATTTCATCAATATAGACGATCCCAACTTGCGCTTTATCAACGTCGTAGTCGCACTTCTGAAGTAGCTTTTGAATGATATTTTCTACGTCCTCTCCGACATAGCCAGCCTCTGTTAACGTTGTGGCATCAGCAATCGTGAAGGGGACATCGAGGAGCCTTGCTAAAGTTTCTGCTAATAACGTCTTTCCAACACCAGTTGGCCCAACGAGCAATATGTTACTTTTCTGTAATTCAACGTCATCTTTTTTGCCGGAGTAATTCAAGCGCTTGTAATGATTGTAAACCGCTACGGAGAGTACTCGTTTCGCTCGCTTTTGACCGATTACATACTCATCTAGGATGCCAGATATTTCTCTGGGTGTGGGTAGTTTCTTGAACTCTGTTTCTTCTTGAGTTTCTTGCAATTCTTCTCGAATAATATCGTTGCATAGTTCAACGCACTCATCGCAGACATAAACGGAAGGGCCTGCAATTAGCTTTCTGACCTCATGTTGGCTTTTGCCGCAGAAATTGCAATGCAGCAGTTTTCCATCGCCGCCGTTTCCATCATGATCATCAGACATATCTACCTCACTTTGACTTTTGTCGTGCCTCAGTCCTCATCGACCGTTGCTGAACCGCTATCTCTAATCCCGCCAGCTCGTTGCTATAGATCTATCCACACGTCCTGGAGGGCTTTTCTGTTTCTTTTCTACTAACTACTAAACTTCACTACTAACTACTAGACTTCACTACTAACTACTAGACTTTCTTCCTTCTTGCCTTCTTGCCTTCCTACTTGGCTACCTGACTACTTGGCAATCTGCGTCCAACGCCTGCAACGCTTAATACCTAGCTAGACGGCTCTACAATTCCAGCCGGTAGTCCCGCTCAACGGTCAATGCGACCCATTCAGGTTTGCAGCATAACAATTTGGGCAAGCGCGTGCCTTTTGTCACCACAAATACCGCTTCACCCAATAAATCTTACTACAGTGACGTTATATCACACATTTTTGCTCGGGTTGACCCTTAAACTGCGATTTCCCAGCCTTCGAAGCCTTGTCGACAAGATCTTTTTTCACCAGCAGTTCCCTTAGCAAACCGCCTCGTGGCATCTGCCCTGCCCTACTTGACCGAAGCTAAATTAGTCGCCCTGGGCTCCTGAACCTTATCGATCAAACCATAAGCAAGCGCATCCTGAGCGTTCATAAAATAATCGCGTTCCGTATCAACCGCCAACTGCTCTGGCGTTTTTCCTGTGTGCACCGCCATTATTTCGTTCATTCGCTCTCTCAGATACAGAATCTCCTTGGCCTGAATCTCTATATCAGACGCCTGTCCTTGGGAACCGCCGCTTGGCTGATGAATCATTACCCGAGAATTTGGCAAACAGTAGCGCTTCCCTGCCGCGCCCCCTGCCAGCAGAAGCGCACCCATGCTTGCAGCTTGACCGATACACAAGGTAGACACATCGCAATTAATGAACTGCATGGTATCGTAAATCGCCAATCCCGCCGTGACAGAACCACCGGGAGAATTAATGTAAAGCTGAACGTCTTTGTCAGCGTTTTCTGATTCCGCGAATAGCAACTGCGCTACGATTAGATTGGCTACATTGTCATCGATCGGACCAACGACGAAAATGATCCGCTCCTTGAGCAGACGACTATAAATATCATAAGAGCGTTCACCTCTAGCGGTCTGTTCGAGGACCATGGGAATTAACCCTAGACCCTGTGTTACCTCTCGGCTACTTCCATTGATATCTACATTCATGCGGATGACCTTTTTTCCGATTAACGCCAAGTGCGTTGTTATCCTCACACCCCTAGACTGGGTGCGGGCCCTTGCTCATTTTTTGCCTATTTGCTGGTCCGGATTTGCCACTTGGTCGCTCCGCCTAGCGGTTCGGTCGGTTCCAAGGG
>Ga0255775_1000153_pt1 | contig 67469 bp, 95 predicted proteins | sample 011ome_26_FD_179973 | JGI IMG/M metagenome (GOLD analysis project Ga0255775, IMG submission 179973) | Coastal salt marsh microbial communities from the Groves Creek Marsh, Skidaway Island, Georgia - 011511BT metaG (version 2) | ecosystem: Environmental > Aquatic > Marine > Intertidal zone > Salt...
AAGATGGGAAGGATTAATAACAAAAGATGAATTTGAATTATTAGCAATGGTAATAAAATAATATGTTAGCAGAATATATAATAGAACTAATAGATAAATGGGAACACGAAGGTGTTACTAAAGACGAAATGGTTAAGCGTATATTAAATCGCTGGGACGTTGATGAAAAAGATATATGGGGAATAATTAATTATAATAAATAAATGAAAACTGATATAAGCGAACTAAATACAATAATTAGTGAATTTGATCACAAAATGGCTAAAATTGAATTAGCTATTAATAACGGTGGAAATAGTTTAGGCAAACAAGAAGAATTATTACTTGACTATCAAATGTATCAAGCAAGAAAATTCTTAGCAATAAAAGAAATAAATAAAATAATAAACAAATGAAACTAGAAAACTTATTACACGATTTCCAAGACGAAGCTTGGTTAGCGTTTCATGGCGGCGAAATAAATGATAGCGATGATTTTTATCAATACTTTCATGATTATATTAACACTGCTGTAATATATGACTATGAATGTAAAGAATACTTAACAAACAATGAAGAGTATTATTTCCTTGATCATGACGTATACGGCCGTCCAGATGATATCTATCAAGCGGCGTTTGTTTGTATATACGATTATTTTGTAAACAATGACGTGTTTGATTTATGGAATGAAATGGAAAAAGTATTAGATGAAACTATTAAAGAAATTGAAACAGAATGCGAAATCGTAAAGTAAAAAGAAATAAGATATTAAAAATATCAAAAGCACAAATTGAATTATTAGAATTAGAATACTATAAACGTTTAAATTCTGAAATTCCACAGTGGCAACAAGAAAAATATTTGTAATTGCTATATAAAATACGTTACAAAATACAAAACACCGTGATAATATAATAAAATAAAACAATATGAATATAACTAAACAAATGATGGACGAAAAATTGCTACAAATAGCTAAATTTGAGCAAAAATATGGTACTGATCACGGTATTACTAGCGTAAATGCAATGAAAAAATATTGTACCGATCAAAAATACAGAGATAGAGTACACGCTTTTAACAAAGCAAGTGCTAATACAATTAAACATTATTTAAAATACGGATATTAATATGTATAATAAAAATTTAATAGCAAATATAGCTGACAAAATTATTGAAGAAGTTGACGAGCATATTGACAATACAATACACTGGCAAATGGATCCATCAGATTTTGAATTAAATGAATTTGATGATTTATATGAATTAGAATTACAAGTAAAACAACAACTATTATTTAGTTTAATTAAAAGAGTAACAAAATGAACAGATCACATATTGACATATTAGATTATGTTAACACAAGTAAAACAGAACTTAATATTGACCAAAAAGTAAATTACGTTTATAATAATTATGATATTGGCTTATCCCTTATGAACCAAATACGTGAATATTTTAAACAAAATACGTTACAAAATTAATTTATACGTGATAATATATATGAATAAAAAATAATAATATGAATAAAAACACAAACTTACAAAGTTACATTGATTTACAAAACAAATTCAAAAGAATGTCATCATTAATTGATGAATGGCAAGTTGAATACGCTGTTGAAAAATTTAAACCATTAATTGACGACGGCTTCGACGGCAATGATATTATCGAATACTTTACTGTAAAGCTAATTGATTATATTGAAAATAAATATGAACCTACAGAATTAGTTGAAAATGGCGGGCAATAAATACAACACTCCGTTTGCTATACACAAACCAAAGTTTTATCAATTAAAATTTGAAGATTTGTATGGCGAAGAGACTACCGTAACAGGTACACCATCTCAGGTTATAAATTATATATTAAATCAACAATTATGAAATATTGTAGATGCGGTAATAAAGTTCATCCAGTTAGAATTAAAATGGGTTATAGAAATTGTGTGCAATGCTCTGATACACAACTATATAGTTATGTACCAATCATTGGCAGCAAACAGGTTTTAGAAATACAAGTTGTTGACCAAGCAACAAGTGCAGCAGTGCACAGATCTTGGCGACGCAAATAATTGGGCGTGACGGGTAAGTGCTGACAAAGTTCGAAAGTACACTATCAGCAAACGTAGGTTCGACTCCTACCACGTCCACAAAAGTAATATTGAAGAGAACCTTTAGGGAGCAATATTACACCGAGGGTCGCTGACGAGCGATATATACTAGTTAAAATACAGGTAATGAGCTGTGCCCTCGGACATTATACAGAGCCAAAAAACCGGCGTACCAACGCGTGGGTAAAAAAACCGTCGGTGAGGCTCTAATTTTTAGCGGTGTAGAGCAGAGGTCAGCTCGCGAGTCTCATAAACTCGAGGTCACAGGTTCGAATCCTGTCACCGCAACTAATATTAAATTAAATACAATGATTGAAAAACTAGAAAAATTACTTAACGTAAAAATTACAGAAGATTGGCCACGTAATCCAGAGCTAAGTATATATACTCAGAGCACGGTTGACGGCTATGAAGTGTTCATTATAACTAATGATGATAGAAATATAAATTGGGAAGAAGACGTATATTATTATGAACCAAGCTTTGATGATATTATTGAACGCATTAAAGACGTAAGTTATGATTATGATGACGAGCAAACTGTAGTATACTGTTCAGATATTGAACAATTCTTTAATGAATACGAAATAGAAGATTATGTTGAACAGCACGAAGACGAAGATGAATAAAAAAGAAATGCAAAAATATGTTGATGAAAGAATAAAAAATAAACTTTATGCTAAAATTCATCATGGCAAATACGAAGTTGGATATTATTTTAAAAACAGACACAATGGCCTAGCAGGTGTTGATAGCCAACAAACGTTTGACCTTGCTTATGGTGCAATTAGAGATTTAAGAGTATGGCGTACAATGAAAATGCTATGCACAACAAATAATTATATAAAATAATATGAAAAATACGTTACAAACACCATTGCAAAGTGATAATATAAGTGAAGAAATTATTAATATGTTTAAAGAATTAGAATATGACCCAAGATCAAATGGAGCTATTATCAGATATGATAGCTGATAAAGTATTTAATAGACTAAAAGATTATTTAGGTCCAATAGACAAAACAATAATATCGTTTGACGCAATGGGTCCACAAGAATTTTTTAGTAAAGATATTGATGCTTTTGGTAATATAAAATATAGCCAAGAATATACACAAAAAGATTTATTAGCAGAGCAAATGCTTCAATTAGAAGATACTGCAAAAAAATTATTAGAAGAAGAAAAATATGAATTATTAACCGAGCTTAAAGAAATATATGAAAAAATTAAAAAAGAATATGACAACCTTTAATGTAATGCTTGCGCATCCAGTAGGTAAAAAAGAATTTGATAAAGATTCTTTTATTCAACCGAAGCTGGACGGCGTGCGTTGCTACATTACTCAAGACGGCGCGTTTTCACGTAACCATAAACAATTTATGAACGCTCAGCACATACTAGATGAGCTTGCACCTTTGTTTGCTAAGTATCCTCACGTTGTGCTAGACGGCGAGTTATACAATCACAATTACAAAGATAACTTCAACAAGATTATCTCACTTGTGCGTAAACAAACACCATCTGATGCTGAGCGTAACGAAGCTAAAGTAATACAATTTCACAACTACGATATATTTATGCCTGAAACGCCTGATAATAGTTTTAGGTATCGCAATGAAAGCATTAAAAACTTACACAAAGAGTTTACATTACAATACTGTAAAACAGTTGAAACACATGAAGTATCAATTATTGAATCCGCTACTGAATGGCACAAACGCTTTCTTGATCTAGGCTATGAGGGCTCAATCTTACGTAATAACAAACCATATGAAAACAAACGCAGTTACAATTTACAAAAGTTCAAAGATTTCTACGACACCGAAGCAACGATCATCGGCTGGGTGGAAGGCCAGGGCAAACGTACTGGCACGATCGGCAAATTTCTTGCACGAGACGCTAACGGTATCGAATTCGGAATGCCTGTAATGGACAAAATGCCTGTGCTAGAAAAAATGTATGACATAGCTGAATGGTATATTGGCAAGACTGCTACATTTACATACTTCCAACGCACGCCATCTGGCTCATATAGACACCCTCTATTCAAAAGTATTCGCAATTACGAATAAACGGCTATGAGAAAATTATTGTTCAGTATGGTTCTTTCTAATGAGATTAGCGAGGACGCAATGCACAAAATATTAGACATGTACTATAATTAAATAACAAATATGAAAACAATTAAATTAACAAATACATTAACAAATAGAACAGTAGAATTCAAACCTTATGCTGTTGGTGAAATACCACCTAGCTTTGATAAGCATAAAACTTTACATTTTAAAAAGAATGGTTTAACTTATATCGAGAAAGTCGATTCATTTTGGAATTACATATGATTATAGATGTACGATCTGAGCACTCAGTATTTATAACAATAGGTACTGAAACCTATTATATTGATAATTCAACTGGCGAGCACATTATGGAGCATTGGCAAACAGACCCAGAACACACTAAACCTTTATACTAATGAGTATATTAGAATATATGATTATAAACGATAGAGGTAAGCAACATAAGTATATGATTAATACTCAAGTTGCTATACACGTGCAAGAACAAGCTTGCGAACACATTTTAAAACAATTTCCACCAGATGTGGACATACACTTTGAAACAATAATATGAGATCACAAAAGCTATATAAACACCTAACATCAAGCAATAGTTTTAATATTGCCACAAAAATAAAAGATTTTAGAAAGCCAAAAAATGATAATAAAAATAGGAAAAATAAGAATTGATACTAAAAGCAGAACACAGAAACATAGAGAGTTTTTGCTTAATGAAATAGTTTCTTTAAGACACGAAATTATAGACATTGTATTAATAGGCGAAGCAAGAAATAGAATTCCTGTTAAAGAATTAAAAATAAAAGCTAAGCTTATAAAAAAATACAGCAGACGTTTAAAACTATTACGCATATGAAAAATTTTAATAAAAAAATATATGCTTTAAACCAATCATCAATTTCTAATTTAAAATCTGAAATACCTTTAGATTATTTTAAAATGGCATCTAGAATTGCAAATAGTTTTTCAAAAGAATATTCTGCTATAGGTGTTGTAAATATCAATGATCTACACCAAGAAGGATATTATGCTTTATTAAAATCATGGTCTAATATAGACTGGAATTTAATAAATTCATTAGAAACTAAATTAGATCGTAAGAAAGCTATTTCTAAATACTTAAATATAAGTATAAAAGGTTTAGTTGCAGATGAAGTTAAAAAAAATGCAGACGGATCAAAGCGGCCTATAAAAGGTGTTTGGAATAATGAAGACAAAAAACGTTATTCAAATGGTTTTGGATTTATAACTGTATTGTTTCCTCAGTGGTTTGATAATGATGTACTATCTGTTATAGACGAAGAAGTATACGATTATGATTACGAAAAACTGGGTGAATTTTTAAAAGGTTGGCTATTAAAGTATGTACCTAAATACCATGTTATGATAGAAATGTTTTATGGCTTAGATGATATATATTCTAAACCTAAGAAAATCAAAGACATAGCTTCATATTTTAGTATGAATGTAGAGAATGTTAAGAAACAAAAACAACGTTTATTAACTAAACTAAGATCAAATGATGATGCACTTAATGAATTAGCTTATTTTGTAGTTACCAACGGCATTAAGTCATCGTCAAAAGTATATGATTGGGCAGAAAATAAATTGAAAATTTATAAAGATTAAGGTCCCTTTAACGTAAAATTGCACTATAATATTATGTATAAATTTAAAAGTAAATATAAATATTGTCTATCGACAATAGATGAATTGCAGTTTGTAAGACAAGGTGATCAACCACCTAATTCTTATAAAGATAATGCACCTAAGCAAAAGCAACCTAATTATAATTTAAGCACTGTTAATGCAGTATCAGGTGGCAAATATATTCCAATAACTAACCAACAATTAACCGGCATCGGCGTAAATCAAAAAGAAAAAATATGGCACGAACATTCTTATCACAACAACACTTTAGTAGATGGGCAAACAATCTTCGGTACAATAAAAAAATATAATAAGCGGAGATTATTTAAAAAGGATAACATCATTTACGATCTAACATCTTAATTATGGAAGGTTTTATTGATGATGAAGTTACAAAAGTCACGGGAGATGGAATTGTAACATATTATAAAAACGGAATTTATATTAACTATCAAATAATTGAATCTAATGAACATACGAGAGAAGCTTAGTGCTATTCAGGCAGACTTTAAAGCTAAAAAGTCTAGAAAAAATAATTTTGGCAACTATATGTTCCGATCTGCGGAAGATATATTAGAAGCATTAAAACCATATAATGAGAAGTACGGTGTTTATGTTACAATAAGAGAGAACTTAACACTAGGATCTGAATTTCCTATAATTCATAGTACTGCTACAATTGTAGATGCTGAGACTGGTGATCAAATTGAAGGCACTGCTATTGTAGGTGTTGATCTTAATCAAAAGGGTATGCAAATGCCACAAAAGTTTGGTTCAGCATCTTCTTATGGTAAAAAATATGCTTTAGGTAATTTATTGCTTATTGATGATACAGCTGATTCGGATGCGACAAATACGCATGGCCGTGATATGCAGCGGCAAACATTAAAAGCTCAAGTTAATAATCTTGAAAATAAAATTATGCAAAACAAAAAACCTTTAATTAATATGAAGAATATTGATCAAGCTAAAAAGTTTTTAGCAAATGGAGGTTTAATGAAAACACTTCAAGAAAAATATACTATAACAGCTGAGGCTTTAGAACAACTTAATGAATAATAAAAAAGCAATTGAAAGGTTACGTAATGACGAAGATTATTATGGAGAGTTTGGTAAAACTTATTTAAGCAATAGTGATATATCAGCTCTCTTAAATAATCCTTTAGAATTTAAAAAACCTTCACCACCTAATCCCGCTTTTTTAATCGGAGGATATTTTCATACAACAATATTAGAGCCTCACAAGCTTGATAAATATAAAATAGTAAAATCATCAACACGTAATACAAAAGCTTATAAGGAGATAGCAGGGGAAGATATATGCTTGCTTGAACACGAAGCTGATGCTATAGAATTGATGCGTGAAAAAGTATTAGATAATGATTTATTTAGAGATCTAATACAAGAAGGTGCAGTTGAATACGAACTGCCAGGTATAACTGAATTAGAAGGTATGCAATGGAAAGGTAAAGCAGATATTGTTAATCATAGTCATCAATTAGTTATTGATCTTAAGACTACAAACAATATAAATGCCTTTGCTAATTCAGCCTATAAATATAATTATGATAGTCAAGCATATATTTATTCTAAAATGTTTGGTTATGAATTAGTATTTATAGTGATAGATAAAAAAACATTACAAACTGGATTGTTTGATTGCAGCGAAAGATTTTTGCAGTCTGGACAAAACAAAGTTGCTAAAGCAGTTCAGGCTTATAATGAGTTTTTTGTAAATGGCGACGGAGATTTTAGCCAATATTATATCTCCAAAACACTTTAATTTAAATTTAATATTATGGGAAGAACCAGAAAAAAAGTTTGTGACGTAACAGGAGTTAACACAAGCGTAAACAATTTTTACAACAATCAATCGCATACAAAAGCGGTGGACAATTTACGTAGAACAACAGGTGCTACTAAAGATCAAATGAGAAGAATGTTTAATCAATTAGCTACATATTAATGGCAAGTATTATTTCAGCAAACATTGACTTAACTAAAATTGAAAAGTCAAAAATTTATGAGGGTAAAAAGGGTAAATACTATCCGATTACTATTGTATTAAATGATGAGGTTGGTCAATACGGAGATTCAGGTTATATACAAACCGAACAAACCAAAGAAGAACGAGATGCTAAAGCTCAAAAATCTTATTTAGGTAATGTTAAAGTTGTTTGGACTAATGGCCAAAACGTAACTACTGCTCCAAGAGAAGGGCAACCTCAACAGTCTAATGTAGATATGTTACAATCAATATCTGGTGCGACTCAAGAACCTGATTTACCATTTTAATGGATTGGGATGATTGGGTAGCAGATAACGGAGATAACGATTTAATCGAAGATTAATATGAATACAACAGAGATCAATGGTTTTAAGATTGACCAGTTCAATCAATATGATCTTGAGGTAGGGAAAAAAGAGGGTGTATGCCCTCTTTGCTCTGCTGATAGAAAACCCGAGAATCGTAAAGCTAAATGCGCTATGTATGATTGGGATCGTGGTCTTGGTACTTGTATGAACTGTGATGAGGTTTTTCAATTACATACCTTTCAACGCAAAGGAGAAGCTGATAAGGTTTATATAAAACCAGAGTGGAAGAATGATGTAATGCTTAGCGACAGGGCTGTTAAATGGTTTGAAAGTAGAGGAATATCACAACGTACTTTAATTAAAATGAAAATTACAGAGGGTCCTGAATGGATGCCTCAAACATCTAAAGAAGAGAACACAATTCAATTCAATTATTTTATTAATAATGAACTTATAAATATAAAATATAGAGATGGTAGAAAGAATTTTAAACTTGTTAAAGGGGCAGAAAAAGTATTCTATAATATTGATAGCACTGTTGGGCACGACTATGTTGTTATTGTGGAAGGCGAGATGGATGCTTTATCTTTTGTGGAATCTAAGATCGATAGTGTGGTCTCTGTACCAAACGGAGCTACTCTTAATCGCCTTAATCTTGATTACCTCGACAATTGCATTGAATATTTCAATGACAAAAAGAAAATCATCATTGCCGTTGACGGAGATGAAGCCGGCCAAAATTTACAACAAGAACTCATTAGACGTTTTGGAGCTGAAGTATGCTATACACTTAACTTCTCAGGTCTCAAAGATGCTAATGAATATATTATGGCTTACGGCGGGTCTATGCTCAAGCGTCTTGTTAATGAAGCTAGCCCTGTTCCTCTTGAAAACGTAATAACATTAAATGATATAGACGATGAACTACAGGAATTTATTCAAGAAGGTTTTAAACCTGGGTATCAAGTCGGTCTTGATAACTTTGATAGCATATTCAGTACTTACACGGGACAATTCATCACCGTTACAGGCGTTCCTAGCAGCGGGAAGTCTGATTTTGTTGATAGAATGGTGGTGGGATACCAATTAAAATATGGTTGGAAAACTGCTTTTGCGTCTCCAGAAAATAAACCTACATTCTTACATGCTCATAAATTAATGCGCAAAATAGGCAATTGGATGCCAAGTAAAGAGGATATAGGTAGCAATAAATGGAATGATGTAAAATCTTTAGTAAACGATAACTTTTATTTTATTGAAAACGAAAGATATGATTTAGATGCTGTTTTAGCTAAAGGCGCAGAACTTGTTAAACGCAAAGGAATAAAGTGTTTAGTTATTGATCCATATAATAAAGTTAAAATGAAGGGTGCTGAAAAAATGAGCATACCTGATGCTACTATGGAGTACTTAACTAGAATAGAAGCTTTTGCTAAGAAGTATGATGTGTTAGTTATAATAGTTGCACATCCAACTAAAATGTATAAAAAAGACGATGGCACAATTGATGAACCAACTATGTATTCTATTAAAGGAGGTGGTGAGTGGTATGATGCTTCTTATCATGGCTTGCTTGTTCACAGGGATTACAATAATAAAACAGTCAAAGTTAAAGTTCTTAAAGTTAAATTTCAAAACCTCGGTGAAAACCAGGCAGAAGCCCATTTCAAATGGGACCATATAAGTGGTAACTATGTGCCTCATGAAAATGTGGCGGTAAATGAAATGCCATGGGAACTTTAACTAAAAGACAAAAAGAACAGGCTAAATATAAATTACCTGAATTTAACATATCAAAAGAACAACAAAAATATTATGATTATTGCGTTAAAAGCAATATTATAATAAGTCCTATAGGTATACAAAATACTCCGGGTAAATGGTATATAGGTATTTCAACACCTGATAATTATAAAAAAGTTTATAAAAGCAAACATATATATGATAAAAATCAGGTTTGGGATGCAATGTTTGAAATGTGTAAATACTATTATGATAAACAATGATTAATATAGAAGAAGAATACTTAGGTTTACTTTCAGGCACATTGCATGGAGGTTATGATAAACCAGATAGAACAGGAACTGGAACAAAATCAGTGTTTGGCAGAGTTATCAGGCATGATATGGCTTTAGGATTTCCTTTATTAACAACTAAAAAAATATATTTTAAAAATGCTATTGCGGAGATATTATGGATCATCAACGGTCGTGTCGATCTTGATTATCTTCATTCTAACGGCGTTAGGTATTGGGACGCCGATTATAAAAGATCAGGAAGAACGGATGGCACATTGGGACCTGTATATGGGCATCAGTGGCGCAATTTTAATGGTGTTGATCAGCTTAGAGCCGTTGTTAGAGAACTCAAAGAAAATCCCACCTCTCGTAGACTTATGCTATCTGCGTGGAACCCAGTTGATATGCCTGATATGGTATTGCCTCCTTGTCACCATAGTTTCCAACTATATAGTGATGGTACACACTTAGATTTAATGCTTCAACAAAGATCAGCAGATTTATTTTTAGGCTTGCCTTATGATATTGCAATGTATGGCTTGTTATTAGAAATGCTTGCTAAAGGAGCTTTATTAGAACCAAGAAGACTAACTATTAGTTTAGGTGATTGTCATATATATAATAATCATTTTGAGCAAGTTAAAGAACAGCTTTCTAGGAGCATTAAAAAACCACCTAAAGTAAAATTAGGTTGTGGAATATTTGAAAGAGATAATGAACTAGTATTACCAAAAATAAATGATGTGATGTTGTTTGATTACGACCCGCATAAACCAATAAAAGCAAAATTATCAGTAGGAACTTAAAACTAAAATTATGAGAATATTATTATTATTATTATTACCTTTATTTACATTTGCACAATTTGATTATGTATATTATTCAGGGTCACAATTTGTTACAATGACAGACGATTTTTATATTGCTCCAGTACAACAAGGTAAAATTATAGCAACATCAGATTATTTACCTAGGTATGAAGGTGATTATGAAAGTATAATGCTTAAAGCTAAAGTTATAGATTCTTTTGAATCAGATTCTGATATGGATGCAGTTATTGAATCTAATTGGAAATCTGATTATATGATTAGACCAGGCGAAATAAAAAGAGATGCTTTGCTTAGAGGTCAAGATAACAAATATTATATTGTAAGATGGGAATATCAGCAGTAAGCACAGGTAAATATAAAGTTTATCATATACTAGGTAAAAAGATAGGCTGTACAACTAATATACAAAAAAGAGTTGTTGATGAACAGGGTTTTAAACCTGGAGAATATGAAATATTATTTGAAACAGATGATATAAAAGAGGCTGCTAACGCTGAAAGACAATTACAAAAAGACTTAGGTTATAAAGTTGATATAAAACCTTATGATAAATTATTTAAAAAACCTATGAGTAAACAAGTTAATGTAACGGATCAAACAACTACATTTGCTGTATCAAAAAATGATATTGATGGAGCATTTTTAGCGGAGCTTGAATGGGAAACACCATATGGCAATATTAAAATAGATTCAACCGATAAAATAGAATGGATATTAGACAATATTAAAGAATCTATGTTTAATAAAAGCCGTAGCTTTGTATATAATAAAGCTATGCACATGGCTGGCCCGTTTCAAAAAGATAAAGAAAAGCTATACTCTAATCAGGATCAATTTGAATTAATTAGAGAATGGGCTGAAGAAAAAGGTATATATAAAACCGGCGACGTAAGAACACAATATATTAAGCTTATGGAAGAAGCTGGAGAATTAGCTCAAGCTATATTAAAAAACGACGAGCCTGAATTTATAGATGCTATAGGTGATATGGTTGTTGTTTTAACAAACTTAGCTAAGCTTAAAGGATATAATATAGAAGACTGTATAGATTCAGCTTATAAGGTAATAGCTGGGCGCACAGGTAAGATGGTTAACGGAACATTTGTAAAAGATGCGTGATAAAATAATTAAACAAGTAATCGATAAGTTCAAAGAACGAAGCGATGTAGGTTATAAAAAATACGGTGTTACTTTACACGATGATGAACCTAGCTTACATAAATGGCTTAATCACTTACAAGAAGAATTAATGGATGCTGTAAACTATATTCAAAAGCTTAAGATGGAAACAAGTAACGCTCTTGAAGAAAAGATACTTAAAGATTACGAAGAAGAAGATAGCTTTAGTAAGCATAAAAGCCCTGAAAGATGGGTAGAAGATAGAACATGGTAAAAAAACGTAGTAAAAAGCGAGGACCTGTACAAGCTAAAAAAATATCTTATGACGGAATAAACTTTGCGTCAGGCTTAGAACGGTATACTTATATGGCTTTAAAAAAAGAAAAATTATTTGAAGGTTATGAAAATGAAGTTTTCCAGTTGGTCGAAGGATTTAATTTTGAAAATCAATCTTACGAAAAACAATCCAACGGAAAGGGTGAGTATACTAACAGAGGGCAAAAAAAAGTTTTGGGAATTAAGTATACACCTGACTTCGTTGGAAAAGACTACATAATAGAATGCAAGGGAAGGGCTAATGAGTCTTTCCCTTTGAGATGGAAATTATTTAAATTATGGCTTACAAAAAACAAGATTGGAAAGACGCTTTACAAGCCGCAAAACCAGAAAGAAGTAGACCGGACGGTGATGCTGATCAAAGAGAACAGAAAAAGAAAGCGCGACTAATGTATACAAGAAGAGTATTAGAAAGAGATATTAAACAATACACTAAAAAAGAAAAAGGTGGAATCAAATACAGAGAAATTGATAGAATTGCAAGAGGACACGGATTTTACACTACGTAGTCACTATAAAGAAAGGGTATCTTTTCATATGAAGATGCTTCTTTATTATTTAAATGAAACGCAATGAAAGGTTGGGAATTAGCAGTAGGATTATATCCTGGGGTGCTTATAGGAGCTAGAAGCTATCCGGAGCAGCAATTTGTAGAGCATGTAGTTTATTTGCCATTTGTTGAATTTATAATAACAATATATTATGAGTAATATAGAAGAATATTTATTAAAAAATTATCCTAGTAGATTTAAAAAAGGTGATAACATAATTATTGAAGAGCGAGACAAACATATAATTGCATATATAAAAGACGGCTCACCTGTTTTTTTAAGTAAAAAAATATTAGAATGAAAGAAAGTAGATTAATAGAAATGTCTAATAAAATAGATACTTTAGGGTCAGCTATGAATAGGGTTGTGCAAGAGTTAACTAATCTTAAAGATTTATCAATAGGTACTATGGAATTAATTAAAGAGTTTCCAGATTACCAATTAGCATTAGATAAATTAAAAGAAAGTTTAACTAAAAAAGAAGAAGAAAAATAAATGGGATTATTTGATGAAAGAATACCGTACAAACCATTTGAATATCCAGAGTACTATACTGAGGGATGGCTTAAACAAGCTCAAGCGTTCTGGTTGCACACCGAAATACCAATGTCAGGTGACGTTAAGGATTGGAACGAAAAACTAACTGATTCAGAAAAAAACTTAGTTGGTAATATTTTATTAGGCTTTGCCCAAACAGAATGTGCCGTTTCAGATTATTGGACTCAAAAGGTAGTAGGCTGGTTTCCTAAGCACGAAATACAGCAAATGGCTATGATGTTTGGTTCGCAAGAAACAATACACGCTGTTGCTTATAGCTATTTAAATGAAACATTAGGATTAGAAAACTTTGAAGCGTTTTTACAAGACGAAGCTACTATGGAACGCTTTGATAATTTAGTTAGCTATGAAGGAACTGATAAAATTGGTATTGCAAAATCGTTGGCTATTTTTAGTGCTTTTGCTGAAGGAGTTAGTTTATATTCTGCTTTTGCTGTGTTATATAGCTTCCAGTTAAGAAATCTTTTAAAAGGTATTGGACAACAAATGAAATGGTCTGTGCGAGATGAATCATTACACAGTAAGATGGGTTGCCAGCTGTTTAAGCATATGTGTCAAGAAGATCCTAAGTTATTAGAAGATTGTAAAAAAGATGTTATAGATGCAGCAGAAGCAATGCTTAAAGCAGAAGAAAGATATATTGACAAAATGTTCGAACAAGGAGATATTGAAAACCTTAAAGCCAACGATCTCAAACAATTTATTAGAAAAAGACTTAATGAAAAAATCAATGAACTTGGTTACACAAACATCAGGAAGTACTTTGAATATGATGCCGAAGGAGCAAGCAAACTCGATTGGTTTTACCATCTCACTGGTGGTCACACTCATACTGACTTTTTTGCTGTACGTCCCACGGACTATTCCAAAGCGAATGAAGGAGAAGATTTTGAAGATATTTGGTAATGAGAAAATGTAACAAATGCCATAAAGAAAAAAATACAAATAAGTTTCGTTATGGTAAACGCACCTGTAAGAAATGTGAATATCGTTTTAAACAAAGATTTTTAAGAGCATTAGTACACGATAGAAGATTAACTGCTATTGAAAGACTTTCTTTTAGATTAGGGTATATGGGCACAGCTTTCATGATGATGTCTCCGCATTTATTAAGCTATGGTAAAATTGGAGGAATAACATATGTAATAGCCGGCTTATTATTAACTCCGCAGGTTTTTGTTTTAAAACAATGGAACTTAGTTGCGGTTAATGTAAATGTTACAATAGGATATTTAATTTATTTATATAGTGCATAATGAAAACACCATTACAAGAATTATTTGAATATGAATCTGATTTAACCAATATGTTTGATTCAGATGTAAGAGTAGCAGGAGCTATACTTGAGTATATTAGAACTAATAAAAAAGATATGCTTAAGAAAGATAAAGAACTAAAATAAATTAGATGTGGAATAAAGAATGGAAAAAAGGTGTTGACTATCCGTCTTGGGGAGACACTGAGGTTTATAAAAAAACCATTACAGGCGGATATTTGCTTTTAGGAGAATCACCTAGAGACGCCTATCAAAGAGTAGCTAATTCAGTAGCGAGGCGTTTATATAAGCCAGAACTGGCTGAAAAGTTTTTTGAGTATATATGGAAGGGGTGGCTATGTTTAGCTTCCCCAGTGTTGTCTAATACAGGCACAGACCGAGGTTTACCTATAAGTTGCTTTGGTATTGATGTAGCAGATAGTATAAATGATATTGGACAAAAGAATTTAGAAATGATGCTGCTTGCAAAGCACGGCGGGGGTGTAGGTATTGGCATTAATATGATAAGACCCGCTGGAGCTAAAATTACAGGTAATGGAACATCAGATGGAGTTGTCCCTTTTTGCAAAATCTATGACTCAACTATACTCGCGACCAATCAAGGATCAGTACGAAGAGGGGCTGCATCCGTTAATCTCAATATCGAACACCCTGATTTTGATGAATGGTTGGAAATCAGAGAACCTAAAGGTGACGTCAACAGGCAATCTCTTAACCTACATCAGTGTGCTGTCGTTGGCGATAAGTTTATGCGAAGACTCGAGGGCGGAGATCAAGAAGCAAGATCGAGGTGGTCAAAACTACTCCAAAAACGTAAAGCTACTGGGGAGCCGTATATCCTCTTTAAAGGCAATACGAACAAAGCTAATCCAGATGCTTACAAAAGCAATAGCTTAAAAGTACATATGACAAACATATGCAGTGAAATTACATTGCATACAGATGAATCGCATAGTTTTGTTTGTTGTTTGTCTTCAGTAAACCTTGCAAAGTATGATGAATGGAAAAATACTAATCTTATTTACGATGCTATTTGGTTTTTAGATGGAGTGATGGAAGAGTTTATACAAAAAGCTAAAAACATGAAAGGCTTTGAGAATGCTATACGTAGTGCTGAAAAAGGCCGAGCAGTTGGCTTAGGTGTTTTAGGTTGGCATACTTTGTTGCAGCAAAAAGGAATTGCTTTTGAAGGATTATTAGCACAATTTAAAACACGTGAAATTTTTAGTAAAATTAAAATTGAATCTGAAAGAGCGTCAAGAAAGCTTGCAGAAATATATGGGGAGCCTCTCTGGTGTGTGGGTACTGGTATGCGTAACACTCATCTTCGGTCTGTGGCCCCTACAGTCTCTAATAGTAAGCTTAGTGGCAATATATCTCCTGGAATTGAGCCTTGGGCTGCTAATGTATTTACAGAGCAATCAGCTAAAGGAACGTTTATACGCAAAAACAATGAACTTAAAAAAGTATTTAAAAAGATTGGTATCGATACCAAAGAAATTTGGGATAAAATTTTGGAAGATGGTGGATCCGTTCAAGGAATTAAAGAACTCGATGGATGGTTTTACGACCACCTCGGACGACTAACTCAAGAAGATGGTGAGCCAGTTAAAAATGTATTTAAAACATTTAAAGAAATAAACCAATTAGAATTGGTTGGTCAAGCGGGTATACGGCAAGATTATATAGATCAGTCGGTATCACTTAATTTAGCTTTCCCTTCAGAAGCAGAGCCTAGATGGATTAATCAGGTACATTTTGAAGCTTGGAAAAGAGGTATAAAAACATTATATTATATGCGTACAGAATCAGTATTGCGAGGCGATATAGCCGCAAAAGCAATGGATCCTAGTTGCATATCTTGTGATGGGTAAAAAAAATAAAGGGGTAGCCGTAAATGGTTACCCCTTTTTTTATTTAATATCCTCTCTTTTTAAAATATTCTTTTTTCATAAAAGAAGAAGGATTCGAGTCTGTATTTTTATTTAAACCAGAAACACCTGTATCATAAGAAAAATTATTAAGTAATTTATCGTTTGATACATCTTGTAATCCTTTAAAAATATCTGAATATTGCTGCTCATTTTTTGCTGTTTCCGCTCTTTTATCATCAACAGCAGCTTGAGCACCTGCAATACTTGCTTCGCCACTCGTGGGTTTTGGCCCTTTACCAAAAGCTTCTCCTTTATATTGCCCAGATTGTTCTGCGGGAGCTAGTTCATTAGCAAAAGCAACAAGATAATCTTTTCTTTTTTGTTTTCTTGTATCAATTAAATTACCCTCTTTTGTTCTTGCAGCTGCCATATTTTCAGTAGTGCTAAGATCTCCAGCATCGTATTTTCTTTCTACTCTACGGGTAATTTTATCAACTCTTTTTTTTGCTTTATTTTTTTGTTTTTTTGTTTTAAGCTTAGGCTCAGGAGTAATAGAGTTTGATTCTTTTAAACCTAAAGCATCGTTCATTTTTTCACGGGCTTTTTTTAATTTTAAACTTTCGTCTTCCATAATTAATTAATTTTTTTTTCAGCTTTATTTGCAGCTTTTTCCCAAGGTAAAGCCGGAGAACCTTCAATATATAATTTTCCTTTATAATTTATTTTTTTATCAGCTGTTCTTTTATACTTTTCATTATTCCAATAAATAAATTTTTTATTATAATCTAGTTTTCCAGATTTCATATCCTCTTGATGCTTTTGTTCATGAGCAATTACTTGCTTTTTTTTAGTAGGAGATAATCCTTCAGCAACTTCAATGCTGCCATCGCGATTAGCTCTACCTAAAACACCTTTAGGTAAAACTTTAGGAATTCCAGAACCTATACCAGTTAAAGATTTCTTTTTTCTTTTACTACCACCAATAGGCTTATATTGTTTAAGTTCTTTTGGTTTTGAAATTTTTATTATTTTTTTCTTTCCAACTTTTTTAGGATATTCTACACCTACATTATAAGGCGACCAACCTAAAGACAAAAACAAAGATTGCCACGTTTCAGTACTTTCCAGTGAAGCGGCTTTTAAGTTTTCTATTTTCTTAAAAACACGATCAACCGGCAAATTAGTTATTCCTGAAACATAATTAGCGTAAGCAAAAGCTTGATAAAACGGGTCGTTTTTATATTGTCTCCATGTTTCAAACTTTTGGGCTTCTACAATATCACCTATTTTTTTGCTAATAGGAGGAGAAATTGAAAGACCCTTTTGTATAAGCTTTAAGGAACCGTCATATACTCTTTCTCCAGCTTGTCTTTTTTGATATTGATCGTAGTACTCCATACTTAAGTTTTTAAGCGCGGATACTACCGCTCCTGCGTAACCCATACCTCTAAGTATGCCGTCTAAAACTCCGTTTACTGCATAATTTAATTTTTTGTTTCTTTTTTCTTCGTCATCATCATCATCACCAATTAACAAAGAAAATAAACCTTGCTGTAAAGCGGTAAATATTAAGTTTTGGGCAACTCCATAATAAATTATTTTTGAAGCATTTGTTCTCCAATCACCTCTTCCATTTATTAAATCAGAAGTTGCTTTTCTAGTTTCACGAGCATACTGTAATGGTGTATTAGCAAATGCTAATATAAGTCTACCTATATCTGAAGCTTGTTGTCTAGAGACTTTATCAACCCTTGATGACTGTTGAGAGGTTTCTGTAACTTCTTGAAATTCTAACATAGCTTGAGCATCCGCTTCAGATTCAGATAAACCTTCTTTAATTAATTGATTATATCTATTTCTATACCACGAAGCTCCACCAAATGCAATAGCATTACTATCACCCCATTGAGTAGGCTTAAATCCTAATTCTAAAACTTTTTTGTTTAGCCTTTGGAATAAATTACCTGGAGTTGAGTCTGCTATATCTGATAAATTAACTTCAATTGCCATACCTCCTCTTCTTTCTTTTAAAAAATCGGAGTTTAATATCTTAATGTAATCTTTCATAAACTGAGGGACATTAGCCATAGCTAATCCCATTTTAATAGGATTATTAAAATTCCAGTTTAAGTAATTAACAATAGACATTTGTTGAAGCAAAGCGGAACGCATGTTAATAGACATAACCGCACCTACGGATTGGTTAATCCAATTCATTGCTGCGTTGAATTCCTTGTCTTTACCTTTTTTACGATTTTGGCCAGTTTCCATTCTTTCAAGAATGTTTTTAAGAGCGTCAGTAAAGTCATTTCCATAAACCTGTTTTATTAGCTTCATGTTTTGCTCAGAAAATATTTGATTTTTATTATTAATAAATTCTTGCAAAAATTCTTTTCTTTGTGCTCTATTAGAAACTGTAGCCATGTCTGACTCAATATTCCCACCTAGCCATTGCTCGGTAATAGGAGGATAGCCTGTATCTAATTTTGTTATTTTAGAAAGTTCATCTGCATATGCTTTTAATTCAGAATTACCTTCAACTAAACTTATTAAATCTTGAGCATCCGCTTTATTTATACCTAAATCTTCTCCTGCTTTATCATATAAGTAAGCTCTAACTGCTTGTTCATTAGTATATAATCCATCTAATACTTTTTTATCAAGCAATTTTCTAAATTTAGAAGATACACCTAGTGTTTTTGTATTTTTAAATCTTTTATTTAATTCTTTAAAATCACTAGCTAATGTAACTTTAGCAGAAGTAAATGCGGCAATGCCTTTAGAAAAAGGAATTAATAAATTATCTTGAAACCATTGCATTTGTTCTTCTCCTAACTTTCCTTTGGCTTGAAAATATTGAAGCAGTCCAGCAAAATCATCCGCTCCAGGCGGAATGTAAATATTAATTTTACTTAAAAATTTAGCTATTTTAGATCTTTTCTTACCTCTAATAATAGAATCCATTTCATCTTCAAGGCTTTTTTGATCAGTTTCTTTAGCTTGTTGCACTCGTTTAGTAACACCTAAGTTGTCAAGCATAGAGGCAACTGCTTTTACATTAGCAGCAGCGTCATCCGCAAAAAATACATCATTATAACCTTCAGAAACCTTTTCCGCAATCCAAAAAGCTTTAGCACTAGGTTTTCCATTTGCCAAACCTGTAATATTTTGCAAAGGAATACTTATTCCTAATGTTGATCTTAAAAATTCTTGTATAGCTTTAGCTGAATCAGCGGGTCTAGCTGTTAAAACAAAAACATCTCTATCCCCTTTAGCCTCGGTAAATTTTTTGGCAAGAACAGCTAACGGCCCTTTACTTCCATCTTTTACTTGGCTAAACTCAGAATAATCAAAAGTTGCTCCGGCTTCCTGTAACTCGCTATATTGTTCTGCAAATTGTGTAGCATCTAAACTTCCTGAAGTGCCATCTGGAAGCGTGTATAGCACGTTAGATTTAGTTTTAGCTAGAGTGTCATCAAAATCAAAAACTCTAGCCTTCTTAGTTGGTGCTTTTTTATTTGCTGCTGCTACTTTTGCTTTTCTTAGCGTATTTATTTTATCAACAATTTCTTCTGTTGTTAACCCTTCTGTTTCTATGCCTAAGCTATTTAATAAAGCTTCATTTGTTTTTCTAGCTTGCTCTTGCACTTGAGCAACCCCTTTTTCAGAAAGTATTGCTAATTTAACTTGTGAAGGATTTTTTTCGTTTTTTACTTCACTGGTGTATTGTGTTACAAAATCAGACCACTCTTTAGCACTCATGTAGCCTTTAACTTTTTTATAACCATCAGCTATTGCATCAGCTAAAGCTTTTCCACCTTGATAAGCTAATTTAGTTGCTCTTAAACCTCCAATAATTATATTAATTGGCACAGCCCCTATATTAGTTTGCAAAGTTCCTTCCGTTCCAGTTAGCTCTGTTAACTTAGCTATAGCTCTATCAATTAGGTTTTCTACTTGATCTTCTGTTTGCTCAGCTATAGCTTCTTGTTGTAGTTTTTTAACATCAGGTATAATTGATCCGTCAAAACCAACATTAAATTCTTCTGCAACAGTTTTATTATTTGCTAAAACAATATTATTAGGATCAATACCGTTTGATGTACTATTAACATTTTTATTAAAATACCTAGCCCATATATTGTCTAATAAAGTCCATCCCGGTGGGGTTCTTTCTTTATAATTATAAGGTCTACCATCAGGTCCTAATCCAGCAAGTTTATTGTCATCAATTTTTGCTAAAGCTCCCTGAAAATAATTATTTTTAATTCCATTGAATCCTTTATTAACAGTTTGATTCATGGCTTGGTTAAACAAATATTTTGCAACCAAACTAGCTGGTAAAGTATGCTCTTCAACAATTACTCCAAATAAATTTTTAGCTATAAAATTAATTGGAGCAGATACTCTTACAAAGCCCCCCATTCCCTGGCTAGTGCTGCTTAGCATGGCTATAATAAATTTAGCATTATTTGGGTCTTCCTTAATCATAGACTCAAAAGCTAAAAATATTTTTTTTAAACCTTCTAATTTAGATTTATTTTGCTCTTGTAATTTAGCAGAACCCCAAAGACCTTTTAAAAATTTATCTTGAATTTTTCTTTTAGACCCAACCCCTGAGGTATAATTTTGTTTTGTTACTGCAGCTTCAATATCTGAGTCCTCTTTGGCAAAAGAAGAATTTTTTATTGATTCATTTAATTGCTCAACAGATGTATAATAAAAGTTTCTTGAAGGAGCTGATGTGCCAGCGCCCGCAAAAGTTCCACTTGTAAAAAAACTTCTAGGCAAAAAACGAGTTGCCGTTTCAGCAACCCAGTTTTGAAATTCTAAAACATCCGCTTCATTTTTAGAATCTAATAATACATTAATATTAAAATCTTTAGCAATAGCCTTCCATGTTTTGCCAAATGCTGCAAATTCTTTTATTGATTTTACAAAAGATTTTTGAAATATATTTTTTATTTTATTTGCTGCTTGCTCAAAAACATTTTTAGACTGCTCTTGTTGTTGCTGCTCAGCAAATCTTTTTCTAAACTCAATATCATTTTCTAATAAGTTTATAGCCTCGCGTGCACCCATTGAAGTAACTAAAGCTTCAATAAGATTCATTTGTCTATCGGATCTAGCCGCTGGTTTTAAAGATTCATCTGTATAATAGTTTAAAAACTTAGATAAAATATCATTGCTAAATTTTACTTTTTGCAAATCACCATTGCTATCTCTTTTTAATAAACCTGCTTGCTCAAAAGGATTTACTCCTCCTTTAGCGCGGGCCATACGCATGGACTCTATAGAAAGTGAATTATAAAAAGCCTCTGGAGACTCTTCTATTGCTTTCGTTAAACCAGGATTTGTTTTTGTATTTTTAAGACCTTTAGCGTCTTTAATTAATTTATATAAATCATCTTTAAAAGATTTAGAAACATCTGATTTAAATTTTATATCGTCTACTTTTTTGCTTACTGTAGCTAATGCTTTTTTAGCAGCATTTTTTATAGTACTTAATAAGTCATCGCTAATATTTAAAGCCTGTGCAGTTTCTATATTTTTAATTTCTGGTGCAATTTCTGAGTCTTCTTCAGATATCATTCCTTGCACAGCACTGCTTTCTAAATCATTAGTAAATCTTTGATTTGATATTCCTTGTAATGCTCTTTTACCAATAGCTCTTTTTGGCAAATAAGTTTGCATAAAAGCCCCTAAAGGAACCGAACCATCATAAGATCTTAACAATTCTAAAAACTCAGTTTTTACATTTTGTTCGTAATCTTGTTTTGTTGTGTTTGCAACAAGCAAATCTTTTGGAATTGAATTAAAAACTGAATTAGAAATCTTTTTTATAAAAGCTTCTTGTGTTTTTTCTAAAGCTTGATAAACTTTATTTGATATAATATTTTTACCGTTATCGTCTTTTTTTATAGATCCATCAGCAACTCCTTCGTCAAAAGCTTTTTGCAATTCAACAGACAATTTAATGCTGCTAGAAGAAATAGATTCAACGTTTTTATTAACTTTATCTATAATAGCATCATTCTTTTGCTTTGTATTTTTATAGTCTTGTGTATTGTCGGCTTTTTGATTATCAAATTCTGATTTTGTTATTAAACCTGAGTCAAGTTTATTTTTTAACTCTTTATTTTTTTGTATATATTCATCAAGAGCTATTTTATTGCTAGTTTTAGCTTCAGACTCAGCCCTAGTAGCTTCTAAAAATGCATCATAGCCTGTTTTAAAAGAAAGATCATCCTCCCTTATGTTTTCTTTTTTTACAGCATTTTCTACAATACCATCTATTAAAGCATTATCTTTTTCTATAGAAGCATTAAGTCCAGCTACTGCGGTTTCATATTGTGCATTATCTATTATATCAAGATCTTTTTGAGCTTTTAAATCTTCTATTTTTTCTTGATTTTCTTCTATTCTAGCGGAAGCTTTAGCAACGGAGTTTACCTCTTTGTTATCTAATTTTTTTACTATATTGTTACCATTAAAAACAGCTTGTTTTATTTTTTGTTCTTCTATTGCTATAGCCGCATCAAGGCCTTCTATAACATCTTTATTTTGTTCAGTTGCTTTTCTTTGTTTTAATACTCCTAATGTAAAAAAAGAATTTTCATTAACACCTTGTACTCCAGGAAATTTATTTCTAACGGTTTTTAAAGTTCTTACAAGCCCAGAGCTAGCGCCTTGGAATATTCTAGTACCAAAAGCAGCTTGAATAGCTATTTCTGGAGCTTGTTGCCAAAACTCACCAAGCCCACCTTTGCCGTCGTCAATAAACATTTTTTTAGCTCCTTCTTCAAAACTTAAACCTTGGGCTGCATACTGATTAGTTAATTCAGGTATTAATTGAGCAACCTCAGTTGCTGATTCTTTTATTGTAGCAGTTGAATTGGATACTCCTTTTTTATTTTTAGATATGGCATACATAGCTTTAGCCCAATCTTTCATCCCTTTCTTGGACATGTTTTTAGCTATGCTGCCTGCAATACCTTTATATCCTATATATTCTAAACTTGTTGCTATAGTACCTAAAGCAATAGGTATTCCTAGCTCTTGTTTATCCTCGTCTATTAATTTGTTTATTCTTTCTTCTTCAGTGTCTAAATCTTTATATAAAGTATTGGCTTTTTCAATGTTATAATCTGTTACCATTGAAGGTATCATTAAATTAGCCATAACAGCAACCCCTGCAACAGGCCCACCCACAGCAGTTGCCGCCATAGTAGGTATTACTGATGTAGCAACACTTGTTACTGAAGTTCCTAACCCTCCCACTAAATCTACCATACTTGCTGAGCCCGCTAGACCTGTTGAGCCAGACCCTAGTATACCAGCACCTGTAGGGTTTTTAGCCATTTCATTATAGCTATTTAAAATAGTTTTATAATTAGCTTTAACTTCTTCATCAAAAAGACTATCAGATTCCGCGGCTAATTTTTGTTGAAATTCTTTAGTTTCATCGCTAGCAAGAACATTTGCGCCAGCACCCAACCCTTGATTTAAAGCACCCTGTTTAGCAGCAGCTTCAGCAAATTCAAAAAGTAAATTTTTAGTAGAAGCCCACATAACTTTTCTTTGTTCAGGCATGTTTTTAAACACATTACCTAAAACATCTGAAACACCTAATCTTTTGCCAGTTGTAGGATCTACTAATCTGTTCTGTTTTGGAAGCAGGTTAGTGTCTATTTTTCCTGTTTCAATATACTTATTATAAGCTTCTTCACCAAATCTTTTACCGTACTCAGGTCCTTTGTCAAATTGAAACTTTATAGAATTTAAATCTTCTTGGGTATATTCTTCTCTTTTCTTTTGTAACCTTTCTTCAGGGCTTAATCCGTCTTTTAAATCTTGACCTAAATTAAGTCTTGGAGATTCCAATAAACCAACTGCCGGCTGCAATCCCGTATCGGGAGTTTGACCCACTGCAGGTGCAGCTATCTCCGCAGCAGGTTGTGGCTTTTCCACAATTTGTGAATCAATTTTTTTAATACCAAATTGATTTATATATTGATCAAGTGACATTTTTTTATTTGCAGCAGCTTCTTCAACTTCTGCCAATGTAAATTGTTGTCCGTTATATTCAAACATATTGTATATTTATTATGGTAAACCTATTCTTGAATTTGGTGATTGTAATCCTTGAGCTTGGAATATAGCTCTTTTTATATCTTCAGGTGAAGCGTTAAACGGTATTTCAATAGCAGGTGCTCCGGGTACTTTAGGGTTTTGAATAACCATTGATACTGGCGGCCCTGCAGCTAAATATCCTTCTTGTTTAACTGTATTACCTTCTTCATCTTCAAACTCAACAGCGGGAACAACTGTACCATCGCCAAGTTTTATTTCAGTGTTGCTTAATCCTAATAGAGCCAAATCTCCTTTAAATCTCTGCATTAAGCCATTAAACTTAGTTAAAGCTTCTTTTGGAGGCATGCCTTTTAAATTAGTCAAATCATTGTTTATTGGAGTATTCCAAAATCTAGGATCATTATCATTGGCTAAAGCATTTTTAGTTTGTGCTCTATCTGCTCTAAGCTGCTTTTGTATATCTTTTGCGTTATAATGCTGTTGATATTGATCTTCTGCAGATTCTTTGTATTTTTGAACAGCCGCTTGGTTTATTCCATATAAATTTTTAGATTTATTTAACCATTCTCTTTGCAAAAGTTGATCTCCTACCGTAACTATACCATCAGCTTTTTCTTGTGCTGTTCTTTCATCCTCTGGTATAACTTGTGAAAACAATTTCAAAGCCTCCTTTTTATCATAACCAAAATGATCTACAAGAATAGCTGCACTTTTACGCTCTTTATTTTCCGCTCCAGCAGAATTAACTAAATCAACAAGCATATTATTAGATAGATCAGCTGCAGATAAACCTTTTTCATTGTTTTTTCCGTATGCGGGTTCATCAAAGCTTAATATGTGACCATCTGCTGTTTGCTGTACGCTTAGCCCTTTATCAATTAATGTATTAATATCGTCTTTTTGTTGTAGTTGATTTTTTAATTGATCAACTTGACTCATAGCTAGTTTATAATCTTCGCCTAAAGCATTTTTGCCAACCCAGGTAGTAACGCCGTTAATATTTTCAAATCTACCTTCAGGAGATCCGCTTCTTAGGTCTTCAATTACAGCTCTAGTATTTGCATCTGTAAAATCAGATAGATTACCGCTTTGAACAGCCTGTTCATAAGTGCCTAAAAGTTCTTTAATTTTACCATCAAATCCTTTAGCGGCTGTAACTTCGCTTTTTAATCTAGCCATAGCAGCGGAATACGACGCGGTATCCTGCGTTCTAGCAAGCTCTGAATTCAAATAAGCTGCTTGATCTGCAATTGAACGGCCTAGTCCAACCATTACTTCGTCCATGCCTTTAACACCAGCGGTGGGCATAAAATTAAGAGTGTCTAAATTTTCAGCCATTTTAGTGGCTTGATTATAATTTAGTATATCTCTTTGTAGCTGTCTATTTCTTTTAGCCTCAGCTCTATCTGCTAATAATCTTCTTTCTGCAATAGATTTATCTATTGCGCTTCCAATCATTTGCTGCTCTTTAGCGCCACCTGCTGCGTATTCGTTTTTTTTAGCCCAAAAATCGTAATTATATTCTGACATATTTTAATCTTTTTTTCCAAATAACATTCCAACAGCGCCTCCTAATCCCCCTATAGGACCCAGCGCTGCGCTAGCAACACCTGCAATGCCTCCTATAAGATTAGACTTTGCTTGGGCTCTGGCTGCATCAGCGTTGTTTTTATCAGCCACTGCTCTACCTGTTTGATCTTGTAATCTTTTAAAATCAAATTGCTGAGCCATAGCCTCTCCTTGTCTGTCCATAAGATCCGCTTTAAATTGATAATCAGCGTTTCTAGCAGCAGCTTGATTAGCTGCGGTAGCACCAAACTGTGCGGCTTGATTTTGTGCTTGAGTATTAGCTAATGCAAATTGATTTTCAGCACCAAATTGTGTTTGTGCAAAACGATTTTGCGCTCCAGTATTAAACTGATTCATTTGATTTTCTGCACTAAATTGAGCTAATGCAAATTGATTAGCAGATTGAGCACCAAATCTTGCTGCTTGGTTTTGAGCCTGTGCGCCAAATTGCGCTGCTTGATTTTGAGCTTGTGCTCCGAATTGTGCTGCTCTGTTTTGAGCCCCCACATTAAACTGACTTTGACCTAAATCAAATTGAGACGCTAAATTTCCTTGTGCTAATTGAGCTCTTTGTAATTCACTTTCACCCTGAGCTCTAAGCATTTCGTTTCTTTTAACTTGCTGATCTATAGAAGCGGCCACACCAGCTTTTGATTTTGCTGCCGCTGCTGCTAACGCTGTAGCGCCACCTGCTCCTGTACCGGCTTGTGCGGCTAAATCTTGTGATGCTGCCAATGACTGATCCGCTTCCTGCGCTTGCATATCTGCAGCAGCTGTTGAAACCTGCAAGTTAGCCATCGTGTTGGTTAATCCTGTATCAGCTCCTCTAGCCAGACCCCCTACTGAAGTTGTTCTTGGATCATATCCTTGTGCTGTATAACCTTGTGCTTCATATCCTTGTGAAGGTGCTAATTGAGCCAATTGTGCTTGCTGAGCAACCCCTAGTTGACCTACCTGAGCTTGCGAAGGATCATACCCTTGACTTTCTACAGTTGGGCCTTCCATTCCGCTATAAACATTTTGAAAATCAAAATTGTCTTGTCTAGCAATAGCTTGATCAGCAGCTCTTGTTGCTCTTTTTTGTTCTTGTCTTCTTTTTCTACCTCCAAAAAGTGATGCTACACCTTTTACTATATCTCCCATTAGTATTTTAGTATTAATTCATAGGATGGAGTTTTATCGCAATAATACTCCGCCTTTTTATATTTTTCTAATAATCTACCTGGCTTTGCCCATGCAAAAGCATATTTATAACCTAAGTCTTCGGCAAAATCAGTTGTAAAATCTACTAAGAGTTGCAATGCATCACTTCTGTCGGTGTCACGATAAGATCTATCACTCACTACAACAGCTGGAATTGCCATCTTACTATTTGTCATCCACAGCCACATAGCTGCAATAGGATCGTTTCCTTTGCAAACCATAAAGCCACCTAGTCCTTCGCGTTTTTTTTCTTGTTCATCACCCACCTGAAATGCTCCGGGTAAAAAGTCACGAGGGAAGCCTTCAGAACCATAAGCTTCCCACCAACTTGGTATTAAATCCCAATCGGATTCTTGTAATTTTCTTACTTGTAATTTCATATAATTTAATTCGATGAATTGACTGCCTCTGAATTTAATGCAAACAGCTCTTTTTTTGCGCTTGCATTTTCAATAGGCAATACTAATTTTATAATAGCAAATGCACCTTTTATACCTGATATTAACTCTTTGCCATCTTCTACTATAGCTCCGTTTTCAACTTTATATTTAGTTTGCTCAGAAACTATAGGCGTAAAATACTTGCCTTCTTTTTTTTCAAAAGGAAATTTTATTATATCAGCCATGTTATCCTGCTTGATTAATAGTTATTACTTGATTAGGGACATTAGCAGAAACTCTTGTATTAGTTGTTGCTAATGTAATTGTTCCTGTTCTTGATGAACCTGTTGTGTTTTCAGTAGCTCCTATTGTAAAAGAGTTGCCAGGCGTTAGCGCAGCTGTACCATTTACTCCATTTAATAATAACCAATTATCACTAGGACTTGCTGAACCATTCACATTCCAAGTGCCTGATATTACAACGTCATCTCCTGCTTGATTAATTGCCTGAGGAGTTGTTGTTGTTCCTAAAGTTGCAGTAGCTGCTCCTGTTACGGTAATTGTAGGTGTAGCAGTTGTATTACCAATTAGCTCTGGAACAACTACAGTTATTGTAAGCTGGCCGTCGTTATTGCTTAATACACTACTTATATTAGTGTTTGCAGGGTAACCCACTCCGCTATCCGTGTAACTAGATGTAGTTAGCACCTCAGTGGCTAAACATGTATATGTAATAGTTGCTGTTCTTGAAGCAGCAGCCTCAAAAGGCGAGTTATAATAAGCTATCCCTACGGTTGTGCCATTAGGTGTTGCTATAACGCCAGGAGATGTAACATTACCCTGCTCCCAAGTTAACGTATTTTTAAGTGTTGCGGTTCCATTTATTGTTATAGTTCCCGCTGTAGCTTCTGTTGGCACGGTTATGGGAAGAGTATAAACAATATTATCTCCGTTTCTAGCATTAGTAAGGGTGCCTGGATTTGTTATTGCAGGCATTTCCGAGGTATTAACTGTAATATTAGCAGGATCTATATAATAATTTGTAAATGCTGCAGTAGAAAAAACAACATTATTACTTCCGCTATTATTAAATATTTGAGATGCTGGAGTTATTGCAGAAAAAGCAACTGTATCTATAGTATTAACCGTTAATAAAGCTACGGTAAATGCTAGACTAGCACCAGTACCTGATATATTTAAAGTTTGAATAGTATTTGAAGTCCCTACTGTATGCTGAATTAAAAAAACTAATTTACCTTCAGTTATAGACTGAGGGTTTGTTACAGTTAAGCTGCTTCCCGCAGCAGGGGTTAAAACAATATCACTAATGCTTTTAAATTCAAATTGTGAATTTAAAGGTTCAACAAATATAGCCCAAGAAATACCTTCGTTTTCTTTTGCAATTGCTGTATTAGCACCGTTAAAAACAGAATTATTTGCAGCACCTAATAATTGTAATGTTGTAGAAAAAGAAGTAACTGTTTGAGGAACTACTCCTGAATTATCTATATCTGTTTGAATATATTCAACTCCCCATCCTTCATCACCTTCATAACTCAAAGCATTATACTGTTTTATTAAAGATGGAGCATCATTAAATATTGGTATTACATAAGATTTTTGAGTTCCAGAATTATAAAAATTATTATGAGTTACATTTTCCTTATGATGTTCCCATAATGTTCCACCATTAAATGTATAATAATAATTATTTAATGAAATACCGCCTTCTTGTTTAAAACCTTTAAAACTAGTCCAACCATTAGATCTATCATCAAAAGATAATGTTAAATACCCTTCACTAGCCGTTTCAGTATTTGTATCCTTATTACTGTCAAACCCTTGCCCAATAATAGTTAACTCATAACAGCGATTATATTCATCATAAGATCCAATTATTTGTGTAGATTGTTTTAAAGCATCTCTAAAAAAATCTCCCATCCCAGCTTTAGCTATTTCAGTAATACCATTTTGAGATAACCTCAATACAGTACCTCGGTTTTTATCAGTAAAGTATTTTGCAAAACCATAGCTAGCAAAAGATTGAGGATCTTGTGATATTCCAAATTCACCAGCGTATGCAGCTATTGTACCTAAAAATTGTGTATTACTAGTTACAGGCACCGCTCCGCCTTCTGCAGAATATATAAAGTTTTTATTTACAGGAGATCTAGAGACCTTGTCTTCTTGAAATATTATAACCTGAGTATCATCAACAAATAATTTTTGTACGGAACCGTCTAATGGGTCTAATGAGATTGTTAAACCTCCCTCGGACTCATTGAATTGATTTATATAGTTAATACCTGTTCTGGAGTTTAAAAGCCCACTAGAATGTATTAATGTGTTTTTTCTTCTTTCTTGCGTAAAGTTTTCTTGTACAACAAAAGCTCGAACACCTATATCAAAAAATGGTTCATTGAAACCAGCACGTATTCTGTTTATCTCAATGTGATTACCTGATGTGAAAGTTAATAGTATACAATTAAAAAATGAAATATCTGTTGTTGTAGCCGGTATTTCTGATACTAAACCACCAGTTGAAGTTTCATAAAATATATCTAGCTCCGAAGATGTCGGCTCAGTTTCAAAAACACAAAGACCACTAGTTACTGAAGCACCAGAATTATCAATTGTTGTTACTAACGCATCTCCTGATGGATTTGCAATAGACTGTACTTTAGTTAAATTAGCATACGGTTTTGTATACACATTACCTCCAGATAAAAATTTAGGATATACAGAAACATCACAAGGTGATATTGTTGGAGATGTACTTGGCGGAATAGTTGCTGTTTGATCTCTAGGTATTTTATTTATACTATCACCAAAACGATTAACAGTGTTAGCAGCATCTATTGTAGAAATCCAGTTATAATATTCTTGTTCTCTTTGTTTTACAACAACTCTATATGAATATGCCCAAGATGGTATTTGTGTAGTATCTGTAAAAGTGATACGCAAAGCATTGAACGCAGTTGTAGATGCTGCATCCCCATTTCCTGGATCTATAAAAACAGTATCCGTACCAGAGCTTGATAATATAACAGGAGATTGTCTTCCAAATTTATCTGCTAAAACAATACCTACCTGATAAGTTCTTCTTGACTTAACTGATTGATTTTCTAATATATTATTTCTAGCAGAAGTTTCACCTGTTCTTGTAATTGTAAAAGAAATATCTGGAATATCGTAGTTTTGTAAAAAATTACCATATACTAATCTTCCACCAGCAACCTCTTGTGCTTTTGCTTTAATTGGCACTGCATCATAAACTCTTGTAAGCTGATCGCCTGGCAATGTTCGAAACGGGTCAGTAGACGAATATGTAAAGTTTACAAAAGGCTCAGTTGTAATATCTTGATCATCAACAACATATAATGTTCCTGAGCCGGACTCTTTATATATTAGCTCAACATTTTTTATACCGTAACCTGTAGGTGTTGGTATTTGAAGTTGAACTTGATTAATTGCATTAACAAACGTTTCAATTTCTCCAAAATTAGATAACGAAGTACTTATAGAATCTGTTTCATTTAGTCTTGAAAAAACTATAGGACTAAATGGAGCTAATGTGCTATACTCATTATCATCAAATTGCCATCTATAAGAAAATCTAATTAGCTTGTCTTCCATAAATGTAGAAGATATATTAGATTCTCTTGTTGCAGATACTAAGGTTGGCGATTCGTAAGGTGCAAACTTTGCGACCGATATTAAATTATCAATATCATTAGCCGCTGTATAATAAGACGTGTTGTTTCTAGCGGTTACTACATTTATTTTTCTAGGATAATTTCTATTATCCGTCCAAAATAATAAATCATCTACAATATTTATTCCTGTTATTGGATAGCTTTGATGTAGATTAAGTTGAGCAGAAACAACTAGTGCAGTAGTTTGCTTTGTTTTTTGATCATATTCAAATAAACCATGCTGCCCAGTGTTTGTTTCGTTGTAGGAAGAATTACTTGTTACAAAAAAATATATTTTTTCTGTACCTGTATCGCTTATGTATCCAATACATTTACCATTAGCTAAATTGCTTTGAGAAACAGCTTCATTACCTAATAAGTTTTCAATAGAACCAACATCCGAACTTTCAGATTGCCCAACAGTAATATTAAAACCTTCCCGGTATTCCCCAGGAGGCACTAGTCTGTCGTCCAAATCGCGGTTCATTTTACCAACGTTGAACGTTCTTTTAATTTCTGGCATACAATTTTATTAGTGTTTAATCCACTTTGCTTTATTACGTAATATTTGAGCCATTTCAGTAGACTTCATATTAGATAATCTTATTTTTGCATTTCGCATTTTAGAAGAAGCTTCTTTTTTGTAAAGCCCAGCAGCACCTGCGGCTGAACCTCTAAGCTTAGCTAAATTATAAAGCATTGAAGCATATACAGCGTCTTCTGCTAATTTAGGAACGTATACATTATCAAAATTGCCATTATCACCTAAACCGTCAGATATATATGTAAAAGTTATAAACGTGCCTTCTTTAAATGCTGCATCAAAATAAACTTTTCCAGCTTCTGTATCTAAAACAAAAGTACCATTTATATTTTGGTATTCAGGAGTTGATCCGTATCTTCTTCCGTAATACAAATAATCATCAGTGTCAAAATAGCCGTTATAATAATCTTGAGTTTGTTGAACGTCCATTAATCTTTCAGCTGATTGATATTTTTCAATAGTTTCAGATATTTCTTTAAAAACTATATTACCCTCTTGATCGTATATATATTTATAATCTTGATCTTGTGCAACTGATTTATTTGCTGTAGTTGTTCTGCTTGGCAGTATAGGTTTCATTACGCCGTTAGCATCAGTATATTCAATCCTAACATAATTAACGTAGTCAGAAGGTAAAGAAATGCTTTTAGTTGGGCTTAATTCTATTTCTATAGATTTTTCAGAATGTAAAACATCATAGCTAAATTCTTGAACCGATCTTTGTGCCCAAAAAGCTACTTCATATCTAGGAACCTTTGTTAAAACTTTTCCATCGCCTACATAGGCAATCATAAAGTTATTAATTATATCATTTAAGTTTGTTCTACTATAGTATCCCGGTATAGCTAATCCTGTTCCGCCATCTAAAGCAGAATAATTATTTACATCTAAAGGTTTTCTTGATATTGCCATTATTGTTCAGTTGCTGCTATTTGTTGTTCTTTACCTTGTCCAAATCCTGCTATATCAGCTTGTTTTATAACTACTCCTGCGTATGTTAAAATTTTAACAACTAGATCATATTCTTCTGAAGCATGTAGCTCAAAATTATAAGACTTTGCAGATGCACTATAACTATCCGTAGCGGGATCAAATACGGTTGGATCATAAATAGGCTTGTTAGGTACACCTGCCGCTATCTGCGCGGCTGTAGGCATAATATAACCCCATTTAGGTCTGTTAGGCTTTTTTAAATAATCTATACTAACACCTGTAGTTATTGTGCTAGGATAAACCTTAACCCCATTTTTAGCTAACGTATATACAGGTTGGCTATCAACAGGGTAGGTTAAAGGTGATTGGTTAATATATTTTATATCTGAATGATGTGCAAAATCTGCTACTTTATTATTAACAGATACAACGCCTAATCTATAAAAGTCACTAGGATAATTAAAAATACCATTGCTTAATACTAAATTAGCATCACCGTAAAATTCATTTATTTTCTCAGAAGTGTTTAAAACAGGATCTGCAAAATCGCTAGTAATATTTGCATTGAGCTCATATGAAGATTGCTTTCTAAAATAGCTTTCAAATATTTCATTTTGAGCTTGGTTTGCTAGCCTATTAAACTCTTCTGGTGTTATATATCCACGGTTGTCCTTATTAGTTATTACTAATACAGTATTGTAGACGTTATCTATATTTACCATTTATATTTATTGTGTTAATTTAGACGGCATAGAGTTAATTTCTTACTCTACGCCAAGTGTTTATGAAAGCTTTTTTGTTATAGATTTCATTAAATCTACACCTTCATCAGTTTTAAAATATTGAGCTAACGCCGCGTATGGGTGCTGTTCAAATGGTACTGTTAAAACTTTTTTGCCATTAGCAAATTTAAAAACAGTATTGTCATCAGTAAGTTGTAAAATTCCAACTTCAACAGCTCTATTAGCTAGATTTCTTAACTTTATATCTTCGTCTTGAACAAGTTCTAAAAATAAAACTGGTTGCGATTTAGCAAATCTATACGCATCCCTTTTTAATTCTTTAGAAGAAAGACTAGCAACTGTTGAACCTAACTCAGTTCTCATAATAGCTTCTAAATGTTCAATATCAATTTCATTAACTAAGTTTAAAGCTTCAAGTTCTAATTCTAAAACGTCAATTTCATCTTCAGCTTCTCGTACTTCGTCAACTTCTTCCCATAATTTATTTCTTTCTGGGTGATATAAAGAAAGTAATTTTTGTAAATTTTGTTCTTCTTTTGGAACATATAATACACCATCTAAAAACATTACATGAGATAATGTTACAGCTCCATCTTGACCATCTACAAATAAAGATCTTTGGTTTGTAGCGTAACGTATTTCTTTGTTTATTCCGGTTGCTTCATCAAAATAAAGCAAAGGTTTTCTAGCTGTGTGTTTTGTTTGTATTGTCCAAGAAATAGGTGATCTATTACCGGTTAATACGTATGTTCTGTCTTTTATCTCCCATCCTTTTTCAGCGTCAGGAGCTTTTGTTGTTTTTGTTGTCATAATTAAATAATATAAAATAAGAATACTGGGCTCCGAAGAGCCCGTATCCTATAGTTAAAAACCTTATTAAGCTTTAAATAATACAAAGTTATTTGCAGCTTGAGTAATAAGACATCTTTCAGTCAGATAGTGCATTCTCATTTCGTCAATATCTGAGCTAGTAGGTCCTCCAACAGATCCTGTAATCCAAGATTTCATTTTTCTGTTGTCAGTTTCTGAAGCTCTATATCTTACGTGTAAGAATGGGCGCTTAATGTTTGTACCAAGTTGTTGGTCATAAACAGTAGACGTACCAGCAGGTACTAAAACACCTTCAACATCTCCAAAACCTCCACGAGTTGACCAGTCATTTAAGTATTTCCAGTCAGTTTTGTAAAAGTCATAAGATCCTCTGCGGTATCCAGTAAACCCTAAAGTAAGTGCCATATCTTCACTGTTGTTAAATACTCCATAAGAAGTACCACCGCTAGCATAGCCACCATTTTGTTGAGCAAGAATATCATCAATTTCTAATGATAAATCGCGATTTAAGAAAAGCATGTTTTCTTCAATAGCCCCTTGCTTGTCTAGTTGCTTAAGAACAGCATCGAAATCAGTAAGTGCTCCACCACCTGTAGCCTGCGCTCCAAATCCTGAATATACGTTACCTCTTTCTTCAATTGCGTCAAAGAACCCTTGAGTACCACGTGCATTTTGTGCAGCAAGGCTACCTCCATAAGTTCCAAGAGCAATATTAGCTCCTCCAGCAGCTTTTTCAACACCTTCAACCATAGCCATTTCTACGTAGTCTTCCCAACGTAGTCTATTTTCGTGCTCTGATTTTAGGTACCATAGGTATCCATCTGCTCCATTTTCTGAAGTTACTTCAATCCATCCAATCTGAGCTGTGTCAGATCCATTGATTGAATAGTGCTCTTTCATAATGATTGGAGCATTAGTAAATGTAGCATAGCTAGGATCTAGCTTTTCAGTAAAGTTTCCAGTACCTTTAGCAAATTCAGATCCATATACCATTGCAGTTACTCGTTCAGCAGCAGTTACGCCAGCGTGACCTTTGTAAGCTTTAATTTGAAAGCTAGCGCCTGAAACCGCTGTTACTACACCTTTAATAACATCAGCAGTTCCACCAACAGCAGAAGTTGCAGATGACTGAACTTGTACCATAGCTGTTTGACCAACTTTGAAGTTACAGTTTGATGTAGTGTCAGATGTTAAACCAACACTTGTTGGCTGAGCAGGAATAGTAAAGTTTAATACTCCACCTGCATTAGCGTTAGCTGCAATTACAGCAGCAGCACCAGCAGCTGGCAATGTAGCTGCGCTTCCTTGAGGAAGTACATTTGCATAACGGGTATGTAAACGCCCTTGCTCAGTCCAGATAATTTGATCTGAAGTTGAAGGCATCTCTGCAGATACCATTCTTAAAAATGATCCGATTGAACGATTTCCGTAGCGCTCTACTTCTTTTTCGTATACATCGGGTAAAAATTGTTGTGTCCATTGATCATGCGCCGCTGAGGTGAAGTCAATGTAATTCCCAGCATAAAGTGTTTTAGACTGAGTTGGTTGTAATGCGGCAGGAATGCCACCAGTAAAAGCCATTTTGTTTGATTTTAAGTTGTGTTATTTATTCCATTTAATGCGCAACTTATCAGATGAATTTCCAGATACAACTCTAATTTTATCTCCGTATTCGGTTTTTATAGTTGAATTATCAGAGCGAGGGTCCATATTAATATTCTTTGCTTGCTTGGCAGATTCTTTCACGGCGTCGGCACGGCCTTGCTCATAAAAGTGATTTGCAATCTTATCTGCATTTTTAGCAGCAAATAATGCTCTATGGTATCCTGCAGCATCTGCTACAGAACCGTCGTCACCTAAAAATTCATTAATAAAATTAGAAATATCTGATTGATATTGTTTAACTTTTTCAGTGTTATCTACTTTAAACCTGTATTTGTTTTCTCCGACCTTAAAATCAAAACCTTTGAAATTATCATTAAAAACTTTATTTGTTTTTTCAATAAACTCTTTTTGAAGATTATTATACTCTTCTGATTGTTGCTTAGAATTATTATAATACTCCATAGCTTCAGCATATTCAGGAGCAACACTTTCTTGCTTTCTTAACTTAAGATCGGCATAGTATTTTTCCCTACTATTGTTGAAATAATTTTGGGCATTATATAATTCTTCTTTAAAAGCTAATTGCTTAGCCTTAATTTCTGACGGATCGTCCGTCTCTTCATCATATGCAAAGTTTTTGTTGAATAAAAAATCAACATCATCTACATCTAAATGAGGTTTTGTATTTTTATAATATTCTCTTAATAAAGTTGTGCTATCCATTTTAGAAATGTCACGATTAAGATTAACATAATCTTCTACCGTTCCGCCAGTTTCTTCCATGAATTGCACCAGCTTTTCAACATTTTCAGGTAAAACAACTTTTGTTTCTTCTTGTTTTACTTCCTGTTTTGTTTCTTGCTGGATTTCTTTCTGTACTTCTTGTTTTTCTTCTTCTTGTGGTTCATCATTTACTAATTGCAATGGTGAATCATCAATTACTTCTTCTTTTTCGTTTTCTTCTTTTGTATCTTGCTCCCGTACTTGTTCGTCCACTTCCGGGCTATCTTCGGCTCCATCGCCCACAGATACGCTCTCTGTTTCTTGCTCTTGAATGGCATCTTCTTTAAGTGTTGGTGGTTTATCTAAATTTACTTTGTAAACGCCGTCGTCTTGAAGACCATACGATTCATCAACAGAACCCTCTTCAATAGCCTGTTCTAAAACAGCAGCTTCTTTTTCTTGTGGTGTTGTAGGAGGAGTATTGTCTTCTACAACATTAACTTTAACTTGTTCTTCCATAATTGTATATAATAAAATAATTTAAATAGTTTTATCTAGGTTCAAATCTTGATAAATCAAACCCCCCTAAAACATCATTGCCTTTAGACTCAAAGGACTTTTTTGGTTTGCCTGTATCAGGCGGTCCAGTTATTTTGGACGCACTAACTTTTGTGTTAGCTATTTCTTTTTGAGTTTCACTTTGCTTTTCAACAAGCTCTTTTTGCGCTTGTAACTCTAATTGTTTTAATCTAACATTTAAATCAAACTCATATTGCATAAGTTCTCTTTTTGTTCTTGCCTCAACTTCCATCTTTTTAATAGAAAGCTCATTTTCAGCTGTAGAAACTTGAATTTTAGATTCTGTTTTAATTTGTTCTGCTTGCGCTTTTGCTTGTTCAACAACAATTTGTGCTTGACCTTGAGCCTCCGCTTGAGCTGCACTAGCAGCTTGAGCTTGGGTTTGATCAACCTGTTGCTTTTTAATTCTTCTAAATTTTAAAAGTTGATTAGCTAATTTTGTATTATTAATTTCTCTTATATCAATAGCATCTTCTAAAAATATACTTTTTTGTGCTAGTGCTGTTTGTATATTAGCCTCTAGCATTTGTTTTTCTTCTTGATCAGGTTCTAATTCTAAGAATATACCAAAATCATGCATATGCAAGTCTTTTAGCTCTTCTAAAGAACCAACTGTAAATCTACCCAGTGCAGTTATAAAAGCTTCTTTTGATGGATGGAATTCTAATACATCTTTAAATCTTAAAGAAATTGCTTCTGCTAAAGAAGTTGTAATAAACATGCTACTCGTTAGTATATGTCTTGTAGCTGTATTACTATTTGCAGCTGCCAGTTTTTGAACACCTACTAAAGCTTTTGGGTCAGGATCAGATCCGTCTCTTGCTTCATTTAAACCAGTAACATCACGCATCATTTGTATGTACTGATTATATGCTCCTATTAAAACTTGTATTTGACCACCGCCGCCGCCAGGTAGTTCTTGAATAGGCACTTTGCCAGGATTCATTTCACCATCCACAGTTTGAGATCGCCCGATTATAGAACCGGTTTGGAAATACATGTTTAACGCTTCTTGTGGGTTGTAACTTGTGCCATTCCCTAAATCAATTTCAGCTAAACCATCAGCATCTAAATAAACACCAGATGGTGTCATTCTTTGTATTGCTTGCTGTAATTTTAAATGTGTTAGCTGTATTAAATCTGCATAAGGTGCCATTTTAGATACTAAGGAATTGATATTTCCTTTATAAAGCCTTGGTGCACTTGCGATATAATTCATCATTACCTTGTTTGTATTAGATAATGGTCGAATCATGTTAGTCGCCTTTTCCCACTTTAATAATTCTGTAGTACCTAAAATAAAAGCTCCTTCGTATATTACCTCTCTTGCTTGTGCAACTTTTTGAAATCTAGTTCTTTTATCTTTGGGTGGATCAAAAGAATCATCTTTAGGAATAGCTTTTTCAGCACCTGTAGATGTTTCTTTTATTTTGTATACATTATTTTCCCAAGTTTTCCAGTTAAAATATAATACTGTAACTACGTTATTGTCATCTATAACATTATCATTAGTATTACCTATATTATTATAGTCTGTCCAATTTGAACCCTTTTTTGTATACTCTGCAATTTTTTCATCTGTTAAAGATGGAAATTGCTTTTTTAATTCGTTTAATTTTATTTTTTTTACTTCACCGAAATAATAACAATCAGCAAAATTAGGATCTTCCGTATATGACCATACTAAATTAGCGGGATCTACATAATCAAGCTTAATACCATCTGTATTATTAAAAGAATGCTTAGCACATCCAATACCTATAACAGCTAGATCATAATCAATTCTGCTTTTAATTTCATCATATTTATTTGAAAGAAAAACATTGTTTATAGCTTGTTCCTGAGCAATTTCAATACCTTGCTTGTAGTTTAATTGCATAAAAAGCTCTAGCTCTTCCGTATTTGCAGGAAGCTCTTCTTCAGGTACATTACGAGCATTAACACCTAATTCAGCTTCTATATCTGCTAATATTTTTTTTGCAGCTAAATCTCTTTGAATGTTGTTAACAAACTTTGTTCTTTTACCTGTAGATATAGGATCTTGAGCAAAAGCTTTAATACTAAAAAGCCTATCTTGCATTCCATTAACAACAATATCTACAAACTTAGGAACAATAGGAACTGGTTTCCAATCAAGATTTAAATAAGAAAGATCACCATTAATAGCAAATTCATCTTTGTACTTTCTTATTGACTGCTCTCCCCTGGCGTATAATCTTAACCTGTGATATTCATCACGTGTTTGGTAATACCTTCCGGACCCGTTATCCTTGTTAAACCAGTCTTGCTCAATCGCTCTAGCTACAGATAAACCATAATCCTTAGATTTTTTAACTGCATCTGAGACGGCTTGACTCGGAAACTGTGTTATTTGTCCTTTATTTTTTGCCATATTTATTTTATTATCTGACTTCTTAATCCTGAATTTGTATATTTAGAAAATCCAAAATCAAGTTTTTTTGTTTTTCTTTCACCGACGGGTCGGTATAAATGTTTTTGACAAGCCATTATAGCAAGTCCGCTGCTAATAGAAGCATCATGCGCTGTTCTTTTTGAAATATCAAATCTAGCCCAGTCTTCTAAGGTTCTTTGAAAATACATATTACCGTGAGACTCTCCTAGATTGCCTACGTGGGATTCTATATATGTTTCAATTGCTGCAGCATGCGCTTGTCTAATGTCTTCAGATGAATTGGGTATTCCACCCAACTCTAATTCTGTTTTAGATAATTTAATTTTTGTTTTATCAGGACGATTCATAGAAAATCCTCTATAACCCCTACGTTTTAAATGATATAATAATCTAGGTTTATTGTTTTCTGCTAATATTGGCATTCCATAAAATACACACGCCATTAAAACATCTTCAAAAAATATTTCTGCAGTTTGAGGTCTAGCAATATATTCTAAAAAAAATTTACTATTAGGCACATCACTTACCATGCTCCAAGTGGTTAATCCATGAAGAGCACCGTTAGACCCACCACCGCCAACAGTACCGCTGATGTCATAGCTATCACACCCAAAGGCCCCGAGACCATCATTACCAGGAAATTTAATACCATTTTTTATAATTATATTGTTTTGTAAAGAAACAGGAGGTATCCAAGATAAATTAAATCTTCCTGTTTTATTTGGTGACCATATAACTTTTGTATCTTTTATTCCATTTTTCCAAGAAAAAGAACCTCTAGTCACATAACCCTTTAAAGTCATTTCTTCATTATAATCTATTTGCTCGTATATTTTAGTTAGATTAAATAAAGAATTTATAGTTTCATCTCTAAAAGCGTGCTTTTCAGATCTTGGAAATTGTCTATAATATTCATTAAGAGCATCACTGTCGTTTTTTAAACCGTCAACCTCGTTGTTCCAATGATCGATGACTCCATTAAAAATTTGTTCGCCATCAATTCCTTCAACCGGTTCTGATGGAGTTTCGAAGACAGGATACCCGAATTTGTCAATAAACCCTTCGTATCCCCATTCCATAGGTATGAACAAAGAATATAATCCACTTGCAGTCTGGCCATTGCGGTTTCTATTTGTAACATCTGAATTATAATATAATTTTTTAAAATTATCACCACCTTTTTCAATTGCATTAGATGTTGAACCCATCATGCACTTACCAACTATTTTTGCTCCAAGTCTAAGACACGTTTTTGTAACCCTCCAGTTGTTGAGTATATTGTCCGGCCGTTCCCATTTACCCGATTCGTCATGTACAAGGAGTTGGAGTTTCTCCCCGTCGTACGAGTTGTCCCCCGTGTTCTTCCAGTCGATTGTTGTGTCGAGACCCTGCCCATGTTCCTCCTGATTATAACTTTCCCTGATCGAATTTCTCGTGAGTCTTCTTGACGGGATCTTGTAGGATAACTCTGTCTTTGGTCTTTCCATTCCGTCCTGTATTGGTTTGAAAAAGAACGGGTAATTAATGGATATTGGTACCACCTTATCTGTGAACATCTTTTTTGCATCTGCACCAGTCTTAGATAAGATGCCAAACCTAGAGTCTTTGGATATTGTTGCCAAGTTAACAGTTTCTGAGGATGCCATAAAGCTAAACCCAGACCGTCTATTCTTAAGGTAGCACATTCCGTAAGATCTTCTATCTGCCTTGCAAGCCTCCCAGAAGTAATAAAAGATTCTGTTGGCTTGTCTAAAATCAGGTGCTCCAACGTCAATTTTCGTCCAGTTGAGGTATATATAGTGCGATCCTGTAATGTAACAAGGCTCATTGTTGCACATGAACCAGTAGCCATTAGAGCGGTGATTAAACTCATTTTCAATATAAGTATAGTACTGCTCTTTAATATCTTCCGCATATTCTTTAAAATCAATTAAGTTTCTTATTTTATTTAATGATGCGGGCTTGGATACTTGCTTAAATACTTGATCTTCTTTTTTAAGGTCTTCACCATCTATTTTATTTGGAGTTTTAGGTATTCCTACCTTTAGACCTTGAATTTCATATATATCACCCAGCGTGCCATCTTTGCTTATAATTACACAATCTAAATCTTCATTATAACCATATTTAAACTTTTTATGTTTATTATGATTCTTTATCTTTTTATCAGATAAGTGCTCTGTGTGTATTTTATATAAAGTTTGTTTATACATTATTTAACTCTATTTTCAACACCCATAAAAGCTTCTGATTTTTTGCTTTCTGATTTTTTTTCTGTTAGCTCTTCAATTTTTTCAATTATTTTTAAAGAGTCTTCAATTGCTACCCATTTTGCCTGAGCTGCTGTTTTTGCTTTTTCTGGATCTAATTCACCTAAATCTATATTCTGTTTGATAACTTTTTCAAGTTCTACTAAAGCTTTTTCAGCCGCTTCAATTACTCGTTTTCTCCTGTCCATAATTTATTGTAACTTGATTAGATAAAATTCTATATAATTTGTCACCTTCTATTTCAAATTCATATTCTGAGTCAGGTGTAAACCCCACCACGTCTCCAATAGAAAGCCCTAATGAACTTAATTCACTGTTGCTATACACAAGCTCACCTTTTAATTTTTGTTCAGTTTCAGAGTCCCATTTATCTTTATTAGTTAATGGCTTAACAAAACAATAATCATCTGGGCAATGCCATTTATCATTTCTTTTAAAAGCAAATATTTGATCTGGAGCTACAAAATACTGATTTTCTTTTAAAAAGCTACCACTATTTTTTTCATTTCCACGAACATCAAACCATCTTCTAAACACATTATGATGAACAATTACAGTATCTCCTTTTTTAGGGGTCTTTGAAGTTACTCCATACGCAGGCTCATTAACAACAACACCTATTCTATTAACAAACATATAGTCACGTTCGCTAATTTCTGTATTAAGTATTAATTCTTTTTGGTCAACATTTATTTTATTGTTGTACCTTGATTCAGTAGATATAATATAATTAAAAAGTGATTTCATTTAATAATCTAAATTGTATTCTATTGATACAGCCATGTTTGAATTAAAAAACTTCCACGGCAGCACCTCTTCGTTTTTTGTAATATAAATTTTGTATCCTCCGTTATCCTCTAGTATATCACATATTTTATGTCCTCCATAAACTTCTTGACCTACAGAGTAATGCATTGCTTCATTTTTATAATCTGTACCAATGCTTATTTTTCTAATTAATTTCATTTAATTTTTTTAATACGTCCATATTGTAATAGGCGGAGCACCATCATACCCTATGCCTACATGAACAAAGTTATTTTTTCTACTTATACCTATTCTAGTAAATCCAACTTCAATAGCTGCTTTTACTAATTTAAAGGTTGCTTCTCCTCCTACGCAGGCAATATCAACAGCTGCACCATAAGCGTGCTCACCTGGCTTAGCTTTCTTTGCTTCAATTGGATGATCAGGAGATCTATAAGTAGATGTTAATTTAATTGGGTATCCATATGCTTCTCTTAGCTGATCTAGCTTTTCAAGAAGTTCAGGATTCATTTTTTCAAACTCATTAAATTCAGATTCAGTAAAATATTTCATTTTTTAAGCTTTTGATAAATATTTATACAGGTGTACCCTATTGTTAATAATAAAACTATTGTTTGTAACATCGGGTTTATACCCGAAACCATTGGCGAGCTTGTTACTAATGCCGCAATGTTAATACCGTATATTTTTAAATCGGTCATTTTTTATTTATGTTTGTTGTTTCCAAATACTTTTTCCACACCACGACTTCCAAAATATCCACCAATTACAATTGTTAAAAGTCCAGTTATAGAATCTAAAGGGTAACCCATATACCATCCGGCTACATAGCTTACTGTTAAAAATACTAATACGAGGGGACGAACATTAGAAGCAAGCCATGAGCCTGATCTAGCATCCGCCACCCATCTTTTTGTTGTACCATCTATTTCAGCACGCTCCATTTTTAATTTTTCAAGAGCTATTTCTTTATCAGCATCCGACATATCAGATCCGCCAATAATAGCTTGTATTACAGAGCCTACAGGAGTGTCCCCTGCAATTGCGCCAACAACGTTAGGAATTTTGTCTAATAAAAATTTACCAACGCCGGTATCTTTAAATTTCTTTTTTTCCATTGTCTATGCTATTGCTAAATAGATGAACGTATTTCCTGATTGATAATTTATACCACCGCCCGATTCTTGTATTGTAAATCCATTGGGGTTAAAATCTATATTGTTACCGCTTGTTACTTCAGCATAACTATAATTAGGATATAATGTTTTGGCAGAATTATTACCGCGCACACTATCAATCATAATCCATTCTTGATTAAGATTAATATTTTTTATCATTACAAATCTTGGTTGAAAACCAGTCGTAATCGTTGGCGAACCCGCTGATCCCGTCCCCGTATAACTTCCTACCTTTTGATGGCCATCTACTGAATGGAAGCAGTAGGCAATCATAGAATCTGTCGTTGAAGAATTTACACTTATGCTTGAACCAACGGTAACAACATTTGCATCTGCACCAAACATTTGATTGTCTGCTTGTTGTGATGAAGAGTCATTTAAATATACATTTTTATTGGCGTCTAAATCCTTGTGATAAACAAACCAATATGTTGAAGTAGATTTATTTTTTATGATAACCATTTCCGGTGCTGAATCTAATCCGTGAGGAAAAGTAGCGCCCTGCGTTTGATTTCCCGTGTAATTTACAATACTAAATCCTGCATTAGTATTTGCACTAATATCCGCGGTTAATGTTCCCGTTGCAGAATCTGTTACTACCGAATTTCCTGCTTTCCAGCACCAACTAACATATGTATATCCGTTTTGCCCTCCTGATTCATCGTCTGACCCAATAGTGAATCCATTAGAATTAAAAGATGTTACACCACTTCTTGTTTGCTCGGCGGTGGTATCATTTGGTCTTAATGCTTTTGTTGTACCTCTTACTGAATCAAAAAGAGCGTGATTCAACGCATTACTACGAGATTTAGTCCAAACCAAACCAGGTTTAAATGAAGTTCCCACGTAATCTACATTGGTTGAGGTTCCATCGTAACCAGCTAATGTTTCGGTTTCTACAAGAGTATTGTTTATGTAATATTTTAATGTTTTATTATCAAAATCTATTGCAAAGCCTATAACGTTGTCTGTAGATAAAACAGCGCCGCCGCTTACAGCTGTATTTGAATATATATTTTTAGTAGCACTATAGCTGAAATAAGATATTGCGTTATCATAAAAAGACGCACCACTATGTACTGTATCGGCGGTTTCTGATGTGCTTAGTCCAAATATTAAATCAGCATTTAAAAATTCAAGCTCAACATAGTATTTGCCACTTGAATAACTATTAGTTGACCATACTGAATGAAAATAATTAGATGTAGGCTTATCCCATTTCTTATTACTTTCACTAAAAACAAAGCCTGAAGACGACCCAACGTAATCTGTTGCAGTATTATTTGGGTCAAATGAGCCGCCCCATTCTGCATATCCGGTTGGTCTTGCATATGTAAATTCAGAATCTACACTATTTATTCTTACACTTGTATTCTGTCCCCCTGCGTCGCCTACGTGCAAGTAATGTTTTGCAGCGCCTGAGCTTTTAGCGCCTTCTTCAAATTCATAAAAAGCTATACTAGAGCCGTCATTAAAAATATCAGCTTTAGATTTAGTGGATGAAGCATTGTTTTCACCGTATAGTGTGGCTATTTCTGAGGTCGTTAATACTTTATTAAATATTCTCGTTTGATCTAATTTACCATCTAAATAAAGTGAATTTGCATACCATTTTCCAAAGCCTATAAAAAGATTACCAGCAGCTGTTCCGCCATTATTACTTGTATCTGCATTAGATAAAACCTCTGTTCCATCTACATATATTTTTTTGCCGGTTGAACTACTAGCGGTATAAACTACATTATGCCATTGATTCAAATTAATAACGCTAGAAGAAGTGGTAAAAGTACCCAAACCACTCCAAGCTTCTATTCTGCCAGATTCATAAACCGCAATATACCATCTGTTATTATTTTCGTTTTGTACAAATACCACTTGATTAGTACCCGCTCCTGAAAAACTACTCATATTAACCCAAAAAGAAAAAGAAAAGTTATTTGTAGGTATTATACTTGGTGTTGTTATATAACTACTACTCCCATTAAAAGAGGCAGCAGTACCAATCTTACCTTCAATGCTTCGTGATGAACCAGTACCAGTATATGTATTTATTGTAAAATGCTCAGAAGAAACTAAAACATATTTTTCTATTGTTATAGAAAATGCTCTTCCGGTAGATTGACTTTCATCATCGGTTGCCGTAACTGTAAAGTTATAAGTTGTATCTGCAGATACTATAGAGGTAGTGCCGTCAATATTAGCGCCTGTTAAAGATAACCCTGTTGGAAGCGCTCCATTAGTTATACTAAAAGTAATTGTACCAGCGTCGGGTTCTGCAGCTTGCAATGTTATAGTTGATATAGTGGTGTCAGAGGCAAAAGAACCTAAGCTACCAGTAGGAGTTGTCCATGCTGGCACTCCATTATATGATATACCATTAACAAATGTAGCGGTTCCACCGTCTGAATTAGTTACAACAATGTCGTAGTCCCCCGCCGCTTTAGCTGGCGTTGTAAAATTTATTTGCGTACTAGATACATATGATACTATACTGGCTGCTGTGCCGCCTACAGTTACTGAAAATCCTGGGTTGAAATCTGCTCCAGTTACTGTAATAGTTTCACCTCCATCTGGATCTGCTGCTGTAACTGAACCTGGGTAAGCTATACTAGTAATGGTAGGGGGTGTGATAGATGGAGCCCATGTCATAGTGCCATCTCCGTTGGACATTAAAAAATATCCATCAGTGCCATTTCCAATTATGCCTTCAAATAATCCAGCTTTTATTTTAGTTTGTGCCATTTATTATAAATTAAATTCATGTACAGTACCCCTGTTTGGATAAGTTTCAAGTAATAACATTTTAGAATAATCCGAATTAAATTGAAAGCTTTGAATATAACAGGAACCAATATTTGACGAAAAATTAAAATAAGTAATACTTCCTCTTGAGCTTATATCCCACGCGGTAGACAAATCATATTGCCCAACTCCTCCAGCTCTTGATCCAGCAAAAAGTCTTGTTCCATCACTATTAAAAGCTACGCCTTGCATATAAGATCCACTCATATCGCTAGTAATTCCGCTTGTTGAATTGACTAATCCACATCCGGATCCAGAAGATAAATTTCCTGGGGTGCTTAAAGTTATTCTTCTTAAATTTGATGAGGTTAACATAAACAAATATACTTCGTCAGGCGAAAGCCAATAAGAAACTGAAACTCTATCCCCTCCACTTCTTGAGCAGCTGTCCGTGTAGACGGTACCTAAAGTTGTAATATTACCTGCAGTTCCAAATGGTTGAGAATAATAATTATTAGTAGAATAAGGGTCGTAAAGAATCCATGTATCATTTAAATTAGTAACGCACCCCGATAAATAATCCGGAATAGTAGCTGTAATCTGCTTTTCTCCAACAATATTACCAATACTGCTTACATCAAATGCGGTACTAAAATTATATTGAGATATATAATGTTGTCTTGATGGAGAAAGTATCAAGTGGCATGTGTATAATTTTGTGCCTGTTGAATTAATCCAACCGCCTCTCATGATCCCGCGGGGGCCATCGGTTATAGAATAGCTTTGAGAATAAGTTGCATTAGCTAAATCTACGCCTCCGGCTGCAGCTCCTGCGCTTATTAATTTTTTATTAATCATTAGTCAAGATTTGGTAAAGAATAAGAAGCTACTTCGCTTTTCGTAGTAAGCCCATTAATTTCTGTTTCTTTTGTAGCACATTCTACTCTTAAAGCAGATCTGTCATCTAAAACAGATTGAGGTGCAGCCGTACCCTCTTGTGCCCTGATTATATACCAATCTGTTTGAACTAATTTTCTATTGTAAATATTTTTTAACTCACTTATTTTAGTTTGCTTTAATTCGTCTAATGATTCAGACCAGGTTTTATCTTCAATCAAATAAGTGAAAGTAGACGTGTCTGCATCCCACACTATATTTCCTAAAAACTGAGTAGCAGAGTTGTAATTAGGAGTTACAACGTCATAAAAACCGTAAGCTTCTCCATCTGTAATATTTAAATGAGTACCATTTTCATCTGTCCAAACTTTAGGTAATGACGCAAATTTTTTAATTGCTCCGTTTACTTGTATTGCTTTCATATTATACTGCTTCTTGTGATATTGTTGCCCACTGCTCAGTTGAGCCGTTGGTCGCTGCTATTTGAATTAAGTTGGATACTGTTCCATCATATTCACCAGATATAATTTTAACAGATGATGGCAGCGTTAAAGTAAAGTTTCCTGTAATAACAAGATCTTTAACCATACCTGTAGATACGTTTGAAAATGTCAACGTATCGTTTGCTGCTAATGTTTTTGTAAATACTTGAGCGGTACTAAAATCTACATCACTTGCAGACAACGTAGCAGCTGTTGTAAACTCATTTCCAAGCTTAGTATATGATATGGAGTCATTAGCAATCTTATCAGCTACAACGGCATTATTAGCAATCTTATCAGCTACAACGGCATTATTAGCAATCTTATCTGAATCAATAGATCCGTTTGAAATGTTATCTGTTACAGCTGTTGGTTCTAATACTGCTGCTGTTACTTTAGTTAGTGCCATATTATTCTGTTATTAAATCCCAAGTTCCCATTTCTTCATTCCAAGAATATTGCTGTCCATCATCTGGCATAGCTACAGGAGCTTCCCATAAGCAGCTGTTTTCATTTAGTGTCCAGCTATCAAATGGTTTTGGTGGGATAAATGCATCTCTTGCAAAATCATAGGTATATCCTATGCCTGCATAATTTTTTCTAAAGGGAGTACCGCCTTCTGAATGAACCCCTCCTCTTGTGTTATAAGATGTACGCTTACAAACTTGCTCTCGGATGTTACCATAGTGCATCTCCCAGTTTGTTGGTCCATCTGTTTCGTCTTTACCGACTATCACCTCGGTGACGATATTTTGCATGTTTAAAAAAGCGTAATGAGCCATATTTTATTATTTATTATTTATGCTGCTCCAAATGTTATATTTCCTGTTCCTCCTGTGAATGTGGTGTATTTCTCATTAGATCCTACAGCAGTATTTAATTGTCCTGTAGTTAATCCAGATCCTACTGTTATATCATAATAATCTGGGTAGCGTAGTATGACAATTCCAGAGCCTCCATCACCACCAGATCTTGTTGAAGGATATCCTCCAGCACCACCACCAGCGCCAACGTTTGTGGATCCATTTGTTGCAGCAACTGTACCACTACTACCATTACCACCTCCATTTGTACCACTACCACCTGTACCATTGTAAGCACCACCGCCACCGCCGCCGGCATAATAGTTTCCTGTTCCGCCAATAATATTAACTTCTAATCCATTGCCTCCAGTTCCTCCAGTTGAACCGCTCGCATTTCCTCCAACTGAACCAGCTCCACCTCCACCACCTCCAGAGCCAAAATTATCTTGACCTCCAGAGGTTGAACCCGAACCACCTCTATATCCATGAACAACTGGAGATGTTACTGCATTACCATAAGTACTGCCTGCTCGTCTTGGGCTTCCACCACCAGAACCACCATCGATACCATTTCCCTCGTAATCCTCTGAAGTTCCACCCCCTATAGATGTTATTGTAGAAAATACAGAATTACCGCCATTTGAACCATTAGCAACTCCTCCAATTCCAGAATCAGTACATCCAACACCACCGGCCCCTACTGTTACTGTATAATTTGTACCGCCTGTTAGAGTTAAATTTGATTCGGATGATTGCCCACCTCCTCGAGTAGTCCCATAAGAAGTACGCAAACCACCACCTCCACCGCCTCCACTTATTGCAGCACCACCACCACCACCTCCAGCAACTACTAAATAATCTACTGTTAAATCCGGTGGCGGGGGCGGGGCTGCGCCAGCAACATCAGCAGCAACTAACCAGCCTTTAGTAGCGTCTGAATAAACTAACGTTTTTGATACTTTATCTGTGGATAATACTAAATCATCAGAGGCACCCTCTATGTTATCACTCGATGTGATCGTAATATTATTTGTACCTGCATTAGCTCCATAGTCAATAATAGAAACTTCATCCCCAGCAGTTGGACTACTTGGAAGTGTAACTGTAATTGCAGCACTTGTAGTATCAACAAAATAACCTTCCCCAGCAACAGCTGTAAAGTCTGCTGTTTTTGGGGTAGCTTGCCAGTCTGTGCCAGTTTCTAATGTAACAGCACCGGTGCTACCGTTAATACTAGTAACTATTGTACTGTCAATTAAATCTGTTGTAAGTTTTGTTAATGCCATAGTTAACTAAATGATATATTTCCTGTTCCAGCTGTGAATGTTGTTACTTTGTCGCTTCCATCTGTAGTAGTTGTTCCTGTTAATCCAGCTCCTATGGTTATTGTATAACCGCTTGGATAACGTATAATTACTACTCCAGAGCCACCGCTAGCACCATTTCTACTAACGGAGTCTCCTCCATTTCCACCACCTCCACCGCTACCAGTATTTGCGGTTCCAGCTGTTGAAGAACTACCGCCTCCATTACCACCTCCACCGGTACCTCCTGATGTTGCGGCAGCAGCGCCGCTTCCACTGGAATAGCCTCCACCGCCACCGCCACCAGCCCTAGCGATAGCTGCGCCTGTGATAGAGGATGTTAATCCATTTCCTCCATTACCGCCAGCGGCATAATTACCTGTATTTATATCTTGCCCAGTAGCTCCTGCACCACCACCACCAGCTCCAGGAGATGCGCCACTTTGATTACCTCCTCTATATCCTTGTACCACAGGAGATGTTACAGCAGCTCCACCGGCTCCACTAGCACCCCCACCTCCTGAACCTCCACTTGAGCCTGCTGTGGGACCAGTAGCTCCACCACCACCTCCTGTAGATGTTATTGTAGCAAATACAGAATTAGAACCATTAGCACCATTTGTACTACCTCCAGCACCACCTCCACCAGCACCAACAGTCACTGTATAATTTGTGGCTCGTAATAAAGTTAAAAGTGATTCAGTAGGTACACCTCCTCCAGATGTTTCTGAATTATATGAATTTCTATAACCACCAGCACCTCCTCCAGCTCCAGCCCCTGTAGCTGATCTACCTCTACCTCCACCGCCGCCTCCAGCAATTACTAAGTAATCAACTTCTAAAGGAGGAGTTGTAGATGTTAAGCCTGAAATTGTAAGATTTGTATTTAAACTATTTGCTGAAGGAAAAACACCGCCTAATGTTATAGTTAAAATGTTACCTGGATCTGAATTGTTATACGATTGACTTGCTGTTAACCCATTAGGTAACCCAGAAATTGATGCCGTACCACTCAATGTATTACTACCGTCTGTTATAGTAAATGTTTGTGGCCCATATATTGATCCTGCTTGACCTATTGACGATGACGGTGTTGTATACGTTAAACTTTGACCTGTAGGTGTGTTATAAGATACTGTTACATCTATAAGCGTATTTTCAATTGTAAAATTATTATTTGAATTTTTTGTAATACTAATACCTGTTCCAGCGGTTAAAGCAACCTCTCCTTTAACGCTTGCTACAAATTGATGTTTAACCTCAATGGTTGAACCATTTGGGGGAGCTGTAGAAAATGTTAATGTATTTCCAGATAAGCTAAATGTATCTTTTTGTTGATATAATCCATTAATATAAACATCAATAGCGTTTTCAGTACTTGGGGTAGATGTTAAAACAAAATCTACTTGCGATCCTGTACCACTAAAGTTATCTATATCTATAGTATCTGGAAGCATTGAAACTTCACCTACTGTTATTACTTCAACAGTATAACCGCTTTGCGGCGCTGTAGTAAATATAAGTGTTGTACCGGATATGCTATACGTGCTTTTCTCTTGGTATATACCTTGTATAAATACAAAAGATTTATCTTCTTCAACAGCTTGTGTTAAAGTGAAATCTGTTTGCAACCCTGTGCCAGTAAACTGGTTACTATTCAATGTTGAATAAACTGCGGGCGTAAAATGTACGACTTCTATCGCACTACCACTTGGAGGTGCGGTGGAAAAAGTGATAGTTGTCCCAGAAGTCGTATAGTTGTCTTTAGACTGATAAACTCCGTCTATGTATACTTGTGTAACGTTTTCGTCTGTAACGTCCTTAGAAGCTGTGAAATCAACCGTAGTGCCGTTACCAGTAAATGTATCTGTATATACTTTTGATAATACAGAAATAAAATGAATAACTTCTACTTCAGATCCAGCCGGAACTCCAGTTGAAAATGTTATTGTTGATCCGCTTGTTGTATAGTTGCTTTTAGCTTGATATACACCATCAATATATACTTGTGTATTACTTGATGCTGTTATAGCAGATGATATTGAAAATGCCGTTTGGTTAGCTGTAGCGGTAAATACATTTTTTTCAATAGAAAGTTCTGTACCACCTCCACCGCCTCCAGAAACAGTGCCGTTTTTCCAATAGTTATTTGCAGCATCCCATACTAATGCTTGCCCGTTTGTTTTAGAAGATACCGTTACATTAGATATGTTTTCTACAGTATGGGCTGTTGGCGTTGCTACACCACTTGAATTACCAAGCCATAATTGGTCTTGTGGAATATTTGGAACATCATTTGATCTACCTGCCCCAAATACTTCAATGCTACCATTTGTAGCGTGAATCTTAATTACCTGCCCTACTCTTTGTATTAACGCAGTTCCTGTTGGCTTTGTACCTGTAAATGCACCGCTTGTTCCAACCCATATAGGGTCTCCCTCAGTATAGCCTGATGTAGAAAAACCTTCAGCCCTACCAAAAGCAACGCACTGACCTTCAGCTTCATCAGCAATTGTATCTGTGATTATACCAACAGCAGGCATTGTAGATGCAGACGAATTATCTGCAATATCAACTTCTAATACATTACCAGATGGAGGTGTAGCTGTTGGAGCCACTCTAACTAAAGTTCCGGGACTAAGTGAACCACCTGATACGTTTTTTACAGTTAAAAGTATTTTAAGTGCTGAATCAGCAGCGCCCCCGCTTCCTCCCGCTGCATCAATAGTTACTTCAGAAGCGCTGTTTCTTGTTAATGTAATATTTGTTCCAGCTGTTAATTGAACAGTTGAATCTGTGCCAGAGCCAGCGTCTAATAATAAATCAACGTTATCACCATCTTGTGATGCGCTAAAAGTGTAAGTATCACCCTGTGAACCTGTTCCAAATTTTGTGTAACTTCCCATTAAGGAGTGAACGGTGCATTGATAATAAAGTATAGGAGGTGTTGAAACAGCAGGTACTATTTGAGTATACGCTCCTGCGCTACCTGGTGTTCCATTTGTGGTTACTCCAGTAGTATAAGATATTGTTTTAGCAGCATCTTCATAAAAAGCCAAAGGGTGTCCTGTGTTTGAGCTATCTGACTGATCAAACTTATACGTATTACCAGGAGTAAATTCTAAATAAGGTCCCTCAACCCCGTCTATAGCGTAACCATTAACACTGCCGTTTCCAAATTCTGGATGAGCAGATGTTTTAGTTACAACCGTTACTTCTAAAGTCTGGGCTGAATCGCTATGTGCTATAGCTCTGTGTGCCGAAAGCGCTAATGGCGATTTAAATTTAATGCCCATAAGTTATATTTTCTGAATTAATATTTTTATTGAATTTGACGCTGGGGCTACTGAAAAAGACACATCCACCTGAGATGCACTTGTTCTTACCACATCTGCATAAACTGTTTCGTTTGTAGACGCATCAAATAATTGAATTATTAAATCTTGGCTGTTCAATCCATGAATAACCGGAATGGTTGTTAATGCACCATTACCTATTAATGCTTTATATGTTTTTGTTGCTAAAGATACAAATCCTGATGATACAGAAAAATCTGCTGAGTCATAACCTGAAATACCTTTAACGGCGGCTCCAGCTGTAGCTGCTGCTGTTGCTAAATCAACATTAGATTGTACAATTGTAAAGTCACTTAATGATGCTCCTGCTCCCGCGGCTATGGCAGTTTCGGCTATAATAAAATCACCTATTCTTACTTGCTCTGTAAAAAACAAACCATCTGCAGTAACAGTATATGCGTCACCTTTATCAATAGCAATATTTGTAGCTGTATCTAAATCTGGTGTGTTAGTGCTAGCATCATAACCTCCTTTGTATTCTAATAAACCTGTTGCAATAGTGTCAACATAATTTTTAGTAGCAACGTCCTGAGCCCCTGTAGGATCAGTTACATTTTGTATTCTAGCATTAATACCTGTGGTTACAAAATCATAAATTTGATCACCTGTAGCTAGTTCGACACCTGCATTTGTAACAGCACCGGTAACAATGTCAATATTTGGTATGGGCCCTTGACCATCTGTAATTGTAAGCTGATCTGTTGTTGCGGTAGTAATCTCAGTTAAATCGCCACCTGCTGATACCCACGCCGTGCCGTTATAAAATTTTATTACGTCATCCGTAGAATCGTAATATACTTGTCCTTCGACCGGACTTCCTGGCGCAGTTGCTAATACCTGAATTACGGCGTTTTGTAGCTCGTTTTTTGTTAAGTCTACATTGTTTAAATATTTTATTGCCATTTTTTATTTTTTAGTTTAAATATGCCTTTCCAGAAAAAGGAGCAGAAAAATTTATTGTTAAATTATTTTCATCTGTATATGTAGTATTTCCATATACTATATTATTAGCGCTATCTATTACTGTAACGCTTGGAAACTTTTCTAAGTTGTGTTGTATGTTCCATGTGGCCGACGCACCCGATTGGGTAAATGTGAAAAAAGCGTCTGTTGTTGAAACACCAGTTGCTGATAGTGCTATCACAGAGGTTGAAGGCTCTCCAGCACCTCCTTGTTGTGTTAAAGAAAATAAATAAGCATTTGTTAAATTTGTTATGCTAGTTATTTTATATACACTATAATTTTGCGGATTAGCCGTGCCAATATCTGTAATCTTTATAATTTGATTTTTATACAAATTAATTATAGGCTGAATATCTGTAGCATTAGCTGTATATCTAGAAAAAGCTATTCCTGTAATGTTAGCCCAGCCAAATTGAGTAGGGGCTGTAGGATTAACTTCATATCTAAAGTCCCCGCTTTCTAAGGATCCGCCTGTATATTTTCCAGCATAATTAAACTGAAAGCCAATACCTGTTGAATCTGCAGTACTTGACTTTGCAAAATATTTAGCAATTTCTTCTATCTGGTAATTTTTTGTAGCATTACCGTTTATATCCGTTCCAACTAAACGATCACCACCTGTGATGACTGTGTCATTGGGATATAGTTTTATTCTTGCCATATTATTTTATTAAGGAAATATTGTATCGCTAGCACTTGTTACAGTTGCGGAATAACAGTTAATATTACCTATTGTTAAAGAAGCTGAAAAAGAAGTCATAGGTGTTGCACCAGCAGGTATTGTAATATTTGCAGTTCCACTAACACCATTTAATCCAGCGTTACTTCCATTCCAAACTAGATTAGCTCCAGCAATCCCGCTATTCCAAGCTTGTGGCGTAAAACCTCCGTTTGTAATAGTCCAGTTTCCTATAGGAGGATTTGGCGTTAAAGTAATACTTCCAAGAGTTTGTTGCGTTGTTAAAGAAATATTTACTGCAAAACTAGCGCCGGGAGCCCAAAGCACAGAGCTGCCCTGTGTTACTGTTACTCTATTTGTGTTTGTAATGCTAACAGATAAAGTTGTTGTATTTGATACATTAGGCGGTCCGGCCGCTTGAGTTATAGTGTCTGTATTATTTAAACCACCTGATAGAATAGTATTTCCTTGAGGTACTATAACTACTTGTGCATTTCTTGAAGTAGCACCACACGTTGTAGATTGATCTGCTATAGCTATTTGATATGTAGTAGGACTAGTGGATATAACTTGTGTTCCGCTTGGAGCAGTAGCTCCGTTGCTACCTGTTAAAATAAATGAAGCGCCTACTTCTCCGGATACAACATAAGGTGTATTACCACCTGTGTTGGCTATATTAGAATCAGTAAAAGCAGCTGCCGTTATTTCCGTATCATTAGGAAATATTTGATTATTACCAATATATCCTTTTAAAATATCACTAACTCCCAGTTTAATTGAGGATAAAGGATTATTGAATAAATTTATAGGCATTATGCTGTAATTAAGTATAACGTTTTAGAATCTTTTGTACTTATTGCATCGTACTGAGCTTGAGTACCTTTCCAAAAGCTTAATAAAGATTTTGAATTTGCATCAGCAGCATCGTAATACGGTTGCCCACCTATTATATTTGTTAAATTTGCCATTTTTTATTTTTTTTATTTATCCAGTATAAGATCCACTACTTGTCCACGTAATAATAGAGTCGCCTCCTGTAGTACTAATTGAAGCATGCCCACTAGGGCTTCCTACACTTGCTGTTGGTACTCTAAGTATTACAACGCCAGCTTGGCCACTACCCCCACTACCATCTCCACCTTTTCCGTAAGCGGATGGCGTAGAGCTTCCTGCTCCATAATTTCCAGTGTATCCTCTACCACCAGAACCATAATTTGTTGGGGATCCTGTTATTGAATTAACAACAGGGGCACCTCCATTAAAGCCGCCATTTCCGTAGTTTGAAGATCCTCCTCCTGGTCCTCCAGCTCCACCTCCTCCGCCAGCTGCATAGCTTGACGCATTAGAGCTACCACCCCCGTAACCATAAGAGCCTGCTGAGCCTCCACCTCTAGAGCTTGCAGTAGAGCCACTACCATTACTACCGCCAGTAGCTGTTATGCCGTTAAAAGTAGAACTGCCGCCAACCCCAGCAACTGTAATTGTGTATGTTGTATTTGGAACTAAAGTAGGTCTAGAATCAACTCCTTGCCCACCTCCGTTTGGCGAAAAAGAGGTTCTTACTCCACCTCCACCTGCACCAGATGCTACATAGCCACTACCTGCATTTCCACCGCCTCCTACTAATAAGAAATGAGCTAAATAAGAAGTTACAGCAGTTATACCTGATACAGTAGAACTTATAGGAGAAACACCCACTGTTGGATAATTTCCTGTTATAGTAACGGTTAAAGTATTAGTATTATTACCACTTGTTACTGAAGCAGATAAACTTGAAGGTAATCCGGTCATAGCAAAACCACTACCGTTTAGTCTTTCATTAGAAGCACCTGATATAGTAAATGTAGTTGATGGATATGAAGAGCCAGGATCACCAGTTCTAGAAGTAGGTAGTGTATATGTAAAACCTTGACCCGATATAGAACTAAATTGAATAGTAACTAAATTAACAAAAAATGAATCTGTTTGTTTATACCCATTCTCAATGTTTGTAGAACCTTTATAAAAGTTCCCACTGGTAATCTCGTTTGTCCCTTTATATATTGGCATATTAAGCTATTACAAAATATAATGTATCCGCATCTTTTGAACCCAACGCTGTATATTCAGCGGTTGTTCCTGTCCAAATTTTTGAATTTGCAGCTTGATTTTGGTCGTCTACCGTGGTTGCTACAGTTGCATTAGTCGCATCTACAGCATCAGTAGCATTATTTATAGGATTTCCTGCTGTTGCACCAGGATAAAATGTTTTAACGTCTGGCATAGCTTTATGTTATTAGCCAACCAAATGTAGCATTGATATACACAAAGCGAACAGCTTGGTTGTTAGTTATTGTTAGTGATTGATTAGTTCCCTCTATAAGAGCCGAGGTAACTGTTACGGTTTGTGTGCCTATTTTTTTTACTAATATTTCTCCACCGTCAGCAGTTACTGTTGTTGGAAGAGTTATTGTAAAATCTGAAGCTTGCTTACAAACATATATACTGTTAATATTTAAATTAGTATTACCAGTTATTTCAAAAGCTTGAGCGCCAGAAATCCCTAGGAGTCCAGCGCTTGGTAAATCTATTGTTAGTCCCATATTGTTAATTTATTACCCATCCATTAGCACTATCTGTATATAGAAGCTCAAAAGATTCTGTAGAAGCATCAAGAGTTAAACTTGTTGTTCTCATTATTTTATCAGATCCGTTTGTTGCTATAGACCAGGTATATGTGGGCTGTGAATATGCACCGTTAGCATCCAAAGATGACATGTTTGTTATTTTTATACTATCACCTGCGGTTCCCGCGGGAAGAGTCAGCGTTCTATCAGATGTTATATTGCTTAATACATAATGATTGTAATTAGTAGCAAATGTATTAGCTGTTAAGACACCACCAAACGTGTAGCCTTGCTTTAAAGTTACAACACCGTTAGCTGGTGCTGAAATTATAAAGTTATTAAAATCAATAGATACTACAGGCACATCTGTATTGCCTCCATAATCATAAGTAGCACCGTTTGCTAAACCAGAAACAGTTAATGGATTATGTGATACAGCATTAGTAGCTGTATCATAATATAAAAAGTTTGATTTAGCTCCCGTAGGTATTGTATTTAATTTTACTACTTCTGAATCAATATTAAATTCACTAGTAGAAATATTTAAAGTACCATACCCTTGTCTTCCAAATATTGCAACATGTGTACCTGTGTCATAAGAAACAACTAGGTACATGTTTACAGAAGAATCTAATATTTGTCCCCCCACAGCAGGAAATGGATCCGTATAGGCACTGTCAACAAAATATAAGCTTTGTCCTACAGGTATGTTTTCAAATAAAGATTCGTAGTCTGTTCTATTGCCAGCACTTACTGTTATTGAAGTAACATCCTGACCTATGCTTTCCCCAGTAGGTAAAGTAGCAGGAGATGTTGCTGATTGGAATAAAGCACCTGCAGCATTTCTAGTCCCATAAAAAAATCTACCTGTTGTTATTGTAGAAGGAGGACCAGCTAATGTTTCGCTTAACCCCGGTAATGCTTCTGCAACACCAGAAGATAACTCTGGCAATTGATACCAGTTTCCATCAACTTTTAAAGATGTTAAATAACCTTGATTACTTAGTCCGCCTTGTGTTGCATTACCTGAAACTTGCTGCTGAGCTAATGGATTACCACTAGCGTCTTGTAGCTGAACGCCTGAATTAGATAATACACCTCTTGTTCCATCTGTAGCAATTGCAGTAAAAGTATTTTGACCCATTATTGTTCTTCCGTCACCAGAAGTTGTATTGTCGTCTTTTACTATATCTTGCGTAAATCTAGTAGCGTTAGTAACTAAGTTAGATCCAGATCCAGAGCCTGAAATTGTTAAGTCAGACCCATCTGTACTTAATAATACATTATCAGTATCACCACCAAATTTAACCCTGCTTTCTGATGTTGGCAATTTTATATCACCATAAACAGTAAGATTTCTAGGATCTGTAGTTGGACTTTCTGTACCTACAGTCAGGTCACCATCGGGAACACTGAGGTTTCTAGTTACTTTTAAAGAACCAACTGCTTGTGTTTCAATTCTTTGCGCTCCTGTTAAGAATGTAAATTCTGTAAATGCTACTTGGCCACCAGTATAAACTTGGCCATCGCCTAAAGTAACATTAAACATCCACTCAGTGTAAATGTTATTACCGTTTGTTACGTATTGGCTATCATTAGCGGCTGGACTATCACTTCCAAAGTTTGGAGCATTAAATGATGTTACTGTACCGCTGTGAGTAACCCCGCCTACAACTCCCGTAAAAGTTGCTGAATTTGTTGCAAAATCATTTAAATCGTAATCAACAGCAAACTGGCCGTCATTGTAATCCCTAATTATTAAAAATACTTGACCTGTACCTAGAGTATTTAAATAAACATCGCATCCTGTATTAACCGAGGCACTTTTAAGCACAACATTGGTTTCAACAGAACTGGCTAATGTTCTAACTAAAGCTCTTTCGTAATCTGTTCCTTCTCTATTTACTGTTAAAGCAAATCCTAAAGGAATATCGTCTGGTATATTTTTTGCACTAGCACCATTAATATATTCTTTAAGACTATCAATGGTATAATTTTTAGTGGCTAATGAGGAATTAGAATTTGCATCAGTACCTAAAAGCTTATCGCTTCCTTCTATAGTAGAGTCAATTGCGTACGTGCTAATTCTTGCCATCTTATTTCTTTAATTTTGTTCCTTTCGCAGAAGATTTAACTTTTGCTGTAATAGGCATATTCATATTTTGATTATCAACCTTAGAAGGTTCAATAGTTACTCCAGGTAGAGTATCATATAGATTAACTTTTCTTTTTTTCATGTTTTATATTTTATTATGCAGTATCTGTATCTGTAACTATCGCTTTTACAACCGCGTTAACTGTTGCTGTTGCGCTGGGAGCTTTAATTGTTTGTGTAATACCTGTTGGTGCGCTATACAATATAAAAGTATCGCTACCAAATGTGATATTAGCTAAACAGTTGTTTGGTTTTACTTTAACGTTGTACTTCAATTCAGAAGCAGTGTCGTTATAAGTCCCATCAGCTAGTTTATCTGGTCCGTTTGTCATAAACTCTCTTAAAACTACACCTGTAATAGTTTCGTTTTTAACCAGTCCCTGAACAGTGTTTGTAACAGCGCCTGTAACGTCGTCAATAGTGGTTACAATTGATCTTATTGCCATTTTTTTTATTTTTTCTTGTTAAACTCTTTTATAGCTTGGCTGTACACTTTATCTATGTACGTTTCCCGTTTCATTATTTTATTTCTTTTAGCTGAAGCTGGGAGATCTTCTTCTCCTATTAGTATCCTATATATTTTATTTATAAGTAGTTTACCCTTTTGGCTAACTTTATATTTATTGTGGTCACCTCTTCGGCCGCCACCATTGTGTGACTTATTTATCCACCCTTGCTTTTGTAACCTATAGAATCTTTCTTTATCCCAAGTATAAAACAATGTACCCGTTTTAAAATCATCTATAGTAAAATAAACAATAGGATCTAAATAAAACAATAATTCTAAATCTGCAACAGAAAGATTATTGTTTTTACAAGCCCACCTAGATATTAGCCTATAATATTTAAGAAAATCAACTTTAACTTCGCCTCTTTGAGCAAAATCAGTTCTTTCCATTACAATATAGCTACAATATCACGTAGATTAATAACTTTATAAATGTTATTCTCGTGCTCTACAGGATAACCAGCAATTCTATCAAAAAGTACTGTTTGACCTTTCTTGAGTATATCTGGCCCTGAAGAGATTATATTTGCTTTTCTATACCTAATATCTTCTCTGTGCTTTTCAGCTAATTCTAAGCCTCCCTGTGTCTTTGTGGAAGCCTCTAAGACTTCTTCTAAAACTACATAATTACCTATTGCTTCCATTATTCTCTAATATTACTAATTACACAATCAGTTGATAGAATAGTAGTGGCTACAGAAACAGCGTTATTTAAAGCAGTTTTTGTAACTAGGAAAGGATCTATAATTCCTTCATCCCGCATATTTCTTGCGCATCCGCAGGTTACATTAACTCCATCTCCCCATTTGGTTAATTTGAAGTTTTCGGGTTGTAGTCCTGCATTGGATAATATTTTTGTATATGGTGCTACTAATGCATCTTGCAAAATTTCAAGACCTGCTAGTTCGTCTTGATTTAATTCTATTTCCCAGTCAGTTTGTGCTGCATATGCTAATGCAGAACCGCCTCCTGGCAAAATACCTTCTTTTCTCGCTGCTTTAACAGCGTGAATTGCATCATCTACTCTGTCTTGTTTTTCTTTAAGCTCAACTTCAGTATCAGCACCTACATATACAATAGATACACCACCGCATAACAATGCTAACCTGTCGTTTAAATGCCTTGACAATGTTTTATTGTCCTCTTTATCAAGAGCAGTTTTTAAATATTCGATACGTTCTAAAGCTTCTTCTGATTTTTCAGAAATAACTAAAACTGTACCTTCGCTATCTGAAAGAGCCTTATCGGCTGATCCTAACATGTCAGGGGAGATTGCATCAATCGAATCCCCAAGGCTTTCGTCAAAAACTTTAGCCCCGACAAGCAACGCTAGATCTTCTAGTATATCCTTTCGCTTAAGTCCGAAGCTGGGTGGATCTATAACGTTGACCTTAATATTGCCCTTTACTTTATTCATTGCAAGTGCAGTTAACGGCTGCGATTCTAAAGGTGCAATAAGGAGTATGCTGCGGTTAGACTTAATAGCATGCTCCAGGATGTCTTGAATTTTTCTTATATTTGGTATTTCAGTTGCACTAATAAAAACAAGTGGCTTGTCAAGCTCAGCTATTTCTTTTTCTTTATTAGTGTAAAAATGAGGTGTTTTACAAGTGCTTCCTACTTTTGTTCCTTCTACGGTATCAACATACGTTTGATTGTTTGGAGAAGTTTCCATAGCAACAATTCCAGTGTCACCTGAATTTTCAAAAGCTTTTGCAATAATAGCCCCAAGCTCTGCATCATTATTTGCAGATATTGTAGAAACGTTATATAGTTCTTCATTATCAACTTTTACTGCCTTGTTGGCTAAAAAATTTATTACGTGGGTTTTAAATTTATTAATACCACTTTTGATGTCTCTAAAAGAACGTTCGTTTCCTTTGTTTTTATAATAACAGTCGATTATGGCCTGAGTCAGTACGATGGAGGTGGTGGTACCGTCTCCTGCCATACTCGCTGTCTTTTGTGCGGCTTGTTTCATCATTGAAACGCCTAAGTTCTCAACGGGATCGTTGAGCAATATTGAATTAGCAACAGTAACCCCATCTTTTGTTACATAAGGGTTACCAAAGTCGTCTTCTATAACGACCGTTCTGCCGCTTGCTCCCAATGTAGAGCCTACGGCATTTGCTATTTTATTTATTCCTTCTGTAAGCTTGTCTTTTGCTTCTGTATTAAAACGAAGCTGCTTAACAAGCTTAGGTCCTCCAAATTGTGCCATTTAATTTAATTTAATTTAATTTAGTTTTTAACAATTCCATTTGCGTCTAGCGGCTAGCCCTCTTTCCGATGTCCAGCTTTTAGATCTTGCACAGAACGATTTTCTTCTTTTTGCAGCTTTGCTGCCTTTTTTTAATTTTGATGGTGGTGTTGTCACGGCAGTTTTTAGTTTACTACCGGGATTATCTCTTCGATACTTTGCAACACCTTTAGCCGTCATTCCTCCACCAGCTTTCTTGCCTGTTCCACCCTTCTTGTTTACTTTAGCGTAATAGCCTAAAGATTTCTTTTTAGAAGGTGCAGGGGGTTTGCGTCGTGTAGTTTTTTTAGCGGGCATATTATTTTTTCTTTTTGCGTCCAGGTTTTTTTCTTGTGAACTTTTTAACAATTTCTTTTACCTCACCTGTTTTTTCGTCAACAAATTCTTCAATCTCATCTGGAATGCCATCCGCATCTGAGTCTTTAAATTTTCCAAGATATGTTGCTACAATAATTCCAACTGCAGTAAATAATAAAATTGATAATATAATTACAATGGTTTGCATAGTTTATTTAATTAATTTACGTTTTTCTTTTTTTGTACCTTTTCCGTCATTACCTCTGTTGGCTTTAACGGATTTAAATTTGCGATCTTTATGATCATAATCTAAGTTTGTCAGAGAACGTCCCGCCTTCTTCGCAGCTCTACGTTTCTTTTGGCTATCTGCACGCTTAGCCTTTCTATCAGGCGAATTTGCATATTGCAGGTCTCTAGCCGCTTTAGCTGCTCTGGCTTTAAGGGAAAGTTTCTGACTCATTTTTTATCTCTTTTACTGTCTAGCTCCTCACGAAGTTTACCTATGTCACGCATGGAGTATTCAATATCTTTCATGGCTGCTTGAAATTCTACAGTCATTCGCTGCACTTCTTCTTCAAGTTTACGCTGAGCTGGCCATGTATACTTTTGTTCGTTTTCTTTTAATTTTTTTACAGCAGTTGCATTTGCATCAATCTTGGCTGATAATGTATAATAAGAACCAATTATAGACGCAAACAATGCACCTATAGTTATTATCTGACTTATGTTTATTGAAAAGTCGGCTTTTCCGTCTCCGTCAATATCTATTTTAGCCATTTTTATTTCTTAGTATAGTTTTAGCTTTAGCTCTATCATCAAAATCGAGTGCTGCTTTAAGAACAATTTTGTCCATAATGTCATCTTGATTTTTAAGTATCTCTCTTTGTAGATCAATAACCATTTTTTCAAGATCATCTTTTGACTTAATCAATAGTTCAATTTGCTGATCTCTTTTAGCAACATCTCCTTTCAATGCATTTATATCATCAGGCTTAGTTCCTGTGATTGCACTTATTACTGTGGGTATTGAGGCTGCTACTGTACCTATTAAAACCATTACTACTTCTTTATTTGATTCCAATACTGGAAACTGCAATAGGGTAATTATAATACCTATTACAAATAAAAATATAAATAAAGAGCCTACGTATGATCTTAGTTCTTTAGCTACGCCGTTTTTTGGTAGTTGCATTATTTTTTGCTTTAGTAGATTTTCTTCTTATTTGAGATGTTTTCCTTCCCATCCCTACTTTTTTCTTTTCTGCTACCGCACGCTTTTTTTCTGAAGGTGACATTTCACCCCAGGTTTTTACTGTTTTGCCGGACACCCGTTTCGATGGTCGACATTTTTTGGTATTCTTATTTTTAGTGGAACCGCAAGGATTGCCTTTTTCGTCGGTCCACTTTTCTTTAAACCAACGTTTAAGTGCTAATCCTTTTTTAGTTTTTCTTACCGCCACTTTTATGTACTTTTTGTATAGGGAAGCTAGCGTATAAAGAAGCCCCGGTATGCTTTACAAACTTACCGGTATGCTTCATTAATTTGTACCCACTACCCTTTTTCATCCAATGGTAACCAGCAGGAGCCTTTACCTTTTTCATTTAGCTTGAGTATGTAGCTCCTTTTACTCTACGGCTTTGCTCACTCTTGGTTGACTTAGCAGGACCTGTAACTTTACCTCTGAAAGTTTTGTTATCCTCGCCTCTCGTACCTTCAGTTAAACCTGATACCTTAGCGCCAGTCTTTTGAGCTTTGCCACCTCTTTTACCTACAAACGCATCACCTTCATACGATGTTACAGTTGGATTGTATTTACCCATATCTGATTTGTAGTTAAAGTCATCGTCTCCTTTATGACCTGGCTTGTGCTTGTATAGACCGCTATCCATTTTAAATAATGGGTTAGATGGATCGTTAGCCATCTTTACTACCGGGCTATTTTCTCTAAATGTAGTTGGAGTATCTAATTTCTTTATAGGGTCTCCTGGGTTTTGCTTATACATAATATATATTATTTTACTGGGAATTTTTTTCCGCCGTAGTTAAAACTTTCTTTTCCTGATTGTTTGGCCTCTATAGCCGCAATATTGAATCCACTCTTTGCTAGAGGGCTTGCACCCGGTCCATCTAATGAATTGCTAATCTTTTTTAAAGGTGACCCACAGGGCTTACTGTTTCCAGACATACCCCTAGCACCTAAATTCTGTGGTCCTATTCCCATGTTGTTTGATGTTTAATTTATTTTTTCTTTTTTGGTCCCCCAGCCTTACGGCATTTTGCTATAGCCCCAGAAGCATACGCAGAAGGAAATACATCGTACCTAGCCTTAACACTATAGTAACATGCATCCTTCTTTAAGAAAGGAGATATCGTATGTACACTTCGTTTCTTTTTCATAATGTTTTATATATAGAGGTTTTGTATTACATATATGTATATGATAACCAAGTACATAGGAAAGTCAATTAATAAAGTACCCCCATATTGACAGTAATACAATGTAATTTCTATTAATAATGTAGTAAAATCAATGATCTGTTGCATATATGGTGACGCAATATGTTTAACATTACATAGATTTCATTGTCATATGTTCATTACATTAAAGCTATCGTCACAATATGTGTAGATATTGTTATGTTTTGTTGTGATATACTCAGAGATATTGTGTTATACCTACACTTATGATAAATTATCATTAATGTAATATAGTATTTGGTTTACTGAATTATACACAATGTTTATATAAGATCTTTAAGTTATTAAAGTTATATATTATATTATAGTGCAAAATATTCAAAAAGGGACATTTTATATATTTATTATAAAAATACGTTACAAAATATAATATAAAGTGATAATATATATGTAACAAATAAATAATAAACTATGTCTAACTTAGCAAAACTTAAAACAAATCACTACAAATCAAAACTTATACACACTAAAAAGTTTAAATTTAATAACAACAAATACATAGGTTTTAAAATAAATGATTTACTAGAATTTAAGTTTTATTTAAAAGAAGATAATTTAATTGAATTTACAAATAAAGGTTTTAGTTTTATAAATGTAAATAATATTCCTAAAAGTACGTTACAATACTTATAATAAAGTGATAATATAAATGTAAATAAAATAATAAAATATGAAAGATTTAAAAAACTTTATCTTAGAAGAAATGGAAAGAATTCACTTACCTAACTACTATGGAAGTAAACAACAAATACAAAATGAAAATCTAATTTATGTTGAAAGTAAAATAGAAATGAAATATAATGAAAGTATAGAAGAATACTATTATAGAGTTTACCACTTACAACCAAATGCTAATAAAGAATTAATATAAATAAAAATAGAAATTATGAAAATGTTTAAAGTAACTAAAACAACACACTGGAATTGTAAAGGAAATGTAAATCACTACGTAAAATATATGAAAAGTGATAGTATTGAAAAAGTTATAAAACATTTTGGAATTGATAATATATTAAAAGTAGAAGAAGTATGAAAGTAAACTTAACACAAAATGAAATTGATAAAATATATTTCTCATTAAAAGAATATGTTAAAATGTTAAATGATGTTGACTATTTAAATGAGTTAAATGAATTTCAAAAAGAAGAATTTAAAATAGAATTAGAAATAATAGAAAACTTTAGTAAATTATGATTATAACAAATAAATATACAGGTAGAGATGTTTCTCATTTAGTAATAGCAAGATGGGAAGGATTAATAACAAAAGATGAATTTGAATTATTAGCAATGGTAATAAAATAATATGTTAGCAGAATATATAATAGAATTAATAGACAACTGGGAACGCGAAGGTGTTACTAAAGACGAAATGGTTAAGCGTATATTAAATCGCTGGGACGTTGATGAAAAAGATATTTGGGGAATAATTAATTATAATAAATAAATGATAAATTTTGATCAATATACAATAAAAGAAATAGACGAATTAATTACAAAAAAAGTTTGTAATGAAAAAAATGTAATAGAATTTTATAATAACGAATGGTGGAGATATGATGAAAACTGATATAAGTGAATTGAATACAATAATTAGTGAATTTGATCACAAAATGGCTAAAATTGAATTAGCTATTAATAACGGTGGAAATAGTTTAGGCAAACAAGAAGAATTATTACTTGACTATCAAATGTATCAAGCAAGAAAA
>Ga0255775_1000155_pt1 | contig 67071 bp, 55 predicted proteins | sample 011ome_26_FD_179973 | JGI IMG/M metagenome (GOLD analysis project Ga0255775, IMG submission 179973) | Coastal salt marsh microbial communities from the Groves Creek Marsh, Skidaway Island, Georgia - 011511BT metaG (version 2) | ecosystem: Environmental > Aquatic > Marine > Intertidal zone > Salt...
GAGTCATCGCCTGACTAAATGTAGCTGTTATAGTAACAGTATCCGTTGGAAAAAGTAAATTATCAGGATCGGTATCAGTTAGAATTACTGAAGGAGGTGTGGCTTGTCCTAATACAAGTTGAAAAAAAAATAAAAATAAAAAAAGTGAAAAAACTTTAAGCAGTCTCATTATCTCTGTTTATCAAATATAATATTATTCTAACTTAAATGATTGGTTTAAAATGACTTATAAGAAATCATTAAGAATTTAGTCATTGTATGAGTAGCAAAATTACTGAATTAATATTTTGTACATACTAATCAAATCATTTATATCCAATTATCAAATAGTCTCATAACAATGTTACTAATGATTGTACTTTTTCACCCTTTATATATACTGTGAAAACCTACACCAAGCAATCAAGCGTATCCAGCATTAATCCAAACGCAGGGGCATGGGTTTTGAAAATGGTTTTTCTATTGAAACAAGAGGACTGGATATGATATGTGAGCTATTTAGTATATCTTAGAGGTATTAATAACCATAAATCAATTAAAATGAAAAAATTTCTTTTACTCTTTATTTTACTTTTAACAACATTAACAAGGGCTCAGGATATAACTGGGGTTACTACTACCGGAGATAAATATTCAAAAGCTATTGCTAAAATGACGTCGGAGTATGTATCAAATCAGTATACTACATTTGACGAGATATATACAGACGAAACCATTTTTATGATAAACGGTAATAATTTTACTAAAGAACAAGTGAAACAAGCTTATATGGCTCATCATAATCTTTTATATACAGATATAGATTTACCTTGGAGTTTTACTGAAACCACTGTTTATGACGAAAATAATAATAATCAAGTTTGGAGTCATTTTTACACTAATTGGACCGGGAAAGTAAAACGTAATGGTGAAGAAGCGGTTATTCCTGTTTTTGCTTCTTTTAAATGGGTAGATGGAAAAGTTACTATGTCAAGTTGGATTTATGACCCAACAATTGAAATGAGAGAAATGAAAAAAGCAGGATTAATAAAATGATTTAATAAAATAAAATTAACCCTCCCCAGAGGAGGGTTTTTCTTTTACACCTCTGGACACAACCCAAAACAGTACTTCTCTCTCGTGTTGATTTCAAATAGGATTTCATCTCCATAAAGTCGCCACCTTAGAGTTATTTCAAAAATTACTTTCTTTAAGGACAATCATTAAAAAAATTAGAATTTTTGGTTTACCAAAAGCTACAGTAGAACCGCTATCTTCCAAAGATTTTATCTGTTAGAAGCGGAAACACCTATTCTCTTACTTCATGTAAGTACATTTCATCCCTCTAAAAAAAAATTGACTCATTGAATGCGGAGCAGTTGTGGTATTTCTATAATTTTTAAATTTATAGGATTAAGCTATCTTTAGGCATGATAAAACGACTCCACCCCTTTGTATTTACCCTTTCATTACTTATTATTTATAACAGCTGTTCTACTTCAAAACAGAAAGAAAAAAAACCACCCAACATCATTTTGATTTATTTAGATGACTTGGGCTACGGAGATGTGAGCTCCTATGGTTCTGGTACATTAAAAACACCCAATATTGATAAAATTTCAAATTCTGGAGTGCGTTTTACAAAAGGCTATTCCGCTTCAGCCACATGTACTCCTAGTCGATATGCATTACTTACAGGTACCTATCCTTGGAGAAATAAACGTGCTAAAATTTTAACCGGTGCCAATTTAATTCTGGATACACTAGAATTGACCTTACCTAAAATGTTAAAAAACAAAGGATACCAAACTGGAATTATTGGGAAATGGCATCTGGGACTAGGAAACTCAAAAATAAATTACAATCAAAAAATCAGTCCTGGTCCCAATGAGGTTGGATTTGATTATAGCTTTATCCTTCCCGATACACAAGACCGAGTTCCTACTGTTTATATTGAAAATGGAAACGTTGTTAATCTAGACCCACAAGACCCTCTGGAAGTTGATTTTGAAAAGAATTTTGAGGGACAACCTACAGGAAAAGAAAACCCCGAATTACTATCTATGAAGTGGCACCATGGTCATAATGGGTCTATAGTAAATGGAGTACCTCGGATAGGTTTTATGAAAGGTGGTGAAAAAGCCAAGTGGAGCGACATCGATATGGCGGATGAATTTTTAAATCGTGCAAAAAAATACACCACAGAAAACAATAATAAACCTTTCTTTTTATTCTATTCCTTACAACAGCCTCATGTACCTAGAACACCGCATCCCAGATTTAAAGGGAGTTCTGGAATGGGTCCTCGAGGGGATGCTATACTAGAAGCAGATTGGTGTATTGGAGCATTGTATTCGCATCTAGAAGAAAATAAGTTACTCGAAAATACACTACTTATTATTTCTAGTGATAACGGCCCTGTGCTGAATGATGGATACTATGATGATGCAGTCGAAAAGCTGGGACCTCATACACCGTCGGGACCTTTTAGAGGAGGAAAATACAGTCTTTTTGAGGCAGGAACAAGAGTACCTTTTATTACACACTGGAAAGGAACCATAAAGCCACAAATTTCTGATGAAATGGTTTCTCAAATTGATATACTAAATTCTATTGCTTCTTTGATTGGTTCTGAAGAAAAATCAAAAGATGGAGAAGACCTTTCTGAGGTGCTTTTCAACAATACAGGTTCTGGAAGAAACGAACTCATTTTAGAAGCTCAGCAGAAAACAGCTCTTAGGCACAAGAATTGGGCATATATCCCACCATATAACGGTCCAAAAGTCACAAAATACACCCAAATAGAGGTAGGATATTCGGACATACATCAATTATATAATCTAGAAACAGACCCTTCACAAAAAAACAACCTATTAGAAAGTAATCCAGAAAAAGCAGAGGAGTTAATCGAACGTTATCAGCGAATTGTTTCAGATGAAAACTAATTTCTAGATTTGGAAAGATCCAATCTAAAAAATCAAAGCCTTTTGATATCTTTGTTGAATGAAAAACATCCTGACCTTTTTGCTATTGCTTCTTTTAACTTTTGGCTGTAAAAACAACGAAAACAATTCCCATAAAAACCACAGTCCTAAAGAAACAACTACCGACAAAAAAACAGTATTAAGTCCTAAAAAATTTGCCATGACTTTGATACAAGATGCTCATATTCATATAGATTATGCTGCACCTAGTGTTAGAGGAAGGGTTATTTTTGGCGAACTTTTAGCCTATGGCGAAATTTGGCAAGCAGGAGCACATAACGCCACCTGGCTGGAAACGAACAAGGACCTATCCATAGATGGTAAAACCTTAAAAGCAGGTAAATACGGTTTTTTCACCATACCTAATCAAGACAAATGGACACTAATCTTTAACCGAAATTGGGACCAGCACGGTAAAGATGAATACGATCCTAATGAAGACGTGTTGCGATTTGAAGTTACACCAGAAAACACGGATACTTTTATAGAACAGCTGACCTATCGGGTTGAAAGAACCAATGAAACTGAGGGAGAAATAAGTCTCAGTTGGGAAAAGACTTCTGTGAGTTTTCCCTTTTCGGTTAAAGTGAATGAATAAGGGCAAACTTTTAATTCGTACAAGCCAAAAATTACAGAGCTTAACTTGTTCTGTGTAACATTTATTTTAATTTTCGTGGAATGGAATTATTGGCCTATGTATTGGCATTGTTTGGATTGATTTTGTTGTTGAAAGGTATTCAACCCACTTTAAAGTGGATCAATACCACAACAGAAAAGGAATTGATCAAAGGGACTGCAGCCCTACTGACTTTGATGACCCTCTTTTTCTATGTTTTTGTAATGGTAACCCATCTAAATAAGTTTTAGAATACTTTCTTTAGAAAACAAAAATTAGTAACCTTGTACACAGTTAAATTTATGTATGATGAAATATACTCTCTCTCTTTTAGCTCTCCTTCTTCTTTTTTCTTGTCAACAACCCCTTCAAAAAGAACCAATGTATCAATTGATCTGGAGCGATGAATTCGATCAAGAGGAAACTTCAGTAAATGCGAGCAAATGGTTTATGGAAACAGTTGCCCCCAACAACGGAAGCTGGTACAATAACGAGTTACAACATTATACTGATCGAGTAGACAACGCTTTTGTAAGTGAAGGAACTCTAAAGATCAAGGCTAAAAAGGAAGCGTATACCCATTCTGGCACCACACAAGCATATACTTCTGCCCGTCTCAATTCTAAGGTTTCCTTTACTTATGGTAAGGTAGAGGTACGAGCAAAACTCCCTCGAGCTCAAGGTACTTGGCCTGCAATATGGACCCTAGGTAGCAATCTGGAAACTGTTGGCTGGCCCGCCTGTGGAGAAATTGATATTATGGAACAGCTTTTTGAAGATTTTGATATGGTACAATGTGCCGTTCATACCCCAGACACCCACGGTGACAACACTATTGTTAAACAGGTAGCAGTAAGTGATGTAACTGAAAACTTCCACATTTATGGACTGGAATGGACTTCTGAAAGTTTGACTTTTTTGGTAGACGAAACTCCCTATTTCACCTACAATCCAGAAAATAAAACACCCGAAAACTGGCCTTATTTTAACGATCAATATATTCTGCTCAACATCGCTATGGGAGGAAACCTGGGCGGTCCTGTAGATCCTAATTTCACTGAAGATCAGATGGAAGTTGATTATGTTCGTGTCTATCAAAAAAAATAAACTTAAACTGCTTAAATTAATCAGTAAAAGAACCCACCTTCAACCACTGTAGTGTGTCGAGTTGTTCATTTTGAATCCTTTACTTTATTAAAATTTCTTTTGAATAAAAAAGGATAAAAAAGCGTTCATCAGCGAAAAGAATTAAGTGTCAAGGACTAAAATACTCTTCTTCAGTTATTTTAAAATAATTACTTTCCTTAGTAGGATCAAAATAAAAATTAAAGGTGTGCTTATCACCATAATTTATAGGTGTTCGTTCTCGATCCTCAAAATAAAACTCTTTGGACTTAAATTGAACATACATTCGAGTAATGGGCAATTCTTCAAAAGTAAATTGTTCCAAGTTTCTAATATATACATGCCGGATGTATTTTTTTTTCTGATCGCGGATTACCACTATAATGTCATGATCTACCTCATTGACTAATGTCAATGAAGCATTGGAGACCTTGTTAAATTCATCCTCAGGAAAACGATATGCAAAGGTTTTATCACCAGTTACACCGCGCTGAGAAAATCCAAGAGAAGTTACAAACACTATTACAATAAAAAGGAATTTTTTCATGATTAGGGGATTAAAATCATAACGAATCTATCATCAAAAAACATACCACAGAGACAATCAATCAAGTGTTTCTGATATAAAGCGTGACAAATCGGTTTTAAACTTGATCATTGAGGGCTCATGGATATACATCATATGCCCAGATTCGTAATAAGTCATAATAATATTATCCTGAATTTCAGGATCTAAATTCATATGTGTTAGGGTGTGCTCTACTCCATAGAATACAGTAGCCAAATCGTAATATCCATTCATTATCAACACCTTTAAGTTAGGATCTTTACTCAATGCGCTGGCCATATCAATTGAAGTGTTAATAGCAATTTGTGTGCCCCATCCTTGATTCCCTTTATGGCTCCAATCCCACTTAAAATTTTTATCTGCAATTCCTGCACTAGTTTTGTAATTCAATTCTTTAGAAACCTTCAAATCATTATACAGGTAGTCTAAAAAACCTACTGTGTAGGCTGGGGAAATAGCATCACTTTGTGGATCAGTGAGTGCGAATTGATTTTTTGGGTTTTCATTTATCCCTGTATAACGGGAGTCCAATCTACCTACGGTTCTGCCTTCTTCTTTCATCAAAAGGTTGAAATATTCACCGGCTTTTACTTTTAAATTTGCAGCCATCCAATACGCTTTGGTACCACCGGCATAGCGAACCAACTGGTTTGCAATCTGGTCTTTTTCAGTGTCGGAAATGGAAGTTCCCTTAAACAAAGCTGGGGTGTACTCGTTTTCAGTAAAAGCTCGAACCTCATCCAAAAAAGCAGGTAATGGCAACTTTTGCAGTTCAGGACTTAATTTTTTGTGGTAGTGTGCAGTAGCTGCATATGTTGGAAAATGAACAATATAGGGCAAATCATCATTAGGAGGAAACGTCAAAGTTCTCAAATCAAAGACGGCAGAGACCATGATCACACCATTTAAGGCATACCCTCGATCTAAAAGATAATTCATTACTCCTGCATTTCTGAAGGTACCGTAACTTTCACCCAACAAGTACTTGGGCGACTGTAAGCGTTCGTACTTTTTTAAGAATTGCATTATAAATAAGCTCGTAGCGCGTATGTCTTGATCTACACCCCAAAAGTCTTTACCCTCACTTTCCCCAATAAGTTCACTAAGTCCGGTTCCTATAGGGTCCATCATCACCACATCTGCCTGGTCAAGTATGGAGTAAGGATTGTCCTCAATAGTATAAGGTGCTGCTTTGTTGTAGTCCGGATCTTGAACAACTACCCTCTTGGGTCCCATAATTCCCATGTGTAGCCAATAAGAAGAGGATCCTGGACCTCCATTAAAGGAAAAAATAATGGGTCGGTTCTTAGTTCCTCCCTCTTTAAAATAAGCAGTAAAGCCGTGAAGTGCAATCGGTTTGTTTTGTTCGTCTCGCAGCTCCATAGTACCTGCTAGTGTATTGAATTTTAAATTTTGGTTTCCCAATTTAAGAGTCTGAATACTATTAAAAACTTCTGCTTGAGGTGCTGTTTTTTCTTCCTCTTGGGCTACAAGAATAAAAGAGAAGAAAAATAAGGAGGCTGATATTAAGTATTGGTAAATTTTCATATTGATATATTTACACCAAATATAAAAATCTCTTTATAACTTTTCCTATTTAAAGGACTGCGCCTCAAAAGCGCGACGCGAAAAATAGATTAAAAATAATGCAGCAGCAATAAAGCATAAAAATGCTGTGTTTAATGAAAATAAATGCGCAACATAGCCTATAAAGGGTGGTGCAAGCAATACACCAATAGTAGAATAAGTCCCTACAATAGAAATCGCCATTCCTGTAGCGTATTTTTTAGATTGTCCTGCTAAAAGAAAAGACATAGGAAACACTGAGGCCACCCCAAAACCTGTAATAAAAAAGCCTAGTAATGCAAGATAGAAATAAGGAAAAAGGACCAAAATACCTACTCCCAAAATGGTTGTAGTGGCACTAATTGCAAAGAGTTTCTTCATCCCTATTTTAGCGATCAAACGGTCTGTAAAAAAACGGGATAAGGTCATAGAACACATAAAAACCAAGTAACTGAGAGTGAACAGCTCTGCTTTAACCACCTCGCGAAAATAGACACTACTCCAATCGTAGATTCCACCCTCGCAGACAGCGGCACAAAACACAACCAAACCCGTGTAGAATATAAATCGATCTGGTTTTCCTAACTGAAGTTTATTTCCACTGGCTTCTCTGTCGTTTGTTAACACATAAAAATATGAGATCAACACTATTACTAAGCTTACCACCCCTACTGACGTAAGATGTCTTGCAATGCCCCACTGATAGTTTAATGTTAAGGTAGCAAATAAAATCCCCAAAAGCCCTCCTAAACTCCACAAGCCATGAAAAGAACCATTTATCTGTTTAGGATACCTCTTTTGAAGCTGTATGGCCTGTGTGTTGATTGAAATATTTATCATACGCATCCCAAAAGCAAAAAACGCAATAACAACTCCCAACAATTCAATGCTTCCGGCCCAGCCAATTCCTATCAGAGAACAAATAAACAGTAAAAAACCAGCAATTAAAGGGTAACGACTATCATACTTACTCACCAACCAGCCCGAAACAGGTAAACCAATCAAAGAAGTGATGGGTAGGATGAATAAAAAACTACCCAACTGAGCTTCATTCATTTCGAAAACAGCCTTTATAGTTGGTATCCTAGATGCCCATGAAGAAAAGCAAAAACCCGATAAAAAAAAGAGCACGCTGAGTGCAATTCGGTTTTGTTTATACACCTTTAATTTTTATCCAGCAAAGATGATTTCATTCTGGGAATAAAAAAAACGGAAACCAACTTTAATCAAAAAAAAACTATATTTAAAGTCTAATGGTTAATTACGACAAATGAAACATAAAAAAAAGCAATCAAGACGCAATTTTATCAAAACGGGGATCGCAGCCTCCTCGATTATGATCGTCCCTAGAAACGTACTCGGTGGACCGGGGTATATTTCTCCTAGTGATCAACTCAATATAGCTGCAATTGGTTCCGGTGGTAAAGGTGCTAGCGATATCAGTAACGCTTCTGTTCAAGGTAGAGAACGTGTAGTAGCATTGTGTGATGTTGACTTTTCAGGAAGTGCCTCTAGGACAGTGAAAAAATTTCCAACTGCAAAACGCTACGCAGATTATCGGGTGATGCTCGATCAAGAAAAAGACATTGACGCAGTGACCATTTCAACTCCAGATCACGTTCACGGTCCTGCAGCTTCTTTTGCAATGCAAAGAGGTAAACACGTTTATGTTCAAAAGCCTATGACCCATAATATCCGTGAGGCACGTATGCTTACCGAAATGGCTCGTGAACGAAAGGTAGTTACCCAAATGGGAAATCAAGGGGGTTCCAACCCACTTCTCAATATGGTTCAAGACTGGATTGACAGTGGTAAAGTTGGGGCTATTTCAGAAGTTAAAATTTGGACAAATCGCCCCGTTTGGCCACAGGGAGTTATGATGCCAAAACCAGACCCTAGCTTAAAGCCAGATGCACTGAATTGGGATCTTTGGCTTGGCCCAGCACAAGAAAAACCCTACACACCAAACATGCACCCCTTCAGTTGGAGAGGATGGTGGGACTATGGTACAGGAGCGTTAGGAGACGTAGGTTGTCATTTGATCGACATTCCTTTCCGTACTTTAGGACTCAAATACCCTACTGCTGCAGAATGTAGTGTGGGAAGTGTCTTCTCAAAAATGTGGAATCCAGATTATATACCAGAGGGTTGTCCTCCTTCTTCGTTAATAACAATAAACTTTGATGCCACTGAAAAGAGTCAATCTCCCATTCAAATGACTTGGAGTGATGGAGGAATACGACCTCCTCATCCAGAAATCATACCAGCAAATGCTGATATTGGAGGTACAGACAGTGCTAACGGTGTGTTGATGATTGGAGAAAAAGGGATAATTTCAACAAACATTAACGATAGTTCACCACTGATGCCAAAACTCTATCTCTACGATGGTACTACAGAGTTTGGACCGGAAGTGGAAGAAATGATAGAACCCGAATACGGCCATCAACGCAAATGGGTAGATGCTTGTAAAGCAGGATTCAACAGTAAAGAGCACCGTGCGCTGACCTCGTCATTTGATTATGCAGGACCCATGACAGAAACGGTACTTATGGGGAATTTAGCCATTAGAAGCTTTATGCTGCGTGAAGAAAAAGCCAACGGAAGAATGGACTACTATGCACGTAAGAAACTTTTATGGGATGGTGAAAACATGAAAATCACCAACCTAGAAGCTGCCAATCAGTTTGTAACGCGTAATTATAGAACTGGTTTCGAAATCTAATTCTTCGGCATACTTTCAACTAAAAAATCCTGTTCGTTTGAACAGGATTTTTTTTTCTTATAAATATCGATTTAAAATAAAAAAATAGAAAGACGACCCTTAGCGGATAGAATTAGACTACTTTTGCCAGCAGAAAATACTATATGGTAACTTTTAAGTCCCTTGGACTCAATGCACAATTACTCAAAGCCGTTGAAAAACTAGGTTTTGAAAACCCAACAGAAATTCAAACCAAAGTCATTCCCCTACTCTTAGAGCAAAGCAAAGACCTTGTAGCTTTAGCACAGACTGGAACTGGAAAAACAGCTGCTTTTGGATTTCCAATGCTACAAAAAATTAATACAGAGCAACACAACACCCAAGGGTTAATTATTGCCCCCACACGCGAATTGTGTTTGCAAATCACAACTGAGATGAACAGCTACGCTAGTGAGCTAAAAAAAATCAATATTGTTGCGGTTTATGGTGGGGCTAACATCAGTGAACAAGCTAAGAAACTTAAACGTGGAGCTCAAATAGTCGTTGCTACACCTGGGCGTCTCAAAGACATGATCAAACGAAAAATGGTCAACATCAGTGCTATTCAATATTGTGTCTTGGACGAAGCAGACGAAATGCTCAATATGGGGTTCTATGAAGACATAAAAGACATCTTAACACATACCCCAAACGACAAAGATTCCTGGCTCTTCTCTGCTACTATGCCACATGAAGTCAGTATCATTGCCAAGAAGTTTATGCACCAGCCACACGAAGTTACTGTAGGCACAAAAAACTCTGGCGCAAAAAACATAAACCATCACTATTATACCGTAGCTGCAAGGGAAAGGTATCAAACGTTAAAAGCCTTGCTGGGTCTTCATTCAGACCTCTTTGGATGTGTGTTTTGTAGAACAAAAATTGAAACACAAAAAGTTGCTGATCGCCTTACTGACGAGGGGTACAAAGCTGCTGCTCTTCATGGTGATTTAAGTCAAAATCAAAGAGATGCTGTTATGCAATCCTTTCGTAAGAAAAAAATTCAATTACTCATCGCAACAGATGTTGCTGCAAGAGGTATAGATGTAGACGATTTAACCCATGTGATTCATTACAATATCCCAGACGAAGTAGAAATCTACACCCACAGAAGTGGTAGAACCGGCAGAGCAGGAAAAACAGGTACCTCTATTTTATTTGCAACCAAGTCTGACCAACGAAAAATTCGCTTGATTGAAAATAAAATCCAAACAAAAATAATTGAACAGCAACTCCCTGCACCAGAAGAAATTTTAAAACACAAAGTTGCACATTGGGTAAGTCAAATCAAAAGTACTCCTTTGAGAAGTGAATTATTACCCTTTGTTCCTGATGCTGTAAAAGGACTAGAAGAGCTGGATAAGTCTTTACTAGTAGAGCTCTTGCTTTCACGAGATTTTAAAGAAGTGGATTTTAGAGAGAACTACAATTCGGCAGAGGGTCGTAAAGAAAAAAAATACGACCGTGAAGAACGAGTAATCAATGCTCCAGAGGACAAGGATCGATTTTTTATCAATATTGGAGCTAGAGACCAATACGACTGGAAAACCTTGAAGGATTTTGTTCGGTCTTATTTGAATCTGGATCGAGATGATGTTTTTCAAGTGGAAGTAATGAAAAACTTTTCCTTTTTCTCAACGCATAAAAAACACAGAAAACACGTACTAAACGCTTTTGAAGACTTGGTCTTAGACGATAGAAAAGTAATCGTAGAAGAAACTAAAAAAGGAAAAACCTACAGCCCAAAATTCTTTTCAAAAAAAAATAAGAAAAAAAGACGCTAGCCTATAATTTTCGCATCCATATATTGCGGAAACTGACCAAATCTCCATGATCTTGTAAGACAAGAGAACGATGTGTAGATTGATTTGAATTATTGAGTCCTGGCATCACCTCTTTTCCTTTCTTTGGAGGGCCAATGTACTCTGTAGTCCCAACTATCTCTACATTATTCTGTACTAAAACACCATTGTGAAAAACGGTGATTGTTCCCGCTTTGATTTCGTTTCCTTCGGCATCGTATTGAGGCTCATTAAAAATGATGTCATACACTTGCCATTCACCAGGAGGGCGAGTTGCATTGACCAAAGGGATACGTTGTTTATAAATTGAGGATGCTTGTCCGTTTGAATACGTTCTATTGTTATAACTATCTAAGACTTGAACTTCATAGCGCCTTTGAAAAAAAACACCACTATTTCCTCTACCCTGCCCCTCTCCTTTAACTTCTGTAGGGGATTTCCATTCAATATGCAACTGTATGGAGCCGTGTTCTTCAATGGTTTCTATATTACCCGTTCGAGGAACTACAGTCATTGATCCATCTTCATTTAGAGTCCATTCGACAGGTTTTTTTGATCGTTCTTGTCGCCATTTTGAAAAATCAGTTCCGTCAAATAGCACTATGGCATCACTTGGAGGGCCGGCAGAAATTCCTGGAGTAACTATTGATGGCTCGGGTTCCCAGACTTCAGTATCTTCAGGTTTTGGTCGTTGTTGTGCAAAAAGAAATTGTCCGATAAAAAGTAGGGTGATAAAGTATTTCATCTGTACGTATTTATAGTTAAATTAAATGTTAGATCGAACATCCATAATTATTAAATCGATATTTTATTTAAGTTAAATAATGGTTGTTTCATTTTTAAGATTTTGGTAAGTTATACCCATTGTGATAAGTATTGGTTAAATATGTTGTATTGATTTGGTTGTCTGTAAATTGATTTTTTGCCTTATCCCAAATGAGCTTTTGACCCGAACGGTAGGATATATTTCCCATTTGAGCAACAGTAGCAACATGGGCTCCTTGTTGAGCTGAACAATGAACTGCAGCGGGATTGTTTGCTCTGATCGCTTCTATAAAGTTTCTAGTGTGTTTTTCTACCCCATTGTCTGTTGGTTTTACAAGAGGTTTAGCAACTTTATTTTCACTCTGTCTTTCTTCTACTACTTCCCAACCTCCGCGGTTTAAAACAAGGGTTGCATTGTTTCCTATAAAAGCAATACCGTGATCTCTATCATAAGAACCATTATCAATACCCATAGCAGAATCCCAAACAAGATTAAAGCGGTCGAATTCATAGAGGGTAGTCAAGGTGTCAGGAGTTTCTTCTGCCAGCTCTGGATAAGCAAATTTTCCTCCTAAGCCCACTATAGATTTGGGCAAAGAAGCTTGCATCCCCAAGAGTGCATAATCCAATAAATGTACACCCCAATCAGTCATAAGTCCCCCAGCATAGTCCCAAAACCAACGAAAATGAAAATGGAAACGACTTGAGTTAAATGGTCTTAGGGGTGCTGGACCTAACCAACTTTTGTAATCTACTCCTTTTGGTGGACTACTGTCGGGAACCTTTGCAGCAGGGCGCATCCATCCCTGGTAACACCATACTTTTACGGTTCGTATATTTCCCAAAACACCCGTTTCAATATACCGAACTGCATCTTGAAAATGCTGTTGACTTCGTTGCCACTGTCCAACTTGAACTACTCTACTGTATCTTTCTTGTGCGGCAACCATTGCATTGCATTCACCTATAGAATTTCCAATGGGCTTCTCACAATACACGTGTTTTCCTGCTTCACAAGCGTGGATCATGATTAATGCATGCCAGTGATCGGGAGTACCTATTATTACAGCATCTATATTTTTTTGATCTAAAAGTGCACGATAATCCCTATAAACACTAACCTTAATACCCATTTTCTGGAGTTCTTGCTGTCTTTTTTGAATGACATTTTGATCTACATCACAAATGGCTGCTAATTCCACACCGGGAGTTTTTAAAATTGCCTTTGTATTGGACCAACCCATTCCATTTAAACCAATAGTACCCACACGAATACGATCGTTAGACCCGATTATATTTTTTCCTGTTGAAAACAAAGAATAAGGTGAAATGAGAAAGCCCCCAGCGACCAAAGAAGAGGACCTTGTTATAAATGCTTTGCGGTTCATTCGAATACTTATATTTAAATTCCTCATTAAAATAGTAAAATTGGTCGAGTTTTTAATCAATCAAAAGAGAAGTAATTTTTGAAGAGCTTCTTATTTATTTTTTTTTGTAATTTTCTCCCTATAAACAAGGATCAAATGGAGACGATTATAGCTTATTTTGAAACGATCCCTTCACTGCATCGCAGTATACTTCTTGTAGGTGGACTGAGTTTTTTTTGGATACTAGAAGGAACCTTTTTCTTAGTTCCTTTTCGTTATAAAAAGTGGAAACACGCCATTCCAAATTTATTTTTTACACTAACAACGGTATTGATTAATTTTATATTAGCCTTTCTTTTACTGAACACTTCGGACTGGGTTCAAGACAACCAATTTGGGATACTGCATTGGATACCATCCGTTCCCCTTTGGGCAGAAGTACTGATCGGTGTCTTGTTTTTGGATCTCATAGGTGCCTATGCACCTCATTGGGTAGAACACAAAATCAAGCCTCTTTGGATGATTCATTTAGTCCATCACAGCGACCACCATGTAGACACTACTACTGCAAACCGACATCATCCTCTAGAAAGTATCATTCGATTTGTTTTTACACTCTTCGGTGTATTCCTTGTTGGAGCGCCTATAGGAATTGTTATGTTGTACCAATCATTATCTTTAGTTGCTACTCAATTTACACATGCAAACATTAAACTACCCAAAAAAGTAGATCACTATATGAGTTTTGTTTTGGTCTCTCCAGACATGCACAAAACCCATCATCACTATCGATTACCCTATACAGATTCTAACTACGGAAACATTTTCTCCTTGTGGGATCGTCTTTTTGGGACCTACCTGCCCTTTGATAGAGAAAAATTAGTTTATGGTGTAGATGTGTTTTTTGATGAAGAAGCAAACGGTAAAATCCGGACGCTACTAAAGCAACCACTACAAACCTACTCTAAACCAACCCTAACCCCAAAAAAAGAGCTTTAGGCGAGTCTTTTTACAAGTTCTTCTAAGGGATAGGTTTCTTGCGTACCACTGGTCATATCTTTAAAAACAAAACTATTTTGTTTCAGTTCTTCAGAACCTATTAAAACAACCTTTTTGATGTTTTTAGCATTGGCGTAGGCAAGTTGTTTTTTCAATTTTGCCTCGGTCGGATACAGCTCACAAGAAATATCTTGATTTCTAAGTTGAGAAAGAAAACGATAGGCTTGTTCCGCTGCAGCAGCACCAAAATTAGCAAAGAGTACTTTTGTTTGGGGTTGCAGTGCTTGTGGAAATAGTCCTAATGCATCCATTACAAGATAGATTCGCTCAAAACCAAAAGAAACTCCAATACCACTCATGTTTTTTAAACCAAAAGTCCCTGTAAGATCATCATAACGGCCACCGCCACCTATTGAGCCCATTTTCACCTTTTCAGGAGCAGCAACTTCCACAATCATACCTGTGTAATAATGAAGTCCCCTTGCAAGAGTTAAATCAAACTTTAAAGCAACCGCCATTAGACCATTTGCTTTTAGATGAGAAAAAATAAATTCCAATTCTGATAGCCCTTCTAACCCTATGGATTGATCTGCAAAAAGCACTTTTAAAGCTTCAATTTGTTCTTCAGCACTCCCTTTTAAAGACACTAATTGCTCCAAAACTTGAAGTGATTCATCAGAAAATCCTTTGCTTTTTAGTTCTTCAAAAACACCTAAAGCACCTATTTTATCCATTTTATCTAGGGCAATCGTAAAATCGACTAAGTGTTCCTCAGCTCCTAATAATCCTGCTATTCCTGCTAGTATTTTTCTGTGATTCACTTTGAGAACAACTCCGTCCATTTTAAGATCTGAGAAAGCAGCATCGTAGAGTGCTAAAACCTCTACCTCTTGCCATAAAGAACGGTCCCCGACGATATCAGCGTCGCATTGATAAAACTCCTGAAATCGTCCATGCTGCGGCCTATCGGCTCTCCATACGGGCTGTATTTGATACCTGCGAAAGGGAAAGCTGAGTTCATTCTGATGTTGAGCAACATAACGTGCAAAAGGCACGGTAAGGTCATAACGTAGTGCCTTTTCAGATACTGAATGGATAAATTTACTGAACTCCCCTTTAGCAAGAGCTTCAGTATCCGCTTTTTTTATCTTTTCCCCTGAATTTAAAATTTTAAAAACCAGCCGGTCTCCTTCCTCACCATAGACTCCGGTCAGGGTTTCTAAGCGTTCAAATGTTGGGGTCTCAATAGGACCAAACCCAAAACGTTCAAAAACTTTTTGAAGGGTACTTTTTAGGTAGTTTCGTTTTACGATTTCTTCCGATGAAAAATCACGCGTCCCTTTTGTTGTCGCTGGTTTAATTGCCATAGTGTATTTTGTTCTACAAATATCTTTTATTTTGACGAATTGGAAAAATAACTTTGTAAACGACTATAGCGCCCACCCTTTGAAAGGGTAGCCCCCTTTTTTAAATAACTATATATAAATTCGTTTCTACTGGGAGTGTAGGGCTTTGATGCGGTGTACAGTGTTACTTTATCAGAATGAAGCTGATTCAAGAGTATCTCAAAACCTGCTTCAGTAGTTAAATCTGTGAATTGAGGGCTTATTTTTACTACGAACACTGTTGCACTCTTTTCTTGAGTATGAAAAAGGTATAGCTGATCTGGGGTTGAGAATTCTAGATAGGCACAAGTACTTATAATCCTATCCCATACCATATCACTAAATGCATTCAAGAGATGATCAACCTTTTCCAGTGACTCCTCTTTTATTTTATCCCATTCTTTTTTATTAATCCCTTGAGCTGCTAAAAATATAGAAAATTCTTTGTGCATCTCACGAAACTGTGCTTCTGATAGTTTGTGGTATCGCATAGGAAAGGGATATAAAAAAACCCACTTGAGAGTGGGTTTTGATAGTTTTAGGCTGTAGTGTCTGCCACTATTTCAAATGGTAGTTCAAAACTTACCTCTCGGTGTAACCTCACTTGGGCAACGTATTTACCGAGGCGTTTGATGGATTTACCAGGAAGAGAAATAAACTTTTTGTCAAGTTCACTAGTCTTTGCACTGATGGCTTGAGCTAAATCTGCATTGGTGATTGATCCAAACAATTTGTCTCCTGACCCTACTTTAGAAGCCAACTTAATTTCAAGGGCTTTGATTTCATCGGCTCTTTTATTCGCTTCATCTATGATGGACTGTTCTTTAAAAGCACGTTGTTTTAAATTTTCAGCCAGCACCTTACGAGCAGTAGTTGTTGCGATAACTGCTTTCCCTTGGGGAATTAAAAAATTTCTACCGTAACCGTTTTTAACACTCACGATGTCGTCTTTAAACCCAAGATTTTGTACGTCTTCTTTTAATATTAATTCCATGATGAGTGCTTTATTATTTTAACATATCAGCTACATAAGGCATTAAAGCCAGATGACGTGCTCTTTTAACAGCTACAGAAACCTTACGTTGGTATTTTAAAGAAGTACCGGTAAGTCTTCTAGGTAAAATTTTACCTTGCTCATTTACAAATTTCAATAAAAAATCAGGGTCCTTGTAGTCCACATACTTAATACCTGAGCGTTTGAAACGACAGTATTTTTTCTGTGAAGAAGTATCGATATTTAACGGGGTAAGGTATCGAATTTCCCCTTCTTTTTTTCCAGTGTTTTGTTCTTCTATCTTAGACATTGCTTATGCTTTTGCTTTGTTTCTTTTTTTTCTTTTTTCCGCCCATGCTTGCGCGTGCTTGTCCAACTTCACAGTGAGGTAGCGCATGACGCGTTCGTCTCTGCGAAATTCGAGCTCTAAAGCTGATACAGTTTCGTTAGGAGCAGTAAATTCAAGAAGATGATAGAAGCCGCTTTTCTTATTTTCAATAGGATAAGCAAGCTTTTTAAGACCCCAATTTTCTTGATGGGTCAATGACCCCTCTTGGGCTTTAATAAAGCTAACATACTTTTGAACTGCTTCCTCTATCTGAGTCTCAGATAGAACGGGATTTAAAATGAAAACAGATTCGTAATGATTCATATATTATATTTTAGGACTGCAAAAGTACAGTTCTCTTCTGATAAAGCAAAATAAAATAAAAAGATTATTTCATTCTATAAAATCTAAAAACAGGACGAGTTGTTGAATAAAAATTGTGCTGAATATTTTAAAAATTTATTTAATATATTTTCTTGCTTTTAAAAAATATTATTCTACATTTACATCACCTGAACATAAGTAGGTTAAGTTCATGGTAAGATTTGGGGCAAAAAGGAGGAATTTATTCCTCCTTTTTATTTAATATATTATTGTCCTTGCTTTTTCAAAATATTATTCTACATTTACATCACCTGAACATAAGTAGGTTAAGTTCATGGTAAGATTTGGGGCAAAAAGGAGGAATTTATTCCTCCTTTTTATTTTTAATACGGATCTACATCAAAATTTACCCGAACCGACCGAAAAGCCGCTATCGCCTGAAAACTCTTGAAGGTTTTGTTTACTAACTTCTTTACCGTTGAAGTATTGAGCTGATGATCTACTTTTATTATCAAATGTTTGATGTATTGATTGCGTACTCGAGACACAGGAGGCAATACAGGACCAAGCACAGTACCTTTATAAGACTGCTTAATTACGCTGGAAAACCAATCTGAGGCTGTTGTTACTGTTTCAAATTGACGGCTTTTGAAAGTTATACGTATCATTCTAAAGTAAGGAGGATAGCGAAATTGCTTTCGTTCATTCTTTTGCACTTCAAATAAAGCATCAAAATCGTGGTTAATTACTTGTTGTAATATTGGATGACTTGGCTGAAAGGTCTGTATTAAGACTTGTCCTTTTTGATCGGATCTACCAGCACGACCTGCAACTTGACAGAGCATTTGATAACTTCTTTCATGTGCTCTAAAATCGGGTAAATTCAAAACATGATCTGCATTGATCACACCCACTAATAATACATTTTTAAAATCCAACCCTTTGACCACCATCTGGGTACCCACCAGTATTTGTATGCGTTCTTTGTCAAAATCTTCAATAATTTGATCAAAACTCCATTTTCCTCTAGTACTATCCCAATCCATTCTCCTCACGGAGGCTTGAGGAAAATATTTTTGAATTTGTTCTTCAATCTGTTGAGTACCTACTCCTTTAGTAGATAGTGTTGGCATTCCACAAGCATGACACTGGGTGGGCATTGGAACGTTATACCCACAATAATGACACCTCAATTGATTTTGGGCTTGATGATAGGTCATAGAGACATCGCATTGGGTGCACTGGGGTGAATGACCACAACTTTCACACTCCATTATCGGTGCATATCCTCTTCTGTTTTGAAATAAAATAACCTGTTTACCTAGCTCTAACGTATTTTGAATAGCTTCAATCAGTTGAAATGAAAACATTTCTTTCATTGTCTTTTTACGATGAGCTTCCTTAAGGTCGATTAACTGGATGTTGGGTAGAGCTACTCCACCATAACGCGCTGTTAATTTAACCCAGCCGTATTTTCCATTTCGAGCGTTTTCAGCGGTTTCCATCGAGGGAGTTGCAGATCCCAAAACCACAGAAGTATTCATTGCATTAGCGAGATAAATAGCACTGTCCCTTGCTTGATATCTCGGTGCAGGGTCAAACTGCTTATAGGAGTTTTCGTGTTCTTCATCTACTATCACTAACCCTATATCTTTAAAAGGCAATAACACTGCAGAACGTGCTCCTACTACAACTTGTCCTTTTTGATTTCCTTCTAAAACTCGATTCCAAACTTCAGTTCTTTCGTGAATGGAAAAACGCGAATGATAAACCAAAACCCGACTTCCAAAACGTGCGGATAAGCGTGAAACAATCTGTGAAGTAAGTGAAATTTCGGGCAAGAGGTAGAGTACTTGCTTGCCCTTTTTTAATTCTTCTTCGATTAAACGAATGTAGACCTCTGTTTTTCCTGAAGCAGTAACCCCTTCAAACAATACTACCCTATCCTTTTTCAATTTTTCATTCAATTCAATAAAGGCTCTATTTTGAGCAGGTGAAAGGGTTTTGGCCTTATTCTCATCTGGAGTTGATTGAATTAATACTCGATTTTTTTCTTGAAACTCTTCCTTGAGTACACCCCTATCAATAAGGGCCTTGAAAGGAGCACTTCCTACAGCTGCCTGTTTTTTTAAATGTTCGACTTCCTGCCAAACATCCTTGGAATTTCCACTACTTAAAAGCGCCATTAAAACTGCTTTTTGCTTAGGTGCGCGCTCTAAAGTTATGATTAGGTTTTTCAATTCACTTTCGTTGCTGTAAGATTCATTTAACTGAACCATACGGACTTTCCTTGGTTTGAATTTTTCTTCCAAGCGTTGATGAATCACGGCTACGTTTTTATCAACCATATCCATGATAAGTGGCATGACCTTTTTTATATCTGTTATTTGACTGATTTCATGTATTGTCAAATTTTGCTTTTGTAATGCTTCATATACTATGAATTGACTATCGGAAAGTTCATTTAACTGATCCTCTGTAGCCTCTCTTTTGACTACGATACTTTCACTTTCGATAAGCAAGGCTCCTGGCATACATGCGCGAAGTACTTCACCTTGAGTACACATATAGTAACTGGAAAGCCAATTCCAAAAGGCTAATTGTATTTGAGTAACAACTGGATACTCATCCAAAAGCATTACAATAGGCTTTGGCTCGTAAATCTGCGGAAGAACCGTATGGATTCGAACAATGATTCCTGTATAAATCTTTTGTTTCCCAAAAGGAACGGCAACCCTACAGCCCACAACCACTTTTTTCAGCTGATCGTTAGATAAACTGTATGTGTATGTTTTTGGCAATGCCAAGGGAAGAAGTACATCAATGAAATGCTGTGAACTATCCGGCGTCATCTTGAGTCACCTTTGGTTCTCTTTTAAAACGAGTTAATGTAGCATTGAGTTCAAAACCCAAAAGAAGTATGTTCGAATTAATCCAGATGTATAAAAGAAAAATCAACAATGCTCCAATGGAACCGTAGAGCTGATTGTAATTAGAAAAATTTTCTATGTAAATCCCAAAACCATAAGTAGTCAAAAAGAACAATAAAGTAGTCATCAATCCACCTGGTGTAAAGAATTGATTTTTTCTTCCTTCTATAGTTCCGAAGTAATAAAGAATATTAACGGTTAAATACACAAAAAGTCCAAAAAAGACCAATTGACCAATACGGGTCCAGCGTATTTCAGAAGCAATAAGTGAATCCAAATTATTGAGAATATAAAACTCAAAATAGAAAAAAACGATTACCGCTATAAGTGAAAGAAAAGCAAGAAGAACACTGACGCCCACTGACAGTAAATATTGTTTGATAAAATTTCGTGAAAAAGTTACATGATAAGAAACTTCGAAACTTCCGAAAATAGAAGAAATACCATTGGCTGAAAGAAAAACTGAAAGTAAAAAAACAGAGGACAACAGCCCTCCTCGAGGTTTATTTCTTATATCTTCAAAAATACTTGCAAAAAAAGTTTGAGTGTCTGGTGGTAAAAAGAACTCGATATAATTCAAAAAAGTTTGATCGAAATTTTCAATCTGAATAAAAGGAATTAAATCTAAAAAAGGAATGAGATTGAGAATGAACAATAGAAAAGGAAACAGCGCCATAAAAAAACTGAAAGAAATGCTTCCCGCTCTAGAAGTTAATGCTCCTTTAACAATACCTATGGTATACATCTCCAATAAATCGTAAAGTGAGAATCCGTGAAAGCCAGGTGGTTTTAAGGCTTTAAGAAAAAACACAATCGGCTTGATTACAGGAAGTTGTAAAATTTTCGACATGAAAAACAAAGCGTTTGCCATACAAAGATAAAAGGCTAAGTCAAATGAAATGATAAATACTGCTAAAATCGAAAGCCTTTGTACCTTTACTGCGTGGAAATCCAATTGCTTTGTATAGGAAAAACCGATCAGTCATTTTGGTCTGACGCACTCAAAGAGTATCACAAAAGACTTCAGCACTATGTAAAGTTTTCTATTGTAATCATTCCAGATATTAAATCTGCTAAGAAAACTGACCCAAAAAAAATTAAAGAGGAAGAATCCAAAATACTCTTTCAAAAAATTAAACCGACAGATGCGGTGGTCCTTCTCGATGAAAAAGGAAACTCTTTTTCCTCTGTTTCCTTTTCTAAAGAACTGGAAAAGAAAATGAATACTGGTAAAAAAAGGTTAGTCTTTGTGGTAGGTGGAGCCTTTGGGTTTTCTGAAAAGGTGTACCAAAAGTTTCCAAACAGGCTGTCGCTATCTCAAATGACTTTTTCACACCAAATGATTCGCTTATTTTTTTGTGAGCAACTCTACCGTGCCTTTACAATATTGAATAATCATCCCTATCACAACGATTAAATGAAACTTATTTTTGCAACCCATAACCAAAACAAGGTCAATGAACTCAATTTATTACTTCCTGAATCCATTACTTTATTGAGTTTAAACGACATCAACTGCACACAAGAAATCGAAGAGACCGGTAGCACTTTAGAAGAAAACGCTCAAATTAAAGCAGATTTTATCCGAAAAAAATATGGAATGGATTGTTTTTCTGATGATTCGGGCCTTGAGGTAGATGCTTTAAATGGAGCTCCGGGTGTATTTTCTGCTCGCTATGCTGGAAGCCCCCCTAATAATGAAGCTAATATTAAAAAAATATGGAACGAGCTCAAGGGGATTTCTACTCCAAAAGCACGCTTTCGCACCGTCTTTTTTCTTCATCAGGCAGGTAGATCTCACACCCTAAAAGGAACCGTGGAAGGAACCCTCATTTTTGAAAAACGCGGTAACGGTGGCTTTGGATACGATCCCATTTTTATCCCAAATGGATACTCTCAAACTTTTGCCGAAATGGGCAATGAGCTAAAAAACACCATCAGTCATAGAGCAAAAGCCACAGCAGAACTTTTAAAAGTCTTACGAAAAGTTTAAAATGAATATTAAAGTCCCGCTGAAAACATAGGTTTAACTGATTTTTACATAAATTTAGACCATGAGGAAATTCTGGCTCCTAGCTATCGTCTTTTTGGGTTTTAAAGGGCTTTCACAGCAGGACTTCAGTGCTGTTGTTGAAAACGAAACCACAGGTTTGCCCATGTCGAGCGTTCATGTACTAAACCTTACCCAAGTAATAGGTGCTATCACAGATCAAAAAGGAATATTTGAAATTCCAGCCCAAGTAAACGATACCTTATATTTTTCATATTTAGGGTTTAAACCCCTTAAAATTGCTGTTACAAATGATATGTTGAAGTTTGGAAATTTCAAGTTTGTAATGACGGAGTTAGCGTTTGCTTTGGAAGAAATTGAAGTACGACCCTATCAACTAACAGGATATCTTGACATCGACGTCAAAAATGCTCCAATAAATACCGCTCGGAGGTACAGCATTTCAGGACTACCTAACTTGGGATACGAATCTGGAAATAGAGGTATTCGCGGTTTTTCAAAAGCAGTAGAAGGACTGTTCAATCCTGTTGATTTATTGAGTTCTGTTTTTGGCAACAACGCTAAACAAATGCGGAAATTAAAACTAATGCGGGAAGACGATCAAATAAAAAATCTTTTGGTCTCTAAATTTGACCGGCAAGTTCTCATTCAACTATTAGGTGTCAAAAGAGTGGATATTGATGAAATATTGAGAAATTGTAATTATTCGGATGCATTCATGAATGAGGCCAATGATTTGCAAATATTGGAAGCCATCTCAAAGTGCTATGAAGAATACAGGGTCTTACAACTCTAAATGCCAACTTTATCCGACTTTTTCAAACCCTTAACAGCTGCGAAAAAAGACAGATTAAATGCTGTTTGTTTTGTAAAAAAGCATCCCGAATTACTTCCTGATTTATTCCAATTGGCTTTCAGTTCAAAAGCAATGAAAAAAAACCGCTATGCAGCCTGGGTAGTTGAGCTCTTAGTATTGGAAGACTTAAACCGTCTAACTCCTTTTCTGGATTTGTGTGTAGGTGCTATGCCATCCATTTCAAACTCAAGTATGCGAAGGGCTATAAGCAAATGTCTTTGGCATTATTTTAAAGAAAATAACAGTAGAAATTTAACCCTAAATCAAAAAGAACAACTTGTAAATGCCTCCTTAGACTGGGTTCTTACAGAACAAAAAACAGCTCCTTTGAGCTTTACAATAAAACTGCTTGCACTTTTTTTCGATGATATTGCTGGTCTTAGAAATCAACTCAAGGGACTCTTGATTGATTCTAACCGAGTTTTTCCAAAAGGACTTTATCCTACTTTTAGGATAGTTTTTAATAACTGAATTCATTAAAGCTAATAGAACTCGTATCTTTGCACATTAAATTTAGACAACATGCTACTTACCGCACTTAATGCCATTTCACCAATAGATGGACGTTATCGGTCAAAAACAAGATCTCTTGCCCCTTTTTTTTCAGAAGAAGCGCTTATGAAATACCGTGTTCAAGTAGAAATTGAATACTTTATTGCACTTTGTGAACTTCCACTACCTCAACTTACAGAATTCAACCCCTCCCTTTTTGAAGAACTCCGAAGTATCTATGAACACTTTTCAACCGAAGATGCTAAGGAAATAAAGGAAATTGAACAAACTACCAATCACGACGTAAAGGCTGTTGAATATTTTATAAAAAAAGAATTTGATAATCTAGAGCTTCAAAATTTCAAAGAGTTTATTCATTTTGGTTTAACTTCACAAGACATCAACAACACAGCGATTCCTCTTTCCATAAAAAATGCTGTAAATCAAATATACCTCCCAGCGCTAGATCAAGTTATTGAGGAGCTCAATACAAAAACAGAGGAGTACAAAGAAATTGCTATGTTAGCGCGTACTCACGGGCAGCCTGCCTCTCCTACTCGCTTGGGAAAAGAAATTGAAGTTTTTGTTCAGCGCATTAAAGCTCAGAAAAACCAATTGTTGGAAAATCCCTTTGGAGCAAAATTTTCTGGTGCTACAGGAAATTTTAATGCACATCATGTTGCCTATCCAGATATCGACTGGAAAGCTTTCGGAAAAGATTTTGTCGAAAACAGATTAGGACTATCCTATTCCTTTCCTACTACTCAAATTGAGCATTACGATTCTTTTGCTGCTCTTTGTGATAATATGAAACGAATCAATACAATACTTATAGATCTAAATAGAGATCTGTGGCAGTATATTTCCATGGATTACTTCAAGCAAAAAATAAACGAAAAAGAGGTAGGTTCTTCTGCCATGCCCCACAAAGTGAATCCGATTGATTTTGAAAACTCCGAAGGAAATTTAGGCATTGCTAATGCTGTATTTGAGTTTTTAGCTTCGAAACTTCCTGTTTCAAGACTACAACGAGACCTAACTGATAGTACTGTTTTGAGAAATATTGGTGTTCCATTTGGCCATACCCTGATCGGACTTCAATCTACATTGAAAGGTCTGGGCAAATTAGTTGTAAACACAACCAAAATTGAGGATGATCTCAATGCAAATTGGGCAGTGATAGCAGAAGCTATTCAAACCATTTTAAGAAAAGAAGGCTATCCTAACCCCTATGAAGCATTAAAAGAACTTACCCGGACAAACACAACTATCGACAAAACGGTCATCCAAAGATTTATCGAACAATTAGAAGTAGATCAAGAAGTCAAAACAAAACTTAAAACGATCACTCCATTCAACTATACCGGCATTTAAGCACTATAAAAGGCTGCTCAATCCAGAACGTGTATCAGCGATTTCTTTTTCCAAAAGATTGGGGTCTATCTTTTTTATTAATTTACTTAAAACCAATGGATTGATGTCAGTTCCCAAAATGCGTAATAGACCAAAACCACTGCCTGGAATCGAAACAAAAACAATACCTTCTTCAATCTGATCTGTTTCCCCTTCAAACAAAAAACTTCCTTGTCCCTTGTCAAATGCTTTAAACTCAAAAAGGTTTTGATAACGCTTATTTTCCAAAAGCTGTTCAACCGTTTTCAATTCCTGTTTTAATAATTGCACTTGGTTTTCTTTGGGGCGATATACCAATAGATTTAATTTTCCAATATTCGATACTGCCTTCAATTCTTCTTGGGTTAGATTTTCGCTAAAAATATTTTCCAATTGAAAAGGGATATTCACAATTAAAAAAGAAGGATCCTCTAGTTTTTCTACAAAATAAGATTGCAAAGATGGCTGCTTATCACAAGTTATGAATAGTAAGACAGGCAGTAGCAAGTAGACTAATAAAAATTTCTTTTTCATTATTTAAGTTTCTTCTTTTGCGCTTTTTTCAATTGATCCCCTCCGGGAAGATCCATTTGATCAGTTAATTTTGAGATTTTATTCAAATCAATATCCCCTTCAAGCAGCAATAAAACTGATTCGATCGTTCTGCCGTTAAACTGTAAGCTTTTATTCGAACTTTTTAAATTTTCAGTAACATACATCAAAAGCTGTTGGACGTAGTTTTCACGTGTACCCTCTTTTACATAGAAAGCAACATTAGCTTCTGCATCTTTAATACTCATCAATTGTTCTAAATCATTTTTAGAAACCTCTTGATTAACCCATTTCAGCATTTCGCTGGAAATGTCTTGATTTGATGATACGAGTACTTTAAAATTGTTGATACTGGTCACCATATCCAAATATTCTTGAGCTTCAGGATCATCGAGGCTGATACTCATTTGTCCTAACATTTTAAACATTTTTGGACTTATTGAAACTAGAGTTACATCATCGTTGTTTGCGTAGCGCTCAAAGATGGTCTGTGCATGTACACCAAATGTCAGTAAAAGTGAAGCGATTAAAAAGAGTTGTTTTTTCATAATAGTTACTTAATTAATTTTTTTGTGGTTTGATCCCAATAATCCAAATAGGCGAGTTGTTGTGTGCCTTTGTTTAAATTAAGGGATAATCGTTTTATGTTATTTTGAAACTGATCGAAAGCATAATAAAGCTCTTGTTCTTCTGGGGTGAGTATTGAGGAGTTGCTTGGTGGGTTTAGGTATAGGGTCACTGCTATAGCAAGCATAGCAGCAACTGCCATCCATGGCCGAAAAGAAAACCATTTCTTTTCTGTGTTAGAGAGAGCTATTGCAGAAGCTTCATTAAAATACCCAAAAAACGATCGGTAAACTAACCAAGAGTCGGGGATCGTTTTTGTGCTAACAAAATACGTTCTGAGAAGTTCCTCTTCTTTGAGGGTTGTAAAACCCTTATCATACTTATGAAGTAATTTTTTAATAGTTTCAGTTTCCATGAGACTGTATTTTTAAAAATTGTTTTTTTAATTTTTTTCTAATCCGAGACAAATAAACTCGGACCGTACCTTCTGGAATTTCTAGAATGTGTGCAATCTGATCAAATTCATAGTGTTCTATTTCTCTGAGTTGAATGATCATTCGCTCTTTTTCTGGGAGTTGATCAATCAGTTGAGTTACCCATCGCATCTGATCACGAACCTCTACTTGCTTTTGCAAGGAGTGTGAAGGTCTTTGTGATAGCTGCTCATTTAAAGACAAAACCTTTGCTTGTTTTGATTTCAAACGATCTAAACAGTAATTTTTTGCCATGGTAAGGGAGTAGGATTCTATATTTTCAAATGAATTGCGCTTCTCCTTACCCATGCTCCACAATTTTAAAATCACCTCCTGAGTGGCATCTTCCGCTTCTTCTCTCGAAATTAAAATTCTTTTGGACATGCGAAAGATACGGTCGCGTATCTGCTGAATTTGATCTAAAAATTGTTTATCTGCAATCAACTGCATTGATTTATTCTTATATACTAGAGACGAATGTACTATCTAATTGTTACAGTTGGCATAAAATAGTTCATATTAAGCGTGATTTCTTTAATTTTGGCAATAACAAACAATTTTAAACTTGCGCATGAATCAAATTCATTTTATGACCAAACGAATTTTAATTGTACTCTTTTTTGTTTTTTCAAGTTGCACGAAAGAGGCTGCTGAAGCAGAAACAAAAACTACGCTAAGTGGCGATACCGACGACTCCGCTATCAGTCTCGAAGGGGATCTACAAATTAGTGACTTTGTTTGGCAAGGATTGAATCAATTCTATTACTGGCAAGAAGAGGTAAATGCGCTTGCTGATGAGCAACTCAACGACGAAAAAGCCTATGCGCAATACATTAGCGAAAATGCTGATCCAGAAGCTTTTTTTGAATCATTGAAACATCCAGATGATCGATTTAGTTGGATACAGGACGATTACAGAGAATTAGAAAATACATTACAAGGGATTTATGCAACCAATGGAGTAGAGTTTGGATTGTTATATGCCTGTGAAAACTGCAACGAACTGGTAGGTTTTGTCAAATACATTCTCCAAGGTTCTGATGCTTCAGATAAAAACATCAAAAGAGGAGATTATTTTACTGGTGTGAACGGCACAACACTCACAGTGAGCAACTACCGTTCATTACTTTTTGGAGACAATCTGTCTTATACTCTCAATATGGCTTCCATTCAAAACGGAACCCTCACTCCAAATGGAGTTGAAGTTGCTCTCACAAAAGAGGAAAATTTTGAAACAAATCCCATTCAGCTTGCAAAAACAATCACTCAAGGAAATGGAGAAAAAATAGGATATTTGATGTACAATCAATTTGTAGCTGAAAAAAGTGATGCCTTAAATCAACAATTTGCTGAATTTAAAAGCCAAAACATTACCGATTTAATAATTGACTTAAGATACAATGGAGGTGGCTCCGTTAGAAACTGTGTTGAACTGGCCAGTATGATCACAGGTCAATTCACTAATAAAATTTTTGCTGAAGAGCAGTGGAATGACAAACTACTAACTTATTTAAAAGACCGTTTTGGTTTGGAGTCTCTTATCAACCGCTTTGTTAGTTCATTGAGTGATGGGACCACCATAAATTCATTGAATTTGGAACGTGTATATATAATTACTACCTCAGAAACTGCATCAGCAAGCGAATTACTTATCAACGGACTGGCTTCTTATATACAGGTGATACAGGTGGGTGAACGCACGGTGGGTAAAAACGTAGGTTCCATTACTGTTTATGATTATATAGATAATGACCAAACCAAAAATCCAGATCACACCTATGCTATGCAACCTATTGTTCTAAAAATTGCCAATAATGACGGATATGCGGACTACGCAGATGGACTGGAACCCAGCACCTTTATTGAAGAAGACATTAGGAATTTAGGGAGCTTAGGAGAAGAAAGTGAATTGATGCTAGCTACCGCATTAAATTTAATCTCAGGAACAGCAAAATTTACTATCCCTCAGGCAGAACTTTCTAGAGCACTATTGGTTAAAGACCCTCTATTGCTTAAAAGACAACAAATGATTGTTGATAAAACCTTGAATGTTCAAGGCAATCGATAAGTAAACCCTGCCACAAAATTTCGTCCACGCGTTGCATAACCTTCTATTTCAATATAATTGCTGTTGAATAAATTGGTTCCGTGAATAAAAAAATGAATGGGAAATTCTACTGGTTTATAAAACAAACTGAAATTTACAAGTTGGTATCCTTCCAAAAGAGTAGTATTGTCTAATCCCAAACGTTTTCCCACTAGCTGTGTGTTAAAAGTTGTTTTCCAACGGCTTGAAGGAGAAAAAGAAATAAACGTTGTAGAAGAAAACTTTGGAAGATAGCGCAAATCCCCTTCCCTACTATCTGTAAAAGTCATCTGGTGGTCTACCGACCAATGTTTTCCTATCTCTCCTTTTAAAATTACTTCAGCGCCAAAAAAAAGAGCTTCTTCAGCGGTGTTTTCATATCGATACGTTTGTAGATCGTAGCGAATAGAAGGAGCTTCTAGTCGATTGAAATATGTTGTTGAAAACTCCCATCCCTTTGTATTGTAGAGCAAGCCAGCTTCAAAGGAACTGTTTTCTTCTGGTTGTAGTTCAGAATTTCCCGAATATGGATCGTATAATTGATATAAACTGGGCGCAATAAAAGCAGCACTGTATGCTGTTTGTAATTTAAGTAAATTCTGATCCTTATTAAGGAGCTCCAGGGATGGGTTAATGCTATAGGTGAAATGATTTCCATAGCTACTGTGGATATTCCAACGCCCTCCCATATTCAGCCTAAAACCCTCTGAAAAACGGGTCACCACATTTCCATAAAAATCGGTTTGATTGGTCCGTAATCCGTCTTCATAGTCTGCAAAATTATCTTGACTCAAAAGTCCAATAACAGTATAGTAGCGCTCGCTAATAACATATTTATTAAAAAGTTCTAATTGAGTGTTTTCTGCATGAGTTTTAAAAGGAAAGGCGCTTTGAAAATCACGATCTACAACTTGATATCCTAATCGAAGGGAAAGTCCCCCATTTGGATACGTAAAGTTGGGGTTGAAGTACAGCCGACTCATGTCTGTAATTAATTTAAAATCTGCATCCTCTAGAGGAAAACTATTATCAAAATCAGAATGGATACTCGAGTGGTCAAAACCTGTTGTAAGATCAAAAGATTCTTTGGGCTTGTAATCCAAAGAAGCGCCAAAATTGAGAAGGTCAAAAGGATCTTTTTCAGATCCAATTACAGCGCTCATACCCGTCGCACGATTGTGACTCAAATAGGTTTTAGCACCCCACTTTTCACCTCTTTTACTCAAATGCAAACTGTTGGTAAACAAATTGAACCCCCGTTTGTCCTCCCGACTGTTTTGAGAACCGGCACTACTTTGCAAACTCGCGCTAAAACCAGGTGAAGCCTTTTTTGTTTTAATGTTGATCACACCTGTTGCAGCGGCACTTCCATAAAGACTGCTGGCAGCACCTTTGAGGATTTCTATGGATTCAATTTGACTTAAATCCAAAAAATTAATGTTAAAATCGTTTTCTATACGAGAAGGATCAGACACTCTGATTCCATCTATTAAGATCAATACCTGTCGGTTTCTACCCCCTCGAATGGAAACTGTTTTATTTTGTCCTGAGTAGGTTTGACTTCCAAGTATTTCTATTCCCGCATACTGTTTAATTAAAGCACTGATTCCCAGGCCTTGAAAATTTGAAATTTCCTCTGTGTTGACTTTAATGATAGGTCTTCCTGACTGAGACTGTTTAAAAGGAAATCGTGAATCTATAAGAACGACTTCTTCTAAATTTTCTACTTCAGGGAGTGCTGCGATACTGTCTTTTACCTCATCGTTTTGCTGTGCAAAAGCTACTCCACCAAGAACGAAAAATAAGGTGCTTAAAAAAGTCTTTTTAATCATCTGTAAGTAATGTGTTTTTCGCTTTACTCCCGAAGCTAAAAACGATTACACTTGAAGGCAGGTCTCCTGACTTGCATCTTTAATCTACCTTCCCACCCCAAATGGGATAGTGGTGTAAGAGTTGATTAAAGTATCTTGTTTAGACTGAGCTTACAGTTGCGGGTACAGTTCTGGAATTTCACCAGATTCCCTTTTCATCTTTAGCTAAAAAGAACCTTCTTAATAAAAGTACTAATTTAATTCGGGTTTACTGAAGGTATAAAAAGCTTTTTAAAAGAATAATTTAGCACAGAGGTATAGAATAAATCTCCTGCTAGGGCATTAATGAAAAAAGGAATTGCCAAAACAAAACAATTGGTCAATCCTGCCCAGGTAAGAGGGTAATAAAAATACCAAACCCCTAGGTTACTCAAAACAAAAAAGCTTAATGAGGCTCCAAAAACGGTACCAAAAGACAATGATTTTGCCTTAAGCCCTATAATTGAAATTAAAACAAAAGCAGAATAGATGATTGGCATTAAGGAGTGAACCCCAATAAAAAGGTCTGTAAGCAACATACATCCCAAAGGAAGAAAGAGTGCCATTCGTTTATTTGCAAAATGATAGCCCGTAAATAGCGCAATACTTGTTATTGGCGCAAAGTTTGGTGGATGTGGTAACAAACGGGTGAGTAAAGCCAACACGACCAAACCAAAAACAACTTTCATTTCACTTTCTTTAAATCCCATTCCTGTGTTTTTTGTAAAACTATACAATTTATACTATTTGGTCAAATACATTTTACGTCTAGCATACAAATCGTAAAAAGTATCTTCTTTCAAACTATCTATAAACAATATACTCTCACCAGTACTTTTCATTTCGGGACCTAATTGTTTATTGACGTTAGGAAACTTATTAAATGAAAAAACAGGTTGTTTTATGGCGTAACCCTTAAGTTGTGGGTTAAATTTAAAATCGGTTATTTTATTTTCTCCCAACATTACTTTGGTCGCATAATTTACATAAGGCTCTTTGTATGCTTTTGCAATAAAAGGCACTGTTCGAGAAGCACGAGGATTGGCTTCAATGACATACACCTTGTCTTCTTTTACAGCATATTGGATATTGATTAGACCAACGGTGTTTAGGGCTAATGCTATTCTATGCGTATGATCTTTGATTTGTTGCACCACATACTCACCCAAATTGAAAACGGGAAGTGTAGCGTTGGAATCTCCTGAGTGGATTCCACAAGGTTCGATGTGTTCCATGATACCGATGATTTGAACATTTTCTCCATCACAAATCGCATCGGCCTCACATTCTATTGCTCCATCGAGATAGTGATCCAACAATAATTTATTGTTGGGGATTTTTTGTAACAAATCAACAACATGAGCTTCCAAATCCTTTTTATTGATCACAATTTTCATTCCTTGACCTCCTAGTACATATGAGGGCCTTACTAAAATTGGAAAATCCAATTGATCTGCCAATGCCAAAGCCTGATCTGCAGTTTGAGCGACCCCAAATTCTGGATAGGGTATCTCGTTTTCTTTTAAAAGGGTAGAAAAACTCCCCCTGTCCTCTGCAAGATCTAGAGACTTAAAACTTGTGCCAATTATTTTTATGCCGTAACGGTCCAGCTTTTCTGCGAGTTTTAAAGCGGTTTGTCCTCCTAATTGAACAATAACACCTTCGGGTTTTTCATGCTGAATGATGTCGAAAATATGTTCCCAAAAAACAGGTTCAAAATACAATTTATCTGCTGTGTCAAAATCGGTAGAAACGGTCTCTGGATTACAGTTGATCATGATGGTCTCATAACCACATTCTGAAGCAGCTAAAACACCATGAACACAACAGTAGTCGAATTCGATTCCCTGACCTATTCGATTGGGTCCTGAACCTAATACAACAATTTTTTTACGATCGGTGACCACACTTTCATTTTCACTGAAGGCCGTTCCATTTTTGATTTTTACTTTTGCTTCGAAAGTAGAGTAATAGTAGGGTGTTTTAGCTTCAAATTCTGCTGCACAGGTATCCACCAATTTATATACTCTTTCAATACCAAGTTCTGTGCGTTTGTTTCGAACTTCGCTCTCCAAACACTTGAGCATATGTGCCACTTGACGGTCAGCAAAACCTTTTTGTTTTGCCTCTAAAAGAAGAGGTGAGTCTATTGTGTCAATAGATTCTCTAGAAATCTGTTTTTCTAGAAGATGAAGCTCCTCGTACTGCTTCAAGAACCACATATCTATTTTTGTGATTTCGTGAATTCTGGAAAGTGGAATTCCAATTTGAATGGCATCATAAATTACAAATACCCGATCCCAACTTGCTACAGTTAATTTACTTATAATCGTATCGTAATCTGTGTACCCTTTGCCGTCAGCTCCTAAACCATTTCTTTTTACTTCTAAAGACTGAGTTGCTTTGTGAAGCGCTTCTTGAAATGACCTCCCTATTCCCATCACTTCGCCAACGGACTTCATTTGTAATCCAAGTGAACGATCGGAGCCTTCAAATTTATCAAAATTCCAGCGCGGAATTTTTACAATAACATAGTCCAAAGTAGGTTCAAAAAGTGCTGAGGTCGATTTTGTTATTTGGTTGTCCAACTCATCAAGAGTATATCCAATAGCGAGCTTGGCAGCTATTTTAGCTATGGGGTAACCTGTAGCTTTTGAGGCCAAAGCAGAAGAGCGAGATACTCTAGGATTGATCTCTATTGCAATAATGTCTTCTTTTTCGTCTGGACTTACAGCAAACTGTACATTACACCCTCCAGCAAAGTCACCTATACTACGCATCATATGGATAGCCATATCACGCATTTTCTGGAATGTTTTATCAGATAATGTCATTGCTGGTGCAACGGTAATGGAGTCTCCTGTATGAATACCCATAGGGTCCATATTTTCGATTGTACAGATTATGACAACATTGTCGTTTTTATCACGCAACAATTCCAATTCATATTCTTTCCAGCCTATGAGTGCTTTGTCTATCATCACCTCATGTATTGGAGATATTTCCAATCCACGGGTCAATAACTCATCAAAATCTTTCTCTTCATGGACAAAGGAAGCTCCCGCACCACCAAGAGTATATGAGGCCCTAATGACTAGTGGAAAACCAAATTTTTGAGCAATTTCTTGCCCTTTTAAATAGGAATTGGCAGTGGCCTGTGGTGCCATTGCTACACCTATTTTATCCATCAGCTCTCTAAATTGTTCTCGATCCTCCGTGATTTGTATAGCATCGATGTCAACACCAATGATTTCAACTCCAAAATCTTCCCAAATTCCTTTTTCATCAGCTTCAATACACAAATTCAAAGCGGTTTGTCCTCCCATAGTAGGAAGTACCGCATCTACTTTGTGTTTTTTTAAAACTTCAATTATTGATTTTGTATTCAAGGGCTTTAGGTAGACATGATCTGCCATAGAAGGGTCAGTCATGATCGTTGCAGGATTGGAATTGATTAAGATGGTCTCTATACCATCTTCTCGAAGCGATCTGAGCGCCTGGGAACCTGAATAATCAAATTCACATGCTTGACCTATGATGATGGGGCCTGAACCTATTACTAAAATACTCTTGATAGAATCTACTTTTGGCATGCTCTTGAAATATAGAATTTAAATATAAAAAAAAGGTGTTACTCTAAAAAAGTAACACCTTTATAATGGGTTAATCTGATCATTATTTTTTGTGACGCGGTTCAGAGGAAACAGATATTTTTTTTCTCCCTTTGGCTCTTCTAGCTGCTAGGACTTTTCTTCCATTGGCCGAAGCCATGCGTTCTCTGAAACCGTGCTTGTTTCTTCTCTTTCTTCTCGAGGGCTGAAATGTTCTTTTCATAATCTTTCTGACTGGAGTTATGCTCCGTTAAAAGTCGGGCAAATATACAATAACTTTTTTGTCTTCCAAACTTGATTATCAACATTTCGCCTTTGTTTTTTTTTACCTTTGAAAAAAAAATAATGTTTCCAAAAGTCATAAAATTAATTTTAGCACTAGTCTCTTTTGGCTATGGTATTTATCAATTCACAGATGATTACATCGGTAATGGTATTATGTTTTTACTCCTATCTGCCATGTTTGTGCTTTTGTATTTTAAAAATGAATTGATTTTCCTCGCTTTTTTACGTCTTAGAAAGCAAGACTTTGAAGGAACTCAAAAATGGTTGTTACGCATCCCTAATGTGGAGCGCAATTTAGTTAAGAAACAACAAGGGTATTACAATTATCTAATGGGAATCATTGAATCTCAAAAAAATCTAACCCAAGCTGAAAAGTATTTTAAAACCGCCTTAAGGCTGGGTTTATCAATGAATCATGACCTGGCAATGGCAAAAATGAGTCTAGCGGGAATTTATCTTCAAAAAAGACGTAAACGAGAAGCTCAGCAACTTCTTACAGAAGCAAAGAAGTTAGACAAACACGGTATGTTGACAGGTCAGTTAAAGATGATTCAACAACAGATGAAAAAAATCTAGTAAAAACCTTCTTCTGGAAGTTCTATTTCATAATACTTCCTTGACTTATTGTTTAAATGATTTTCTATCAACCAGGGGTTGTGTATTTTCAGTACTTTATAATTGACCCCTTTCTCTTTAGCAAACTCAGCTATATTGGCAATAGGAACATCCCATCCAATTTTTTTAACCGGTACAGGTTGATATAAATCCGAGTCTTCAAAAATAAATCCGTATCGTTCGGGATGGGACATGATTTCTTTAACTGCGAGGATTCTAAAAACATAACGACTTGTTTCAGTGTTCAGTAGTAAATCATAATAATTGTCTACCAGCTGATTATCCAACAAACGCTGTGTGCCATACATTCCTCTGTTGTATGAGGCTGCTGCAAGCGTCCAGCTTCCAAATCGCTTTTTTGCTTTCATTAAATAGGCACAAGCTACACGCGTGGATTTTTCTACATGGTAGCGTTCATCAACATTTGTATTTACTTCTAATCCGTATTCCTTTGCTGTACCAGGCATCAATTGCCAAAATCCTTTTGCCCCTTTTGGGGAGCGAACATTTTCTAAACCACTTTCTATTACCGCTAAATATTTAAAATCTTCAGGAACACCTTCTTCTTTTAAAATGGCTTCAATCGTTGGAAACCACTTGTTGGCTCTTTTCAACAACAACATCATGTTGGACTGCCAGTAGGTGTTAACCAAGAGTTCTTTATCGAATCGCTCTCGAATATCGGGTGCCTCTAGAGGCACTTCTTCTTCTGAGAAAAAAAAGACCTCTGGAAGTTTTAGCGCATACACTTTTGAAGATTGCCCTTGGTCAATGGTATTGAAAGCTGTGAATAATTCAGGGTCAATGCTGTTAAATCCAAAAGAGCAAATAAGTGTTAGGACAAGTAAAAAAAGTGTCGCTTTTATCTTCATTTTAAAAAAATTACAATTCTTTCAAATTTAATTATTTTTACAATAGTAACTTGGGTAAGTTTTCATTGAACCACTTTGCGTGAGTAATTACAGCTGCGTGTCCTCCTTTAATTTTAATGAAAGGTTCTTCGAGATTACCTACAGGAAAGACAGTGTCACTTAGTCCGTGGACATGTATAATGTCTTTTGGGTACAATTCCTGTTTCCAATTCACCAAGGTGTCTATTGCCCAACTTAAATACTCTGGGTTACGCTCAGAAAGATACCTTTGGTAAAGAGCTAGGCGCTTTTTTATTCCTTCTCCAAATGCAAATAAGGCCAAATGATCTAAGTTGTTTATCCATTTTGTGGGAAGCAGTTTGTGTGCATTTGTTTTTTGAGCCATTTTCATAGGAAGCGGAAGCTCTTTATCGCTCTTAATACTAGACACAATTACAGTATTTCTAACCGTTATATGTTTAGCCATCTCTTGAACGAGTACACCTCCAAAGGAAACACCCAGTAAAATTGGTTGATGGTGTTGTATCCGTTCACACATGCGCAAGGCATAACTACCTAGGCTTTCTTTTTGCTTAGGGGGTATCCAACTCAAACAATGAATTTCAAAAGGTTCTGGAAGTTCGATATACTCAAAAATCTTAGGACTTGCTGCCATTCCTGGCATAAGGTAAATCGGTATCTTGGCTTTTTTTGTTTTTTCCATCCTTCCCTAGCGTAAATTTCGTATTTTTGTAACCCTTTTGTTGCGACAAATTTATAAAACAATATATACAATAATTAAAGCCTAGGATGATGAGTGATTTAAATCTTGTAAACAATGAATTTCTTCGCCAATTTGAGATTAAATTTGAAGACAGCCTTGCTAGAATTGAATATTCAGAACAGGAAAGAAAAATATTTTTAACCAAATTACATATCCCTAAAGAGATAGAGGGTAAAGAATTTGAAGAAGCTTTTATTGTTAAAGTTTTAGATTTTATTTCTGAAAAAAATCTGAGTGTAGTACCTACTTCACCTAAAATTGCAAGATTTGTGCGCACAAACCGCCGCTACAGAAGACTACTCCCTGTTGGAATTAAGCTCTAGTTTTTTGTACTGAATCGAACAAAACCCTCATCGTCAATTCGATCCAACATTACTTTTTGTATACGGTTTACTTTATTAGGATCCCAATGGTCCCTTACTTTCACGTAGTTTTCAGTAAATCCTGTGATATACCCTTCCTTGTTTTCTGCTTCAAATAATACGGTAGCTTGTGTTCCAAGTTGGGATTCATAAAACGCCCTTCTTTTTTTTACAGATAAAGCACGAAGCATCTTACTTCTTTTATTTCTCTCAGGAAGTGCAACCACTCCTTTCATTTCTACTGCCTCCGTATTGGGACGCTCAGAATAGGTGAAGACATGTAAATAAGACACTGGCAGTTCAGTGATAAAACGATATGTTTCTATAAAATCTTCTTCCGTTTCACCAGGATAACCCACAATAACATCTGCTCCTATACAAGCATTGGGCATCATTGTTTTAATATAATCAATACGATCCTTGTAAAGGGAACTCAAATAACGTCGTTTCATGCTCTTGAGAACTTTATCACTTCCACTTTGTAAAGGGATGTGAAAATGAGGCACAAAACGTTTACTTTTTCCTACAAAAGCAATGATTTCATCTTTTAATAAATTGGGTTCTATGGAGGATATGCGAATTCTTTCGATTGATTTCAGTTGGTCCAATGCGGTTATGAGATCCAAAAATGTATGTTCGTGCTTTTTATTTCCAAACTCCCCTTTTCCATAATCTCCAATATTGACCCCTGTAAGTACAATTTCTTTAAGACCTGCAGCTGCGATCTTCTCTGCATTTTCCAAAACATTTGTTAAGGAATCACTGCGAGAAACACCTCTAGCCTGTGGAATGGTACAATAGGTGCATTTGTAATCACAACCGTCCTGAACTTTCAGAAATGCCCTAGTACGATCACTTAAAGAATAACTACTTTCATAAAAATTAGCATCTTCAATCTCACAGGCATGAACTTCTACTTGCTCCTTTTTACTTAAATCCTGAATGTAATCTATGAGTTTGAATTTTTCTGTAGCACCTAGCACCAGGTCCACACCCTCCAGAGAAGCAATTGCCTCAGGCTGCAATTGAGCATAACAACCGATTGCAGCTATGAATGCATTTGGATTGTGTTTTAATGCCTTTTGCACCAAACCTTTAAGTCGTTTGTCCGCATTTTCAGTTACAGAACAGGTATTGATCACATAAACATCTGCAGGACTATCAAAAGATACTTTATCAAAACGACTGGGTTTAAAATCCCTCGCTATAGTTGCAGTTTCAGAAAAATTTAGTTTACAGCCCAAGGTATGGAAGGCGACTTTTGGCAAATGTGTTGCCTTCTTCTTTTGAAGTTGTTTTATGTTTTCCATAACCGTATTAAAACTGTAAATTCGTTGCAAATATATTAACAAAATTCATGACTGAGCGGCTTTCATGGCTTTCGTACTGGGTAGTAGTGATAACCGTACTGCTAACAGTAGTTGGTTGTAATTCTGTAGAAAAAAAAGACAGCAGAACAGTATTTCGCTACAACGAATACAGAAAGGTAACCTCATTAGATCCAGCTTTTGCTAGGAATCCTCAAAACATTTGGCCCATCAATCAACTTTTTAATGGCTTGGTACAACTGGATAAAAACCTAGGTATACAACCCGAAATTGCGCATTCTTGGAAGATTAGTCCAGATGGCCTTACCTATACCTTCTTTTTAAGAGATGATGTCTATTTTCATCATTCTCCCTTATTTGGCTCAAAACAAACCAGAGCGGTTGTTGCAGAAGATTTTGTGTACAGTTTCAACCGCCTCCTTGACCCACAAATTGCGTCTCCAGGAAGTTGGGTGCTTCAACAAGTTGCCTCTTTTGAAGCAACTGCAAATAACGTCCTTACCTTGCGTTTAAAAAATCCTTTTCCTGCTTTTTTAGGATTGCTCACTATGCGCTATTGCGCTGTAGTTCCCAAAGAAGTAGCCTCACATTACGGCGCAAATTTTCGCTCCCAACCTATAGGTACCGGACCTTTTTACTTCAAAAGATGGGACGAAAATGTCAAATTGGTTTTGCGTAAAAACCCTAACTATTTTGAGCGAGATACAGAGGGGGTACAACTCCCCTATCTCGACGCAATTTCTATCCAGTTCATACCCGATATTCAAAGTGAATTTATGTTGTTTTTACAAGGCAAATTAGATTTTATAAATTCACTAGACGCTTCGTATAAAGATGAATTGCTCACCCCTGTTGGAACCCTTCAACCCAAATACCAAGACCGGCTGAATATGCTCAAAGGCCCTTATTTAAATACGGAATACATCGGCATCTACCTTGACAGCAAAAACCCTGCACTACAGTCTGAAAAGATTCGAAAAGCGCTAAACATTGGTTTTGATCGAAAATTGATGATTTCCTATTTGAGAAATAATGTAGGATATGCTGCAAAAAAAGGATTCATCCCCTTAGGCTTACCAGGCACAAGTACAACAGATTTTGAGTACAATCCCACTTTAGCAAAAAAATTGGTTGATGCATTTAAAGAAACTACACAAAAAACACCTGAATTAAGCCTTGCCACTGACTCAAACTACCTCGATCTGTGCGAATACCTCCAACGAGAACTTCAAAAAATAGGCATTAAAATAATGATTGATGTAATGCCAACTGCCAGTTTACGTCAAGCAAAATCCTCAGGAAAATTAGAACTTTTTAGAGCCAGCTGGATTGCTGATTATCCCGATGGAGAAAACTACCTCTCTTTATTTTACAGTTCTAACTTTTCCCCCAATGGACCCAATTACACTCATTTTAAAAATGAAAAATTCGATGCCTTATACCATAAGGCTATGAATATAGTTGAAGAGCCTTTACGGGTTAAAACCTATCAAAAAATGGATAGTTTAGCACTTGCTCAATACCCTATAATACCTTTGTATTATGATCAGGTGGTCCGTTTTGTTCAAAAAAACATTAAAGGAATGGAAATCAATCCCATCAACTTATTGATTTTAAAAAACGTGAGAAAAGAGTAAAAAAAAAGTCGCTTTAAAAAAGCGACTTAATTGATGTTTTTGATCTGTAATTACTTTTTGAATTTGGCGTATTTGTTTTTGAATTTGTCAATACGTCCTGCAGTGTCAACCAGTTTAGTTTTTCCAGTATAAAAAGGGTGAGAAGTTCTAGAGATTTCGAGTTTCACAAGAGGATACTCTACTCCGTCAACCTCGATAGTTTCTTTTGCGTTTACCGTAGATTTCGTAATAAAAACGTCTTCGTTTGACATGTCTTTAAATGCTACTAAGCGGTAGTTGTCTGGATGAATGTCTGCTTTCATAATCTTTAAAATGGAGTGCAAATTTAATTTTATTTTTTTAAAAACAGTTACACAAACATTTTTTTTTAATTTCATAGAAAATTTAAACTCATTCCCATTATGAATACAAATAACCCCACTTTAAAATCAGTTATCATCACCTATGGCTTACTCCTAGGAGGTATTTCCGTCGTTTTCCAATTGATGCTCTTCTTTTTGGACATGCATTACAAAAACGACACCACCGCAGGTATTGTTTCTTTAGTTATTATGATTGGAGTAATGCTTTATGCATTTATACAGCATAAAAAATCCAATGAAGGTTATCTTTCATTAGGAGAAGCACTTAAAATAGGAATGGGTATAGCACTTATTTCTGCTTTGATAGGGGTAGTTTACACCCAAATTTTAACGAATGTCCTAGATCCAGATACCATGCAAAAACAGTTGGAACTCTCCATGGAAACAATTAGAGCAGAAAACCCTGAAATACCACAAGATGCCCTAGATACAGCTCGTTCGATGCAAGAAAAAATGTCGAGTCCATTGATCCTATCAGCGATTCAAATTGTCTTTGCTCTATTTTTTGGTTTCATCATTTCTCTCATTGGAGGATTGATCGTTAAAAAGTCCCGACCTGAGTAAGTCTATTTTCGTAATTTTGCAGGTATGCAAAAACCTGTAACTGTTTCTCTTGTCGTTCCCTTGCTAAATGAGGAGGAGTCTATTAGTGAGCTGTATGAATGGATCACTAGGGCGTTAAAGGATGAGCCGTTTACACATGAAGTACTTTTTATTGATGATGGAAGTACGGATCACTCATGGGAAGTTATTCAGTCTATTTCAGAAAAACATACGAATGTTAAAGGCATTCGTTTTGCAAAAAACTTTGGAAAATCCCAAGCACTTCACGCTGGTTTTGAGGAGGTTACCGGCGATTTTGTAGTAACTTTAGATGCAGATCTTCAAGATTCTCCTGAAGAAATCCCTCAGATGATTCGCAGTTTACAAGAAGAAGGACTCGATCTAATATCCGGATGGAAAAAAAAGCGGTACGACTCAATACTTTTTAAAAACCTACCCTCTAAACTTTTTAATTGGGCTGCTAGAAAAGTGTCTGGTATTCGTTTACACGACTTCAATTGTGGAATCAAAGCCTATAGAAGAGAGGTCGTGAAAACAATCGATGTATACGGTGAAATGCATAGGTACATTCCCGTTTTGGCAGCACAGCATGGATTTCAAAAAATTAGTGAGCAGGTTGTACAACACCAAGCGCGCAAATTTGGACAAACAAAATTTGGTGCAGATCGTTTTTTCAAGGGTTTTCTTGATTTAATTACTCTTTGGTTCCTCACCAAATTCGGTAAACGTCCCATGCATTTTTTTGGACTTTGGGGGACTTTTATGTTACTAGTGGGGTTCACTTTTACCCTTTACTTAGGAATAGACAAACTGTATTTGGATACACAAGCGAGATTGATTACAAACCGACCCGAATTTTATATCGCACTTACCTTGATGCTTTTAGGTAGTCAATTCTTTATTGCTGGTTTTTTAGGAGAACTCATTTTGAGGACAAAAGAAAACAGTAAAAGATATGCTATTCAAGAACGAACTAGCCGTTTATGAGTTTAGAAAAAAGAATTGCTGAATGGCTTAGACCTCCCTTTGACGAAGAAACCCAAAAGGCAGTCGCCCAACTAACACAAAACCCAAAGGAAGCTGAAGAAGCTTTTTATACCTCCCTTAAATTTGGAACTGGCGGGATGCGAGGTATCATGGGAGTGGGAACAAACAGAATAAACAAATATACCCTTGGAAAAAGCACCCAAGGCCTTTCTCGTTTTCTAAAGCAAAAATATGAAGGGGAACATGTCAAAGTAGTGATTGCATATGATTGTAGAAATAATAGTCGCTCTTTAGCAATAACAGTAGCCAATGTCTTTACAGCAAATGGCATATACTGTTATTTATTTAAAGAGCTCCGTCCTACTCCACAGCTTTCCTTTATGGTAAGACACCTCGAGGCCCATTGTGGAATTGTACTTACAGCATCTCACAACCCTCCTAAATACAACGGATATAAGGTTTATGGTAAAGACGGGGGACAACTTGTTCCTCCAGACGATAAGGCCATTATTAAAGAAATTGAACAAACTTCTTTTCAAGAAGTTCTTTTTGAGGGCAATTCAACTCTTTTGGAATACTTGGAGAAAAAGGCAGATTCTCCCTACCATAAAACGGTACTTCAAGAAGCTACAATGCATGGATTTGACCGAAGTAAACTCAAAATCGTGTTTACTCCCATACACGGTACATCTATTACAGCCATTCCTCAGGTTTTAGAAAAAGCAGGGTACAAAAATATTACTATCGTAAAAGAACAAGAACAACCCGATGGAGACTTTCCTACTGTCGTATCCCCCAATCCTGAAGAGCATGATGCACTAAAAATGGCTGTAAATTTAGCCGAAAACAAAAAAGCAGATCTTGTAATAGGAACCGATCCAGATGCTGACCGTTTGGGAATTGTAATCAAAGATTCGAATCAAGAATGGTATTACCTCAACGGCAATCAAATCATGGTAGTACTTACCGAATACCTGCTTTCCAAAAAACAAGCTAAGAATGAACTTTCAAAGAAACACTTCATAGCAAGCACCATAGTGTCTACTCCCATGATAGAAAAGATGGCAGCTGCCTATCAAGTTCAACTCAAAAAGTGTTTGACTGGTTTTAAATGGATTGCCAAACTCATTGAAGATCATCCAGAGCTTGAATTTATTGGGGGTGGTGAAGAAAGTTATGGCTTTTTAGTGGGCTCTCAGGTAAGAGATAAAGATGCTGTTTCTGCAAGTCTTTTAATGTGTGAATTAGCCTCTGAACTACAAAGCCAAGGAAAGACCGTCTACGATTATCTCATGGAATGCTATAATAAATATGGTATCTTCTATGAACGGCTTCACTCTTTGACAAAAGAAGGGAAAAAAGGGGCTCAAGAAATTAAAGCCATGATGAATCAATTTCGAATAAATCCACCGAAATCGATCGGTTTAATTCCTGTAAAAAGTGTTTCAGATTATTTGAATAGTACCCGAACGGAATTATTGAGTTCTCAGAATCATAAAATTGACTTACCAAAAGCTGACGTGCTGCTCTTTCATCTAGAAGACGGAAGTCAGATTGCGCTTCGCCCTAGTGGAACAGAACCCAAGATAAAATTTTACTTTAGTGTACAAGAAGGGGCTAAAGAACAACTTCCTTGGAAAAAACAACAAGAGAAATTAGACCATAAGATTGATTTATTTATCAAAGAACTGATATACTAATGTTTTCTTCGTTCAAAAAAATACTGTGGTTCGGAAACAAATTCAAGAAATATGCACTTCTGAACATCCTCTTTAATGCTTTATATGCTCTTTTTAGCGCACTTTCTTTTGTTTCCTTAATTCCCATGCTCAATGTGCTTTTTAAAACCAACGAAAAAAGATCTACCCCAGCACAATATGAAGGATTACTAAAGATTCAAACCTACCTAAAAGACAGCCTTAATTACTACATTTCAAAACAACTCGATCAAAATATTGAAGGAACCTTACTTTTTGTAATAGGCTTGGTGTTATTCTTGTTTTTTTTAAAAAACATTTGCAATTATTTAGCACTTTTTTTCATCACCTATCTTAGAAATGGGATTTTAAAAGATTTACGAAATGCGCTTTATGATAAAATAATTGCCTTGCCCCTCTCCTATTTCAGTGAAGAGAAAAAAGGGAATTTAATGGCTAAAATGACCAGTGATGTTACAGAAATACAGAGCTCCTACCTTTCCATTCTAGAGCTAGTAGTTCGAGAACCACTCACCATACTCTTCTCGTTGATAGCGATGCTTTTTGTAAGTGTAAAGCTTACACTTTTTGTATTGCTTTTCATTCCTTTATCTGGCTTAGTAATATCGAGTATTGGAAAAAGATTAAAAAAACAATCCGCTTTAATCCAAAAAGAACAGGGTGATTTTTTGTCAATAATAGACGAAACTGTAAATGGTCAAAAAATCATCAAAACTTATGGTGCAGGTGCTTATTTTAAAGAGAAATTCTATTCAGCAACACATCGGTTTTACACTTTTTCCAATAAGCTGCTTTTTAGGGCGAGTCTAGCAGGACCAACAAGTGAATTTTTAGGAATAACTGCAATCGGTATTTTGTTGTGGTTTGGCGGGCGTATGGTACTTATAGATGGGAGTCTTTCTGGAACTACTTTTATAGTCTATATTGGGTTGGCTTACAATATTTTGACACCTGCGAAAGGAATTAGTAAAGCCAGTTACAGCATACAAAAAGGAAACGCTGCTGCAGATCGTATTTTAGAAATTTTAAACGCGCAAAACAAGCTTGAAGATGCTCCGGATGCACTTCCTTTAAAGCAATTTGAGGAAAGTATTGTCTTTGACAGCGTAAGTTTTAGCTACAACAATACTCCAGTCATACAAAATCTATCTTTTGAAGTAAAAAAAGGACAGATGGTCGCTTTGGTAGGCCCATCAGGAAGTGGAAAGTCTACAATCACACATTTACTCAATCGCTTTTACGATATTGATGAGGGTAAACTTACTGTAGATGGGATTCCATTGGCTAAAATTCAAAAAAAGAGTTGGTACAGCCAGCTCAGCTTAGTCACACAAGAATCCATATTATTTAATGATAGTGTTTACAACAATTTAATCCTAGGCAAACCAAATACAAGTTTAAAAGAAGTCATCACTGCTGCAAAAGCTGCCTACGCTCATGATTTTATTGAAGCGTTACCACAAGGGTATCAAACGGTGATTGGCGACTCTGGAAATAAACTTTCGGGAGGACAAAAACAACGACTCACGATAGCACGTGCCCTACTGAAAAACCCCCAACTTCTTATTCTAGATGAGGCTACATCTGCATTGGATACAGAGGCTGAACAACAGGTACAACTGGCTCTTGAACAACTCATGCAAAACAGAACTTCACTTGTCATAGCCCACCGACTGTCCACCATTCAAAAAGCAGATCTAATTTTAGTCTTAGACCAAGGTGAAATAAAAGCCTCTGGAACACATAAAGAATTAATTGCAAACAACAAACACTATAAAAACTGGGTACAAATTCAACAAATGAATTAAACTATTTATATTGTATCTTGTCAAAACTAAAAAGTAAAAAGAGGTGAAACATCAGTCGCTTTTTATCAACGCTTTAAAGCACCCCAGCTCAAGGGAGGAAGCTTTTGCCCGATTGGTTAGCGAATATAAAGAGCGTCTCTATTGGCATATCCGAAAAATTGTTATTGATCATGATGATGCCAATGACGTGGTACAAAATACGTTCATCAAAGTGCATTTAAATATTGAGAATTTTAAAGAAAACAGTACCCTTTTTACATGGATGTATAGAATCGCCACAAATGAAGCGCTTAACTTCATCAAAAGTAAAGCAAGCAAAATGGGACTTCAAAATCAAGAATGGGTAGAAGCTCTGGCAGATGGTCTTGAGTCCGATACCTATTTTGATGGTGATGCCGCTGCTCTAGCACTTCAAAAAGAAGTTGCCCGTTTACCCGAAAAACAGCGAATTGTTTTCAATATGAAGTATTTCGATGATATGAATTACGAATCCATCTCAGAAATATTAGATACTAGTGTTGGAGCTTTAAAAGCATCATATCACCACGCCGTAAAAAAAATTAAAACTAAGCTATCAGATGAAAATTAAAAAACAGCCTCCTTTTAAAGTACCTAAGGGCTATTTTGATACCCTAGAGGAGATGGTTTTGGACAAAACAAAAACTAACTACAATGCGTACGGTTTTAAAACTCCTAAAAATTATTTTGAAACCCTTGAGAAAAAAATACTTAGGAAAACAACAGGTTTTGAAAAGAAATCAAAAAAATTATTCCAAAATGCTTTTGCTGCCACCCTTACAGCAGCAGCTTGTTTAGCTCTTTATTTTTCGATAAATACTACTCCAAATCAAACGATTATTTCTGAAAAAAATTCAGAACAGGCTTTTGAGGATTTTATAGAAAACTACTATTTAGAAGATCGGGATAGCTACGACATCCTTTCACTTCTCGAAGAAACTGAAATTGAAACCGCCCTTACCTTCAACTCAAAGCCCTAAAATGAAACTTAAACCTTATTTTTTATTGAGTGCCATTCTTTTTATAACCACTTCCCTATGGTCGCAGAAAGGCATGTCACGGTTTGAGGAACTCAAAGCTTGGAAGCTTAATTATATCATTGAAAACACCTCATTAACTTCTGAGGAAATTGAAGTTTACAAATGTATTTTCGAAGAATATGAAAATTCATATCACAACGAAATATGGATGAAAGTTCAGGAAATAAGAAAAGGAATCAGACAATCCCTAGACACTATTTCTACCTTTAGTGCTGCCTCCTATATCAATGATTTTGATTCTTATGAAATCAAAGGCCTTCAGATGAAACACCAACGCAATGAAAAGCTATTGAAGAAAATTCGCCCCAAACAAGTACTTCTTATACTTTACCAAGAGAAACGTTTTGATAAAGAATTATTGAATCGCATAAAAAACAAACCGAAAAAAGAACAATAACTTATTCGAATAGATTGATGCAAATTTGTTGAATGAGACAAAAGGTTATGTGTATCTTCCCCTTTTAAAAGGGGATTTTTTATTAATTAATCAAGAATCTTGAAACTACATAAAAACATAGCCGAAGGCATTCTACAGGGAATAGAATCTGTATTAAAAAATGAAAAAGCGTTACGAACCACTCTCAGTCAGCTTTTAAAACAAAACCGAAAATGGGGATCCAGAGACAGAAGATTTTTAGGTGAAGGTGTACTCGAAATTGTACGCTGGAAAAGGTTATACGAATGGATGGGTCAGCTCGATCCTAAATCAGAAAACTACTATTGGAATCTCATAGGTGTTTGGATCATATCAAAAAATAGAGAATTACCAGATTGGAATGTTTTTTCTGAAATTAAGAATCTAAAACTTCAATCTGAAGACGCTAATTTGCCTCTAGCAGTAAAAGAATCCATTCCTGATTGGTTGAATGAACTTGGACTATCGACCTTTTCAAAAGAGGAATGGGAAAAAGAAATTCTGTCATTAAATGGTTCAGCTCCACTATTTTTGAGAGTCAATACCCTAAAAACTACTTCTAAGAAACTTCAAGTAGTGCTAAAAAAAGAACATAACATCACTGCCCATTCAATAAGTGATATTGCGAATGCACTAATGATCGAGGTGCACCAAAAGCTAGATCATCTAGACATTTTTAAAAAAGGATTATTTGAAATTCAAGACATCAACTCCCAAAGAGTGAGTCTTTTTGCATCGCCAAAACCAGGTGATCTAGTGATTGATGTTTGTGCTGGTGCTGGTGGAAAAACCCTTCATATGGCAGCATTGATGGAGAACCAAGGAGAGATTATCGCAGTTGATCCGTATGTAAAAAAACTGGAGCAATTAGAAAAAAGAGCTCAAAGAAATGGGGTAAAGATTGTACACACATTTAAAGATCAAACTAATTTTAAAGTGGCAAACTTTAAAAACCGTGCAAACCTTGTGCTGATTGATGCCCCGTGTAGCGGTCTAGGTGTTTTGAGAAGAAATCCCGCAGCAAAGTGGCATATGAACCCCACTAAAATAAATAAATTAGTACCGATACAGCAACAAATCCTCCAAGAAAACGCTGAATTAGTAGCTGCTGAAGGAAGCTTAGTTTATGCTACTTGCACCCTTTTTCCTGCTGAAAATCAAGAACAAATTCAAGCCTTTTTAAAATCAAAGGAAGGATCTGATTTCATCCTTGAAAGAGAAATAAGCTTACTCTCATACCAAACAGAGGGAGATGGCTTCTACATGGCAAAAATGATCAAAAAAATCTCTTCCAATTAATTGTGAATAACTCCAAAAAAACTTTGCTTAATTCAACGTTTTACGGACTAAAAAATCCTTTGGAAAATCTTATTTTTGAGCATTAAAATTACGTGCTATGCTCTTGTTTTTTGGTGAGGCTACTACCAAGGTTTATGTTGTTGAAACATCATCTCCCCTCTCTTCTGAAAACATAAAAAAACTACAATGGCTTTTTGGAAACTCCCCTCAGCTACTAACTGAGAAAATTTCTGGTGAATTTGTAGGTCCAAGAGCTACAATGATCACCCCATGGAGTACTAATGCTGTGGAAATAACTCAAAACATGGGAATCAATCACATTCTACGCATTGAAGAGTACCTATCAAAAACAAAAGTAAAAACGATTGATCCTATGCTGGTTACAGAATTTAAAGGTTTAGACCAAACTCTTTTTAATGTAGCTATAGAAGCAGAAAAAGTCAAGTACATTGAAGACATAAAGACCTACAACGATCATGAAGGCTTAGCCTTGAGCGATGAAGAAATAAGGTATCTAAACGACCTATCTCAATCCTTGGGGAGAACACTTACAGATTCTGAGGTATTTGGATTTTCCCAGGTCAATTCAGAACACTGCCGCCATAAAATATTCAATGGTACTTTTGTTATAGACGGTGAAGAAAAACCTTCTAGTCTGTTTCAACTCATCAAAAAAACTTCGAAAGAAAATCCGAATACAATTGTCTCTGCTTACAAAGACAATGTTGCTTTTATTGAAGGACCAACAATAGAACAATTTGCTCCAAAAGAGGGTGATCGCCCGAGTAGTTTTGTCAAAAAAACTATAGAAAGTGTGATTTCTCTGAAAGCCGAAACACATAATTTCCCAACCACCGTAGAACCTTTCAATGGAGCTGCTACGGGTTCTGGTGGTGAAATTAGAGATCGAATGGCGGGAGGTAAAGGGTCAATTCCCCTTGCCGGAACAGCGGTCTACATGACTCCGTATTCTAGAGTACAAGAAAACCGTAAAAAAGGTTCTTTTCCAGAACGCAACTGGTTGTATCAAACTCCTATTGACATTTTGATAAAAGCTTCGAATGGTGCGTCAGACTTTGGAAATAAATTTGGTCAGCCACTTATTTCTGGGTCTGTACTTACTTTTGAACATCAAGAAAAGGACCATCGTTTAGGCTTTGATAAAGTGATTATGCTTGCTGGAGGAATCGGTTTTGGAAAGAAAGAGCAAGCTCAAAAGGGACTTCCAAAAAAGGGAGATAAAATCATCATCTTGGGAGGAGATAATTACCGCATAGGTATGGGGGGTGCAGCAGTTTCATCAGCAGACACAGGGGCTTTCGGAAGTGCCATCGAGCTCAATGCCGTACAACGCTCCAATCCGGAAATGCAAAAGCGTGTTGCCAACGCCATTAGAGCCCTAGTAGAAAGTAATCAGAATCCAATCATCTCCATTCACGATCACGGGGCAGGAGGGCACCTGAACTGTCTTTCTGAATTAGTAGAGCATAATGGGGGAGCAATAGAAATAGATCATTTACCTATTGGTGACCCAACACTTTCTGCAAAGGAAATTGTAGGTAATGAATCTCAAGAGCGCATGGGTCTTATCCTTTCTCAAGAAGACACCTCGCTGCTTGAGAAAATTGCAAAACGGGAACGAGCTCCTTTTTACATAGTGGGCGAAGTTACAGATGACCACCATTTTTCCTTTCATTCAAAAAAAAATAACGAAACTCCAGTTGATCTAGATCTTTCTGCTCTCTTTGGCAGCTCGCCAAAAACCTATATGCGAGATAGCAAAATCCCAAGAACATACCAAGAACTAGAGTATCATCAAGATCAGCTAGCTGAATACCTCAATCAAGTTCTTCAATTGGAGGCTGTAGCCTGTAAAGACTGGTTAACCAATAAAGTAGACCGCTGTGTAACAGGACGTGTTGCTCAACAGCAATGTGTTGGTGAACTTCAACTACCCCTTAGCAATTGCGGGGTTATGGCATTAGATTATACGGGTCAAAAAGGAATCGCAACTTCTATTGGTCACGCGCCAGTAAGTGCCTTAATTGATCCTAAAAAAGGAAGTAACACAGCCATAGCTGAGGCTTTAACAAATATTGTTTTTGCTCCTTTAGAAAGGGGCTTGGAAAGTGTTTCTCTCTCAGCCAACTGGATGTGGCCCTGTAATTCTCCTGGAGAAGACCACCGTCTCTATGAAGCAGTTGAAGAATGCTCCGATTTTGCTATTGCTTTAGGAATCAATATACCAACGGGTAAAGACTCTTTGTCCATGAAACAAAAATACCCGGAAGGAGATGTGATAGCTCCTGGAACTGTAATCATTTCTGCTGCAGCCCAATGTAAGGATGTGACCAATATCATTACTCCCGTGTCCACAGTTGAAGGAGGTGATTTTTACTATGTAGATTTTGCTCAAGATGCCTTTCACTTGGGAGGTTCCTCTTTCGGACAATGTTTAGATCGAATCGGAACAGAGACACCGTCTGTTCAAAGTGCTACCTATTTTAAAAAAGCATTTAATACCGTCCAAGAACATATTGAGAAAGGTCGTATAACCTCCGGACACGATATAGGTTCTGGCGGACTTATTACCACCTTACTAGAACTTTGTTTTCCCTCAAGGGAGGTTGGAATGAAAATTGATTTGAGTAATTTAAATGAAAAAGACGTGATCAAGCTGCTTTTTTCTGAGAAAGTGGGTGTGGTCTTACAATCAAAACAAGATCTGTGCAGTTCTTTTGCCAAAAAAGGTGTTAATGCGGTACACATAGGGAAACCCACTACATCCTCGACCCTTGAACTAGGTTCATGGCGTTTTTCGATAACTGAACTTCGCTCCACATGGATGCGTACTTCTAAGGTGTTAGAAGCAAAACAAACCAAGCCGGAATTAGCTAGTGTTCGATTAAAGCAGCAAACTGAACAACCCTTGCGTTTTGAGTTTCCTCAAAATTTCACTGGGAAGAAACCAGCGACAAAGAAAAAACGCATAAAAGCTGCTGTACTTCGTGAAAAAGGAAGTAATTCAGAACGTGAAATGGCCTATATGATGGATCTCAGTGGTTTTGAGGTAATTGACATTCATATGACCGATTTAATCTCTGGAAGAACCAATCTCGCGGAAGTGCAACTGCTGGTAGCTGTAGGTGGTTTTTCAAACTCGGACGTTCTGGGTTCAGCTAGAGGTTGGGCAGGAGCGTTCAAATACAATCCAAAGGCTAAAACAGCATTGGAAAACTTTTTCAACCGACCCGATACACTTTCACTTGGCGTATGTAATGGTTGTCAGTTATTTGTTGAACTTGGACTACTCACACCTTCACATGATCAACTACCTAAGATGTTGCATAACGATTCCAAAAAATTTGAATGTATCTTCACTGCAGTAACCTTACAAGAAAGCAGTTCTATTTTACTCAAGGGTCTAGAAGGATCTACTTTGGGTATTTGGGCAGCACATGGTGAAGGTAAATTCTCTTTTCCCAAGTCGGAAAACAACTACCAAATTCCAGCCAAATATTTATACAACGACTATCCCTCAAACCCCAACGGATCTGATTTTAACGCAGCGATGCTCTCCAGTGAAGACGGACGACATTTAGTAATGATGCCCCATTTAGAGCGCTCCACTTTTCCTTGGAATTGGGCGCACTACCCTGCTGGTAGAAAAGATCAAGTTAGCCCTTGGACCCTTGTATTTGAAAATGCCTATCAGTGGCTTGACAGCTAGTCGAAAACCAATCGCTTATTTTTATTCAAAATATTTCCTATTTTGCAGTAAAATGATTTTATGGAACCGACAAGACTCTTTGAATTTATAGAATTCCAGAAGGAAAATGCCCCCTTAGAAAAAGCTTTTACAACTAAATACAACGGGAGTTGGAAAAGTCTTACATCCTCAGAATTTTTGGAACAATCTAAAGCGGTAAGTCGGGCTTTAGTAAGTATGGGAATCAAAGCTGGAGATAAAATAGCTATGATTTCTTCTAACAACAGAACAGAGTGGAGTGTAATGGATATTGGTCTTTTAACCTTGGGAGCTGTTAATATCCCTATTTATCCGACCATCTCATCAAAAGATTATGAATACATTTTAAATCACTCTGAAAGCTTGTATTGCTTTGTATCTGACCAAGAAGTCTATGACAAAGTAAAAGCAATAGCAAAAAACGTAAAAACCTTAAAAAAAATATACAGTTTTGACACTATTGAAGAATGCAATCACTGGAGTGAACTTTTAGAAGAAGGAGCTAAAACAGATCATGATGAGACGGTAGCTAAAATGCGTGACCAGGTAAAGCCAGAAGATTTAGCCACTATAATTTACACCTCAGGAACAACAGGTGTGCCCAAAGGAGTTATGCTGAGCCATCACAATGTGGTCTCTAATGTTATTGCAAGTTCCAAACGCCTTCCATTAACCATTGGTCAAGCTTCTGCACTGAGCTTCTTACCTATCTGTCACATCTTTGAACGTGTCATACTTTACATCTACATGTACAATAGTGTTTCAGTTTATTTTGCAGAATCACTAGAAACCATTGCAGACAATTTAAAGGAAATCAAACCCAATGTAATGACTGCAGTGCCCCGTTTATTAGAAAAAGTTTACGACAAGATTTATGCACGTGGAGCTGAACTGTCTGGAATCAAAAAGACCCTTTTTTATTGGGCAGTCAATATTGGGCTACAATACGAACCCTATGGTCAAAATGGAGCCTGGTATGAATTTAAATTGAAAATTGCGCGAAAACTCATTCTCTCTAAATGGCAAGAAGCCCTCGGGGGAAATTTAGAATTGATTGCCTCTGGTAGTGCAGCCTTACAACCGCGATTAGCTCGAGTGTTTACAGCAGCCGGAATGACTTTAGTAGAAGGTTACGGCCTTACAGAAACCTCACCCGTCATTTCAGTAAACGATATGCGGAAAAACTATTTTAAAATTGGAACCGTTGGAAAAGTAATCGATGGAGTTGAAGTAAAAATAGCTGAAGATGGCGAAATCCTTTGCAAGGGACCCAATGTAATGATGGGCTACTACAAAGAAGAAAAAATGACACAAGACGTCATGAGTGGAGATTATTTCCATACCGGTGATATCGGAGAAATAGACTCAGAAGGATTTTTACGAATAACAGACAGAAAAAAAGAAATGTTCAAAACATCAGGAGGAAAATACATTGCTCCCCAGGTGATAGAAAATCAAATGAAACAATCTTTATTTATTGAACAAATAATGGTAGTAGGACCCGGAAGAAAAATGCCAACTGCAGTAATTCAACCCAATGTAGAATATGCCTTACAATGGCTCAAAAACAAAGGTAAAAACTGCAACACACTAGCCGAAGCAGTAGGCGAACCTCTTTTAAAAGAAATTATCGAAAAAGAAGTAGAACAACACAATATACACTTTGGATCCTGGGAGCAAGTCAAAAAAATTCAACTCACACCAAATGAATGGAGTATAGATGAAGGACATTTAACCCCTACAATGAAACTCAAAAGAAAAGTAGTTACAGAAAAATACAGCGAACTGATCGAAAAAATGTATGAGTAAAACTTTTTTACAATGGCCTACAAATGAAATATTGTAGGTCATTTTTTTGTTTTTTTGCTATGCATGCATAATAAAATGATGTAACTTTGAGTGATGAAACAAGAAACTTTTGATAGTGCATTGCGATCAACATGGCATCAAGTAAGCAAGATGTACAATAAAGAAGCAGGTAAATTTGATTCTACCATGGCAATGGGTTTTGCACTTTTGAGTATCGATACTGAAGGTACACCTTCAACCACATTAGGTCCTAAAATGGGGATGGAACCCACCAGTCTATCTCGCTTACTCAACACTATGGAAACCCGAAAACTGATCTATCGATCTCAAAATCCTTCAGATGGAAGAAGTATTTTGATACATCTCACTGCCTTTGGAAAAGAAAAAAGAGAGGACTCCAAGGCGGTAGTATTACATTTCAATGCTGAAATAGAGAAACGACTTAATGAAAAAAAAATTCAACACTTTTTTGAAGTAATGCAATGCATCAAAGAGCAAGCGCTAGAATTTGAACACTTTACCACTCCAACAAAAACAAACGCATTATGAAAACAACAGACACAAAATCAATAAGCGGAGGAAGCTTTATTATAGAGAATCAAACTACACAAAACGTTTTTACTCCTGAAGACTTCAACGAAGAGCAACAAATGATGAAGTCTGCTGTAAAAGAATTTATTGACCGTGAGGTCTGGCCCAATAAAGAGCGTTTTGAAAAAAAAGACTATGAACTAACCAAAACCCTAATGGAGCAAGCAGCAAGTCTAGGGTTCTTAGGTGTTTCTGTTCCTGAAGCCTATGGGGGAATGGGTATGGGATTTGTTTCCTCAATGCTAGTCTGTGATTACATCTCAGGTGCTACAGGTTCATTTTCTACAGCATTTGGCGCACACACAGGGATAGGCACACTTCCCATCACTTTGTATGGAACAGAAGAGCAAAAACAAAATTATTTGCCCAAATTGAGCTCTGGAGAGTGGTTTGGATGTTATTGTCTCACTGAACCTGGAGCAGGTTCTGATGCAAATTCTGGAAAAACAAAGGCAGTTTTATCGGAAGATGGAACTCATTACAAAATCACAGGCCAAAAAATGTGGATTTCCAATGCTGGTTTTGCATCTCTAATGATTGTTTTTGCACGTATTGAAAACGACAAGAACATTACAGGATTTATTGTTCCTTATGATTCAGAAAACGGTATTCGATTGGGAGAAGAAGAAAATAAATTAGGAATTCACTCCTCCTCCACCCGTCAAGTATTTTTTAATGAAACAAAAGTTCCCATTGAAAATATGCTAGGAGAACGTGGTGAGGGCTTTAAAATAGCTATGAATGCTTTGAATGTAGGTCGAGTAAAATTGGGCGTAGCCTGTCTAGATGCCCAAAGAAGGGTTACCACTGCCGCTATCAATTACGCTAACGAACGCGTTCAGTTTCAAACTCCTATTGCTCAATTTGGAGCAATCAAAGAAAAAATTGCTCGGATGGCAAGTTCTTGTTACGCAGGAGAGTCTGCTTGCTATCGTGTTGCTAAAGACATTGAAGATCGCATAGAACATTTTATCTCTGAGGGAATGACACACCAAATGGCAGAGCTCAAGGGAGTAGAAGATTTCGCTGTAGAATGCTCCCTTATAAAAGTAGCTGCCTCTGAGGATATTCAAAACTGTGCAGACGAAGGCATACAAATTTTTGGTGGTATGGGGTTTTCTGCAGATACACCTATGGAGTCCGCATGGAGAGATGCCCGTATTGGAAGAATCTACGAGGGAACAAATGAAATTAATAGGATGCTTTCTGTGGGTATGTTACTTAAAAAGGGTTTAAAAGGTCAGCTTGATTTAATGGGAGCCGTAATGCAAGCCGCTGCCAAACTAGGAGAAGGACCCCACATGAAAGAGGATGATTCAAAACTACTTCAAGAAGAGCAAGAATTGATCTATCGATTCAAACAACTCTTTTTGATGCTCACAGGGACTGCTGTACAAAAATACGGTGCTAAATTAGAAGAACAGCAACAGCTTCTTCTCGCACTTTCTGATCTATTAATTGAAATTTATTTAAGTGAATCCACACTTCTAAGGACATTAAAAAACACAGAGCGTCAAGGGCATGAGAGTCAAAAGACTCAAATCGCTATGGTTCAACATTACGTTTATGAAGCGCATGATACAATTCTAAAAAGAGCTAAAGAAGTCATCTTAACCCTCTCTAAAGGAAAGGAACAACAACAACTTCTTGAAGTTTTACATAAAAATTGTGCTTATCAGAATCCTCCAGACCTCATCCAGCTAAAAACTCAAATTGCCAATCGATTTATTGAAGAAAACGCTTATTTCATCTAAAAAAATATAAAAGAAATTCGCAGCTAAAGGGAGCATATAATTTTTGATTTTTAGTATTTTAACAAAAATTAGATTTTATGACAAGCCGTATTTTAATACTTCTGCTACTAAGCTTCCTTTCGGTTCAAGGACAAGAAAAAAAAGAACTCTACGACATCATCAATGAGGTCTCTAGTGATCGTTTAGAAAAAGACATTAAAACACTAGTTAATTTTGGCACGCGCCACACCTTGAGTGATACCCTTTCAAAATCACGTGGAATTGGTGCTGCAAGGAGATGGATAAAAGCGGAATTTGAAAACATTTCCAAAGAATGCAACGGTTGTTTAGAAGTGTTTTATCAAAAAAACTATTTCACGCCAGAGGATGGGAATCGCATTGTCAAGCCAGTATGGATTAACAATGTAGTTGCCATTCAAAGAGGGAAAACACATCCCAATCGTTTTATTATCATGAGTGGTGATATTGATTCTCGTATTTCTGATCCTACCAATTATACGGATGATTCTCCAGGTGCTAATGATAACGCCAGTGGAATGGCAGGAACCCTAGAAGCGGCAAGAGTACTTTCAAAATATAATTTTGAAAGCAGTATTATTTATGTTGGTTTAGCTGGAGAAGAACAAGGTCTCTTTGGAGGAAAAGGAATGGCTGCCTATGCTCAAGAAAAGGGATGGGAAATCATAGGTATTTTAAATAATGATATGATTGGCAACATCAAAGGTGTTGACGGGGTTATCGACAACAGAACTTTCAGAATCTTTTCAGAGCCTGTTCCTGCAAACGAAACAGAAAGACAGCGCAATTCAAGACGTTTTTATGGAGGTGAGGTTGATGGCATCTCACGTCAACTAGCACGCTATGTCCATAAAACCGTAAAGACCTATATGCCTGAAATGAATCCGCTAATGATTTACAGATTGGATCGATTTGGTCGAGGTGGACACCACCGCCCTTTTAACGATGTTGGCTTTGCAGGAATCCGTATTATGGAAGCTCATGAAAACTATGTCATGCAACACCAAGACATTCGAACAGAAAATGGTATAAATTATGGAGATGTTATTGAAGGAGTGGATTTTGAATATGCAAAAAAACTGACCGCAGTAAACTCCATTAATCTTGCAAGTCTGGCCTGGGCACCACCCGCAGTGGAAAAATTTGCCATAGGAGGAATTGTACAAGCTTCTGTAAAATTTCGATGGGAAAAAGTTTCAGATGCTTCTGTTATTGGGTACAAAATTTATTGGAGAGACACCACCTCTCCCACTTGGGATCACAGTAAATTTGTAGGAGATGTGAGTGAAACAACACTCGATGGAATCGTAATTGATAATTTCTTTTTCGGGATCGCCACAGTGGGGAAAAACGGTTATGAAAGTCCTGTTGTTTTTCCCAACTCCATATTTAGAGATTAAAAATAATTATCGGTATTGATTCGTTTGAACAAGCCTCTTTGATTTCTTCTGAATTTACTAAAATCAAAGGTGAGATACAGCTCAAAAACAGAAGGTGAAAAAACTTTATCTGGATTTCTGACCGGAAAATTATACAGCACTCCAAAATCAAAATTCTCCAATGATAGCCCTATAGACATTCCTATATTATTTAAATTCAACGATCCAACATTAGATATTTGTTGGCTGACACCTATTGAAAATTCTCCAAATTGAGCTTCCTCAGATATATAAAAATATGTTAAGTCATTAATTTGAGTGATTGAAGCGTATGTAAACAGGTATGAATCTCTTGGTAAAAAACTCCGCTCATATGGATTTAGACTAAATTCATAGGCCCCATTCAAAGTGTACTGAATCGGTTTGGCCTCTTCAAATTCTTGATTATAACTTACATTGGGACGATTCAAATGTTTTAAACTGAGTCCCAATAAAAAAATATCATCATGAAGTATAAAGGAGGCTCCCATATCAAAATAGTTTATATTTTGAATTGTAGTACCCACAGGATCTATTGTTTCTGAATTGACAAAGCCTGAAATACTCCTGTTAATAGTAGTTATCAATACTTATTCTTCGATAATCTCCTCTTTTATTTCTAAGATAAGGGCTGAAGTCAAAGGTTAAAAAAACTTCAATTGTTGAGGGGGAGTAAACAGTGGTATTTAAAGGGTTTTGAAATGGGAAATTGTACAATGCTCCAAATTCAAAATTTTCATACGCCAAGGCAACAGAAAGCCCTATGTTGGTAAAACCAAAACTTTGTGTTTTTTTAAACTGCTGATTCAAGCCAAATGAAAATTGACCTAGTTGAGCTTCTTGTGATACATAAAAACTTAAGTTATCACCCATCTTGGAAGCATTAAAAAAGGTTAGAATGGTAGAATATCTTGGCAAAAGGTTTCTATCGAAAGGATTGATGTCAAACTCATAAGCTCCTTGCAGTGCATAACGAACAGGCAACTTCTGACTGGTGTCTTCATTATTATAGGATATTATGGGCTGATTTAAATGTTTTATGGAAGCCCCTACCAAAAAGTTTGAAGAATGAATCAAAAAGGAAGCTCCTAAATCGAGGTAATTTGCTGTGCCAAGTACTTCAGAAATTGGATCTTGAGACTCCGTTTGTAAATAACCTGAAACCAATGATAATTGATCTTCAAAAATAAGCTTTGAATTGTCCAGCTGATTACTTCCTATACCCAGACTTACGGAAGGTAAAAAGTACAACTCGTTGTCCAACTGAATCTTGTAAATATAACTCAGACTTGGCATAGTAAAGGACATTCCTACATTGTCCATTGTAAGACTGTATATATCAATTCCCAAGCTAAAATTGTCCATATCAAAAGATAAGGCCCCAAAGAAATACTTGCTTTCTACATTCGTATTTCCAACCAAACCAATGGAATTATACAAAACACCGGTTTTATTCATACTGTTCATACCAAAAGCACTCGGATTTACTTTTTGCATAAACCTGGAATGACTTACAATGATGTCCTCCTGGCCATAGCTCAAAAAGCCCAGAAGAAAAATAAATCCATATGTAAGTACGTACCGTTTCACTTTTATCTTAAAATTATAAAGGTTCCATCTCTGAACACTTCTTGCTCGTCTATTGTTTTTGCTGTAAGAGTATAAATATAATAGGGTGCTTCTATGGAATTGTTTGCTCCATCCCAACCTCTTAATGAAATTCCTTGAATTTCTGGATCATTTCCTTCAGCACCTACCTCTTCATAAATCAATGCCCCTTGAGGATCGTATATTCTCAAAGTTATTTCACTCAAACCGTTGAAAACAGGACGGAATGTATTATTCCATATGTCTCCGTTGGGTGTAAATACATTTGGAGCTAAAATATTATATCCTTTTCCTATTTTAATGGTTTTGGTCAATTCATCCATACAACCTAAATCATTGTAAATCCTTAGGGTGACGTAATAGGTTCCAGAAATTGCATATTCATGTTGTATTGGTTCTGGTGAATTGCGCTCCAAACGCTCTGTTTGATTTCCGTCGCCGAAATAGAATTCAAAAGAATCGTATTCGTTTTCAGAAAGATCAGAGAAAGTAATGTCTTCTCGGGCTAAGAAACCACCTGTTTGTTCAAAGTTGATGGACGTAAAATCAAAAAGTGGGGTTCCGTTTCCAATATTGATTTCTCTAGATATACCACAATTTATGGCATTGTAAATCTCTAGTGATGCGGTTTCTACAGGTTCATCAATATTGATTAAATACTGATCTGTACCTACCTGCTCAAAGGTTACAGGTGCCCCATTATAGAAGAAGGTTAATGGACCCGTTCCACCATCAAATACGTCTATAAAGAGTGTTCCCGGCTGACCGTTGCAGAGGTATTCATCTACCAAGGGTCCTTCTCTAATTTCAAGTATGTTTTCGTTTTCAACAGTGATGACTCCTTGCAAACTGTTGGGCTGAATGTTGTTATCACAAACCACCTGATTAGCAGAAGTGATAGTATAACGGTACAAGCCTTCTGCCAATCCATCCAGATCAAGGAAACCATTGTAATTGGGGTTACCGTTTGTTCCATCTAGCGGTATCCAAGTAGCAATATTTGATGTGGATTTTATCATTTGCAATCGGGTATTTTGAGACACCACTTCTAAAGTAAGTGCCGCCTGTGAAGCAGTTTGTATGAGTATTTCATTGGATCTATCAGGGTTGATTTCTGCTTGGAAAGGACTGGATTGATCAATTAATTGGGTGATTTCACTTACAACAGACTCCTTGGGTTCATTTTGTGTTTGAGTGACGTAGGTAAATGGAATTTCATTTAGTCGAATGGAATAGACCTCCAAACTATCTCCCGCTACACTACCCTCAATTAGTAATCGTTGTTCAAAAGAAATTGTGTTAGGTGCTTGTAGTTCCCAGCGAATATCAAAAGGAGGTACCTCACTTTCTGGATCTGCATTGACTACCTCGATATTTATCTGACCATCTTCTGCATCTATTTCACAACTAACGGGTTGTGAGAACTCATCCCCTTGAATACCACCTGTACCGTTTACAACCAAATCACTTAACTCTTTTGAAAAAGTAAATTCTATAGGTACTTCTACACCATTATCGTCAATTAAAGTACAGCCATTTGCATCTTTGATAAACAATTCATAACGTCCTGCCTCTGGCTTGAAGTTAACATTGTTACTCAGTGCATTTATTGTTTTAACACTTCTAGAAGGATCTTGAGGGTAGAACTTCCAAATTAGTGAATAGTAGGGCTCTCCTTCTAAGTTCACATAAGGTGTTCCTCCTTCAATAAGGTATTGGTCAAAGAATGTTTCTTGGAAAGCTTCATAGCATGGGTCTATTGAAAATTCGGTTTCACCAGAATAGGAGACACCTACTGGCTCGTCAATTGTGAAAGTCAGTACTGCCAAACAAGATGTTTGTTTATTTTTTACCACCAACTCATACGCTCCGGGGGGCAAATCAGCAATTGTTATTTTATTAGTATTGAAATTGGGTGTAAAAGAATTCCCTACTGCAGTAGCTGCTGTACCACTCGTTGAAGAACTTGTGGGTGAAGCACTTGATGTTGAATTGGTAGGACTAGAAGAAGTGCTAAAACTAACAGAGCTACAATTATTTCCACTACATTTTAAAACTACCGAATTTAAAGTTAATTCAAAAGTAGCATTAGAGGGTACAAGAGTATAAGTCCCATTAGTTAATTTAAACTCCAATGTTGAAACTGGATTTTTACAAGTTACCTCATCAAATGAAATTTCGTCAAATTGTAAGGAAGCAGGATCATCAATTTGAAAAAGTGTACCACCCTGAGTAGTATTTTGAACCAGGGTATTTCCACAACCAGAACCATCCCGAATCAATCCTCTGTAAATTCCAGCTTGAAGATTTTCAATTTGTTCTAAACCAGCCAAGCCAGGTACTTCTACCCAACGGGTTTCTTGTGTAGGTGTGATAGAAGAAAGAGTTACATTCAATCCGGATTGGGTGGTGCCGGAAGCTGTTGCTGTTGTTCCACTAGAGGTTCCTGAAAGAGTTGCAATTTCATCAATTATCTGTCCTGTTACCACTACTTGAGAGCCGACTAATCTCGCTTTAAAATTTGGGGCTGCATCAATATTAACAGCAATATTTGAAGCTACATCCTGAATGGAGGAAGCACTTACAGTTCCAGTTGCATCAAAAGAGACACCGTCTATCACAACACCAATTTTCGAAAGATTTACACCTGCAGCACTACCATTGAGACTAAGGGTGAATTTGAATAAATCCACCGAAGTACTTCTTTGCCAAAGAGGATAACCGGCTACGTCACCATCTCCTTTATCAAAACTAGTGATTTGAATACTAGCACCAGAGGAGTCTATATTTGCGTCCGAACCACAGCTTGCTGAAGGAATAATTACAGCTGTAGCTGCTAAATTTTCAGGTGCCTCTTCCTCCAAAACAACCTCAATAGTAGTCGGAGAACAAAGGTTTGCCAATGCATCAGATATCGTAATCACATAGGTTCCTGGATCTGTGAGGTTTTGTAAGAGATAGGTCGTTGCCTCAACACTTACTGCATCATTTTTTCTGTAACCCTCTGGACCAGTCACAAATACTTGAAAACTTGAAGTTGCAGAAGCTGTCGCTCCGCCGCTAATTCCTAGACGTATAGACCCTGTACCACCCGAACAAGGGATTCCAAGTACTTCATCTTCTGTAAGCTCTAAGCGGGTTCCACTAGGTTGTGTAATGACAATTTCTAATGGTTCAGTCACATTTGTTGGATTACAAGCCTGAGAAGAGGAATCTCCAACAACCAAATTATAGGTTCCTGCTTCCAAGTTCTCGATTACCATAACCTTAGAGGTAACAGCAGCATTTGGAATACCCCCGTTTAATGAATATTTATAAGGTGCTATTCCACCTGTCACCTCAAAAGTTATAGTACCGTTACTTCCCTCAAGACAGGTGACATTTGTAGAACTAGTGGCTACAAATTCAACTGGTGTAGGACCTGTGATTTCGAAATCATAAGTAGTTGCTGCACATCCATCTCCTATCAAACCATCATAAACATAAACTGTATAATTCCCTGTAGAACTTAAACCTGCTGGCAGTTCGTCGTCAGGGATTAGAAGTGGGTTGTTATTGTCAATCTGTATCGTAGTCGAGGATGTAGAAGGTGTGAATTCCCATTCATAAGAATAATTTACACCGTCACCCCCTGTAACAACAACCTCAAGCAGTCCTCCTCTATCTTCAACACAATTATTTATTGTTTGTATCGATGCGGAAGGATCCACATCAAGAGTATCTGATTCACTTATTTCAATATCTTCAAGTGTAATGGCTGTACAACCAAGTATACGATCCGTTACAGTTAAAGTGTAAAAACCTGGATTTGCTCCAGTTACATTTTGTGTGTTATAATTTCCAGCTCCCGTCCATTCAAAAGTAAAGAAACCAGAACCACCTACCAAAGCGTTATTAGGAACAGTAAGATTACCTCCCTGTCCCGCACACTCCTCGGCAGTTGTTTCAATCAGATTTTCAATTATACTTAGTTCTTTGGAAATAGGTCCTACAATAAGGGTTGTTCGTTCTGCACAGGTATTATCTGTTACTACTAACTGATAGGATTCTCCTGCCTCAAGACCATCAAAGGGAACCAACCAAGTATTTGAAGCTGTAGCTGCATCATAAGCTTCAAATCCATAACTTATAGAATAAGAATTATCTGCTGCTCGTTCAAATAATTCAATACGTACTTTATTACCTGTTCTACCCAGTTGTGTTGGAGTTAAATAAGCACTTACTGGCACAGTAACACTACCAGCACATGTCTCTACAACATCTCCAATACTTATTGAGGGTTCTTCTATCGTAAATTCATATTGATTAGGATCCGTAGAACATCCATTGACTGAAACAGCAAGTTTATATGTTCCCGCTGTCCTATTCCTTAGAGAAGGACCATTTCCTACCAGGATGTTATTAGAATCATACCACTCGTAAACATAATTTAAGGTTTCATTTTGAATTAGTGTTGTTACTAAAGTTGTAATTGTATTGGTAGCAGAACTAATCGTTGCACTAGCAGTGGTAAATGGATCTCCAGCAGTACCGGATAGTAAGCGTAATTCTTGTGGTATTGTGTTTGATACTACAGAGGCAATCACATCTACTCTATTTGCATTTACCCCAAAATTTATTTGATCCGCTAAACCTTGTAAAACGGTACTAGTTACTTGTCCAGCTCCCACAGTAGTTTCAAAAGTGAAACCATCTATAATAAGCCGGACAACATCACCAGCACTAAGCGAACTGGTTGCAGAAACAGTTACAACATCCAATTGCTGCGCTGCCAGTTGGCCTCCGGTTATCCGTTTTATGAATTCACTTTCTGGAGAGATTGGAATAATAATAGAACCGTCAGATCCTCCTTCACAGGTAACGTCTATGACATCATTAGCTTGAATATAATCTTTATCAACAGTAGGGTTCGGTGCAACTTGAATTGTTCCAGAAAACGTAACAGGATCAACGCAAGATCCTGGTCTGTAAATAGATACTACATAAGGGTAGCTTGTAAGTTCAGTAACATTTTCATTAATTATACCTTCTATTGTCCAAGTTGTATTGGTTGGATCTGGTGTAACGCTGATATTTTCAAGAACATTTGAAGTTGACCAAGTAAGGGATACTTGTGCTGACTCTTCACCTCCCACAACAGTAAACACGATATCTTGTATCGCTTCTTCATTACAAAGCGCCGAAGAGCCAGTTTGATTTCTAGTTTGAATTGTGTCAATAGTGTAGCTGAGCTCTGGAATTATAGTGATAACTCCCGAAACAACAGCAGTCTCACAACTATTTCCTATGGTCGTTATCGTGTACGTATATGATGTAGTGGCTGTTAACCCTGGAACATTAACAGTACCTGAAATAGTTAAAGTATTTGAGCTTGTATTTATTACATTTAAACCAATTGGACCTCCTGTCCAACTAACATTATAAGTCACAGCGCCTCCTGAAAGAGTATATTCTATGGGAGTGATTGCTTCAGAAACATTGCAAATTTGTTGATTTGCAGCGCCACTAGTTAAAGAAATTGCATGTTTTGGTTCTACCGTAATCGTACCCGAAATGGTTGCAGATGGATTACAAGAATTTCCATCTGTAGTAATGATATAAGGATAACTCACAGTTGTTGTAACACCTGTTTCGACAGTACCTGAAAGCGTAAAGGTTCCTGAGGCAGTATTTAATATACTAGCAACAATTCCTGGAGGTTTTCCATTGGTCCAAGTAATCGGTAAATAATTGGTTGCCCCTCCTGAAAGTGTAAATACAATTTCAGTCATTGCAGTTGAATCACAAATTGTTTGATCCAATAGATTCACATTTGAAGCCGTAATAAAATGATTTGGTTCAATATAAAGAGAAATTGTTTTTGAATCACTTGCCGAATTTAACCCGGAGGTTTCCAATGTAAGAGTAACTAATGTCGTTGTGGTCAACTGTGTTGTTATAGTTCCAGAAACAGTTAATGAACCTCTTACAGGATAGGTTTCATTGATTCTTAATTTTGAATTAAATACAGAAACAAATGAACCTGGACTATAGGGTTGATTTTCTTTAACTCTAAATACAAAATTTGGATTGATCGCTTCCAATTTAATTTTACTCCCTGTAACATCTACAGTTAGTCGTGAATGATTGATCGCATCACCGAGACTCTGGGCAATAGTAGCAGAAGAAGTGGTGGTTGTAGTGGTAACGAAACTAAAGGCTTGAGAAGCACCATTTTCTTCTATTATTTCAATTTGAAAAACTTCTCCAAGTTCTGTTGAGCTAGAAACTACATCTATTTCAAAAGTTGGGGTTGTTGTATAACTCAATGAATAATCCAATCCTGATGGGAGGCTTGGTGAAGCGGTGAAACTTAAATCCTTTATACCAACAAAATCAAAATTCAAATCGACGGATTCATTTTGACAAATTGTAGTAACTGTATTTACAGAAGTGTTTATTTCTTCTGAGGGATAAGCCACAATGCGACCTTCAAAAACAGCAGGTTCTATGTCCGCTGTGGAGGTTACAGTACTGATTCTATAGTAATAACTAGTAGGTGTTTCCACAGAAGTGGGAAGCTGCAATTGACCAGAAAGAGTTAAAGAAGTTATACTCGAATAGCTAGGTGAAGCAACCAATGAAAGGTTTCTGGGAGTTGTTGCAATGGTATTACCAAAGTTATCTTTCCATTCGATCACATAGGAAAACCCTTGATCTGCAGCAGAAAGCTCTAAAACTACAGGGTCAATGAGTTCATTATTGTATACGTTTTGATCTACAGTTGAAGGACTTGAAGTATTTGTAAAGGTAATTGGGGGCTTTACTATGATGGTTCCCGTAACAGTTATGGCATTACAATTTGGAGAAAAATTGGTCTTAGATTCCAATTCCAAAACATAGTCAAATGAAGTGTCTGTAGTCACACTACTCGAAGAAACAACTGTCCCTGATAGTGTAGCTGTAGTTCCAGAGATAGAAAGTGACAATCCCAAATCATCACCTCCAGGCCATAAAATAGAAAGATTTGAGTAGTCTGCGCTATAATCAAATTCAATTGGATCAATAGTTTGACCTTCAAAAACTTGTTGATTTAACTGGCCTGAAGAACTTACTCTGTTTAGGTAATGAGGGTATATTGTAACAGTTCCTGTAACTGTAGATAAACTTGATGGACCACAAGCATTTGTCGTGGCAGTTACCGTGTAAGTAAATGTTGTCTTAGTAGTCACATTTGTAGTTGCATCAGGTATCCAAGAAAGACTCCAATCTGTCGCCCCTGGTAAGCCAAAATCAGCTGAAGTATAAATTGCACTATTACCGAATTCTGGATAATATGTAAGTTCATTTGACGGTGATGCGATGGCTGATATTTCAATTGTATCTGAACCTGAAATACGGAAAGTAATTGATTCAGTTGCAGAGCCATCACAGACATTTAAACTGTCATTTATTGAGGTTACCCATATTTTAGTTAAGGGATCTATAAGAAGCGTATAAGTTAATGAGGAGGTTGCACTGGTGGAACAAGGTGCTCCTGTTTGTGTTAGAATTTTAAATTCGTATGTTCCTCTTGTAGTGAGCGTAGTTGTTGAAGATAATGTGGGTGTTCCGGTAATGGTAATAAGTCGAGGTGCTCTAGATAGGGTAGGCTGACCAAAACTAAAATTGGATCCATTAGAACTTCTTCCCTCCAATGCAAAAGTTG